>Ga0265297_10005895_pt1 | contig 18256 bp, 15 predicted proteins | sample Munlanlwell13791_FD_192502 | JGI IMG/M metagenome (GOLD analysis project Ga0265297, IMG submission 192502) | Leachate microbial communities from a municipal landfill in Southern Ontario, Canada - Leachate well 137-91 | ecosystem: Engineered > Solid waste > Landfill > Unclassified | place...
GAGCGTGAAAATAATTATTTTTTAACCAGTAATCGTATAATCTTTTTTCGGCATCAGCCGGTTCAAAAGCTTTACTTAACTCTTTTATTGCCATTTAATATTTTCTCTCCTTCAATCTAACAATCATGGACTTACCGCTCTTCGCTTCTATATTATCTCATCTTGCTTCGCAAGTGGGATAATTCAGCTAGTGCTTGATTTCAATATTAACCGTGTCATTTCGAAGGAACGAAGTGACTGAGAAATCTTTATAATCATTGAATAAGATTTCTCCCTTCGGTCGAAATGACATATCGGTAACTTTTGCAAGTATGCACTAGGAGGCTGTCCGAAAACTCAATTTTACTAAATTCGGCTTCTGTAATATCAAGTAGTTACGAGTGCAAAAAAGGCCTAAAAAGCTATTCTCGGACGGCCTCCTAGCCAATTCCGCTTCGCTTTCGGAATTCGAGTCTCACTAAAAAAGGGCTTTGCGCCCTATTGTAATTAACGTTTATATTTTGAATACTTATTTAATTAAGCTTCAACTTTTCTTTAAGCTTTCGTATAGTCAAAAGAGCTTCCACTCCTGATAATGGTTTCAGGGGAGCGAATTCCCCGGTTTTTACATTTTTTGCTTCCATAATCTCACGTGAGGTCACAGATATGATGGCATTGAAATAAGGCATATCCGCGGGTACATCCGGAAACAGAGATTTAGAACTAACGTACCTGGCGGCCAAATCTTTCTCGCCTGTCAGTTTCATTAATATATCTTCCAGCATAATGGCGAATTCACCACGGGAAAGGACTTCATTGGGATTGAAGTTACTTTTCGGATCATTTTCCAAACCACGCACTCCGGTTTCCAGAACTCCTTCAATATCCTTTCTAAACGGATGGTCCGCGATATCATTTGCCGGTGGTTTAACAGGTGCAGGCGCCAGCACTTCTGCCAAAACCTTTCTTACTTCTTTTAAAGTAGTATCTGCTACTTTATCGGTATCTTTTACAGCCTCTTTTGACGGCGTTTCCGTTACTTTAACCTCCGGTTTCTTGAAAAGCTCTTTTATTTTTACTTCTTCCATAAATAAAGCTGCCGTATCCGCTCTGGTAATTCGTTCCACAAGAGCTATTCTTTTCCCGGCTTCTGTCGCGGGTCGGGCTAACTGAATTTTTTGCAAAAATTTTAATTGCGCATCGGCGTCAGCCACATGATCGGTTTTTAATTGCACAACTTTACTAAACATTTCAAGCGCTTGATTAAATTGCAATCCTTCTTTATAAGCCAAACCCATAAAATAATAAGCAGGCGTGTGTTTGGAATCGATCACAACGGCTTCATCAAATTGATTCTTCGCCGATTCCAGCCATTTTTGTTCTGATTTATTAGAGGTATAATAGCGAATTCTGGCTACATTGACAAAAAGCTTTTCATCATCGGTTTTGGCATTTTTTAAACCCAGCGTCAGGTTTTCCGCTGCAGTATCAAATTTACCTGTAAAAATATTAACCAAGGCCAGACCGGTATAAGCCTTTGAATAATTTTTATTGAGTTCAATCGCCATACTGAATTCCCGCCGGGCATCCGGATATTTTTCTAAATCAAGCAGTTTCAGCCCTGTAAAAGTATGATGTCCCGGTGTATCCAGTTGGCTTACCGCAATTCTCGCCTTTGGTCCGCAAGAAATCAGAGATAATACTGCGGTACAAATAATAAATGGGAAAATTAATGTTCTGATTCTTTCAAGTTTCATAATAATTATTTCTTCACAAAACCTTAGGGTATCAGTATCTTTAGAACCAATTTAAGTCAAGCAATATTGCATGTATTCAGTTTTTTGAAGTGCTCCAATAATAAACATTTATTTAACGATCTCCACATCTATCTATACGCTTTAATATACAGGCTTAAACCATTTTACTTTCCTTCAAGAAATTTCTCACATTTTCCCTGATTTCGCCCAGTGAATCAGGATTATACCATGTGATTTCCTTGTCGGCGGCAAACCATGTCATCTGACGCCGGGCATATTGCCAGGTATCGCGTTTGATTAAATCTACGCAACTTTCCCAACTATACTTGTTGTGTATAAATTCGATTATCTGTTTATAGCCAAGCGATTGCAGTGGCTTGATATTTTCGTTGTAGCCCATATCCAGGATGCTTTTAATTTCACCCAGTAATCCCGCGGTAATCATTTCATCAGTTCGCATTTCAATTTTCTGCTTCAATTCTTGACGATCAATCTGTAGACCGATTTTATAGGTCTTGTATGGAGTATCAGCAAAGGAATGCTTTTTTTGTTTAACTGTAATTGACTCTCCGGTTTGTTCCAATACTTCCAGCGCCCGGATTACCCTAATCGAATCGTTGGGATTTATTTGAGCGGCAGCAGCGTTATCTTTTTGCAACAATAAATCATATAGATATTTCTTCCCGTGCGTGTCTCGCAAACGGCGATAATGATTTCTGATATTTTCATCCACGTCCGGAGTGTCGATAATCCCCTTAAGGAGCGCTCTGATGTAAAGCCCAGTCCCTCCCACAACAAAAACCGGTTTTCCTTCCACTGTCAGATTAGCAATAATTTTCCTTGCTGTCTCGGCAAACAAAGCAGCGTTGAATTCTTCATCCGGATTAACTACGTCTATTAAGTGATGTTTGATTCCTTTTCGCTCATCCACTGTTGGTTTTGCCGTTCCGATATCCAGATACCGGTAAACCTGCATAGAATCGGCGCTGATGATTCCGCCGCCGAACTCCAGCCCCAGATTGACGGCCAATTCGGTTTTTCCCGTAGCGGTCGGCGAATTGATTATAACCAGCGGCAACTTTTCCATTATTAATTTTTACTTCCTTTTAAACATTCTTTCGATTTCGCTTAAGGAAAAGTTGATAGTGATGGGACGTCCGTGAGGACAGGTCAGATTAAAAGGCGTTGCTTCGAGTTCGCGGCATAAAGCTGCTATTTCCTCATTAGAAAGAACTCTGTTAGCTTTAATGGCCGCACGGCAGGCCAGGGAGGCAAGTATTTTTTCTCTTTTTTCCTGCAAAGAAGGCATTCGATTTTGATCGCTCAATTGATCAGCTATATCGGAAATCATCTCGCTGATTTTGACCTGTGCAAGAGTTGCCGGAACAGCTTTGACCGCAATCGTGTCGCGACCGAATATTTCGATTTCCAAACCGATTTCCCGCAAGAAATCAATGTAATCGGAAAACAATGTTATTTGCGCCGAAGTCAAGTTGATGATTTCCGGGATCAGCAGTGACTGGCATACAACTTTTTCTCCCGATGTCTTTTTCAATTTCTCCAGAATGATCCGTTCATGCGCCGCATGTTGATCGATCAGAACAAGGTTTTCATCATTTTCAAAAATAAGATACGTATTGGCAAACTGCCCCACATATTTCATGCCGGTAAATGATATTGTTTCTTTTGCCCTGACATCATCGCTTTCAACAGTGCTTATTGATTTCTGTGCGACGGGACGCTTCAAAAAATCGTCGTTGATGGCTTGCTGTAAATTTTGTCTGGAAAACATACCGAAAGGTATCGTCGGAGATTTCTCCCTGATAGTTGGAGAACTGTAAGAAAATTTATCTTTATCTTTGGATGCCAGTCGATAAATAAAATTGCCCTTCGAGGTTTCGGCTTCAGCAAGATTCTGCGAGATTGTTCTGGAAACCAGCTCATAAACACCATGCGCGTTTTTAAAGCGTACTTCCAACTTAGCGGGATGAACATTCACATCAACATCTTCGGGCGGCATATCCAGAAAAAGCACAGCCGCAGGATAGCGTCTGGGCTCTATAATCTGTCTATATGCCGATAAAACGGCATGAGTCACGCTGTTGTCCCGGATAAATCGCTTATTGACAAACAAATAAATGCTTTTGGAATTGGATTTGGTAAATTCCGGACGCGAAATAAATCCCGTTAAACTTACGTTATCTTTTTGCATGTCCACGAAAATGCAATGCGCGGAAAAATCATCGCCCATAATCATCGAAATCCGTTTGGAGATGTCACTAACTTCCGGCGCGGTGAAGACTTCTTTGCCATTGGCCGACACTTTAAAGCGAATTTCAGGATGAGCCAACGCAAGACGTGTTACAACATCCAGACACGCACCCTGCTCTGTGGCCTCCGTCTTTAAAAATTTTCTGCGGGCGGGAACATTGGCAAATATTCTGGTTACGGATATCTGTGTGCCTTCAGGAGAGCCCGCGGGCGCTACTTCCTTTATTGCACCCGCCTCCAGTATAGCTTTCGTGCCGGATATATCATTTTTACGCCGAGTTAATAATTCCACACAAGCCACGGAAGCAATGCTGGGCATGGCCTCACCACGGAAACCGAATGATAAAACATTGAAGATATCGTCAAATTTATAAATCTTGCTTGTGGCGTGTCTTTCAAAAACAAGAGGAACGTCTTCGTGTTCTATTCCAGAACCATTATCAATTACCTTGATTGATTGACAGCCGCCCTTTTCCAATTCCACCCGGATATCGGTCGCTCCGGCATCAATGGAGTTTTCCAGCAATTCCTTGACGATGGAAGCCGGGCGTTCCACTACTTCCCCGGCGGCAATCTTATTGGCTATCTCTGTGGATAATACGACGATTCGTTTTGACAATCTTTATTTCCTTTGCAAGTCCCCATTTATAAAGGGGGATAGAGGGGGATTTTATTAGCGTTCTGAAAATCTTCCCTAACCCCTCTTTAGAAAAGAGGGGGATCTACAATGACATCTTTCCTATCGCGACACAGTCGTTAATACCAAATCTTTATTAATTTAACACTATAAAAAAAGCCGCAACTATTTATGCTTTGTGCTTGCGGCTTTTGGGCAATTTTATAAGACTGATTTACTTAAAAAACAACTTAAATCTCGTTAATTTTTAGGTAACATTTTAGGATGTCCCAAATTATCTTAAACAAGCCGGCCGAAAATATAACCATTGTTACGGAGAAATCTGTTGACGCCGTCCGTCTGTCCACTTTTTCTGTAGGCTTTCATAATTATTTTGAGCTTGTCGTCCAAATACATTGGGGGATAAGACATATTGCCGCCGGATATAAGATAATATTCTCCTGCCCGATAGATTCGCATAAAAATAGCGTAACCCGGCTGCGTCGACTCAGACAGCATAACATCGTGAACAAACACTTCTTCATGATCAAAGACATTCCGCAGGAGAGCGCCGGTTCCTTTTTTAATGAATGTAACCACATAAACTGATTTTGGCGCTGCGATTCGCCACTCCACCAGCTTTCTTTCATCCCCTGATAAATTACCCTGCTTAAGCAACCGGTCCAACACGTAAGGCCTCGATTCGTCCGGCGCAAAGTAATCATTCATCAGCCACTCGTTGAACTCTTCCATATCTTTTTCCGTAATGCCATATTTCTTAGCATCCGCCATTCGTTTCTTCCCGAAGTAGAACTGGATTAAATCTATGATGTTTAACTCCCTGCTTTCCTCCATCAGGCCTATGCCCTTTCGAATCACCCAGGTGTCAAAGCGCTTCCATTTTTCGACATCCGCTTTTTCTTTCTCTTCGCTAATAAGACAACACACCTTGTATTTCTTACCGCTTCCGCACTGGCACGGGTCGTTCCGTTTTTGCAGCGGTTTTTCAATCAAATAGCTCCAGTTCATTTTGACTTTCTTAAACATGGCGGTCAGTGCTTCTTCCTTTTTCTTTGCCATCAGGTCTTTTTCTTTTTTATCGAATGTATTCCAGACATGCATAATATACTGCAATATTTTATTGGCCTCATCGAGATTGTCGAGCGCACTTTTCCGGGCAACCGAGAGATATTCCTTCATTTTGCAGTCGATAAAAAGATTGGAAACTCGCAAGGCCTGATTGCGCTGTTTTTCAGCCAAGGCGGTGCTTATACCTTTGGATTCAGCAGTCGTTCTTATCATACAATCATAGCAAGCGACTTGGGGATTGGGCGACATCGGGTTGATGAAACCGCCTAATTTTGATTTTTTCCCGCAAACGTCGCAGAGGCACAGACCGTCGTCGAATATTTTATCTGATAATTTGTCTTTCACGGGATTTTTTTCTTAGCAATTTATGATTCTTTATAATTCAGTTAGGGGGGTAGTCGGTTAGCTCCACCAGATTATGTGTATCACCTTGGAATTACACGACAAATCTTTCATAAATGGCAAATAGGCTATCTGCCAAAAATACCCATAGATTATAGGGGTTGGCGTTCCGTAGGAGGAGCTAACCGACTACCCCCCCTTCAGTTAATCTAAAAGCATCCGCATAGGGAATAAATTGCCCCGCAGACTTTTCTTGCCACACAACTTCGCGATGGGATGCATCATAAACTTGTCTTGTGCTGGGAAACGCGCAGGCAACTTTCTCAATGATTAGCTTCTCTTCCTCAGTTAGTGGTTCTGCCTGTTTCTCCGGCGCTTTGATGATTGCTGCCACTAAATCCTTATAGTTATTTAACTGCGGCCCCATCGGCAGCGCGGCATACGTTGCTCCGGTAACACTTTGTCCGGTTTCTCTGTATGCTTCCATATCAATATACCACATGTATTTTGCGGCATACAACATCCTGTCGTTTTCTTTGAGGATTTTCATCTCCATGACTTTTTCAAGGTAGCGCAGGGCCAACTTGATTCGGGGAATGGATAACGCTCTATTACCGGTTAACAAATCACCGCAAGATTCCCCGGACAAAGCCTGAACCAGCATTTTATTCATGGATTTGCTCTGAATAATACCGGTTTCCCAGCGCTTGATGCTGGCAATTCCGATCTTCATCAAATTTGCCAACTTTTCCTGGCTTAAATTATTCTTTTTTCGTCCTTCAACAATTTCACTACCGGTCATCAATCCTACTTTCTTACGATAGGCGTCTGCCATGCTTTTTTGTAAATCTGCTCCCTGGGTTAATGTTGAGGCTTCTAACCCACAAGTTGGACAAATAAAACAATTCACGGGATAGTCAATGTCCACGCCTTTAAAGGTCATGTGTTTCTTTTTACAGGCCAGTTTCATTTCCCCATGACCTGCCGGACAGCTTAATTTTTTCTTTTCCATATTACTTTCCTCTTTTTTCTGGCCGATCTCTATGCAAGGAAACCAGCCATAAATAATCATCTTTTATTGTAAATTTATAATAAACTGTACACCCTATCACTTTACTTGTTGTTCTAAAGGCAAACAACTCGCAACCGGAAATAACCGTTTCGTAAGACCTTTGAGGAGGACGCGTACCCACATAATCATCAGGCCTTGTATTTTCCAAAAGCTCGCAGAGAATTTGCGGTATTTCATTCACACTGCGGCCAAGTTCCATCAGATCCGCCACAATGATATCAGGCGCCACCAGGACAATATCACCTTTCTCGCTGGCTTTCTGAGCAAGCAAGACTTTTCCGGTGATTGTCTTACGAGAAGGTAGCATTGGCCGCATGGTATCAATTGATACTGTTTTTGTCAATCTTTTTTTACATCTGAAATACACGTTCGGTCGTTTTTTTTGAACTCGACCATTCATTTGTGCAGCATACCTATATTATAGAAGCCAAGTCAAAAAGATTTGGCTAAATTGGCGAGTAAAGAAGAGATCCGACCGTCCCTTTCCGTGTTCATCCCTCGAAGAAAAACCTATCCTTTGCATCAACAGACTCTCTAAGCTGTCTTATTGGGAACTTGGGCGAATAACAGTCGATATATTGGTTGCTGGCTTCAGCCATGCTAATAACGATTCGATGAAAGATGTTCTTGAGCAAATGAATATCTCGAATCAATTCAACAGAATCGTCAGGCTTAGTCGTGTTGCCATGTGCAGCGTTGTTTCGTCTTTGCCACGCATTCTTTTCTTTATCTCCCATATCAAGAGATAAGCTTGCAAAGAATCGTTCGTTCTGTGTGTCTTGCGATGGGTTATTCAAACCCGAAGCCTTATTTATCAACGCATTTCTTGCGTCCTTTTCTTTCGTATCTTCAGGGATAATGGAATCAACGATTTTTAGAAATTCTTCTCTCAAATGTTCTGCATTTTGTTTGTCTAATAGTTTGGTCTTGTACTGAGGTTTGTTCAGTTTTCCATAAGCAGTTTGAAGTGCCTCGATACCAGCACCAAACTGAACTGGCTGAGTGTGCATCGGTGAACATACGGCATGCCAATAAATCCAACTAACATGTCGAAAGTTAAGTTCGTCGTAGTGTAAAAAGAGAGAATTCACCGTCCGGGAAAACACGTTTGGATCGATAAGATTCGCATATTTTCTGCCTACGGGAGCTGGTGGCAGCGCAGGCAAGGAATAAGCTCTTTCATCAATGATATAGGGGGTTACCGCTTCAAATCCAACAAGCTTAAAATCTTCTGAAAGCAGCGTATACCCAAGATAGACCAACGGCAAGCCGAAAACAAACGACAGGCATTCACGAATTTTCCTTCGGATATCTTCGCAAGGAAATTTTTTATACAAGATGAATCCAGGACCGCTTGGCCGTTCCCTTTTATGGTTCTGAAAAGGCGCTATGTAAATCTCATGGCCAGCGATGTTCAGCCATAGGCAACCCCTCAACGACAAAGTTCTTTCTTGTGAGCGTTGTGTCAGAGGTTCGGCACCGCCGCTGAGCGTCCTGATTGCTACAGTCTCCAGTTTTTCTTCCAGATTGTGTGGCCAGTGATAAAAAGCTGTGTCCACATTATCGACCCATTCAATTAATTGATGTACCTGTTCAACATCAGATGGAATGGCTTCAAGCGAATGAACCCACGCTTTTTCTGTTTTTTCATAGGTTCTGGTAGCAGGATTTTGACGAGAGAGTTGGTCAAACGGCATTACCCCATTGGCAACCACGGTCATATCGGAACTGGACAGAGTAGCACAAGCAATGTTTGAGTGCACCGTCCCCGCTGGCAACTCAGGAAACTTGAGCGTATCCTTCTTGGAGTTTTCATCAGAGCGCGTTGTCAAAAGTAATCTCTGCTTACCATCGCGCTTTATCTCAAAGTTATTTATAGGCGAGCACAACGGCCCGCAATCAGTTATCTGAAACCTTCCATTGTTTAACAAAAGCTCGAATGTTTCTTCTTCCCATACTTTTAGATTCATATAATATCCTCGGTTATTAGGTAAATCCGTGATAAGAAATGTCAAGATATTCAACCACTATCATTTGTTTCTTTTCCCCATTTGAAGCCAATGTTCTCAAGGCGCTTGATTCTGTCTGAAGATATTTTCCCTTTTTTGTAATTGTTCTTTTGCACCCCTTGCCAAATGCCAAGCTTGTAACCTTCGTGTGTCTTGTATTTGTCTGGTGCATTGGCATTTCCAGTTCTTTCTTTATAAAGCAAAGTCTCTTGAAATCCTTTTTCAAACTTTTCGTCAAGGGTATCCCATGTGAAACCAATTTCTTCGAGACGTCTTATTCTATCCGAAGATAATTTTGCTTTCTTGTAGTTTCCTCTTTGAGTACTGTGCCAAAGGCCAAGCCAGTAATCGTCAGGTGTCTTGTAACCATATGGTGTATTGGAAGTACCAAATTCATTTTTATATTTTAAAGTAAGCCCATACCAGAAATCCCATTGCCTTCCGATGATTTCGACTATTCTGGTATTCAGTTTCTCAATGAACCTATTCTTGTCAATCTTTACAGGCAGATTGTAGAATTCAATCTTTTCGGCATATTCATTCATTGCGTCTTTCCAAGGTTGAGATCCTTGTGGAGAATCCGCACCAAGGTGGCACCTCATTCCGGTGCATGTCGGCACCCTAATCCGGAACATGCCGGCAGGTGATTCCGGAGCAAGTCGGCAGGTTTTAGTGATTTAGCGGAATGACCTGCTTTCATGGCGGAATTGGGTGCCGGCATAACGGAATAAAAAACTCATACTGAATAAACTGACCGAAAACAGCCATCATGCCTTCCAAAAAGGTTGGAGGCAGCATGGCACAGGAAAGGACCAGTATGAGGAAGATAAAAGAAGTATTAAGACTACATTTTGAAGCACAGATATCTCAGGCAAAGATATCCAGCGTTGTCAAACTCAGCCGATCTACCGTTCAGCAATATATCATGAGATTTATGGCGGCTGGTTTAAGCTGGCCGACAGAGTTGCGTGATGACGAACTGGAAAGAAGATTATTTCCAGTCGATAAAGGGGAAAATAATCGCCCGGAACCGGACTACCTTTATTTATCGCAGGAGATCAGGAAGCCGGATGCCACTTTGTCTGTATTATGGGAAGAATACAAAGCACAGCATCCGCATGGTTATCAATACAGTTATTTTTGCGATTTATTCAATGCCTACCGTCAGAAACTAAATTACAGCATGCGGCAGGAACATAAAGCCGGTGAGAAAACATTTATTGATTTTGGTGACAGTCCGCTAAAGATTATTGATTTAAGAACCGGTATAGAAAGAAGCACCAAGATATTTGTTTCTGTCTGGGGCGCCTCCAACTATCTGTTTGCCAAAAGCTGTCTGGATGAGAAATTACCAACCTGGATAAAGCTGAACATTAACGCCTTGGAGTATTTTGGTTGTTGCCCCAGAGCAATGGTTCCGGACAATTTAAGATCGGCTGTTGTGCAAAGCATCCCGGTATGAGCCGGATATCAACCCCACCTATGCGGAATTTGCCGAACATTACGGAACGGTAATCTTCCCGGCCAGACCCTATCGTCCCAAGGACAAGTCTAAAGCGGAAAATGGCGTAAAGCTGGCGAAGCGCTGGATATTATTCCGGCTGCGCAATCAGACGTTTTATTCATTGGCCGAGCTGAACGCGGCGATTCTGGTTTTGCTTACCGAATTCAATCAGCGCATGATGAAGAAGTTTCAGAGGAGCCGGAAGGAGCTGTTTGAGCTTTTGGACAAGCCGCATGCGCTTCAACTGCCGGACAGTCATTACGAATTTGCCGAATGGAAGAAAGCTAAAGTCCAGTTTAATTATCATATCAGTTATGATGGCCATCATTATTCCGTTCCTTATACTTTTATTCATAGAGAAGTGGATATCAAAGCCACACCCAACCTGATTGAGATTTATTGTAACGGCAATAGAATCTGCAGCCATGCTAAAAACAGCAAACCTCACGGCTATACAACCGTCACTGAACATATGCCGAAAAGCCATCAGAAATACCTGGAGTGGACTCCGGACAGAATCCTGCATTATGCGGGGAAATATGGCAAATCAGTCCAAGACTTTGTTCAACAGGTTATGGCGACAAGAAAGTTTCCTGAACAGGCTTACAAATCATGTCTGGGGATTATCAGATTGGAAAATAAATATTCCGCGGAACGTTTGAATCTTGCCTGCCTCAGAGCTCTGGAATACAGGGCTTACTCTTATAAAAGCGTAGTCAATATTTTACAGAAGGGGCTGGATAAACAAACAACACTAACCTCGGTAAAAACTGTCGTTATTAATCACGAGAACATCAGAGGTTCCAACTACTATTCTGAAGGAGCGCAATAATAAAACTATGTACACACAAACGATAACTAAAATGCAGGAAATGAAGTTGCACGGCATGGCTATGTCCTTTCAGACGCGGAGAACAAAGCCGGATCATCAGGATTTAAACCATGATGAGTTTACGGCGCTGCTTATTGACGATGAGTATATCCAAAGACAAAATAATCGTCAGCGCCGATTACTGCAAAGGGCTAAACTAAAGTTTTCTTCCGCCGCTTTGGAAAACATTGATTATAAGCAAAGCAGAGGCCTGACCAAATCAAAAATTACTTCTTTGCAGAATAATCAATGGCTGGAAAAACATCAGAACATTTTAATCTCCGGGCCTACCGGTGTCGGCAAAAGTTATCTTGCCTGTGCTTTTGGTCAATGGGCCTGCCGTAACGGTTTCACTGTTTATTATAATCGCTGGCCAAGAATGCTGGGCGATATTCTGGCAGCCCGGGGCGAAGGCAATTATTTAAAATATCTCCAGAAGCTGACTAAAGTTAATCTTCTTATTATTGACGATTTCGGCTTAAACTCGCTTACGGAAACCGACAAGAAAGACCTCATGGAGATTATCGAAGATCGCTACATGACCGGCGCAACTATTATTGCCAGTCAGTTGCCAACGAAAGACTGGCATGCTTTTAGCCGTTTGTGACAGATTATTTCATGTAGCTCATAAATTTGAACTGAAAGGAGATTCTATGCGTAAAATATTAGAAAATATTGACTGATGCCGGCAGGGTATGTTATTTGATCTCTCGGCAGTTTTCAGTAGACAACAGGGTGCTTTCTTCACCGGAATCACCTGCCGCTTTCAGCGGATTCTCCACCTTGCTCACCTTTTCCTTGAAGGATTCTCATTTTAGATACTATGCCCTGCATCCGCTGATCCTGATCAAGCATTGCTTGCAGGACTTCCCACACGGTAGCGAAATCTGAACTCTTGATGATTTCCTCTGGATCGGAATCTTCTTCTAAAAATACCGGTATGAAAATATATCCATTTTTCTTCCAATCAGCCTTTCTCATTGCTCTGCCCGTGGCTTGGACAATGTCAATCAGGCTTCTCTTCGGATCAATAAAGGCAACCGTATCTACGGCTGGAATGTTTACACCTTCCGCAAGACAACGGGCGTTGCTCATTATGCCAATGTCAACGCTTTCAAATTCCTTCAAGATGTTGCTTCTTGTTCCTGATGGCATCGTTCCATTTACATGAAAAAATCCCATGCTCTTATTCGTTTCCTTTTCCGATTTAATAAGGTTGAAGATTTTATCAATTCCGTATGGTTTGCTTGTATCGGTAAATGATTTTGCTGATGCAACTTTACCGTGGAAAGTAAATGCTTTTCTCAAACCGTAAGCACGTATTCCTTTCACAAGGGCAATTCTCTTGGCCAGTGCTTTCGCGTCCCATTCGTGCTCTTGGTCGGTGATTACTCTTCCGCCTTTTTCGATAACTTCCTTTACTTCAGAATCTGTCACACAGATGACGATGACTTTGTAGTCTGTTATGTGACCTCTGCTAATCTGCTAACTGCCTCTGCAAAGCCTATTTCATAAAAGGGACGCCCGTACATAGCAGCATCGTCCATGCTGCATATCAAAACATCCTCTTCTTTTGCTTTCTTGGTTATATGAGGTGCATAAATCTTCGGTGTTGCCGTCATAAAGATTCTTTTATTTATGGGAATGTTGGCATCATCAAGCGCGATACCCCATGCCCCCACCTTCGTACCAGCCGTCCGATGAGCTTCGTCGAAAATGCCGATATCGAATTTTGCCCCTGACTTACTCACAGCTTTGGACAAAACTTTGGATGACTGATAAGTGGAAAAAATGATGGAGGTTTTGGAATCCGTTCCTTTGAGAAATTCACCTATTGCTTCGGCTTCAGTAGTGACCGGCACGTCCATATCGGATATTTTTTCTATAGGAGCATCGTTGCCGAGATCAACGGTTGTATCGCTGCAAACGCAAAGATAACGGAAAGGTTTAGATGAATTATCCGCCCATTCTCTCAACGTCTGTCTCAAAAGTGACAAACTTGGCAGCATTATCAGGAGTTTCCTGCCGCCTAGCTTTTCACTAATCCAGATTGAAGCAAGCGTTTTCCCCGCGCCGCACGGAAGTATCAACTGACCTCTTTTGTTTTTGTCGTAATACGATACAGCTTCTTCAATTGCTTCCTGTTGAGTTACATGAGGTGATTTTTTAACTGGTGGCTTTATGCGTTGTGTTTTTAAGTAGTCTGCAAGACGATTAAAGAAATCAGTATCAAGACTGTCAAATCTGTCCGCGAGGATACGGCTTTGACGAACTCTGTCATCAATTGAAGAAGGAAGTTGATTGGAGTTGGCTATAGTGATACGCCAATCCGCCTTGTCGGATACTGTAAAAAAGGTTGAGAGTTCCCTGAGAGTCGGCGTTGACTTTCTGTCGCTTCTGAATTTCGCCTGATAAGCAAATATCCTACCATCATCAGTAATTCCTACTCCGTCTATGCCAATATCTTGAATGCCCGGATAGCCTAGGCGTTCTCTAATTGAATGTGGTATTTCATTATGACGATAGACCGAAAAATGGCGATGTGAGTCTGGAATATGTGTCAAAATTAATGAATCGCCGTTACACGGATAATGAGACTTTTCGAAAGATCCTTCAAAGTATCTGGTACCAGATTAACAGCGGTCAGGAAACTTTTGTAATCGGAGAAATACTCGACGATAAGACTGTCAAAGGCGGCACCGGCTGGGGCGCCGAATTCAGCAAAATTTGCAATAAACCATTGCATGTTTTTGACCAAAAGAGAAACAAGTGGTTCACCTGGAATAAATTGGAATGGGTGGAGAGCAAAAAAGCAGATGAGCCTGTTATCAGCCATGTTCATTTTACCGGAACAGGAACCCGTTTCCTTGAAGAAAGCGGCAAAAAAGCGATCAAGGAATTATTCGAACGATCTTTTAAGAAATGAGTTGCTGAGAAACTCTGAAATTTGAGGTTGGATTGTCCGAGCTTCCCATCACATTTTGGTGGGAAGCTTTTTTATTGTGAAACTCCAATAACAAAAATAACTAAGACACGGAGACAAAATAAATGAAACAAAGTCAAGGATCGCATCCATGAAACATTATCCAGAAGAAAGATATTTTAAATCGCTGATAATTTTTATTGTTTATTCTTATTGTTTTCTATAAAATTTATTACAGTCGCTGATTAAAATTCCGAAATGGTATTAATTTTAATGAGAACATGAAAAAATTATATGTGTTTGCATTACTGATATTGCCGGCGACACTGCTTTTTACCGCCGTTTTTTTACACAATGCCCACGGTCCATACTGGTTGAGTTACAATTCCGACCCCGAATATCTTTATCTGATAAGTTCTCTTACTCTGGCTGAATCCAAACAAACAGGAAGTCCCGGCCATCCTGGTTCAACTCTTCAGATACTGGGAGCAGCCACGCTGAAAATTTCGCATGCTCTTGATTTTTCTGAAAAAGACAGTCTGGAATTTGCAGTTCTCAAGAATCCTGAATTTTATTTAACTATCATAAACACAGTACTTGTAACCCTTAATACACTTCTGCTGTTCATTATTGGCCTGACCGCATTTATATTGAGTAAAAATATCTGGCTTAGTCTGCTTCTCCAACTTTCACCTTTTCTTTCTAATAATATAATAATTGACGGTTTGCCTCGAATTTCACCTGAGCCTCTTCTGTTTTTTACCGGTTCACTGTTTTTGCTGATTCTTTTGAAAATGATTTTCAGTAAAAGTTTATCTAAATCGGCTCACCGGTATATGATAACTTTAGCGCTGATTTCTGGTTTTGGAATGGCTACGAAGTTGACCTTTGTACCTTTACTTATTATTCCCCTGGTTGTTTTGCCTGAATTACGAAACAAGATTTGGTTTCTATTTTTAACAGGGTTAAGTTTCGTTTTCTGGACATGGCCGATCATTTCGCAGTATGAAGTTTTATTGAACTGGTATTACAATATAATAACCCATACCGGCTTTTATGGAAACGGTGTCCCACAGATATTATACCTTCCAAATTATTTCAATAATATTATTAATCTATGTTTATTGAACCCGTTGCTATTTCTTGTTTGGTTCTTTTCCGCTGGTTTTATTCTGAGATTTGGATGCTTTTCAGCGGGTGTTGATAAGGCGGCGAGAAAGGTCGTTTGGCAGGATACTTCTTTTAGAACTTTAGCGGCGGTAGCAACCGCACAAATGTTTGCGGTTCTGATTGTTGCCAAACATCCCGCTGGTTGGTATCTGGCACCAGTTTTTAGCCTTTCAGGATTCATGTTATTTTTAACATTTCTGTATTTACAGAAAATTAACTATTTTAATAATTTTAACCTTAAAAAAGGTGTTTTCTTTATCGTTATAATTTTACTTTTCACCTGTGCCTGGAGAATCGTTGAAATTAGAAATTTGTTTATGCAAAAATCACAAATAAAACAGGAATCATTAGCGGTTTATCAGAAAGTTGAAAGTGATTATAAAGATTATCTTAAAATTTACTGCCTTTTCGATCCCTCTTATGGCCCTTCCTCTTCTCCGGTCAGCGCACTGGCATTTGGAGATTTTTTTGTAAATGAAGGCCGTTATTCAGAACACCTTCGGAAAATTTATGGAAACTCTTATTTTTATAATGCACTGGACAAAACATTTTATGTCTGGGCGGAGGAGTTTTCGATTGAAAAGATTATTTTACGGGGAAATGGCAACAGGATAGTTTTTCATCTCCCTTCTCTTCTTGAAAATGCAAACAAGATAATATGCAGAAGCGGTTCAATTTTGCATTTAAGAGATATTTTTGGAGGACAGACTGAAACTATTTATGTTCTTGAAGGTATCACACTAATGTGGGAGAAACAATTTATACCACCCCCCGTGGTACCTTTTCCAATGAAAACGCCTCAAAGATAGATGAATTAATTTTATAATTTGCAGCTTTTCAGATAATCCTGTAGAGCCAGTTGCCACGGTTGCATTGCCTTTCCGGTTGTTTGAACAAATTTTTGCATATCCATGACACTGTAAGCCGGGCGTTTCGCCGGTCTTTGAAGCTGACTGGATTTAATAGGCTTCACTTCAATTTTATCAAAACCGGATTCCTGCAATATTTTTACGGCGAACTGATACCAACTGCAACTTCCCCTGTTGGTTATATGAAAAATTCCCTGAGCGTTTTTTTCAATGAGCAGGGCTACCGCAGCAGCCAGGTCTTTGGTATAAGTTGGCGAGCCGACCTGATCATTAACTACCGACAGTATAGATGGTTGATCTGCTTTTGCATTTGTCCTGGCCATAGTATCATCAATAAAGTTTTTAGCCTTTGCTTTTTCCAAGATAGTCTGAACAAAGTTTTTACCCTTTACCCCATATAACCAGGAAGTACGAATCAGCACATAATTGTCGGAAAGAGCTTGCAGATACTTCTCTCCTGCCAATTTCGATTGGCCATAAACGTTAATCGGATTACATTTATCATCTTCTTTGTAAGGTTGTTTTGCTTTTCCGTTAAAAACATAATCGGTGCTGAAATGAATTACGCGGATATTTTTAGGACGGCAGTTCCCGGCAATATTCTTCACCGCTTCGGCATTGACGGCAAAGCATTCTTCTTTTGCCGTTTCACAGCCGTCAACATTGGTGAAAGCTGCGGCATTGATAACGATATCCGGCTTTGTTTCTTTTATAGCCTTTTTACATTCGTCTGTGGAAACAATATTAATTTCTTCCTTATCCATTCCAACGACTTCATGTTCCTTTGATAGTTTTGAAAGAAGATCATTCCCCAGCATTCCTTTATGTCCCAGCAATAATATCTTCACCTTTAGTACTTGACCTCCTTTAAAAACAGTCCGCAGGCCGGCGCTGTAACTCCGGCAATATTTCTGTCTTTAGATTCGATAATCGCTTTCATTTCTTCCGGTTCTCGTTTACCTCTGCCAACGTCAACAAGAGTTCCGACAATATTTCGTACCATGTATTTTAAAAAGCCGTGAGATACCACTTTAATCTCGATTATTCCCTCATCGTTCTTTTTTATGTCTATATCCAGAATCGTCCGCACACGATCTTTGACTTGAGTGTTTGTTGCGCAAAAGCAGGAAAAATCATGCGTACCGATTAAGTATTGAGTTGCCTTCCTCATTAATTCCATATTGAGAGGATAACGAACATGCCAGAAATAGTTTCTTCCCAGCGCCGGACGTAAACGCTGATTGCATATTTTATAAACATATATTTTGCTCTTAACGTCATGCTGGGCATGAAATGTTTCAGGAACCTCTTCCATTTCCTTAATCACAATGTCCTTGGGCAATACGCTGTTCAATCCCCGATATATGTTGTCTAAAGGCAAACTGCTGTTGCTCTTAAAATGGGCGGCCTGATTTAAGGCATGCACTCCGGCATCCGTTCTGCCGGAGCCGATAACGGAAACCTTTTCTCCGGTGATGAGCTGTATTGATTCTTCCAGTACCTCCTGGATACTCAACCCGTTTTCCTGCCTTTGCCATCCACAATAAGCTGTGCCGTCATATTCCACAATCATTTTAAAGTTGCGCATAATTCTTCCTGAAGATATTTTCTTATGAAGAATTTATTCTGTTTATTAAAAAAAATAAAGAAGAAGTTTTAAAATTTATTTTCTCCAAAAATAATTCCCTGATAATTTTAATCATTTTCCCTTGCCAGTTTTTCTCAAACGAGTTAGTATTACGCCATGTAAAAATATTTTTATTTAATTTTGAAGACTTATTAAT
>Ga0265297_10005896_pt1 | contig 18255 bp, 21 predicted proteins | sample Munlanlwell13791_FD_192502 | JGI IMG/M metagenome (GOLD analysis project Ga0265297, IMG submission 192502) | Leachate microbial communities from a municipal landfill in Southern Ontario, Canada - Leachate well 137-91 | ecosystem: Engineered > Solid waste > Landfill > Unclassified | place...
TAAAAGTGGGTATTCAAAATTTTGTATTTGTAAAACTACGAGAAAAAAGTATAAAAAAGAGGGTTTTGGCATAGATATAGATTTTGTGGATTTTGGAGATTTTAATTATGAGCTTGCAGAAATAGAACTAATGGTAAACGATAAATTTGAAACTCAAGAGGCTTTGGGGAAGATAATCAGGTTTGCGAAATTTAATAATCTAACTATTGGATATGTCAGGGGAAAAGTGATTGAATATTTGTTGAGAAAAAAGCCAAAACATTTCCGCGCATTAGTGGAGTCGGGGGTTGTTAAGGAGTCTCAAATTTAATAATTATTTTTACAGGCACGGGGATTTGAACCGATATTTTAGAGGGACGGCGCCGAGGCTGGTTCCGCAAGATGCTGAGAACGTAAAAATCGACCCAAATAAAGGTGGTTTTTATTAGGGGCTTGACGGCAGATATTTTTGGGTATATATTCAATATAGAGGAGTTGGTCGTGCCTCATAATATAAATCAATATAATAAAAATATGCCAAGATTAGACGGAACTGGCCCAATGGGTCAAGGCCCAAGAACAGGTAGAGGAATGGGTAATTGCAACGGTGGAATAGGCTATGGATTTGGTAGAGGCTATGGTTGTGGTTGCTGTGATGGATACTTTGGTAGAATGTTTTATACTAAAGAGGAAAGAAATAAATTATTAAATGATAGGAAGGAAGCGTTAGAAAATGAGTTAAAGGCTGTAAACGAGGAACTGGGTCAAAAATAAAAGAAGGCAGGAGTACTCGCCCCGATGTAATTTCGGGGCGGGAGTGCCTTCTTTGAAATAACAATATCATCAAATCTTAACATTTTCAATTACATGCCAAGACCAAGACTTTGTAGACGAATACAGTTTAATCCCAATATAACATATTTTAAGCCGCAAGGAGTGCCAATGCGTTTTTTAGAGGTGGTTGAATTAACCGCCGAAGAGTTAGAGGCGTTGAGATTGAAAAACATAAAAAGGTTAGAGCAGACAGAGGCAGCTGAAAGAATGAACACTTCTCAAAGCACATTCCAGAGAATTTTATGTTCTGGCTATAAAAAAATCACAGAAGCTCTAATAGAAGGGAAAGCGATAAAGATAGTTAAGTAATTTTTAAATCTGGAATATAAATATAATCAGTTTGCCTCTAAATAACGGTTTTAATATTGTTTACGACATTGAGCATTTTAAATACCTCAGACTACCAGTCTGAGGTATTTGGGTTGCTTTTAATTTTCGCTGAGTTTTGGTAGTATGTAAAATATATTGTTAAATTACGTAAGCTTATGGAACAAGAAAATGTTAAAAAAATTGTGAAAGACGCCTATAAAAAAATCGCAGAAAGTAGTTCTTCTTGCTGTTGCAGTTGCAATAATGCAAAAAATATTTCAAAAAACATTGGGTATTCAGACGAAGAACTAAAAATTGTGGGCGAGGCTAATCTTGGCTTGGGGTGTGGAAATCCTTTGGCTTTTGGAAGGATAAAAGAAGGGGACATTGTTTTGGATTTGGGATCCGGAGCAGGAATAGACGCAATTTTAGCCGCCAAGAAAGTTGGGCCAAAAGGAAAAGTTATTGGAGTTGACATGACAGCGGAAATGATAAAAAGGTCAGAAGAGAACGCTAAAAAGCAGGGCATTAAAAATGCTGAATTTTTGTTGGGAGAAATAGAAAATTTGCCCTTGAAAGATAATTCTGTTGATACCATAATAACAAACTGCGTTATAAATCTTACGCCTGACAAGGCAAAAACTTTTAGCGAGGCATACAGGGTTTTAAAACCGGGTGGAAGAATTTATTTGTCTGACATTGTTTTACTAGAAGAATTAACAGAAGAGCAGAGAAACAACAAAGAATTGATTTCCGGCTGTGTTGCAGGGGCTTTGTTAAGAGATGATTATTTAAATAAAATAAATTCAGCAGGATTTGATGTTAAGGTTTTATATGAAAACACTGGCATAAGCAAACAGCAGTATAATGGAATACCCCTTGAAAGCATAATGGTTGAACTAATTAAATATGGAAAATAATAATAAAAAAATTGCCCGGGTTGTTTGTGAATACAAAGGGGCATATAAAGTTAAGGTTGATTCTCTTGAGGGAGGAGAATTTTTGGCTAGAATAACGGGCAAGCAAATGTTTGAGGCTTTATCAAGGGAAGATTATCCGGCTGTTGGGGATTGGGTTGTTATTGAAGAATTGCCCCAACACCAGGCTGTAATTAAAGAGATTCTACATAGAAAAACAATAATGAAAAGAAAGTCTATCAGGGAAAATGATGTTCAAATTATAGCCACAAATATTGATGTTGCTTTTGCTGTTGAGTCTGTTGGCAGGGACTTTAATTTGAATCGTTTTGAAAGATATTTTTCAATAGCGCGTGAGGGAAAAATAAAGCCTGCGATTATTTTAAATAAAATTGACTTGGTTTCGGAAGAAGAGTTAAAAGATAAACTACAGCAAATAAAAAACAGGTTTCCTGATATTGATGTTATTGCCACCAGTATTTTAAATGGCAGCGGGTTAGATGAATTAAAAAGATATATAGAACAAGGCAAAACTTATTGCTTTTTGGGTTCCTCTGGCGTTGGGAAGTCATCTTTGATAAATAAATTGCTTGGCAAAGATATTATAAAAACAGAAGATATAAGCATTTATTCGGAAAGGGGAAAGCACGTTACAACAGCAAGGCAAATGTATTTTTTAGACGGACCGCAAACAAACGGGGCTGTTGTAATTGACAATCCCGGGATGAGAGAGGTTGGTATGGCCGATGTTGGCAAGGGAATTGATGAAATGTTTGAAGAAATATCAGCCTTGTCTATGCAATGCAAGTATAAAGATTGCACGCATACACACGAGTCCGGGTGCAAAGTGTTGGCTGGGGTAAAATCGGGCGAAATTGACAAGGGAAAATATCAGAACTATTTAAACCTTAAAAAAGAGGCAAAATATTACGAAATGTCTGATTTTGAGAGAAGAGAAAAAAACCGTAAATTTGGGAAATTTTTGAACAAAGCAAAAAAATCTTTTAAAAAGTCAAACTACAAAGATTTTTAAAATAATCCGAGATATTTTTTGCAAAATCCCTTGAAACAGCAGGGATTTTTTGATAAAATATAATAAATTAGCCTCCGCAATCTGGCGGAGGGTGAATTTTTGGAAGGGGAGTAATTTTGCAGGTAAACTCTTGACATTATATATTAATTAGTGTATTATTAAGAATATAAAGCTCAAACAATAAGTAGCTTTTTTAATTTGAAAATTGTTCTTGTTTGAGTTTTTTTTATGGAATTTAAGAAATATTTGCAATGAAAATTTTAACCAACATACGTTTTGCGCAAACAGCTGGAATAGCCCAAACTTTGGGTTGCTTTTTGGATTTTGTTAGGAAAAATAAAAGTCTTGGTATTGAAGTGATTGGTGTTAATATTATGGATAGTAAGAAAAATTTTTATAGAAAAAATAAAAAGGATAATGTCTCTATTATATCAATGGGCATAAATGTGCCAAATATCAAAAATGCTGTGGCGGGATCAAAGAATATAAAGGATGTGGAAGTAAGGTACGCAAATGTTATAGAGTCTTATCAAGAAATAATAAGAAAAGAAAACCCTGATTTAATTTTGGTAAACGGAACTTATTATATTCCATGGTGCTTATTTATGGCTGCAAAAAAAGAGTCTGTTCCTGTTGTTTTGCATTATCACGGAGTTTTAACATTGGAAACAAAAAATTGGCCCGCAAAAGAAACAAAAATTTTTAGGGAAATGGAACAATCGTTTGATAAAAAAAGTTTATTTTATATTTTCCCCTCAAACATTACTAAAAAAGTAGTTGAAAAAGAAATATATAAACACAAAATTAAAAACTCAGTAACAATTCCAAACCCTGTTCCTCTCCATTTTTTTAAAAATAAAAAATTAAGCAATGCTGTAAATATAGGAATTGTCAGCAGGTGGGCAAGCATTAAAAATACAGATTTTTGCGAGGCTCTTGCCGAATATAATAAAACCAATGGAGGCAAGTTTAAAATAAATATTATAACTGACTTGGAAAAAAGCGACAAAAGGTATAAAAAGATTTCCAAGATAGCAAAAATTCATCCGGCTTGCGAGAATAAAGAATTGATTAATTTCTATAAAAATATGGGAATTATTATTAGTCCGTCTCATTTTGAAACCTATGGGAATGTAGCTAAAGAAGCTCTAGCTTCCGGTGTCCCTGCTATGGTCAGTAAAAATATGGGAGTTTCTGAAACTTTTAAAAAATTAGGTTTGCATAAATGGGTTATTGATTTTGATTCTGTAGAAAATGTTTATGCTAAAATAGAGAAGATTATAGGCACCGCCGTTGAGAATAAGACAAGGAATAAAATAAAGAATTCCTACTCTCCGGAAAAAATATTTTCTGCAACAATAAGCGTCTTAAAGCTTGCCAGTGAGAATGCTCAAACTTTAAATTAATATTATTTCAAAAACCGCCTTTTCCGCCAGCCGGGGAGGCGGTTTTTGAGTTGTTGCAAGCGGTTTGATTATTTGATAGAATATTTAAATTGACTAAGGATTAGATATCCTTGGCAGTAATACTGCGGACGCAAGTCCGTAGTTTATATTATTAAATTATTTTTTAGTATGAACTTCAAAAAAATCATTGCGTTATCATTTTTATTTTCAATAATGGCTATGCCGGTTTTTGCTTCAGAAAATTCAAGTCAAGGTCACGCAGAAGAAATTTCTTTGGCTTTAATATATATTATTGTTGTCTTGCTTTTTGCAAAAATTTCAGGGCTTATTGAAAGAATAGGACAACCTGCTGTTTTGGGGGAATTAATAACAGGGGTTGTTTTGGGAAATTTAGCCCTACTGGGAATTAATTTTTTTGAGCCCATAAAGACAAACCAATTTTTACTGTTTATGTCAGAATTAGGAGTTATTATTTTGCTTCTTCAAGTTGGGTTAGAGTCTAATATTTCACAGATGAAAAAAGTTGGATTGAAAGCTTTTTTAGTGGCAACTGTTGGGGTTGTTTGTCCGTTTGTTTTGGGAACATATATAATAGGGCCGTGGCTTTTCCCCGGAGTGTCAGCAAACGCTTATTTATTTTTAGGGGCGGCTTTAACAGCAACATCTGTTGGAATTACTGCCAGGGTTTTTAAGGATTTAAACAAGTTAACAACGCCTGAAGCTCAGATAGTTTTGGGAGCCGCTGTTATTGATGACGTAATGGGACTTATAATTTTAGCGGTTGTTTCTGCAATAGCAACAGTGGGGTCGGTAAGCTTTGGCGGGATTATGGCAATATTTTTGAAAGCAATTGCATTTTTGGCAGGAGCAATATTTATTGGACAAGTGTCAGCTCCTTTTTTAGGAAAAGTGTTTTCAAAAATACATACAGGCATAGGTATGAAATTCACTTTAGCGTTGAGTTTTGCATTTTTGTTTTCTTATGCCGCCCAAAAAGCAGGCTTGGCTTCCATAGTTGGAGCTTTTGCGGCCGGGCTTGTTTTAGACCCTGTTCACTTTAAATATTTTAAAAGACCCAAAACAGCAGAAGATTTAATGGAAAACTTGGAAAAAATTAATGGAGCTGAAAAAGAAAAAATAAAAAAAATTGCTGAATGCTGTTCAGAAAAACATGTTGAAGATTTAATAGAGCCTTTGGCGCATTTTTTTGTACCTTTGTTTTTTGTGATGACGGGGATGAGTGTCCAGATAGAAACTTTATTTGACCAAAAAATATTATTAGTTTCCTTGGGAATAGTTGTTGTAGCAATTGCAGGAAAATATGTTTCAGGATTTTTTGCAGGTAATGTTAATAAAAATATTGTTGGTTTTGGGATGGTTCCCAGGGGAGAAGTGGGTCTTATTTTTGCGTCAATGGGAATGGGACTTGGAGTTATAAACGAAGAAATATTTTCAGTAATTGTAATAATGGTTATATTTACGACCCTTTTGACTCCACCCATACTTACATATTTTATAAAAAAGCAAAGCTAAATTAAATTTTAGTTTTAATCTTGTATAATTATGGGAGAGGGTTTATTATAAATCATAAGCAAATTCGTGCGGGTCAGATAACTTGATTATAAATAAGGCATAAAAAAATAATATGAAAAAATATTTGTTTTTTATAATTTTTATACTTTTTATTCTATCTACTTCTTTTGTCTTAGCTAACGATATTCAATCTGATTGTGCGCGAGAGGGAGAAGAGGGTGATGTAAGCGGTAAAAATTGCTGTGAAGGTTTAATTGGTGTTGCTATCAATAATGTTCCATTGCCATCAGGGCTATGTCCTTCTGTTTTACCTTCTTATGGAACACAATTTTATTGCATAAAATGTGGAGATGGTATTTGCGGAGAAAAAGAAAATAAGTGCAATTGCCCGGAAGATTGCAACGAATCGGGAGAAATTAAAAATTGTCCAGATTCATCTTCTGTTGAGTGTGAAGGCGGAAAAGTTGTTTTAGACGAAGTAGCAGATGAAAACGGTTGTTTCAATTTTAAGTGCATCAAAGAACTTTCCAACGGTCAACCCGCGGAAATAAAAATAACTCCGGGATTTGCATCTGAAGTTGTTTCAGAAAAAGTTGGAAATTTGAATTTTAATATACAGCTTCAAGAAGCCGAAGAAAATAGTGATTTGAAATTTGTTTATCAGACAGACGAAAAGGAAAAAGAAGTGAGAATATTTGGAATATTTAAAGTAAAAATTAAGGTAAGCGCCCAAATAGATGCTTTAACTGGAGAAACCAGAATAAAAATGCCCTGGTGGAGTATTTTTGCATGGTAACTAAAATATTTTTACATAAATGAAATAACGTCAAACATTTTCGGCGTTTTTTTTATTGACTTTTTTACAATTAGTATTAGTGTAAAATAATATATTATTAAATAACAAAAAAATATGACATCATTTTTCTTATTTTTTTCAGAGCATCCTTATTGGGGCAGTTTTATTATATTTGTGGTAGCGATTATTTTATCCTCAATAAAACAAGTAAATCAGTATGAAAAAGGAGTTAAATTTATGCTGGGAAAATATGTTGGCACAATGGAACCCGGATGGAGGCTGATTTTTCCTATAATCCAATCTTATAATAAGATAGATTTAAGGGTAAAAGCAGTTGACGTTCCTAATCAAGAAGCAATTACCAAAGACAATATTTCTGTAAGCGTAAATGCGGTGATTTATTATAAAATAGATGCCGCTGAAAAGGCTGTTTTAGAAGTAGAAAATTTTTATTATGCGATTTCACAGCTTGCTCAAACAACAATGAGAAACGCCGTGGGGCAAGTAGACTTAGATGACCTTTTGTCCCAAAGAAACAGAGTATCTGAAAACATCAGAACAATTATAGATAAGGAAACAGACCCATGGGGAATTAAGGTTTTAAATGTTGAATTAAAAGATATAACTTTGCCAGAAGAAATGAAAAGAGTTATCGGCAAGCAAGCTGAAGCAGAAAGAGAAAAAAGGGCAATAATTATCAAGGCAGAAGGAGAGGTAGCTGCCGCAAACAATATGGCAAAAGCCGCCGAAACTTTGGGTAACTCAAAAGGGGCATTGCATTTAAGGACTTTGCAGTCAATTAACGACATAAGTTCTGACCAGTCAAACACAATTGTTTTCGCAGTTCCACTTGAAGTTTTAAGGGCGTTTGAAAGTTTTGGGAAAAACCAGGAACAAAAGAATCAGTAGATAAAATGTGTGATAAAAACGGTTCACGCTACTATTGCGGGCCGTTTTTTGGTTTGCAATATAAATTCTGAAATAAAAAACCCAGCTGGAATGTATTAATAATTGTAAGCAAAGGTCGGTTATTCCTATTTTATATAAAATCTCTGCCCTTTGGCGGATTACCAAATAGAGGTTGGATAATTTGCAAAGGGCAGGGACAAACAATATGAATAAAAAATATTTATTATATGCTATTGTTTCTGTGGTTGCGTTAGTTTCAGTTGGCGGATTTGTTTTGGCAGATTCAACAAATGCCAACGGTGTTAATCCAATGGCTAACATTGTAAGCGCAATTGCAGAAAAATTTAATTTGAATGCAAGCGACGTTCAGGCTGTGTTTGACGAGCAAAGAGAAATAATGGAGACCAATCGTAAAGAACACAGGGAAGAAATGCAAGCAGATATGCAGGAAAAATTTACTGAAAGAATCAATCGGGCAGTTGTCGACGGCAAATTGACTCAAGTTCAGGCAGATTTGATTATTGCCAAGAAAGCTGAATTGTGTAGCCAGCAAACAAATATGGAAGGCAAGACAAGGGAAGAAATTTTAGCCTTCCAAAAAACTCAAAGAGATTCTTTGCAGCAATGGGCAGAAGATAACAACATTCCAACAGAATATATTATGTTTGCCAGAATGGGTCACGCAAAAGGTTTTGGCAATCCTGATTTTAGAATGGGTGGTCAAGGTCCCAATAATGGAACATCAAGTTCAACGGCCCAATAATTTAAATTAAATTTTAACCATTAAACCGCTTAATTGCCTATGGCAAAAAGGGCGGTTTTTTGGTAGGATTAATAAAAAATAATTAAAATTTAAACATTATGGTTTTTTTGCAGATTTTAATAGCAACTTTTTTGATAACTCTTTGCGTATGGGTGGCGGTTTTGTTTCTATTATTTAAAAAAGAAACGCTTTCAAAAATTACAATATTTCTTGTGTCTTTTTCTGCAGGAGCCTTGATCGGCGGGGCATTTTTGCATTTACTTCCGGAAGCATCAGAACTATTAGAGCCGGGCAAAATGTTTTTGATTTCTTTATCTGCTTTTGTAATTTTCTTTTTTGTTGAAAAATGGCTGCATTGGAGGCACTGCCATAAGGATAACTGTGAAATTCATACATTTGGATATATGAGCTTATTTGGAGATACTTTACATAATTTTATTGACGGGCTGATTATTGCCGGCTCTTTTCTGGCAGATTTTAATTTAGGCATTGTTACAACTCTTGCCATCGCTCTTCATGAAATACCGCAGGAGATTGGAGATTTTGGAGTGGTAATACATGCTGGCTTCACGCGTTTTAAAGCTTTTGTGCTTAACTATCTTGTTGCCTTAACAGTTGTTTTTGGGGGAATTGCAGGCTATTTTATTTCTTTTTATTCTGATAATGTTATAGCATATATGTTGCCGTTTGCAGCCGGAGGATTTATTTATGTTGCAGCCTCCGATTTGATGCCGGAAATAAGAAAAGAAACAGTTTTCAAAAAGTCTCTCATTTCCTTTTTGTTTTTTTTATTGGGTATAGCGCTGATGTTTGCAATGAGAATGCTTGGGGAGTAAAAACAAAATTAAAAAACGGCTCAATCCAATAGTTTGTTGGATTGAGCCATTTTGGTTTGCGGTTTCAGGCTGTTTTTTGTTTCAGCCTTTTTGAAAATTTATTTCTAAAAAGGAAAGTCATGTCTTTTGCTTTACCCCGTGAAGTTCCTTTATTTATTGCCCGGCAGAATACTTTAATTTCAATTCCGCTACTTCTGCTTTGCCAAAAAAATTTTGCCAGGCTGTATGAAACCATCCAGAGGTCTCTCCTCATTCCGTCTTTGCAGGTAACTGCTCTGTAAAAATCATCCTCTGAAACTTCTCGAGAAATAATTTCGTTTGATTGAGCGCTCTGAGGCTCCAAAAACCATTCGTATTCCTGTTTTGACATAACCGCCTCCTGTATTAAGGTGCAATTGCCAGCTAATAAAGCTTGCGGTAAAAATATTGTATAATTAAAAATTAAAAATAGCAAGATTTTAATATTATTTTTATGTTTTTATTCACATTTAGCTATTGCTTTGAGGGTATTTTTAGGGTAAAATAAGAAAATATAGGTGAATAGATTAATGGGTAAACATATTGTTATAGAAGATAAAAATCAAGAAGTTTTGATCGGGGAATTGCAAAAAAGGACAGATACAAAAGCAGAAAGAATTAAAAGGCTTTTAGCGCTTCCTAATCTTGCAAAAAAAGAGAATTCTCCAGTTAAAATTTTATTTGACCAAATAATAAACTTGCCAAGGTTTAAAGATTTTGACATAGTTGAATTTCCTAAAATTATAACAACAGAACAATGTTTTGACCTTTTAAATACCCCAAAAGACCATCCAAGCAGAAAAGAAACAGATACTTATTATTTGGATGATTTTCATATTTTGCGAACACAGATGACAGCTTTTTGGTCTTTTTATTTAAAAAGTCCGGAAGTTTTGGAAAAGCTTGAAAAAGAAGGGGAAATAAAAGCATTGTCTCCTGGGATTGTTTTTAGAAAAGACGAGATAGACAAAAGTCATTATCCTGCATTTCATCAAATAGATGGGTTATTAATTTGTAAAAAATCAAAAAGAATAATTACGCAAAATGATTTAAAGGAAGTGCAGGCCGATTTAGCGAAAGGAATTTTTGGAAAAGATATTGAATACAAATTTATAGAAGATACCTTTCCTTATACAATAGAGAGTCTTGAAATGGATATTATGTTTAACGGCCAGTGGCTTGAAGTAAACGGGGCTGGGCTTGTAAACCCTGTTGTACTTAAAAACTTTGGAATTAATCCCGAAGTTTACAACGGATGGGCTTTTGGATTTGGGGAGAGACTGGCAATGATTAAAATGGGAATACCAGATATTAGGATTTTATGGTCCGAAGACCCAAGAATTACCAATCAGTTTAAAGACATAAACAGCAAATTTAAAGAGGTAAGTAAATATCCTGGGACTTCAAGGGATATTTCGTTTATAATTGATAAAAATATAAACTTGAATAATTATTACGAAATTGTCCGCGACTATGCAGAAAATTTGATTGAAGAAGTAAAATTAGTTGATGAATACGAAAGCGAAAATAAATTTGGCAAAGGAAAAAAATCATATACTTTTAGGATTGTTTACAGAAGTCCCGAAAGGACATTAACCAACGAAGAAATAAATATTATTCAGGAAAAGATAAGAGAAAAGACAGAACAGGGTTTAGGCGCTATTCTAAGATAATAAATTTCTACTGTCATTTAGCAGTAGGATAGAACAAGCAATTATAAATTATCCAAAATAAATAAAATGAAATTAAACATAAAGTCAAAAGACGAAAATCCTGTTGAAAAAAAATTAGTGGCAAAAAGCAATCCAAAAAAGATAGAGAAGCTAAATTCAGCAAAGCTGAATCCTGTTTTGGCTAAAAAGACTCCTACTAAACCAGCATTTAAAAAGATTGAGAAAATATCATTGCCAGAGAAAAAAGAATCTGCTATTGAAGAGATTAAAAATGAGGTTTCTGAAAAGATTGCAGAGAAAAAAGGAAAAACTAGAAAAGAGGGAGAGTATACCGCAAAGGATATTTATGTTTTAAAAGGGCTTGAGCCTGTAAGAATGAGGCCTGGAATGTATATTGGTTCAACAGGAATTGATGGGCTACATCATTTGATTTGGGAAGTTGTTGATAATTGTTTGGACGAAGCAATGGCAGGCTACGCAAAAAATATAGAAGTTATTTTGTTATCAGAGGGCAGAGTAAAAATTTCTGATGACGGGAGAGGAATTCCAGTTGAAAAACATCCCGATACAGGAAAGTCAACATTAGAAACAGTTTTGACAACTTTGCATGCCGGAGGAAAATTTGGCGGAGAAGCTTATAAAGTTTCGGGAGGATTACATGGAGTTGGAGTTTCAGTTGTATGCGCTTTGTCAACTTATATGCTGGCTGAAGTAAGAAGGGACGGGGAAGTGTATCAGCAGGAATATTTCAGAGGCAAGCCAAAAACTTCTGTTAAAAAAGTTGGGGAATCAAAAACAACAGGAACAACCCAAACATTTGATGCTGACCCGCAAATTTTTTCTGAAATAAAATACGACCCTAAAAGAATTTTGAATCATTTGCGCCAGCAGGCATATTTGACAAAAGGGGTAAAAATTATTTTCAGGGATGAGAGAGAAAAAGGAAAAGAAACTTCCTATGCGTTTTATTTTGAAGGCGGAGTTGGCTCTTATGTAAAATATTTAGTAGAAGGAAATACTCCGCGCCACTCAAATATTTTTTCAATAGCTTCTGAGAAAGACGGCATTGCAGTTGAAGCCGCTTTTCAATATACCCAGGAAATGGAATGCACGGAAGAATCCTTTGCCAATAATATTTATACAGTTGAAGGGGGAACTCATATTTCCGGATTTAGAACAGCCCTTACAAGGTCATTGAATGATTATGCAAGAAGGGAAGGATATTTAAAAGAAAAAGACGAGAATTTTACGGGAGAAGATGTGCGGGAGGGACTGACTGCCGTTGTTTCAGTAAAAATAAAAACTCCGCAGTTTGAAGGTCAGACAAAAGCAAAATTGGGAAACCCCGAAGCCAAGTCTGCCGTTGAAGCCACTGTAATGGAAGGACTTTCTGATTTTTTGGAAAGAAATCCTTCTGATGCAAAATCAATAATAGAAAATTGTCTGTTGGCAACAAAAGCCAGGCTGGCCGCCAAAGCAGCCAGGCAGACTGTTTTAAGAAAAGGGGCTTTGGAGGGTTTGGCTTTGCCAGGAAAACTTGCAGACTGTTTGTCCAGGAAGCCTGAAGAATCGGAAATTTATATTGTTGAGGGAGATTCTGCCGGCGGGTCTTCAAAGCAGGCAAGAGACAGGAGATTTCAGGCAATTTTGCCTTTGCGTGGCAAGATTTTAAATGTTGAGAGAGCAAGGCTTGATAAAATGCTGGCTTCAAAAGAAATTAAAGCTTTGATTATTGCAATGGGAACCGGCATTGGAGAAGATTTTGACATTGAAAAATTAAGATATCACAGGATTGTGATTATGACAGATGCTGATGTTGACGGCGCCCACATAAGGACATTGCTTTTAACTTTCTTTTATAGATATTTTAAATCCATTGTTGAGAAAGGCCATATTTATATTGCCCAGCCGCCGCTTTACAAAATTCAATCAGGAAAAAATGCCCAGTATGCATATTCCGATGAAGAAAAAGATAAAATTATAAAGACAATGGGCAAGGCATCAGCCTCAATACAGCGCTATAAAGGTTTGGGAGAAATGAATCCTGAACAGCTTTGGGATACAACAATGAACCCTGAAAATAGAACTTTGTTGCAGGTTGCGATTGAAGAGGCTCACGAGGCAGACAAAACCTTTGACATTTTGATGGGTGAAGAAGTTGAACCAAGGAAAAAATTTATTCAAACCCATGCAAAAGCAGTTAAAAATTTAGATATATAGATATGTTTGATAATTTAAAAAAAATAGCAGAGCTTAAAAAAATGCAGGATTCTTTTAAAAAAGAAAGAGAGTCTGTTGAGATATCTGGTGTTTTTGTGTCTGTAAACGGAAATCTTGATATTGAAGAAGTAAGATTGAATCCGGATTTGGATGTAAAAGACCAGCAAAATATAGTGAAGCAGTGCTTTAATGAGGCAAAAGATAACATCCAGAAAAGATTGGCAAAAAGCTTAATGGGTTCTGGGTTTGGGTTTTAATTTGACTTTTTCAAAATAATCGGCTATTGTAATATATAGCCCCCTGTTGCGGGGTTTTAAAAACTATGAATATAACACAAAAAATCAAAGTTTTTTTTAAGGAAGTCTATGTTGAAATGAAAAAAGTAAGCTGGCTTCCAAGAAAAGAAATTGTGAGATATACATTGATTGTTTTGGGATTTACCGCAGTTTCAGCCGCTTTTTTGGGGGGATTGGATTATATTTTTTCTCTTATAATTAAGAATTTTATTTTAAGGTAAAATAATTTGCGCTGTTTTCTTTGGGAAAATAGCGCCATCATACTATGCCAAAACAAGTAATAGAACAAGATCGGAACTGGTATGTTCTTCATACTTATTCAGGATATGAAGACGCAGTGGCAAAAAATCTTAAGCAGAGAATTGAGTCTTTGGGTATGGAAGACAAGATTTTTAATGTCATTGTTCCAAAAGAAAAAAAGATAAAAATTAAAAATGGCAAAAGAAAAACAGTTGAAGAAAAAATTTATCCTGGGTATGTTTTGGTTGAAATGATAGTTACCGATGCTTCCTGGTATGTTGTTAGAAATACTCCGAGAGTAACAGGATTTTTAGGGGCAGGGACAACTCCCGTTCCTGTTTCCAAAGCAGATATTGACGAGTTAATGAAACGAATGGATGTTAAGGAACCAGAATTTACCATTGACTTTGAGGTTGGGGATTCCGTTAAAATTACAGACGGTCCGTTTAAGGGAGCAGAAGGAAAAATTTCTGAAATTGACCAGGAAAAAGGAAAAGGAAAAGTAATGGTTAATATGTTTGGAAGGGACACGTCTGTTGAACTGGATTTATTGCAAATTAAAAAAACAACATAAAATTTAAAAAACTGAATATTGCTTTTGGATATATGTCGAGGCTTTGCCGAGATATTAGTCCATCACATAGTATTTAGAAAATAAAATGGCAAAAGAAATTAAAGCGGTAGTTAAGGTAAATATTTCTGCTGGAAAAGCAACACCAGCTCCTCCAATTGGACCTGCCTTGGCTCAGCACGGATTAAATATTGCAGAATTCTGTCAAAAATTTAATGCGGCAACTCAGCAAATGGCAGGTTACACAATTCCAGCCGAAGTGACAATTTACAAAGACAGAAGTTATGATTTTAAGCTAAAAACTCCGCTGGCTTCTGAATTGTTAAAAAAAGCGGCAGGAGTTGAAAAGGGTTCCGGAGTTCCTAACAAAACAAAAGTGGGGAAGGTCACAAAAGCTCAATTAAGGGAAATAGCAGAAAAAAAATTGCCTGATCTAAATACAACAGACATAGAACAAGCAATGAAAATCATTGCAGGCACAGCCAAAAACATGGGCATAGAGGTCAAGGAATAGGATTTGTAAAATAACAAAAAAAGATAGAGGCCGGGCCTCTATCTTTTTTTGCATGGTGCGCACTCGTTGAGGCATCACTTCGGCGCAGACATAGCCAAAAGAGGGTTTAATAACTCACTAATTTCAGAAGCACTGGGTCACAGCAGCCAACTCAATTTATCTTTTCAGTGTACACAGATAAGAAATGAGGATTTAGAATTGGCACTGAGAAAAAGATTAAATTAAAAAAAGAAACAAAAATCATTCTAAAAAGGAGTGATTTTTATGACCAGATATGATAAAATTATAAATGGTTGTGTTCAGAGCGACGGTGGACACTTATTAAGAAGCCCTGATTCCGGACATTTCGAATATAGCCCGCGGTGGTAACACTTGCAGGTTTTTTTATTTAAAAATTTGACTCGGTTTTTTGGCGGAGTATAATAAAATTGTATGGCAAAGAAAAATATTACAATTAATGACTTGGCGGACATAATGCAGAAAGGTTTTATAAAAGCAGAAAAAGATACTGACAAAAAAATTGATGACTTGGCTGTGATGGTGCAAACAGGCTTTACTGAAGCAAAAAAAGATATGGATAAACGTTTTGAGCAAGTGGATAAACGTTTTGAGCAAGTGGATAAACGTTTTGATGTTATAGTGACTAAAGCTGAAATGAATAGGCGTTTTGATGGATTGGAGGATAGAGTTTTAGCAAGTCATCAGAAAAGAATTGAGAAATTGGAAGCGGAAGTCAAAGAATTACGCGAAATTTTTGCGGCGTAATTTTTAGTTTTAATTTAATAAAAATAAAGCAAATTAAAGCTGGTGAAATTGCACTTGCTTTTTATTTACTGTAAGTGATAGAATAACTAAACTAAAATTAAATTATAAAAATTATGGAAGATAAAAAATATGTTCGCCCTTCGTGGGATGATTATTTTCTAAATTTATTGGACCCAATTGGCAGCAGAGGAACTTGCGACAGAGGAAGAAGCGGAGCTGTAATTGTGGGGCCAGAACACACTATAATTGCAACGGGATATGTTGGAGCTCCTCCGGGACAGCCGCATTGTGACGAGGTTGGTCATTTAATGCAGACAGTTATACGAGACGGAAAAGAGTCGCATCACTGCGTAAGAACTTTGCATGCAGAAGAAAACGCAATTTTGCAGTGCGCAAAAGACGGCATAAGTGTTAAAGGAGCTACTATTTATACAAAAATGGTCCCTTGTTATAATTGCGCAATGAGGATAGTGAGAGTTGGGATAAAAAGGGTTGTTGCCTTAAAAAGGTATCACGCAGATGAAATGTCTATTAAACTTTTCAGGGATGCTGAAGTTAATTTAGTTATTATGGATAACACCATTGAGCAATACAGCAATCAAGGGAAGAATAATTACAGAGAGGAAGAAAATAGGAATATAGCAATGAATCTTCCGGAAAAACAAAAGCCTGTTTTGGACGAAGATGGGTTTGTAAGCATTAAAGAAGTTTTGATGCAAGAAGGTAAAAAAGAAAATCTTAACAACGGACAAAGTTTTAATGTTAGCTAAATTATATGGCAAACAAAGACGACGAATTAATTTTAGTTGTGCCCAGCGAAATTATTTTTCAAAAGCAAAAATGGCAGGGGTTAAAAACCGATAATTTGGATTACTATTTGGATTTGATAAAAAATAATTATGAATTTAAAAGAAGGGGAGATGCAGAAAACGACCCTTCTTTTCAGCAAATAATTCCATATATTCTTTTTAGTTTTAAGAATCAGAAAGAAAATGAAGAGCCTAAATTTTTTGCATATAAGTATATAAAAAATGCAGGGGAGACACGCTTAATAAATAATGATTATCAGCTTGGCGTGGGAGGGCATATAAACAAAGAAGATATAAGCGATAATACAGATATTTTAGAACAGGGGATGATGCGTGAGTGGGAAGAAGAAGTTGACTTTAAAGGAAAATTTTTGAATAAAAAATTGGTGGGCATAATCAATGACGACTCCCGTGAAGTTGAACAGGTGCACCTTGGACTAGTCTATCATTTTGTTGGTGATAGCCCGGATATAAGCATTAAGGAAACAGATAAAATGGAAGGCAAAATGCTTGGGCAAAAAGAAATTAGCGAGAATATAAGCCATAGCCCGTGGATGCAAATAGTTTATAAAGAATATTTATTAAAATGATAAAAAATACATATCCAGGTAAATTTTTTGTTATTGAGGGTCTTGACGGTTCGGGAAAATCTGCTCAGGTTGATTTGGCGATTGATTATTTAAAAGAAATTGGTAAAGATGTTGTTGTCACAAAAGAACCAACAATGGATTCAGAGGCTGGGAGAAAAATAAAGCAAGCCCTTAAAAAAGAAATTTTTGTAGAGCCATTAGAACTGCAAGGACTTTATGTGCAGGATAGAAAAGAACACTTAGAAAACAAAGTTATTCCAGCTTTGAAAGAAGGAAAATTTGTTGTTTCATCAAGATATGCTTTTTCAACTTTTGCCTATGGATATTCAGATGGCTTGGATGTTGACTTGCTAATTAAAATGAACGATAATTTTTTATTGCCGGATTTAACTGTGATAGTTGATGTTTCACCTGATTCTTGTGTTAAAAGAATTGAAACCAGAGGAGAAGAAAAGGAACTGTTTGAACAAAAAGAAAAACTCATAAAAGTTAACGAAATTTATAAAAAAACTCCTCAGATGTTTGAAAATGTGTTTATGGTTAATGGGGAAAATCCAATTGAGGAGGTATTTGAAGACATTAAAAAAATAATTAATGAAAAAATATTATGAAGATTTTGCAAAACGCAGGCAGTTATAGAATATTGGGTATTATGGCCGGCATTGATGGTGAGAACCCTTTGCAATTTATTGAAACAGCCGGAAGAACTGCTTATCAAAGCAGGGATAAAATTACAAATGAGTCAGCTTTAAAATTTGCTGAAATTTTAAGGAAAAGGGGACATGAATCAGTATTTGAACATTCCTGTATGACAGTTGAATTTAATGATGTTTCGCGCGGAATGACCCATGAATTAGTAAGGCATAGGATTGCGGCTTTTACGCAGGAATCAACAAGATATGTTGACGAAAAAGAATTTAGAGTTATAGCTCCTCCCGGAAAGGATGTTGAAGAAAAACTGGTTGATTTAAATTTACCCGGAGCTGAAAACGGAGGGCTAAAAGTATCACTTAAGGTTTCCTTTAAAGACTGGGTTGATTTAAACGAGCAAATGTACAAAGGTTTAAGGGTTCAAGGATGGGTTCCGCAGGATGCCAGGCAGATTTTGCCAACAGGAATAAAGTCTCAAATTGTGCTTACCGCAAATCTACGCGAATGGCGCCATATTTTAAAAATGAGATGCGCCCCTGATGCTCACTGGGAAATAAGGGAAGTGATGGTTAAATTATTAAAAGACGTTAAAG
>Ga0265297_10005898_pt1 | contig 18253 bp, 44 predicted proteins | sample Munlanlwell13791_FD_192502 | JGI IMG/M metagenome (GOLD analysis project Ga0265297, IMG submission 192502) | Leachate microbial communities from a municipal landfill in Southern Ontario, Canada - Leachate well 137-91 | ecosystem: Engineered > Solid waste > Landfill > Unclassified | place...
AAGGGGCTAGACAAGGTAGCAGGGGCTGGCTTTCGCGCGGTAGAAAGAATCACCGTTTCACTCAAGGAGAAGAGGAAAGAACATGAAGAAGCTCATCGGAACTCTTAGCAGGATGTACTTCGCCAAGCAGATGGAAGTCTTTCGCGGCGGGATCAAGGGGCTGGGAAGGGCCTACGACATCTTCCACGAGACCTACCCGGACAACCCCTTCGTCGAGGGTTTCTACGAGGGCGGAATCCCCGTCATCAACGCCTACAAGAGGGCGTTCAGGGAGCTTTCTCAGGAGTCTCAGATGGATTCCATCGTGGACTTCTTCTGGATCGGCTACATGGCGCAGAAGTACCAGACGGAGCAGAGGCTCCACATCGACGTCCCCGAGTTCCATTTCGAGCCCGTCAAGTTCACCTTCGAGCAGACCCACTAATCCTTTTCCCGCCGGCCAACCCAATACCTAAACAGACTCTCCAAATCTCCAGGATCAAAAGCTCCCCTAGAAACTAATACTCTAATATATTCAGCACTTACCCCCAAGAGCCTAGCATAATCTCCATAACCATAAGCCCACAGCTTAGTTGGTCCCCGCCGACCAGAAAGACCAGTCAATCTTACAGTCCGGCGAGTACTCCTCTTAACCATTTGATACGCATCCTTCCAGATAGCATATCTTCTCACTGACAAGACAAACTGGTCAAGAACCTCAACTTATACTAGAATTCTCTGTAATTCTAATAAGGTAACTAAGATGGAACCCCTAAAGATCACAGCAGAGGAGATTTACCTCATAGAGAGGTCTATTCGTAGAGAAGAAGCTGTACGAGAGGGTTTCTATGACGGCCGCAACAGACCCTCAATCATCCCCGATAAGAAGAAGTCAAAGAACCGTAATCATTGTAGAAACAAAGACCACAGAGGAGAAGAGTAGAGATGACTATCAAGAAGACCACCCAAACCACTATCACCTGTACCCTCTTCGAACTAATCCGCGCGGCAGCAGAAGACGGAGACTGCCTTTCTTTCGAGGGAAACCCCACTACCGTTCTTCTCAACGGGAAGCCAGAATCCCTAGACACTACGGTCACTTTCATGATCGAAGAGGGAAACGAATCCTCGGACTCTTAGGCCGCAGGCCGAGCGAGCAACGCGAGCGATGGCCAGGCCCGAAGGGCCGAGCGAGCGTTAGCGAGCGAGGCCAACCCCCTCCCCCTTGGGGGGTCCGGGGGGTTAAAAATAACAAGCATTGGCTACAGAAGAGAAGAGGAATTTCCTGTAAAGTCCATTGGTTACAGTATTTTAGAGTCCAGACTGAAAACCAAAAAGTTTGGGATAAGTAGTGAGAGGAGTACTTATGGCCTACCCACTCTCTACATCTACCTCAAAATACTCTCTCCCATGTTATTATCTACTATGACCCAACAAACAGACTTAACAGGACAAAGATTTGGAAAGCTTGTAGTCGTTAGAAGACATGGATCTATAGAGAAAGAAACACTTTGGGAATGTCTATGCGACTGCGGAAAAACTCACCTAGCTAAAGGTACTTACCTCAAAAAGAACAGCGTAAAATCTTGCGGCTGCCTATTCCCAAATAAAGGGATTCCCTATCCCGGATGGAGAAGTGGAAGATTAGAAGCTATATCTGGAGGATACGATAGCAAGAGAAAAGATACTTACTGGCTATGTAAATGTGACTGTGGCGCCGAAAAAGAGATCAGACGTGATGCCCTAATAAATGGTCATGCTAAATCATGTGGATGTCTTAGACGTAGCAGAAGAAAATATCTAGAAGTTAAAGACCCGACTATCTTAAAACTGTACGCGGAAGGCAAAACATTAAAAGAGGTTGCAGAACTTACAAAGCTTAGTATCCCATACATACAATTAATACTACGAAGACATAAGATAAAAAAGGATAGGATAAGAGAGATTCCACCCGAAAATATAGAACTCGTAAAACAGCTATGGGCTAAAAATCTTCCAGTAGATGAGATTGTTGATAAGACCGGTATCTCATCTACCTATCTTAAAATCCTAACAAATAAAGGGATCCTCCCGTCACGTTTTAAAGCAAAAAGCCAGAGGCAGCAAAGAGCGAAAAAATTCAAACTCCCCACCGAAGCATATGAAGAACTGCTTTTGAAGCAAGGTGGACATTGTGCTATTTGCAAAAACGTACCAACAGAAGACAGACGACTTGCTATTGACCACTGCCATAAAAGTGGGATTGTTAGAGGACTACTCTGCTCTCGTTGTAATATTGGTCTTGGCTACTTCCTAGATGATCCAATTAGACTTAAATCAGCCATAGAATACCTAGAAAAATCTCCTACCCCACCAGAAGGTTCATAGTTTTTCTTATTATCTATAAGAACATTAAATAAAGCCTATGGCTTGTTGCAGTAACTACCCCACAAATAAAAACATAGCAGAGACAGGAGAGAAGTAGATGAGAGCTTGGCATTTCTGCATCAAGGATGGCGACCGCATCCTCACCAACAAGGGCCGCCTGGTGGTCACCATCGGCGAAACGATCCGACACGAAGGCAAGCTGAAGATGTGCTTCAGCGGCCTCCACGCCTCAGTCCGCGCCATCGACGCGCTTTCCTACGCTCAGGGCAACATCGCCTGCCGCGTCGAGTGCGGCGGCGAGATCGTGCGGGGCGACGATAAGATCGTCTGCTCGGAGCGCACCGTGCTATGGGCGGTGGACGCAGAGGCCACGCTGCGTCACTTCGCTAGGCTTTGCGCGCTCGACGTGCTGCCCCTGTGGCCCGATCCGCCCGAGGTCGTCGTGCGATTCCTCCGCACCGGAGACGAGTCCATCAGGGACGCCGCGAGGGTCGCCACGTGGGACGCCGCGTGGGACGCCGCGAGGGCCGCCACGATGGACGCCGCGTGGGACGCCGCGAGGGACGCCGCGAGGGCCGCCGCGTGGGACGCCGCGATGGACGCCGCGTGGGACGCCGCGATGGACGCCGCGAGGGACGCCGCGATGGACGCCGCGTGGGCCGCCGCGTGGGACGCCGCGCTCGAGCGCGCTAACACACGGCTCACGCGAATGCTCTCGCTGACGCCGAGGATATAGCTCCCCGACCAAAAGAATTCTTATTAGAAGATATAGGAGGAGAGTAAAGATGAGAACTGTAATAATCTTGATGCTACTTACAATTAGCTCCCCAGCACTAGCAGAGTCTCTACAGAATAGAGATAACGAAAGTGTTGGGAATAGTGATTCGCCGCGACAAATAGAAGTCAGATCGTGGAGTCCTGCCACTTCTCAGAGAAATGTTCGCCCGCCGCTAGAGAATAGGCCTGTCAGAGAAAGAGTTAGAAGCCGAAGACTAGCCATCGCGGGAGCAGTTCTAACTGGATTCGGTCTTAGCTCCACACTTACCTGCTTTGTTATTACCCCCTGGGAATACCTCAATTCTGGTCCTCACGATCCATCTGTAGATACATCTATATGGAGCTGGAGAAACGGACTAACCCTTGGCCTCGGAGGACCTACCCTACTTATTGGGATAATCCTACTAGCCGTAGGGATGATGTGATTGCTCACCCCAAAAGGACTAGTAGAACGAAGTAAACCTGTAACAGACCTAGCTTTTCTTCTATAAGCAAAGACATTCTCTGAAGGGGGATACAGTGACCAAGCTCCGCGAAAATGGAAGCTTTGCTATCTATAAGCACCCTAGTATCATTTCTAGTAAAGGGACTGTTTACTGCACCATTATGGATTGGGTCTCGCCAAACTATGCCGTTAGGCTTGTTGGTGATCGTCATGAACGGTTTGCCGCTGAAGCTAACCTAGAAGATCTAGAGACCCCCGAGTTTAAGCGAGGGGATAGAGTTCTCTATAAGCCAGATGAGCAGGAAGACTTCGAAGAGAGAGAGGCTACGGTCGTAGATATCGTAGATTGTCGTCCTCATGAACAGCTCTACTATAAGGTCTATGTAGATGACTGGAGTGCTATTCGTGAAGCTTGGGAATCTCAGCTTAGGAGAATGTAATGATTCAACTAAGATCAGAAGAGACTGGAATTATCAATGTAGAAACCCTGCAGGAGGCTCTCTCCCGCACGGAAAAAGACAAGACTATCTGGAAGATCTCATTCTCTCTAGGAGAAGAGAGAGTAAGACTAGTTAGACTAGAAGATGGTAACTGGACTCTTAGACCTCTCAAGTTCTAGGTAAGAATAATGACAGAAACTAAAGAGAAGACATACACGGTTTTTGCAAAGTCTTTTGACAATGGCTCGACCTACCAGGGAACTACAGAAATAATGTATGGCCCCCTATCCTTTCAAACAGCGGAAGCAGTAGTTCTAAAGCTACTTGAACATGGATGTGGTGGCCGTCTATGGAAAGAGATCAAGATAATGGAGGACACTATTGAAAGCCTACAAAGTAGAACTCCTAATAATTGACTTCGATGGGATTGGAAGAGACGGTATTATCGACGCGATAGAAAATACCCGATATCCAAATCACTGTATTGCTCCAGATGTACAGTATGTCTCTACTGCTGACATTGGAGAATGGGATGATGATCATCCTCTCAATCATATGGATACTGCTGAGGATGAATACTCAAGACTATTTCCTGGGTCTAAAACTAAACTAGATTGGGAAGAATCTGATGAAAGTATATAAAGTAGTTCGTAGGCGTAACAAACGGCTAATTTCATCCTATGGACTTTTGCCAGCAAATGTTGCAGTGAGATACCAGATCGGTATCCCAACAAAACCCAAAGTTAAAGGAACTCTTCTAACCGCATATAGAACTCTTGAAGATGCAAGACAGTTCGTAAGAGACTACGCTCCTAAAGTTATCTATCGTGCAGAAGCAAAGATATCTAGAGCTAAGTTCGTAGCTAAGTGCCGCTACTTTATAGATTTAGACTATGCAATAGAAGATTGCTGGGATCCAAAGCGCAAAGCCCCTATCGGCCTTGAATCTGGTTGGCCAGAGGGAACGGTCTTCTGTACAGAAATAACACTACTAGAAAGAGTAACCTAACTGGTCGCTATAAGAAGAGCGGAGGGATGAGACACCAAGACCTTGGTCATGGATGGACTCTCTGGTGGTGTAGTGATGAAATCTATGCAAACTACTATGAGCCCATCGACGAAGAGGATCTATCCGCAAACCCAAATATGGACGTGGGAGAATACGTCCTTGTTGCAACAACCTACCTAACCTCCGACGGGAAGATTCTAGAGGATCCACCCGACAGTCATTGGGAAGGCACTCCAGTTGAAGTAATTCGAGCTCTTATCCAAAAGGGAGAAGAGCTTATGCCCGGACTAAGAAGAAGCTAGGTAAACAACTCCGCGAAAATTAAGGAGAAAGAAATGGTAGACCCCTATCGTACCCCTCAATTTCCGACGCCCCCACCACCAATTACTTGGCGCTTACGTGTATTAGCCTGGATCAAAGATGGCGAGCACATTCGCCATATTATTACCTTGTTAGGGCTTATTCTATGTCTGGCCGGTATCGTCTATGTGACCCCTAAGGACTGCGCTCAACAAAAGGCCTGGAGAGCAGCCTCCCGGGCCGAAATGGAGAGAAGATGCGATCGTGACGCCGCAGAAATGCATCTTCCCTGTATTCCAGAGTCTGTACGACGATGCCTACGTGTAACCGACAGCTGTGAATGTGTACTTCCAAATGGTCAATGGATGTACTTCCTACCAAATGATTGAAGTATTAGCCGTTCGGGGATAAATAGTCCGCGATTTTCAAAAGAGAGAACATTAATGCTTGAATACACTGGAAAATACTCATCATGAGCTGGAGGTTCAATAAAGTGGTATAATACCACTTATGGAATCACCAGAACTCTCGTACCTAATTGGCTTACTTACCTCAGACGGACATATGTCTGGTAGGTCTGGTCATAAGGGGAGGATTGCTTTAGAACTCTCTGAACAAGACGAAGAAATCTTATACAAATTAAAGGATTTCATAGAGGCTGATTACAAAGTCAGAGCGTCTATCAGAAAACGAACTAGAGATACAAACTTCCTAAAAGAAGTGACCTCCTCGATACTCTCTGTATGTTCCAAGGATTTTAGGAAAGTAATAGAGCCCTGGATTCCATATGGTAGTAAGAAGAATGTTATTGCCCCAGCCCCAAATGAGTTAGTCACTATCGATTATATTAGAGGGCTCGTTGATGGAGACGGATCGTTAGGCATAACTTCTAAGAATCTTCCCTTTATCTCACTAACAACCTCTAGCGAAAGTATTAAAGAATATTACCTCAGCTTCTGTGAAGAAACTACAGATCGGAAACCTGAAATTCACAGAAACGAACGTGACAACATATATAATATTTGTATCTTTAGAGAAAAAGCCCAAGCTATTGCTAAGATCCTTTACTCAGAAGCAAGCCTTTTTATTCTTAGAAAGAAAAAGCTTGCAGAAGAAGTTCGACTATGGGAACGACCCTCGTCTATGAAGAAAGTTACTCAAAAGGCCTGGACTATTGAACAAGATAATCTTGTTCTTAACTACCCCATAAACTATGTGGCGGCTACTCTCAATAGAACAGAATCAAGTATTAAAAACAGACTGCATAGACTTAGACACATAATATAGAACTAACGGTGAAACCTATCTACTCTTTCAAAGCCTCAGAAGAAAGGGATTAAAGATGAGCCTATCCTATCTACCCCATTCAGTAAGAAAGCTAGAACTCCGCTCCATAAAGGATTTCAAGCCCCTTGGTCTTGCCCGTACCTTAGGTATCTGCCTCGATTATGGATACCTAATCCTTCAGGAAGGGTCTATGGGAGACATCCTTCCAGAGAAAGAAGTTCACTTAAATATTACTGTAGACTTCTGGATCGTGGACCCTACGGCGCCTATGGCAGAAAGCCTCTATACCTATAGCAATTGGAATGACTATCATATAGATCACCTAGTTATCACGCCCCTTAGGGCAGAGAGAAGCATACTCTTCTTTACTAGTAAGAAGGAGGATATAGATAGCCTAATGTTTATCTGTCCTCGCGGACGTGACTACGAGATAAAGGCATTTACTCCACCCAGAGAAAACTTCCGCCGAGGCTAGAAAGTAGACTATATCTAATGAATACCCCAACTCCTTGTAATAAGTGTCAGCATCTTTATTACTGCTGCATGCAGAAAGACAATCCTTCTGATTGGGCTATCTGTAAAGAGGGTTACTATCCAATAAATGGGAAGTGTAAGAAATTCAAGCAGGACCCCAGACTTGAGACAAAGAAAAGCTAATGACAGTATTCATACTTGCCCATCCCTGGATGACCTTCCTTTTAGTCTTTATAGCTCTATGTATGCTAGAGAATCTAGCTATAAGCGTCTTAAAGGTAATATCTAGCTATAAAGAAAAGCGCCTTAGTACCCGCCCAAAATAAAATTTCTCCTAATAATCTTTAGGAGAATTAATCTTATGATTACTTATCTCAAGGGAGATGCTACTCAGCTTATGGCTAAACATCCAACTGGTGGAGGTGTTGAGGCATGGACGACAGATGAAGTCGATAATAATGGAGACTTCTTACACCATCATCGATTTAGCATAAGTATAAAGGATGAAGACTAATGAAGGCTTATAAAATCCTCGATAGGACAAATAGACAACTGCATTCTTGTATCGTCACAGGGGATGCAAGAACTAGGTATTTCGTCGGGAAACCAACGACACCAAAAGTCGAAGGCAGTTACCTGATGGCATTCGCTAGTATAGAGGACGCTAAGAATTTTGGCTTTGATCCGCAAAACGAGAGTCTCTATGAAGTAGAGGCAAAACTAGCCCCAACAAACAGATGGCGAAGCGATCTTGTCTATGCACATAAGGGCGACAGCCTCTCTCTAGAAGAACTAAAGCGGTTCTGGCTAGTAGGTAATTACGGTCTCGCAAGAGAAGCTCCATTAGGCACATTATTCTGTGAAGAGATCACTCTTACTAAGAGAATTTCATGAAAAATCATATAGAACTGGATACGATAAAGCTAGAGATGCCGGATAGCGAGATCCATGTCACTCTTTCCAGCGACTCTGATTCTAGCAAGGGACACCTAAATATCTATAAGCATAAGATTGATATCACTTATTTTGACTCAGATAGAAACCCAACTTCTCTAACGCTTAATCTAGCAGAATGGATAGTTCTTAGAGAAACTATTGAGAGAAGTAGAGTAGAGCTTAGAAGGCTGACAGAACTATGAGAGATCCCAAGATTGGTGATCGGGTTGCCCGGCTAGTAGTTACCAGCGGCCGACAAGTCCACGAGGAGTTTGGTTCTGTCGCCCAAATTACTGGCTCATCTATTCTTGTCCACTGGACTATTAAAAGAATAGAAAACGGAGAACTAGACCAGATGGACAGAGCCTGGAGCTATGCCTCAAGCGAAATCATTGGCGAGTGGGAAGGTCATTGTCGGGACGGTGAGACTTGTTGGTGTATCCCCACAAAAGAACATCATGGAGATACAACTATAATCATTCATAACTATGATGAAGATAAGTCATGAGCAGAAATAACTGGTCTATAGTCCTAGATAGTGGTGAGCGTATAGATTCGTATATATTTGACTACCTTTTGGATCGCCGGGAGGCAATACCAGATTCCCCAGATCCAATGCATATGAATCTCTCTCAAATCCTCGACGCCTTTACTAAAGTAGTAACAGAAGACCTACTCGCCAATGGACGAATGGTCTGGGTTCATGTCGATAGGAATAGCTCTATCAGCTAAAGTAATACCCACCTAAAAATTCTCTCTAATTCCTAGTGGAGTAAAACCCCATGAAAATGGCTCGTAGATTCAAGTCAGAAGCAGGAGCTCGTGGTTTCATTGAGGGACTCAAGTATGTAAATGATCTCGACATCCGTAATATCCAACTGAGCTACGACCCCGATGAGTACATTGTTAGGTTTGATGATGACGATGTCAAAGAGATAGACCGAGACTACGAGCTCCCAAATAATGGATGCGAAGAGATTCGTTGTGGCGGCTGCCCTACAGAAACGGGATGTCCCTACAGACCAACCGAGGAAGCTAAATGAACCTCCAGAAGATAATGGACCTTGTAAAGACCCGAGCAATCATTGCAGACGAAGACCCAAATGGGGATGCAGATTGCGCATTCTTTACGCAAGTCTATATTCTCCTAGATGAGCTCAGAGTCTCTAGGAAGACGCCGAACTCTATAAGCCCACTATCATATGCACCAACAGCCTATGCCTGTCCTCCCTTTGATGGTAGGACTGGTGGGGCTTACTACGAGCCATCAGAGAACTGTGTAATAAAGATAATTCTATTTCCTAATTCTTATAGAATGGCTAATTTCAAATGGCTAATTGATCTGCTAAAAGATAAATTTACTCGCCAAGAAATTAGAGGATTCTTTGATCGTGCAGAGATAGAGTGCAAAACATCAGACGCTGAGAAGATTGTTCGCCAAATCTTTGATAGTGGCGGTGGTTGTGAAATCCGCCCGGATTAGAGAGGCTAATAATGCTAGGCCCATATCGTACAGGAGAAGATATGAAGAGAATTGAAGCTGTAGAGCTTAGTACGGAAGAAGTAGCTGCCATCCTTACTGGAAAGATTCCGCCAGTATCAGGTCACTTTGATGAACTTCTAAGAAACTTCCCAGAGGCAGAGCTCAAGTTCGAACTTGATAGCGAAGACCAGTTTGGTCGTCGAGTCTACATAGTAGAAGCATCTGCTGAAGAAGAAATCCTCAAGCCTTAGCCCCACCCGGAAAATCTTAAAAAACCAGACTAGTTGGTTGTTTAATAAATAGATAATAAATATCTAGCCCTTCCGTCCGGAACGCCGTAATAGGTTATCCGAATGTGAATTCCGTCTGCGGTATCGTAGATACATAAGACTTCGCAATTCGAGGAAGTACCTATAAGGAACAAGTTCCAGCGACCGCAGGGGAGCGAAGGAAAAAGCCCAGTGATTGAGAATCAATCTACGTTAGGCGGGGCCACAATAAATTTGTAGTGCTAACGTAACGTCAGTCAGAAGATAGAGATCTTATCGCAGAGTAATCGGAGATATGATCGTCGTAGGATCTTTGATCCAGGCTATCGAAGTACTGCTAATAGAGTTACAAATTAAAGAGTCTTGATTCCTCCACCGGAATAGAATCCGAAGGTAAGACCTCTGAGTTTGTGTGGTTCGCCCCGAAGACTATAAGTCTAGGATGAATGAGAAACTACGCGCTTCGTTTTGCGCAGCAATTGGGTGTAGGACCCCCTTTCAAGAACCGCCCAGATATATAATTATCTAAATAACCGTTGGCTACCCAAAAATTAAATTACCTTAATTAAATTCCCTTAGATATCATTAGGAAAATACCTAATATGCAAGATGGATATATTCAATACATGAATACTAATGGACTAGAAGCTGGCTGTATTCCGCCGGCCAAACCATGTCCATTTATCGACTGCTGTGAAACTAAGACAAGTGAATGTCCCTCAGATACTTACATTAAGGTAGTTCCATTCTCTTGTCCTATGGCTAGACTAAAATCTTTTGCTAAATCTATTAGAGAAGCTAACAGTAAACCTGAAGAAACTTTCCTTGAGGGAGAAGAATGAAGAACCTTGCCGGTAATAAAGATGCGGCAGGCTGGGTCATTTTCGGAGGGGCAATAGCCCTCTGCGTTTTTATGTTTTTCCTAGGGATTCATGCTGGCGTACAAAGCCCCAATGAAAAAGCCCAGCGGGAGATACACAACTGTGAGGTAGCTGGCACACATTATAACTGTGTCCGACATTCAGAACGGAGATATGATTCGGACAGTTGTACCTGTGAGCAGAGGGGAACTATCGGTGGATTTGTCCACTACCCTACGTACCTACCTTAGTTGATATGCCCAATTAAAGGACTAATAATGATTACTATCCTTGCTCATGAAGCAGCTAGAAGGATTTTAGAGGCAGTAACCATAGCTGTCCTTACCGCGGCAGGAACAAAGCTAATTACCTATGGAATAGATAAAGGTATTGAGTATGTAGACAAGAAATCCGACAAGAAGAAATCTAAAGATAAGGAAGAGCCTAATGGAAACGTCTAAGAGCATTTTCCTATACATAAACGGCCGCTACACCCTGAACTTCTCTAAGAGTGAGAAAGATATACTTGTCGGTATCGAATGTATGGGAGCCAGCCACTATTTCCACTTGCCTAGACTAGCAATCCAACCCCTTATAGAAGCCCTCACTAATTTTCTTAAAGATGAGTAGGAGGTCTTAATGGACGGCCAAACCCACATTAATATCTATTCTAAAGGGAAGACTGAGCTTGGTAGACTTCTATCTAACTGGGCCTATTCTCCTATCAGGATAGATGGGAAAGTCTTCTGTTCTATTGAAGCCTACTGGTACTGGCTCGGAGTTGACCTTCCTGATAATCACCCTGAAAAGATGCGGCTAGCTATGACTTCTGGCTTTAAGGCTAAGGAGATGGGCCGCAATCTAAAGAAGAAGTATGGACTGAAGCAAGTCGATGACTTCGAGGAACTTATTAAGAAGGCCCTCCGAGTAAAGATTGAGTCTTGGCTAAATATCGAGAAGCTTCTTAAGGAGTCCACCCTACCCTTTGACCACTACTATGAATATGGCGGGAAGAGAGTGGATGCTGGTTATGCTTGGCTGGTAGCCGAGTGGGAAAAGATTCGAGAAGAGCTGAAGGGACGTAGTTCTCTCTAGCTTTAATGCGGGTTAAAAGAAATGGCCGAAGGACCTTATCGTAAAGCTGGTGTAGCAGTAGAGCCCCCAGACTATGTAATTACCACCAACCTAATCTGCATGGAATATGATGGGCTTGGTGGAAAGGGATGGCCATCGCAGATAATTCCCCTGAAGCCAGCCTACTCTGGTAGATGGAAGCTAATAGATTCCTATGTTGAGCCTGATCTCACCCATCCTTACTACAAAAAAGTTTTCTTCTGGACTTGGAAGAGATTAAAGGATAGATAATAAAAATGTTTAACAAACAGAGGTTTCTTTACGGTTGAAGAGATTATTTCCCGCGCCAAAACACTACTCTCTGGAGAATGGATAGAATTCCCTATAGACTTACATAATTCTGATATGGCTTGTGATAGAGCTCTAATCCCTAGAAGGATAGCCATACTAAAGCTCCCAGAATCACAAGCGAGACTAGAAGAACTACGTTCTGTTTGGGGCTGGGTCGGCTTTAAATTATAGGAGAAGATAAGGTAATGAGAATTCATTCTCCATTTAGAGACTACTACGATAACGTCCAAACTCAGGAGGATAACGGGGTTAAGTTTGTCCGAAATACTATAAAAGTCGCAAAGCCATTAGATGGACTCAGAGAACTGTTTAACCTAGTCCCTATATTCCACCGATACCGACCAGAATGGCCCATCTCTACAAACCTAGTAGGGTTTTGCGGAAAGTTTATTCCCTTTTACAGCTACCCAACTACCCCCGGCTCTAACAAGAGAGAGTTCTGCTACACGCTCGAAACAATAAAGCAGATGATCTCTACCTGTAAGGTAAAGGAAGATCAAAGCTTCCTAATGTGGGACGAGGAGAGGTACTTCAACAAAAAGAACTGGAAGAACTGCCTTATTAACTTAGCGAGGTTTAAGGGAGATGATCTATTTAGAGAAATAGAATCTCCAATATTCCATTTGTACAGAGATAATAATCGTACTGTTCTAGAAATTAATCCGCCGCTAAATAAACTCCAGTTCCAGAAAGTAATGGACCCTTGGCAAGCTTTCCAAGAACTAGAGATGTTCATTGGCTCTACCTTAGCAAAGCAAGTAGATCCAATAGTGCCTATCTCAGATGTACTAAAAGCTGAGACCCATGGCTTCGATAGAAAGTGGAGCTTCCGCAAAATGGGGAGGAACAGCAAATGAGGCCATCCCAACTAGACCAAGATATTGCTTACTTTATCTGCTACAGATGTGGAGCTTTTCTAGATGAAGATCTAGATAGATGTCCCTACTGCTTTAGAATAAGGTGGTTCTAAAATGAGCGACATAGACCCGGAAGAATACCTCATTCTCATAATTAAAAGAAAACATCTTGAGGGAGAGCGCTCTCTCAAGTATAGTCCTCACGTTATTCTGGAACATCAAAAAGGACGGGTCCATACCCTCAAAGATGGATTCTTTGGTACCGTCCACCAACCATTTAGCCAGGCCCTAAAAAGCTTCTTTAGAGACTTCTTCGGAAATGAAGCAACGGAGGATGTTACAATCCCCGCCAAGGAAAAGAACGATCCATTTTATCTTCTGCGATAATACATTTAGGAGAAGTAGATGATTCTTACCAAAGACCAGGGGGTGCTGCACCTTGTAGAGACATGTGCTTGATATTATTGAAAGCGTGAGTTCCGCACATTGTGATTCACAGGCTTGCGATACTAAAGCGAAGACGCGCGTGTAGGAATACGGCGGTGTGAGTGTGGCAAAGTAGGCGTCGGTAAAGAACCGACGAGGCGTTAGCGCAGTTCCAGCGTGACGTGCTTGATCTGTTCACGTAACGCGGCTTGATCATTGGCCACTAGGCGTAGCCGAGCAATCTTGGCCGTGTACTGTTCCGACCTTGCCACCCCGTCTTCTGCAAGCTTCAATAGTTGTTGTGACTTCGACGGTGCACTTTGAAGTGCATCTAGGAGGTAAAGGAGAAGAGTGGTTTCAACTGCGTCCATCAGTTCTAGTATACATCGTCGCCCAGACGAATCAAGGTCTCCGAATCTGCGTCGTCGCCCCCAAGATCACCCGCCCGGCTGCTCCTCCGTCCGAGCGCCCATCCGCCGAGAATTCTTCGACAAACTCGCCCCAAAGCGTGAGGGCAACCGCTTGAGCGTCAACATCGAGGCTGATGGGATGCGGCCCGTATTTTGCGTCGTGCCAAAAGGCGATCGTTCTGTTCGGCGGCTTGCCGGGTGGTCAGGATGTTGGATAACACTTCCAGCCTGCCCAGATTCGCTACTCGAGACAGCAAAGCAGACTATTGAGATTGCTAATGAGATACGAGCTTGTCCAGAGTCGGCAAAATACAAATATCCTGAAGACAGGATGGTACCAGTAAGATACGAGTACGTTGAAGGACTTTCCTATCCTCTCATAGCAAAGAGATTGGACGAGCAAGGTAAGTAATGGGTTGGGCCGCTCACTATATAGAAGCTCTCAAAGAAGGCAAGACTGTTTCCTTCCGACCGCGGGGAAACTCAATGGCACCTAGGATAGAGTCTAATCAACTCTGTACAGTAGCCCCCACAGATATATCTACTCTTCAAAAGGGAGATATAGTTCTCTGTAAAGTTCATGGCTCTGAATATCTCCACCTAATAAAAGCTATAGAAGGTAACCGCTTTCAGATTGGTAATAATCGCGGCGGAATAAATGGGTGGATAGGCCCTAATGGAATCTTTGGGAAACTTATCTCAGTAGAGTAGAGGTCCAGAATGAAGGTTATCAAGAAGGGTAGGCCCCAAAAGGGCTGGTCAGTAAAAGTTAAGTGTACCGGAAGCGGCAATGGCATGGGAGGCTGCGGGGCAGAACTCCTAGTAGAACAGGGAGACCTCTACCAAACGGTATCAGAACATTACGACGGCAGTACTGACTACTACATTACATTCGAGTGTATCGAATGTGGAGTCGAAACCGACATAAAGGAAGGTATCGTTCCCTCCTCTGTTAGACAGAAGATAGCACCCAGTAAGAGTGCCTGGAAGAAAAGGAAGAAGGATGAAAGTCTATAAGGTCGTCCGTAAATTAGAGGGAAAGCTTCGTTCGGCAGTAATGAGTGGGAGGATGGATAATGACAGTACCGACCTAGAATATAGGATCGGAGAGAAGACAATCCCTAAGATCAAAGACTCGCTCCTTATGGCTTTTGGACACATAGAAAGCCTTCAGGAGTTCACCATGTGCGACAATCAAGAGGCTTACCTTGCTGATGCTGAGATCGCAGAAAAGCACGAATATCCCAAAGCTCTACCAAGTGCTTATGGAGCAAGCCTAGAAACTATCGAAGAGTTCTGGTTGTACCCACACCTAAGGAAGATAGCGGGGATAATGGGAATCCCCAACGGTACAGTCTTCTGTAAGTCTATTACTCTTCTAGAGAAAGTAGAGTTAGTAGATGACGATTAAGATTATAGATATCGGACCAGATGCCAGTGTTGTTAAGAAGATCATCTGTAAGCATTGCGGTGCAACCCTTGAATACTGTCCCATAGATGTAGTCTCGGTTGAGATAAAATCCGATTCAGACTTAGATGTGACAAGTTGGATAAACTGTCCAAACTGCGGAAAGATGATAAGGGTAGAAAATGTCTAACCAGATTGATAATGTCTGCGATATTTGCCTCGGCAAGAAAGAGACGCTAAATGGCAAGCCTTGCGTCTGTAAAGATGGTTCGCTCCTCGGACTACTAGCTGGTCTTCGAATAAAGCTCTGGAATCTCCGTCAGGAGTTGATCGCCGCGAATGATAAAATCGCCGCTCAAAAGCCTCAAGAGAACTCATACTATCGAGACTACTGTCAGAACCCCTATGACTTTGGAGGACATCGACAATGAGAAATATGGCCAACAGAATTAGAAGGTCTCTAACTAGCTACATTGGTCACCCGCTAACAGAAGAAGGCAAGAGAGTAATCTGCCAAAACTTCCTAGATATCTTTGAAAACTTCATGCATCGCCGGCCGGACAAAATAGAAAACCTCAAGTGTGATGAGTCTGGAAGAGTTTCCTTCACCATAAGGCCAAAATATTCCGTCCTAAAGTGTCTTCAGAACCCCTACAACTAGCACCTCTTCCTACCTTAAACCACATAATTATTAGATAATTCTATCGCCTAGAAAAATAGCATTATTTAGATTATGTAAAAAACTCAGTTCTAAAATTCATAAAATTCTTATGAGAGGGACTACAAAAATGGGCCACTATGGATACGATAATGTTCCTGATGACTGGAACTGCTATTGGAATAAGTGTAGTTTCTGCGGTACAAAATACCACGCCTCAGAAGGAGGTTGTGACTGTACTGAATCCTATCCAGACTGTGCTTGTGGAGAGAACGACTGGGAGATTCATAGACCCATTGCCTTCTGTTCAGATGGAGAAGTTCGATGTCGTAATTGCGGCTCTGAGCCAGGAGATAAAGAGTGGGTCTTTGAGAAACCAGAAGAAGAGGAAAGGAAAAGTAAGTAATGGGAGCTAATGACTTTATGAATATAGTATCTGCCCGGAATGCAGAAGAAGCTTTCCATCAGGCTAGGGAAAATGCTCAATATGAGCATGGCCATGGTGGCTATACGGGAACCATAGCCGAGAAGTCTGATTTCGTAATGATAGAAGATACTTGGAAGGATCTAAAAGAAAGATATTCCAAGATGATAAAGGGTCTTGCCGGCATTATAAAGTGGGTTTCTTCCACGCCGGCAAAACAACTCACCAGAGAGCAAGTAGTTGATGCTCTTAGAGCTGTCGACCTATTTTACTGGATTAGAGATGGGAAAGCCTTCATCCTAGAAGACCTACGTAAAGCAATAAAGAATCTTAGAGAGGAGAGAGATAGCTGTAAGCCCTCCCTCCCACTAGAAACTCTCGCCCATAGACTTCTTTATACATTTAGCGATGATAGAGTTAGAGACAAGTGGGGTCCCGCCGGATGTATAGATATGGACCCACATCTTACCGGCAAGAGGAAAGAGAAGAGATTCCTATTCTTTGGATTAGCATCATCATAGGAGATTTGAATGACTAGCAAAAAGCAGGACAGTGACGAAACCCTGATGGCCGAGAAGATCGGCGAACTAGCAGAAAGAAACAGGGTTCTAGAACGTGCGCTTAATAGGGCTGAGTCTGAAGCTAGTGTAGAACGATATAGTCGCTGGATCTATAACGGCATCCTAAGTATTTCTATCTCAGTTGGAATCCTGTTGGTCTTGGCTTTAGCCACCATACCTATCTATAAAGCCCTCACGGCGGAAGATACCCCAACTCACTGTGACGTAGATTTTCTACAAGATCAGTGTGGAAGCAGATATCGATTGAGAGGAGTAGTCCCATGGCTTAGTGACTATAACTATGGAGATTATCGCTCTCTAGAAGAGGCTTTAGATGCAGCAGACCTTCGGGGCTGCGTAGTCAAGACGGTACCAAATGAATAGTGAGCAAGAAGTAGCATTAAGGCAGGCGCTGGGGGTCTTACGCGATACCATAAATAGATCGCTTGACCCAGGATTAGTACGAAACGATTTGGTTCGTAATTCTGAAGACCTATTTGAACTAGTTGAGGCACTTATCACTGAGCACGGGACGACTGTCGAAGAAGCGGAGGTCGATAGAATAGCTCGTAGTACTGGCTGGAGCAAAGAAATAAACTGTCCGCCCTGGTCATTCATCGAAGATGAACTAAAGAAACGGAAGGAGCAGCGCGACAGGGCGAGGGCTGAGATCTTGTATTACTGCAAGTATGAGTGCAGGCCCCGCGATGGACAGTGCAAGACGTGCAGGGTACCGCCTGCCCTTGCCGACGAGCCACCGAAAGCCGTATGCCCAGAGTGCAGAGGGGCCGAGCAGCACAAGTTTTCGTGCTCGCGGGGCGAAGGGGGCGCGATGCGGTTCTCTGCCGCTGAGAAAGGATTGAAATGTCTATAAAAGTTTGGCTCGATGATACCCGCCCAGCTCCTAAAGGCTGGGTTCGCTGTTTCTGGCCGGATGAAGTCATTGAGCTTCTTGAGTCGGGCGAAGTTACCCATCTCGATCTAGACCACGACTTGGGAGATGTGGGTAATTCAAATGGAGAGAGGACCGGAAACGATGTTCTCCTCTGGCTAGAAGAGAAAATCTTTACCAAAGAGTTCGAGTATAAGATTCCCTCCATCTTCCTCCACGCCGACAACGCTTCTGCCAGACAAAAGATGAGAGCCGCTATAATTGCTATAGACCGACTGAGGGAGAAGATATGAAGAAATCAGACAAGAAGATTGTTTATAAGGTCTGCCTCCGTAAGGGAAAAAAGCTTATTTCCGCTTGGCTTGGAAAGATAGGATCTAGTTGGTACAACGAGTATAGGCTCGGTAAAACGGACTATCCCATCATTTACGAAAGTCCTCTAATGGCCTTTGCTTCTTTAGAAGACGCAAGAGACTGGAAGAGAGAGGTTCTTAGAGGAGGAGAAGGAATCACTAAAGGATTCACTATCTTTGAAGCAGAGGCAGAACTTTATCATGGAAGAAGACC
>Ga0265297_10005900_pt1 | contig 18249 bp, 17 predicted proteins | sample Munlanlwell13791_FD_192502 | JGI IMG/M metagenome (GOLD analysis project Ga0265297, IMG submission 192502) | Leachate microbial communities from a municipal landfill in Southern Ontario, Canada - Leachate well 137-91 | ecosystem: Engineered > Solid waste > Landfill > Unclassified | place...
CGGGCAATTCGATCGACGACTTCTATTTCCTCGCCCGCACCTGCCTGGTCAAGGACGAAACGCACTACGACAAGTTCGACCAGGCCTTCGGCGAATACTTCAAGGGCGTGACGGCGGTCCCCGGCCTCGACGCCGACATTCCCGAAGAGTGGCTCAAGATGCTGATGAAGAAGCATCTGACGCCCGAGGAAAAAGCCAAGCTGGAAAAGCTCGGCTGGGACAAGCTGATGGAGGAATTCAAGAAGCGCCTCGAAGAACAGAAGGAGCGCCATGCCGGCGGCAGCAAGTGGATCGGCACCGGCGGCAGCTCGCCCTTCGGCCACGGCGGCTACCACCCGGAAGGCATCCGCATCGGCGGCGAATCGGCGGGCAACCGCACCGCGATCAAGGTCTGGGAAAACCGCGAATACCGCAACCTCGACGACACCGTGGAGCTCGGCACGCGCAACATCAAGATCGCGCTCAGGCGCCTGCGCCGCTTCGCCCGCGAAGGCGCCGAGGACGAGCTCGACCTCGACGGCACCATCGCCAGCACCGCGCGCAACGCCGGCTGGCTCGACATCAAGATGCGCCCCGAGCGCCACAACAAGGTCAAGGTGCTGCTGTTCCTCGACATCGGCGGCTCGATGGACGACCACATCAAGGTCTGCGAGGAGCTCTTCTCCGCGGCCAAGAGCGAGTTCAAGCACCTCGAGTATTACTATTTCCACAACTGCATCTACGATTACGTCTGGAAGGACAACCGCCGCCGCCATGGCGAGCGCTTCCCGCTGTGGGACGTGATGCACAAGTACGGCGAGGACTACAAGGTGGTGGTGGTCGGCGACGCCACCATGAGCCCGTATGAAATCCTCCAGCCCGGCGGCTCCGTCGAATATTCCAATGAAGAAGCCGGCGCAGTCTGGCTGCAGCGCATGCTCGACACCTGGCCGCGCGCCGTCTGGCTCAACCCCGAACCCGAGCGTTTGTGGGACTATCGCCACTCGATCGAACTGGTCCGCACCCTATTCAACAACCGCATGTTCCCGCTGACGCTCGCCGGGCTGGAACGCGCGATGCGGGAGCTGAACAAGTAGAGCAGTCTTTTCAGGAGGAAACGCCATGAATCTGCGCCGCACGCTGTTGAAAGCCCTCGCTGCCGCCGGCCTGTTCGGCCCCGCGGGAATCTCCGGACTGATCGGCAACGCCCTGGCCAAGGGCAATGCGCCCGTGGCACCGGGGCTGCACAAGCTGCGCGGCTCAGTGACCGTAAATTCGAAGCCCGCCAAAGAAGGCCAGCTCCTCGGTCCCGGCGACACGGTCGTGACCGGCCCCGGCAGCGAAGCGATCTACGTCATCGGCCAGGACGCCTTCCTGCAAAGGGAAAGCTCGACGGTCAGCTTCGGCGCCGATGTGGCGCAGAACCTGATGCGCGTGCTAAGCGGCAAGATCCTCTCGGTCTTCGGCAAAGGCGCGCGCACGGTCCAGACTTCGACCGCCACCATCGGCATTCGCGGCACCGGCTGTTACATCGAGGACGAAGGCGCGGGCGCCAAGGCGCGCACCTACTTCTGCCTCTGCTACGGCAGCGTCGAACTGACCCCCACTGCCGCGCCGCAGGAACGCGAAAGCTACAGCACGACGCACCACGACAAGCCGATGTACGTGCACAACGACATGAAGATGCCGAAAATGATGGTGCCGGCCGGCGTCATCAACCACAGCGACGACGAACTCAAGCTGCTGGAAAGCCTGGTCGGGCGCTGGCCGCCGTTCTATGGCCAGGGCGGGCCGAAATACTGAAAATGTCCCAACGGGATTTTCGTATGGATCCCGCCTTTGCCTGCCTGCTTTGTGCCCATAAGCGACACATGACATATGGACGCCGATTGGCTACTTCCCGCAACAAAGAAGTCAGTCTCAATACTGGACGAGGCTAGCAGAACAAGCCCTTAGCGAGGGTTCGTAAAATGTGAAACCGGCTCTTAGGCTCGTGGGCTGGCGAGAAACCGCTTCATAAATTGTTGTCGTGATGCGTATCGCTTGAATTTCGAATTTCCTTGGATAGCATCTCAATCAACATCCATGACACAATTGTGGTTAAGGTGCGCTTCGCATAATTCAAATCCACACCGAACCTGTTGAGGTCTTCTTGTATGGATTCTTGCTCTTCCGGCAATCAAACAACGACGGTCACTCCACTGTTGCCGTTCCCTGCCCGTGCGTCAACATTTGCTCTGTGGGGAAGTCTTGTCGGGATCGCATTTTTCAGTATCTATCCCACAACAAACTGGCTGACAGCACTCAGCAGCAAGCACTATTCCCTGTTTCTTGAAGTTGAGTTGCGATTGCCCTTCGTACCGGAATTCATATGGCTGTATTTGTCAATGTATGGCCTGTTCATCTTGCCGCCGTTCTTTCTGGATCCGGTCGAGCTAAAACGACTTGCCAAGGAACTTATTTCGTCGACATGCATATCTGGCGTCACATTTCTTTTGTTGCCCGCCAAGCTAGGGTTTCCTCGAACGCTGCCAGAAGATGAGTTCTACCGCAGTATTTTTCAGGGATTGTTTCTTGTGGATCAACCCCACAATCTTGTGCCGTCGCTTCACGTCATTTATTCCACGACAATCAGCCTTGCGCTGATTGCTCGATCTAGCTCTACCACCCGGGCGATGCTGTTCGCGTGGCTTGCACTAATCGTGACGTCGACTGTTCTTGTTCATCAGCATCATCTGCTTGATGTAGTTACAGGTGTGATATTGGCGGTTCTAATGCGGTTGTTATGGGAGAAAAAACAATGATTCGAAGGATACTGATCGGTGCTTGGTTGATATTTGCAACCTCTATCACTTTTGCGGAGGAGCCGGATCAGGCTATCCACGAAGAGCTTCGGAGTGTTATGAAGACGTTAGCGTCCGCCATCAACTCTGGCGAGTTTGACAAGATGCTTCCAGTTTTGAGCGAGCAGATCCGGGCAACACCGATCAATCAGGAGTTCTTGAAAAGTCGTTCCGATGTCTCGGCCTATTTCAAGAAATGGTTCGGGACCGGTGGCTATTTAAAGAAGCTGGAAATCAGCCTGAATGCGGATGCGCTCACGGAACTGTCAGCAGACAAATCGTGGGGCATTGTGCGTGGAAGCGGCGTGGAGAAATACATCCTGAGCGATGGCCGCCCGTATGACCTACAGACGAGATGGACCGCAACGATGGCCAAGGAATCCGACGGCCATTGGCGTGTCCGAGCTATCCACATCGGCACCAATTTCCTGGATAACCCGATTTTGACCGAAGCCGAGCACGCCCTCGGAAAGGCAGCCGCTGCGGGCCTTGTTGGCGGACTACTGGCCGGCGGTTTGTTCGGCTGGTTTGTTGGACGACGGAAAAAGAAAAGCTAGGTCAGCCGGCGCTCCCATGGGGGGAGCGGGGCGGACCCCTTTCCAGAGGCTGAAATAGACGCGCCAAAACGATGGTTGGAGGTCTGTTCGGTCTACCAACTTGGGCAAGTCGTACCAAGGTACATCAGGATGCTGATGATGCGCCAGGTGATAGTGGTAGTTGAGCGCCAGCCAGCGAGACGGAGGTAGTACCTTGAGATTCCAGGCGCCATCTCGAATGTCTCTGGTACTCCATGCATGGTCTGCATATTGCAAAACCGACCAGTGCAAAGCAAACGCGCCATAGCAGGCCACAATTCCGAGCACGGTAAGATCGAGCAGATAAAAAACCATTGCTTGATAGCCGAAGGCCAAAACAATCTCGATCCAGACCCGCATCGCCGGCAGTCTTGCCAAGTCGGCAACATAAGGCCCAAAACCAAGGAGCGGTGCGATTCGCTCAACAAAGAACCTGGACCGATAGGCCCAGGGTGCCAACAGGTAAAGCAGATTGCCGAATACTACTGACCACCAGTAGAGTCCCAGCAGATTCCCTGCATACAGCCAGATGCTGCGAACCAGTTTGGATTGGGTCGGCAGGTAATAGTCATAGAGTTCCTGATCGGTACGGTTGCGTTGATGGTGTCCAATATGAGCCATGCGCTGCATGGCGAAAGATGTTGGAAAGGCCCAGCCAGACACGATGCCCAGCAATTCGTTGCCACGCTTCGACGAGCAACCTACGCCGTGAACAGCCTCATGCATCAGAGCAAATGGCGTATTACCCACGAGGCTGAAGAGCCATACCGCAACTAGCGCGAAGCCGACACTTGCATGGCTCACTGTCCAAAGACATAGCCACGAGGCCACCAAAGAAAAAAACAGAATCAAGGGGTTGATGATGCTTGGCATAGCAATTACTCCCTTTTTATTGGACGCGTTCCGGAATGCCCGTGAGTCCGCATCGAATACTGAATGAATCCAAGTACGGGAACAGCTATGCACAAGAAAAGGCCGACAAGGATATAAATGAAACTCTCGACATTGTTCGGCACCCCGCGCTGAATCGATACATATTCATAAGCCGCAATAGTTAGCCCGTGCGCGGCGCCAAATCCGCCAAAAAACCACGGCGCGTAGTCAAATGCAATAGCCTCTTCGCCACGGCCATTCGCCCATGGCTGGTTATAGACCTTGAGCAAACCAACTCGAAGTGCCTTGACCTCGTATAGATAATTCCAGAACCCAAGGACTGAACAGAAAACAAGCGCAAAGCGAAAGATGTCCGCGAGGCTGTTCGCTGGCTGGCCATGTATCAGCCAGGCAATCGCGGAGGTTGCGCTTCCAAAAACAAATCCATGGTGCGGACGAAATCGTCCCAGTTTCCACCGAACGTCGAACTCCCAAACCTTGCAGACATTGGTACCAACCGCAGGAACAATGTATGCCCACATGATCGGAATCAGCCAGGCAATAAGCACCTGTGGCACGTTTTGATACTCGATCCACCAAAGATAAAACGACAGGGGAGCCAGCACGACTGGCGCAACATACTGATAGAGCCTGATAGGCTGACTCACCGGAGTCCAAACCTCATGCCGTGCTTCTTGTAAACCTCCTTGCGAAACAGCAATGTGTACCGCCAGAAAGACAGCGCTCGCGATACTGAGCGGAGATTCGTTTTCCAGTCTGAAAAACGCTGCACCAAAGAAGTGAGGCTGTTGTAGCGTGTTCTTGCCGCATGGCACGCATCTGTCAGTTCATCCGGAGTCATCAAGGCTGGAGCAAACGCGGCCTGATTGAAGCGATACTCTGGATGTAGCCACCACTTGCCGTCAAACAATAGACGATTCTGTTCGTCGAGCATGCGATACAGCGGGGTACCCGGATAGGGCATCAGGATGTTGTAAGCAGCGAACGTGAATTTGCTGCTCAGAGCGAAATCGACTGTTGCCCTGATGCTGTCCATCGTATCGTGGTCATGGCCAAGAGTGAATGCCGCCCAAGTTTGCATCCCGTGATCCCGAAGAATTGTTACCTCCCGTCTATAGTCGGAGAACCCCGGAATGTTCGGGGACTTCTTCGCGTCGCGCAAGCTGGCGGGGTTAATGGACTCGAACCCCATGACATTGCCCCAGCAACCGCTTCTTTCCATAAGCGTCATCAGTTCTTGGTCGTGCGTAACATCCAGACTTGCCTGACTGATCCAATGTACCTTGAGCGGCATGAGGGCATGACAGAGTTCCTTGAGCGCCGGGCGGCTCGATGCGATGTTGTCGTCGATAAAGAACAGGAACTTGCGTTCCTGACTGCCAATCTCGGCAATGACTTCATCGATTCTGCGCAGGTAATGTTGCTTGTCGAAATATTGGCTTACTGCGCAGAAGCTACAAGCAAATCGACAGCCGCGGGAGAACTGCATCAGGGAAATCGGCAAATAGCCCTTCCCGGTGTACAGATCGCGTCGTGGCTGTATGCCGCCGATCTGTGCAATTCCCGGCGGGCCATAGTATTGCGGCTGTAAAGCACCGTGGCGGGCATCTTCCACCACCTTAGCCCAGCCGGTTTCTGCGTCTCCGATAAATATGCTGTCAGCGTGCTGCCTGGCCTCCTCAGGTAACAGCGTGACGTGCATGCCTCCCAAGATCACCGGCACACCTCGGTTCCGGTATTCCGCCGCTATTTCGTAAGCACGCCTGGCCGTATAGGTTTCGACCGTGATTGCGACGAGGTCCGTGGGGTCGTCGTAGGGAATCAACTCCATGCGATCATCGTGTAGCACCACTTCAACATCTGGAGGTGTCAATCCAGCGAGAACCCCGAGCATCAAAGGCTCCATCCGACCTTCATCGACGTAAAGACTGTGCTCGCGTCGTCCGATCGTGGGTTTGATAAGCGTAAGTTTCACGGCAAGTCCTTCATGTGCCGAGCAGCCGCCCCTGTTTTCGATACACCTCGCGCCGAGAGATTACGTTGGCAATCGTGGTCATGGTCGTTCCAAACAGGGAGAATTGCTGATCGCTATCGAATATGCGCCGTGCAATGGAAGACCACCCATAGAATTGCTTTTTGGCCTCGAAGCAACCCTCCGCCAATTGCTCGGGTGTCATCATCGCGGGAGAAAAAATGGGGTCTCCATATCGATACTTCGGGTCCAGCCACCACAATGGAGAAAGTAACCGCTGCTCATCCCGAAGTCTGTTGTACAGCGCCGATCCCGGTGTGGGGGTAAGGGGATTGAAATTGGCAATCTCCAGTCGAGCCTCAATTGCAAAATCGGCACTCCGTCGAATAGTGTCCGGAGTGTCATGGTCATAGCCGAAAACGAAAGTACCGTAGACGCCGATACCCCGCTGGTGCAATTCCCGAACAACCTCTGGGTAACTTCCGGCAACGTTGTTCCACTGTTTTTTCATCTGCACCAGATTTCCTCGTTCCAGACTCTCGAAGCCAATCAGGACATACCTGCATCCTGCATCTGCAAGTCTATCGAGCATTGGCAGGTTCCGTGCGATGTCGATGCTAATCTGACAAGACCAACGCAGCCTGAGAGGCTTGATGACAGACAATAGCGCAGACAAGTCTTCTTCTGTGCTAAACAGATTGTCATCGACGAAGAACAGCAAGCGCTTGCGATTCAGTGTTTCCAGTTCTATGCGCATGTGTTCTGATGGCCGGATTCGGACATGGCTGCCGTAAAAGCTGTGAATCGAGCAGAAGTCGCATATAAACCTGCAGCCGCGACCATACTGAATTAACTCAACAGGCGCATAGGACTTGCCGGCGAAGATGGACCGGTCAATTCGATAGTCGGAAAGCTCCGTTCGGTTATTACCCACATAGACGCGCTTCAAGCTCCCCTTGGACGCGTCTGCCAGGAGTTGCTCCCAAACTCCTTCAGCATCACCGGTAACCACTGAATCGGCGTGACCCAGTGCTTCTTCAGGCATGAATGTGGGGTGGTAGCCCCCCAGCACGACCCGGCTTCCCTGTTTGCGGAATTGGTCGGCCAGTTGGTAGGCGCGATGCGCCGTAAAGGTCTCCACACTGAACGCAACCAAGTCAGCATCGAGTTGGTCAGGAATGTGCTCGACCTTGTCATCAATAAAAACTAGGTCATGCTCGCGAGCCCGCGCCGCCAGGATTCCCATTGCGAGCGGAGGCATCGCATCAGTGGAGCGGTAGTCCCCCATATTTGGGCGTATAAGGGCGATCTTCACAGCACTGCCACCTCGGGTTGTGCCGGACGATCATCCAGTGTGACCGAATCTTCAAAATTCACTGCATAGATCCAGGTTCGGTAGGTTGCCGGTCGGTATGCGCGGATAAGCGAAGCAAGCCAAGGATGCCCGGCATGTAGTCCCAGCGTCAGCACGGCTGTCGGACTGATGGCCAATGCATCATCAATCAGCGCCGTTACTTCCCCGTCCAGTGGCGGTGCAACCGCCAGGAACGCGAGATGGGTCAGATCCAGGGCTTGACCTACCCGCGGCAGCAAAACCTTTTTCGTCAAGCGTGCATAGGCGTTATAGACGGGAAGCAAGGCATTCAAGGGTCGTCGATACGCGCTTGCAACAACTTGCTTGTAGGGCTGCTGATTCCACAAGGCCATGCACGCCGCGAAGTCGCCATGTCGTTCCACTACGAAAAACGATGCCCCTGTACTGGCAGCTTGAGCGGTCGTCAGAACAGGGGAAAACTGATACTGACGGGCGTGCTGATTGTAGAAGCTGCAAAGCCTGCCCATTTCATCGGGTCGAACCTCCCGCCATATGGAACGCCGCAGGCCACGTTCCCTTGGTAGCGCCAAATTTACGAACTCATTTGTGGCCCAATAGCGTGGCATTCCGCGAATATTTGCCTCAAGAACTCGGCGTGCAACCTGATTCTCAGATGCAATGGCGGTGTACCAAAGCTGCGGGGATCGGATCACAGAGAAGGCTCGGACCGAGGCAAAGCCATCCCGTAGGATGCGCAGCCGGTTTCTGTGCGAAGGGTTGATACGCAGGGCGCCAAGATATCCCAGTTCGCAGGGCGCCCCGTTGAGATGTACGTTCTGCTCTGAGCAGGCATACATGCCGACCGGAGAGCCTTGCTGGCGAGCAATGACTGCCCAGTCGCGACCAAAGCGATTGGCTCCAGCAAAAAAGGACGGTTCCCGATTGACTGTCATCGTCACCCAGGACGGCATCGCATTGTCGCGCAGCAATGCGCGCAATACCGCGTCGTCTTGGTCGGTTGCAAGCTCGTAAGTCGTCATGCGACCTCAAGGAGCGGAAAGGATCCTGTTTCGTCGCCCAAGGGGTGCCCATTTCTCAGCGAAATCTCGTTCCGGTGCAGCGCATTGATCGGAAAGAAATTGCGAAACATGAAGAAGTCGCTTCGGTTGCGCAGACTTCTTTTCAGAATGCTTGGCCACTTATAAAAACGGCGACGTGCCTCAATGCACCCTTGGGTAACCGATTCCGGACTCAGATTCCTTGGAGTAAATGGAAGCTCGTTGTAGCGGTAACGCCCGTCCAGCCACCACGCCTTGAAGCGAAGTCGCCCTTCGGCCTCCAGTCGTTGGTAAAGCGGTGTCCCGGGAAACGGAGTCAGGTGATTGAAGGCCGCTACATACATGTCCTGCTCAAGCGCGAAATCCACGGCTTCGTCGAAGGAATTCAGGTTATCGTGTTCGTAGCCGAAGATGAATGTTCCATAAACGGCAATGCCGCACCTACGAAGATTGTCGAGGGCACCGACATACCCTTTCTTCATCGTATTGAATCGCTTGTTCATGAGCCTCAGATTGGCTTCGTTGAGTGACTCGAAACCAATAAGAACGCCGCGACATCCACTGCGAGCCAATTGACGGACAAACTCTTCATCGTGTGCTGCATTGATGCTTAGCTGGGTTATCCAGCGAAGTTTCAGTGATTCGATTTGAGGCAGCAGATCCTTGCCGGCATTGATGTCGCCGGCGAAGTTGTCGTCAACAAAGAAGAACAATTTCTTCTGACCTTTAAGGCTTGCCAATTCCCGGACGACGTCCGACGCGGGCCGCGATCGGTAGCTGCGGTGAAAAAAAGTCTGAATCGCGCAGAATTCACATGGAAACCGACAGCCTCTGCCGGTCTCCACCAGCCCGATGGGGAGATAGTTCTTTCCGTGAAACAGTCTGCGGTCGACAGATATTCCCGACAGGTCGGTACGACTTCCACGGTAACGGCGCTTCAGTGTCTTGTGGCGCAAATCATCGATGACCTCCGGCCAAATCGCTTCGGCTTCGCCAACTACGATGGCCTCGGCGAATCGCGACGCCTCTTCCGGCATAAGTGTTGGATGAAACCCGCCCAGAATGACTGGCACCCCTCTACGACGATACTCGCTGGCGATCTGGTATGCCCGATTTGCGGTGTAGGTCTCGACAGGGATGGCGACGGCATCTGTGGGTTCGTCATAGCGGATGGCTTCCATACGATCATCGTAGAACCGCAGATTAATCTGCGCAGGCGTGAGTCCCGCCAGGGTAGCGATCGGCAAAGGTTCCATCTGCCATGAGCGGATGTAAGATTCTCCGACCCTATGACCGATGGCGGGCTGAATCAGCGTTATCCGCATACAGCTCTATTGCTGGAGGAAGCCGGTACGACAGGCGAAATGCGCGTGCGGGGAGGAAGTGACTGAATAGGCCAGTCGCAGGTGTAGAAGCGATGAAGGTTGTGTGCGTAGAAGCGATAGCCGAGGTTTGCGGTAATGGCAAGTGGCTGGAAATTACGGGCAACCCAGAGGCGCTTGGCTATCGAAGACCAGCGGTACACCTTTTTCCATGCCCGCTCATGACCCTCGGCAAGCTCCGTTACAGACATTCCGCGTGGCTCGAATACGACGTGTTGTCCGTCGTAAAGTTCCCAGTCCTTGGTGAGGATGCGACCTTCACTTTCCAGGCGCGTATGCAAGGGTGTACCGGGAAACGGCGTCAGCACCGCGAAGCGGGGTAAATCCACTCCTGCATCAAGCGCAAAATCGACGGTAGCGTCAAAGACATCCGGCGTGTCGTGATCAAGCCCGAACACGAAGCAGCCCTGCACAGAAATTCCGAGGTGATGCAGGTCGCCGACTACCTGTTTGAAATCAACTGATCCGTTGAAGCGCTTCTTGGCGTCTCCGAGACTTTCAGGAGTGACTGTTTCGAGTCCAAGCAGGAGTCCTTTGCAGCCGCTACGAGCGACCAGCTCCATCAATTCAGGATCATGAGCCAAGAGGACAGTAGACAACCCAAACCACTCCACGTTGAGCGGTATGAGTTTGGTGAACAGCTCGCGAGCATAGTTCTTGTCCGAAATGAGATTGAGGTCGACAAAAATAAGTTTCTTTTGACCGAATTGACGAATGTCGTTGATAACCCAGTCAACGGGCTTCTGGTACTGCTTTCGCCCCCATGCGGCAGGCGCCACGCAAAATTCACAGTCATGCACGCATGACCGAGTGGCCTCGAAAACAGCTTGAGTAAGAAATTGGCTAGAGTCGAACAGGTCACGACGCGCATACGGCATGTCGGGCCGGGCCAACGAGAAATCCGTGGATTGGTAGTAGGCCGGTTTCAATGTCCCGCGGGAAAAATCCCACAGCAACGCAGGCCAACTGTCCTCGGCGTAGCCAACGCAGATTGCATCCGCGTGCAATGCAGCTTCCTTTGGCAGCAGGGTTACGTGGGGACCGCCGAGAACTACGGTCTTTCCATCTGCTCGTAAGCGTGCAGCGAGTTCATACGCCCGATGGGCAGTTCCGGTAATCACCGTGAGCCCTACGAGATCGGCGTCGATGGTGTCCGGAATAGGCTGGACACCCTCATCGTAGAGCGTGACTTGCACGTTCAGCTCGGGCGGAACCAGTGCAGCGAGCGTGGTCAGGGTCAGTGGCTGATAGCGTAGAGACTTTTTGAAAATACCACCACGCGCCCTATACAGAGGCCCCTTTGGCGAGATCAACGCAATCTTCATGGCAAACATTCCTCAAACAATGGTACCCAGAACGATTCGGTACGAAGAGCCAAAGGTTTTACATCACCCAGGCGGGTTCCGCGATCAAGCATTGCGCGTTCAACCAAAGAAAAAGCCTGCGTATGCGAAATCACCCGGAGAGGTGCAATCTGGCCCAACTTTCGCGCGTAGGCATATTGAGGATTTGCCATTAGACCGCTTTCGATCATAGCTAAAAGGACATCGCTAGACATCTGCTCACTGACGAGCACATACCCTGGCCGAGAAGTGTCTGGCACAAGCATGGCAAATCCCCGGATGGATTCCAAGCATCCACTGACAAACGTTTCGGTCAGCTTTTCACCAACCAGATCACTGGTGAGCGCATCTCTGCCTACAAATTCCAAGATTGCCCGCCCTGAGTGCACATACCCTTGAAACTCGACACGATCCCCGGTCCGATAGCGATAGAGACCACTGGCGGTCGTGACGACCACTTCATATTCTTTGCCAAGTTCCAGCTCATCTTCAAGAAGGAGATCGGCTCCTTGAGCAAACTCGACAAAACCGTACCGTACAAGGGTCGGCCGGCCACCGTCACCTGGAACTGTTACCACAGCCTCGGTCGACAATAGCCCCTTCGGCTGAATCGTGACGTAAGGAAGTTGATTCTTCAGTTGTTCAGCGTATCGGCGTGCTGAGCCCGACGCCCAGCAGCTAATCACTTTCAACTTTGGCCAACACGCTTGTGCATCCGGAATATCGTCCAGAATACGCAACAGAAACGTCGGACTCCAAACCGATATCAACTCAAGATCGGTGGCAGCTTTCAAGTGTGCAATTGTCTGTTGCCGCCATTGTGCGACATCATGAATATTTGCAACTGAAAGCGGTACTGCCGACTGCTGGGCCAGAACAGTTCCCGCTCGTTTTCCGAGATAGGCTGCGTCCGGCAATCCGATCGGAATAGAACCCACGGACTCAGGCTGGCGGGTTGCCGGGCTGATGGAAAAGTAAGCGCGGCCAGTAATGCCATAGTCCTTAACTGTCCTAGCAAGCCAAGGCACAATACAGCGCTGAAAATCCAACAAGCCTTCCTGAGAATATGGGAGCAACTTCGCGCCACCGCTGCTGCCGCCTGTTCGTTCGTAGGCCACCGGCCGGCCGGCAAAAAGCACATCACTTTCGCCTGCCGATAGACGATTCAAATACGGTAGTAGATCCTCGTAACAGCAGGTTGGAACGCTACTTCGAAATGCGTGCACCGTAACTGGGCTACCGAACTGATCGAGGTAACTTGCATTGGCATTCCGTGACAGATTGTCATGCAGCCACTCAGATTGGCTAGGTTCAGTCGAGGTATCGTCAAGAAGCGCCCATGGGCTGGCGGTCATGAGCGAACAGCCTCCGCTGTCCGCTGGAAGATTCTCGCGGTCAAAGGCTTCATGTTGAAAAGCTCAAGTTCGCAGATGCAGACCAATTCGTGGCCGATGCGATAGCCTGGGTTCTTCAAAAGGAAGTACCGGGTTGCCGCTTTGGTCATTTCTTCGGGTGATGGATCTGCGATGACTGCCTTGAGGTGACCCCGTGAAGCAGAAAATCTGACGACACCTGCAATCGGATCATAGTCACTGCCGAATTTAGCACCTGCCAGTTGGTCCGCCAACGATTTGAGGTCCTCTCGGGGCGCAATCCAGTGTGGGAAAAAAGACTTTCCGAAGACGGATAGATACTTGAATGTGCGGTGCCCCTTCACGAGAAGAAACCAGAAGAGCGGCAGATCCGGAGCGCTGCGTTTGATTTCACCTATTCGCGAAATCCATGCGAATGCCAATTCCTGCTGCCCCCAATGCATTTGACTGACAATGGTGTCACCGGAGTAGACGATATGAACGGGACTGTCGTTCCATGCAGTTTGAAAGATCTTTAGAGTAGTAAAGCCAACCAGATGGCCCTCACAATAAAGCAGAATAGCCTCATCCTTTTCGACAAGATCGCTACGAAAGGTGGCCTCGGAAGTGCCGTTGAAGTTGTCCAGATACAGCGACGCCATTGTTTGGATGACTTTGTCCGCTAGAGCTTCTATGCAAACTACAGCAGACTCGTACCTGTGTTCCATAATCTTCCTGATCATCCGCAAAGCATGTCGTCATGCTTCGTGTATGCGCCCATTTGCCATCCAAACGGAATCGCGACTGCGCTATCGACACCTATTTCTTTTTGCTCTGTCGGCATGAAATACAGAAATTGATTGGAATGCCGAAAATTCCTAATAGGTCTTTTAATTGTCGAAGTATAGCCGGCAGCCTCAAATCACAGTGTCGAACGACTCGTCGTCATCGTAGATGATTTCGGTCGCCGACTTCGTTGAAGTTTGCAGTCGGTTGTATGACTGCTACTTAGGTAAGAGCTGACGGTCGACGACATCAGATTGGGGCCCATCGATCGCCCGGTTCTGGCCGACTCCCGCCGTCCCGCCAGCGCCGACTTTCGGAAAGTCCGGCCTGCAGGTGGAGACAATCACTCCGCGTCGAACATCGGCGGCGCGACCTTGATGATTTCCGCTATCGTCGTCAGCCCCGCCGCGACCTTCTTCGCCCCGGCGATGCGCAGCGGCTTCATGCCTTCGCGCATCGCCTGTTCGCGCAATTTGGCAAGCTCGGCTCCGTTCGCCACCAGCTTCTTGATCTCGGCCGACATCGGCATGATTTCATAGATCCCGATACGCCCCTTGTAGCCGGTCATGCGGCAATCGAGACAACCCACCGGATGGTAAAGCTGGGCCGGCTTGCTCGACTTCCACGGCGCCACCAGGGCGGTCCAGGCCTCGTCGTCCTCGGCGCGCAGGCCGCCGGCCTGCTTGCAGTGCGGGCAGAGCGTGCGGATCAGGCGCTGCGCCATGACGCCGAGCACCGTCGCCGACAGCAGGTAGGGCGGCACGCCCAGATCGACCAGCCGCGTCATCGCCGAAGGCGCATCGTTGGTGTGCAGGGTGGACAGCACCAGATGGCCGGTGAGGGCCGCCTGGATGGCCATGTCGGCGGTTTCCAGATCGCGGATTTCGCCGACCATGATGATGTCCGGGTCCTGCCGCATCAGCGAGCGGATGCCCTCGGCAAAGCCCATGCCGATGTCCGGCAGGATCTGCACCTGGTTGAAGGCGCCCTCGACCATTTCGATCGGGTCCTCCAGGGTGCACACATTCACCTCGGGCGTCGCCAGCTGCTTCAGTGTCGAATACAGCGTCACGGTCTTGCCGCTGCCGGTCGGGCCCGTCACCAGGATGATGCCGTTGGGTTGCGAGGACATGCTGCTCCACAGCTTCGATTCCTCGTCGGCGAAGCCCAGCTCGGAGAAATCGCGGACCAGCACTTCCGGATCGAAAATCCGCATCACCAGCTTTTCGCCGAATGCCGTCGGCAGCGTCGACAGCCGCAGCTCGACCTCCTGCCCGTCCTGGGTGCGCGTCTTGATCCGGCCGTCCTGCGGGCGGCGCTTTTCCACCACGTCCATGCGGCCGAGAATCTTGATGCGGCTGGTCATGGCGTTGAGCACCGCCATCGGCATCTGATAGACCTGATGCAAAACGCCGTCGATGCGAAAACGCACGATGCCGAGGTCGCGCCGCGGCTCGACGTGAATGTCCGAGGCGCGCTGCTCGAAAGCGTACTGCCAGAGCCAATCGACGATGGTGACGATATGCTGGTCGTTGGCGTCGAACTGCTTGTTGCCCTTGCCCAGTTCCACCAGCTGTTCGAAGTTCGAGGCACCGCCGGCGACTTCGCCCTTGCCCAGCGCGCCCTTGATCGACTTCGCCAGGTTGTAGAACTCCACCAGATAGCGCGTGATGTCCTCGGGGTTGGCGATGACGCGGCGGATGTCCTTGCGCAGGATCGGCTGCATCTCCACCTCCCACGCCCGCTGGAAGGGCTCGGCGGTGGCGATCACCACCTCGTGGGGCTTCACCTCCACCGGCAGGATGCGATAGCGCGTCGCATAGGTGTTGCTCATCACCTCCGTCACGGCCGAAAAATTGATCTTCAGCGGATCGATGTGCAGGTAGTCCAGCCCCGACCACTTCGCCAGCCATTGCGTCAGGCCGTCCAGATCGAGCACCCGGTTGGGCGGCTGCAGCGACTTCCAGCGCTGTTCGGCAATCGCGATCAGGGGATGCACTTCGCCCTTGTAGTAGCGGCGCTCCTGCTTGAAGCGCGCGGCTTCCTCGGCAGCGACCAGCCCGTCGGCGACGAGGGCGTCGACCGTTTCAGGCAAGGTCAGTCGGTGTTCCTTGGGCGTAGCCTGGGTCATGGCGGAAAGTCGGCGCTGGCGATACGGCGAACTATAGCCGACAACCCGGCTCCGCCTCAATGCCGGGGTATTATCCGGCACCTGATGCCGCAACCATCAAGGAGAAGATGCATGCAACGACTGCTGATGCTGCTGACCGGCGCCCTGCTCGCACTGCCTGTCTCGGCCCAGTCCACCGCCGACACCTGCGCCAGGGCGCGCGACCCGGTCCGCTGCGAGGCGCTCCAGGCTGCCCTGAAGAACTGCGCGGAAAAGCGCGGCAAGGAAAAGCAGGCCTGCCTCGACGCCAGCATCCCGCCCGTGGATTGCAGCCGGACGCAGAACCCCCAAAGCTGCGAGGCGGCGCAGAAAGCCAGGGAAGTCTGCCAGGGCAAGACCGGCAAGGAACTGAAAACCTGCCTGCGCGACGAACAACCGAAGAAAAAGAAAATAGCCGGCAAACCAAAACCCAGGACCTGATCCACCCCCGGATCGGGATTCAGCCCACCACAAAGGAACAAGGACACAGATGATTGCCGGTATCAAGAATTTCTTCACCCAGATGATCGAGCCGGGCCTCAGGGAGCCCGGCGTCGCATCGCAACACGCACTGCATCTCGCCACGGCGGCACTGCTGCTGGAAATGATGCGCATGGACAGTTCCGTCACCGCCGAGGAAACGGCGACCGTGACGAAAACGCTGCAGAGCCGGTTCGGCCTCGGCGCCGACGACGTCGAAACGCTCATGGTGCTGGCCGCGGACGAGGCGCGCCAGGCGACCGACTACTTCCAGTTCACCTCGCTGATCAACAAGAGCTTCAGCGCGGAGCAGAGAATTCAGCTCGTCGAATACCTGTGGCAGGTCGCCTTCGCCGACGGCCATCTCGACGCGCACGAACAGCACTTCATGAGCAAGATCGCCGATCTGTTGTACGTGCCGCACTCGGCCTACATCGCGGCCAAGCAGCGGGCGCGGGAACAGGACTGAAGGTGGACTGAAGGCCATGGCACTCTGGCTGCGATTCGAAGCCGCGGGCGCGGAACACTTCGGCACCCTCGACGGCGACACCGTCACCGCCTGGCGCGGCGACATGTTCGACCAGCCGCAGCAAACCGGGCAGCGTTTCCCGCTGGCCGACGTGCGCCTGCTGACGCCCTGCCGGCCAGGCAAGATGCTCGGCCTGTGGAACAACTTCCGCGAGCGCGCGGCGAAGGAAGGCCTGCAGCGCCCCGCGCATCCGCTCTACTTCCTCAAGGCCGGCACCTGCTTCGCCGCCCATGGCGAAACCATCCGCCGCCCGGCGGGTTGCACCGGCATGGTCGTGTTCGAAGCCGAACTCGGCATCGTCATCGGCCGCCGCGTCAGCGCCATCGCCCCCGCCGCCGCGCCGGCCGCCATCTTCGGCTACACCTGCGTCAACGACGTCACCGCGCGCGACCTGATGCGCCTCGACCCGGCCTTCGTGCATTGGACGCGCGCCAAGAGCTTCGACAGCTTCGGCCCCTTCGGCCCGGTCATCGCCACCGGCCTCGACCCGGCCGGCCTGCGCGTGCGCGCCGTGGTCTCCGGCCAGGAGCGGCAGGACTATCCGGTGAGCGACATGTTCTTCCAGCCGGCCGAGATCGTCAGCCGCATCTCGCACGACATGACGCTGGAACCGGGCGACGTCATCGCGTGCGGCACCTCGGTGGGCGCGGGAGAACTGCGCGAGGGCGATACGGTCGAGGTGGCGATCGACGGCGTCGGCCGGCTGGTCAATCGCTTCGCCTGAAGCTGGATCCAACCTTCCTGAATCGGCGTGCCGTCAGCGCCAGCGCGGTGCGTCCCTTCGGGAAGTTTTAGCGCTGCGCCGATGACGCGAGCTTGAGCCCGAGGCCGATCATGACGCCACCGGCCAGGCGATCCACCCAGACCTTGCAGCGCAGATAGACGCTGCGCGGACGCTCCGACGCCAAAACCAGCGCCACCAGCGCGTACCACCCGGCTTCGACCACGAAGACCAGCACGACCAGCGTGACGTCGAAGGCCAGCGACTGCGCGCCGGGCAGGAAGGCGGCGAAGACGCTGGCATAGACGATCGACGTCTTCGGGTTGCTGATCTGCGTCGTGAAGCCCAGGGCCAGCGCCCGCGTCGTCCGCGTCGCCGGCCGTTCGGCGAGGTCTCCGATCATGAGCGGCTGCGCCGCCGCCGACCAGATGCGCCAGCCCAGATACGCCAGGTAAAACCCGCCGATCAGCTTGAGCACGAGATAGAGCGACGGCACCGCCAGCAGCAGCGCGTGCAGGCCGAGCAGCGCGGCCACGGCGAAGACGACGCCGCCCGCCCCCATGCCGAGCGCGGCGGCAATGCCCTCGCGTCGCGAACTGCAGACCGCCGTCCGCGCCACCATGACGAAGCTGGGGCCGGGGCTCACCACGCCCACGCTGAGCGCCGCGAGGATTCCGATCAGGGCAGGCAGGTTATCCATGGTTCGAAAGGGAGAAGTTGCGGGTCAGGTTGCGCGCGTCGTCAGGCCTGGAGTTCGAATCGCTGTTCATTCACCTCGACGCCCCATTGTGTGCCGCGTTGCTGGGCCGCCAGGCGAAAGCCGAACTTCTCATACAGATGCCTTGCGGCAGCAAGGCCTTCGAAGGTCCAC
>Ga0265297_10005901_pt1 | contig 18249 bp, 21 predicted proteins | sample Munlanlwell13791_FD_192502 | JGI IMG/M metagenome (GOLD analysis project Ga0265297, IMG submission 192502) | Leachate microbial communities from a municipal landfill in Southern Ontario, Canada - Leachate well 137-91 | ecosystem: Engineered > Solid waste > Landfill > Unclassified | place...
AAAAGCAAAATTAAATAATAGATTTAAAGCAAAAGGAAGAACAACTAACCAAGATATTTGTTTATTAAATGCCTTGTAAAAAACAATACCAAAGGTTATTGCAATAATAATATAAAGGACAGACCATACTGGTCCGAAAAGCCAACTAGGCGGAGCCCAGGATGGCTTAATTATTTCTGTATATTGAATTACTCCATCCATAATGGTTTAATAGCTTTTTTAGTAGTTGATTTAAGATAAATCAACTACCTTAAAGATATCAAATTATGCTTCTTTTTTGATCATCTTTGGAACCATTGCTATTAACAAGTAGATAGCGCTCACAGCTACTAATACATATACGATTCTTGAGACAATAGATAATGGCCCAAAAATAGTAGCAACCAGATCAAATTCAAAGATACCTACCAGGCCCCAGTTCAAGCCGCCAACAATTACTAATATCATGGCGATTAAATTTAATGCTTTCATAATTTTATCACTATTTAATTATTAAATTGAACCGACCTTTAATTTCTTTCATTTTACACTAGAAAGGTATGTTTTTCTATACCTTTTTCTGTTTGTTTATTCTATCAAAAGAATCCGGGATTCTTTATAGAATATTAGAGTATTCGGGATAGTTTTCTTTTACTATATTTTTCCATTTTGCAGTTTCATTACCATCGCCCAGGTTATTTTTATGATAAACGACCAAAACATAAACAATGCGGGTGTTTTTGTGTATAGCTATTATGCAGCGATTTCCTGAAGCGCGCCGTGATTCTTTTGTGCCATGAATACGAAACTCTGTTTTACAAATTCTTATGTCTCCTTGGTCAGTAATTGTTTCTGCAATCTTTGTTTCTTTAATTACTGCATCTATACGTTTAAATTCTTCGTGTATACCACTCCATGTTATATCCCAAGCTCCTTTATACTTTTTCTGAAACTTAGAGATAAAGTGTTTTTGGGCATATGTTTTAACATCAACCGTATAATTAGTAGACATAATCTGGATCTTGCTGAATTATCAATTCATACGGTATGATTTCATCCGGAGAACAGATTTTATATGGAAGTTGTTCGTGGGTAAAATCAACAATATCCCGAGTATTCTTGTTTTTCCATTTTGCGCTTATTTTTTTGATAAGGTTCAATTCTTTATCATTTAATAAATCAAATTTCTGTTTAGAGGAAGATCCTGAAGAAGAAACAAGAAAAGAATCTCCCTTATGATCAATAGATATTTTACCGTTCTCTTCAAGTTCTGTAAGTGCCCTAAAATATGGGTCGGGAACAGGCCCATATGCGCGGCGTAGATATTGCATTCCACTCATACTCTGCAGATTTTTATAATACCAGGCAAAATCAGCAAGATATAATAATTTTGCTAATTTTGTTTTTGGTATTTTGCCATCCTGAGCTGAAGAGCATCTGAGGCATGCAAGAATCATTTGTTTGTATTTCTCGTATTTCGGCGGCGTTGCGTTGGTAAATTCTTCAATTGAGATGCCGAACAAATCTTTTAATTTCTCTGCCTCTTCTAATGTTATTTCTCGAATTCCATGCTCAATGCCGATATATGATGGTCTGGAAATATTAAGTTTTTCAGCCATAAAGGACTGAGAAAATCCCTTTTTGATTCTGAGGGTTTTAATAAATTGTCCATATTTATTAATCATATATTTTAAGTATATATGATAATGTAAAAATATCAAGCATATGATGTAAGGAAATCTGACATTTTCATTTTAACCTATTGTCTAGAATCAGCAATAATATCGCATGTTCTATCCGGATGCCCCCGTTTTACATATTCTGCTTTTTTTAATCATATTTCATTGTTTATTTGATAATTTCTAGTTATGGTTTTCTGTCTAACTTTTCTAATTTGCATTTTTCGCCATTAGACAATCCCAGCATTGTAAAATGGATAAAAAATATTTTCCAGTCAGTACCAAATGCTTGTCCTGCGGATTTATCATTAACCACCTTTAATCCATTCCAGGTATTTTCTTGGTTGTTATAGGAAACCTTCAGCCACGAATTACCGCCATATATATTTTTGTATATCATTGAACAATTATCTTCGTTTTCCTGAAATGTTAAGAAACTTGGTTCATATATTGCTGTGCCTGAAATAATAATACCATTTTTACTAATGAATTTTTGAAACATAACATTAAATGGCATATTGTTATATTTCGGCAATCCTTCTATGCCCAATCTTCTGGGAATAAAAGAATATAATACTCCCCTATTTGCTGCATTTTTGCATTCTTGTTTGAAATTCATAAAATTTAAACCTCTTTTTGGGAAAGAGGTTAAGCTTTAATTAAAAATCGACCTTTTATCTTCCCCATAGGGTTTGGATTTAGCACCTTCTTGAAGCAGTCAGCTTCAAGGGTTGCTGGGCGGATCGTAGAGCCAAATCTCTCACCGCCTCTCTTGATAATTAAGTATTCAGTTGTCTATGTTTATTATATTAGAGAACATAATGGATATCAAGTAGATAAATTATTTTTATATTTATTTATATAGGTTTGATTTGTAAGATTTTCGTAAAAATAAAAATACCCTGCTATCCCCAGGATATTCTTAAGGATGGTGTACCTTCGTTCGCTATCTCGTACCTGATTGAGAGAATCTACTTCCATTGATTCTCGGGCCGATCAAGCTCTAACTACTATGTACGTTTTCCAAGAACCATACTCTTGTATCTATTTGATCCCAACATCAATCCGTTTTTTACTAGTAATTGTAACTATCCTTCTGGCAAGTTTCTTTTACATTAGCAGAAACCAAAACAATGGAATTTATAACATCTAACGATCCTTTTGTTTTTGCATTGCAATACTTGCAAAGCGGAATAATGTACCACTTTTTATCAGAAACATCATCTTTCTGTACATGAGCTCCTACCTCGGGTTTATTTCTACAGTTCTTTTCCGGGCAGTAAGTCGGCAACGATTGCCCACTAAATTTCTTCCAATGATTAAGCCAGCTACCACAACTACATATGTTATCGCTGGTACCATTAATATTAATTACCCTCATAATCTATTTATTAGTTTAATTATTGATAACCAATTCCAAGAAATGTCGACCTTTTTGATAGATTTCTTTGGTTATTTAAAATCACATATTTATTAAAAGTTATCCACAGTGCCATATATTGCATGTTCGGTTAATGTTCGGTACGATATAATAATATCAGATAGAATAATACCATGTCAACATTGACACCCAAACAAAAACAAATTTTTGATTATATTAAAAAATATATAAGGACAAAGAAATATGCCCCCTCACTCGACGACATAGGGAAACATTTTCATTTAGTAAAATCTACTGTTCATCAGCACATATTAACTTTGCAACAAAAGGGATATTTAAGAAAAGTAGGAAATCAACCAAGATCTATCCAATTAAATGATAATAAGAAAATATCAACTCTAGTTAATATACCGCTTTTGGGAACAATAGCTGCTGGCCAACCCATAGAGGCCATAGAAGATAAAGAAATCATTGCTATTCCCAAAGACAAGTTGCCAACAATAGGTAATGTTTTTGCATTAAGAGTTGCTGGGAGTAGTATGGTTGATGAAAATATAAAAGATGGAGATATCGTTTTAATCAAGCAACAAAGCGTTGCAGAAAATGGTCAGAAAGTAGTTGCGCTGATAGATGGTTCAGAAGCAACACTTAAAAAAATATATCAAGAGAAGAATTATATACGATTACAGCCCGCAAATAGAAATTTTGATTCAATAATCATTAATCGCGATAGAGATATTGCTATACAAGGAGTTGTAATAGATGTAATAAGTCGTGGGATAGATCAAACAATGAATGAATTGTTACATCCCCCAAAAATAAAATCATATGATCCTTTACCGTTGAATAGTATTATTTGTGGAGATGCCACGGATCAATTAAAGAAAATTCCAGATAATTCTATTGATATGGTTGTAACATCGCCTCCCTACGACGGAATTAGACAATATAATGGTTTTTCATATGATCTTCACACAACTGGACAAGAGCTTTATAGGGTTATGAAAGAAGGAGGTGTGATTGCTATGGTTATTCAAGACCAAACAAAAGATTTTGGTAAGTCACTAACATCTTTTAGGACTATTGTTGATTGGTGTGATAACATTGGATTTAAACTTTTCGAAACAGTTATATATAAAAAACATGGGGCAGAGGGAGCATGGTGGACAAAAAGATTCAGAGTTGATCATGAATATGTCCCTATTTTCATAAAAGGTAAAAGACCACAATTTTTTGACAAAGAACATCTGAAAATTCCTTCTAAGCATGGAGGGAAAACAATGACTGGATGTGCCACTCGCCTTACCAATGGGAAGACCCTTAAATCAAAAAAGGTTACCATCAATCCTCTAAAATGTAGGGGTACAATTTGGGATTATACTACTTGTGGCGATGGAACTCGTTTGAAGCATCAACATCCGGCAACGTTTCCAGATAGGATTCCTTCAGATCTTATTAAATGTTTTTGTCCTCCCAAAGGAGTAGTACTAGATCCATTTATTGGAAGTGGCACGACAGCACTTGCCGCCATTGAATTGGGAAAAAAATATATAGGTATTGACATATCTCAAGAATACTGTGATTTGACTAGGAAAAGGATAAAAGAAGAAGGAAAGATAAATAGCAGATTGTTTTAAGGTAATTTATCTGGTTTCTCGATCGTATATTCCATAGTATCATTAGCCGTAATAGCCAAAGAAAGAAAATTTTCTCTCACAGCGGTATTAAAAGTTCCTACTCCTGGTTTTACTATTTTCTTGTTAAATTCATATAGCCGGAATTCTTCAAATGTCCAATTTCCCTTTTTGTATTCCCAACCAGTAGTTTCAGAGAGGAATTTCAAATAAGTTTCAACGGCTCCGATGCAAGATGAAGAAAATTCAGTAAAATTTTTATTAAAAGATTCTTTTTGAAGAATTCCTTTATTTGAAACTGGAATCTTATCTCCTTTACTTTTAACAAATTTTTTTACATATTCAACATATTCTTTATTGAGATCGATTAGGTTAATTTCTCTTTTAAGAATTTTATTTAAAGTATTATCTGATTTGTCTATCCCCAAATATTCGAGCCAATCGCGTAAATTTTCAGAATATTTATCTACAAATCTATTTATCGTTCCATCGGCCTGAAGTACCGCGAAGAACGAATTGCTCAAATATTTGATTGGATATCTTTGCCCGACTATGCATATTAATAAATGAATCGTTCCCATGGGATATTTTAAAGAAAAACCATTTTTTAAGGTTCGATCTCTTAAAAAATTAGGATTTAAGCAATTACTATATTTTTTTATATCAATATCGGTATTTTCGTTTCTAAGAAGGGATATATGGTGACCCATGCTTTTTATATTTTCACGATATATTTCTGTATCTAAGAAAACACAATCCTCAGCGCGTAATTTATTTTTTAATATTAAATTTTTTCCATTATCATAATACCCAACGATTTTCCAATTGAGATAATTAGACATGAATAAACCACATAGCATTCCATCAGCATCCGGACTGATGATGCATTTGATATCTTTTTGTATTAGCCAAGGATATTTTTTGATTATATTTCCGTAATCCATTTTATGTAAAAATTATTTCTTGATGGAATTTTTATATCTTACAACTCTATTGGCTAGATCCATATTCATCTTACTGATTATATTCATAGAACTCTGGGCTAGTTTTGCGCGATTTACTACTTCTGCTTTCCAATTAATACACCACTGTTTAAATTCCTGCTCATTTTTAGGTTCGATATTTTTGGGTCTCAAATAATGATCAAACTCTTTTCCGTAATAAAGCATGTGGGTTAGAGAATGACGATCCTCGATTAATTTCTTTAGATTCTTTTTTCCGGCAAATTCCTGAATTATCGGCAATAAACCAGCGTTTTTAACAACGGGGTTTACCATCATAAATTGTATTTTGACATCTTTATCTTTTTCAAACCCTACCGGCAAAATAGCATTTATAAATTTTAGAATTTTTTCTCTAAAGGCGAATATTCTAAAACAGAAATTTTCATAATGGTAAACAAATTCCTCTAGAAGCCTAAAACTTTCAGCAATAGACGGATGGAATCCCTTTTTTCTAGTTATGCTTGTTATGTTAAATATGCAGATCTGAGCAGAATATTGTATTTTTTCATTAGTATATCTAAGATTATTCATCATTCTAATCAATTCTGTTTTATACTCCTTTGACTTCGTGTTTTTAGGAAAATACTTAGCCGGTATCTCCTGTATGTATAAAGAACGAGGACGACTTGATGACTTAACATTTTGTTTCTCTGTGTTTTCCATAACTAAATATTTTGGAATTTTTTTCTAGCTGCGGGGCTAGGATTCGAACCTAGAGTATCCTCCTTCAAAGGGAGGCGTCCTACCGTTAGACGACCCCGCAATTATTCCTCTATCCTATTCTTTTTTATCTGTAATTTCAAGAATAGCAAGCTCTATCGGTAATTGAGGAATTGGAGAATATTTCATCCTAGCCTGAGCTTCTAAAAACACCTTAAGAAATGTTCTCAATTCTTTTTCTTCAATCTTTGCCATTTGTTTTTCAATCTTTTGTCTGTCTTCAGAAGTTAAAGTATTTGTTAAGGAATTATTTAAATCAGGATCTATTTTGAATAGTAAACCATATCTAATGTAATCAATTAGATTCTTAGCAAATTCAAAAGGATTAATCCCCTTCTCTACATTTTCATTAAAGAATCCTATTGCTTTAGCCCTATCTTTTTTAATTAACAAATCAAAGAATTCAGAAATTAATTTAGAATCGATAATTCCTAAAAAGTCCTTAATCTCTTCTGCCGTTATATGCTTGTCATTGATAGACTGAGCAAAAGTGATTACTTGATCTAATAGTCCCTCTGCATCTCTGAATGCTCCTTCAGAATTAGCAGCAATTAATTCCAAAGCATCATCATCTATCTTTGTTTTCTCTGCTTTGGCTATTGTTTTTAACTTTTCAACAATCTGAGGAACTGTTAACTTGTAAAAATCAAATCTTTGGCAGCGAGAAATGATAGTAGGTATCATTTTATGCGCATCCGTAGTAGCAAGGATAAATATTACGTGAGCCGGAGGCTCTTCCAATATCTTAAGCAATGCATTTGCAGCATCTTTGGATAATTGATGGGCTTCATCAATAATGTAGACCTTGTATTTAAGACGAGTTGGAGAAAATCTAGCCCCTTCCTTTAATTGTCTTATCTCGTCAATTCCCCTATTTGATGCTGCATCTATTTCAATTAGATCAATTGCCCTATTGCTGTTGATTTCCAAGCAGGCCGAGCATTTATTGCACGGTTCAGCTCCCTTTCTATCCAAGCAATTAACTGCTTTAGCCAAGATTCTGGCAATTGTAGTTTTTCCGGAACCGCGAGGACCGCAAAAAAGATATGAATGGGAAACCATATCATTTTCTAAAGCATTAGAAAGGGTTGTTACAATATGTTCTTGGCCAACAACTTCAGAAAAATTCTTTGGCCTATATTTTCTATACAGTACTAGGTTGCTCATTTTTAAATATTAATAGTTTGTAAATGATAAAATTCCAGACAGCCTCTGTTAATATGCCGCATATTGGAGCAATCAGCCCTATCAACACTCCTCCAGACATATTTAGCGCTGGTCCTATTATTCTAGCAAATAAAACGGTTATTGCCATATTAATTAATACACCAATGCCTGTAAAGATATAAAAAAGGAAAAATTCCTTTCCTTTAGCTTTTAATTCTTTTTTAAATGTCCACGCCTTATTCCAGAAATAACTGTTAATGATACCCAAGGAATTAGAAAATACAGAAATTAAAGCATAGATAATGATATCTTTTTCAGTAATGCCAGTAATCATTAACAAAGCATTTAAAACTCCTAAAGATATTGAGGCATTTAATGCTCCGACAGAAAGAAATCTACCTATCTGATATATAATTGGGAACTTCTTTCCAATCAAAGAAGTAAATAACAACCAAATACAGATTAAACAAGGAAAAATTAAAGGCAAAAGATAGAAATATGAAATAGAAAACCAGTAAATCCCCTCTTGTATGCTATCAATTACATTATGCCCTATTATAATAAAAAAAAGACCCATCAAAAATCCAATTATTAATCCTTTTGTTAGGTCAGATTTGCTCATATGAGCAAATCGTACCAAAAAGAAGTAATGATTGCAAGAAGCCATTTTTAGGGCTAAAATGAAATAATGTTAAAGATTTACAATTCCTTAAGTAACAAGGCAGAGGTTTTAAAGCCAATAGACCAAAAAAAGCTCAAACTATACGTTTGCGGCATTACTGTATACGATTCTCCCCATATTGGCCATGCCAGGACATATATTGCCTTTGATATCTTTGCTAAATATCTAAAAAGCAAAGGTTTTGCTGTTTCATATCTTCAAAACATCACAGATATTGATGATAAGATAATCAAAAAAGCCCAAGAAACCCATACTTCTTGGAAAATACTCACCAAGAAGTTTGAAAAGGAATGCCAATCAGCAATGAAAGCATTAAATATCACTTTCCCTATCAAATATGCCAGAGCAACAGATCATATCAGGGAAATTGTAAGCCAAATCAGCAGATTGGTTAATTTAGAAGTTGCTTACAGGGCAGAAGACGGGATATATTTTGATGTTTCCACATTCAAAAACTATGGAAAGCTTTCCAAAAGAACCGCTATGCAAGCAGAAGATTCTGTTTCTAAGATAGATGACGCAAAAAACAAAAGAAACAAAGCAGATTTCTGCCTGTGGAAATTCTATTCAGGAATACCAAGCGAACCAAAATGGACAAGTCCATGGGGGCCCGGAAGGCCAGGATGGCATATAGAAGACACGGCAATTACAGAAAAGTATTTTGGCCCTCAATATGATATTCACGGAGGCGGAAGGGATTTAATATTCCCCCACCATGAAGCAGAGATAGCTCAGATGGAAACCCTATCTGACCTATCCCCAATGGTAAGGTATTGGATGCATACAGGATTCTTAATGGTAAATAGACAAAAGATGAGCAAATCTTTAGGTAATTTCATCACCATTAAAGATTTCCTGGATAAATATCCTTCAAGACTATTAAGATACTACTTTTCCAAGGCCCATTACCGCTCCCCTGTTGACTATTCTGACAAGGCAATAGAACAATCAGAAAATGATTTAAGAAGAATTGATGAATTCATTCAAAGGCTTTCAATTCAGAAAGGGAAAGAAAAGAATAAAAGAATTGATTCAATATTAAAGAAATCAAAAACAGGTTTTGAATCAGCAATGGATAATGATTTGAATACTCCTCAAGCCATTGCTGTAATATTTGAATTGATTAAATCCATTAATCAATTAATGGATGCAAATCCATTAAATAAGTCACAAGTTAAAGAAATATTAGACACATTAAAAGAATTTGATAATATCTTTAATTTCATTTTCGTAAAATTAAAAAAAAGAATAATTCCCAAAGAAATTAAGGAATTAGCAGAAAAAAGAGAAAAAGCCAGAAAAGGAAAGAAATGGAATGAAGCAGATATTTTAAGAAAGAAGATAGAAGAGAAAGGATATATGATAAAGGATATAGAAGGAGGATATATTATTAGTTAAAAAGTAGAAAGGCCCGCTCCCGAAGGATTGGGCCTTTGCTTTTTGTTTCAGGCGATCTGGGCGAGAGATCGCAGGAGGCTAGCGGTTATCTATCCTCCCCTGCTCTTCTTCGAGGTCCGCCTGATCGACGGGGATCGCTTCAGAGCGAACCCTTCTGATCAATTGGCGGATGGTCTGATTCGATGGCGCTTTCCAGACTGTAATCTCCAAGATGAGGAGCTCGCCGCTCTCGTTGTGTTCCACCTCCACGGAGACGAAACGTCGCGCGAGGGCATCCATGAACGGCGACATGTAATCCAAGATGGTTCCGCCGGCAAGGATCGTTGCCGCACCCTTCATGAACCTGATTCCCAGAGGACCGATGATCCAAACCAGGAGCATCCAATGGGGATCATTCACTTCCTCCTCTTCGAGCTGTTCCTTGAGGGTATCGGCGTCAATTCTCTTAACGCCGATGTGACCGACTCTGCTCGGCCACTCCTCCAGGTCAAGTCGGGAGAGCACTTCCTTCACTACCTCTCGGAGTCCAGGAAACTCCTTACAGAGTTCCTTGACTTCCCATTTTGCTGTTGTCTTCATAGATCTCCTTCCACTCCGTTCATCCCGAACGAAGTGTTTTCTGCCCCCGGGCAGAATATTATCCTATTTGATTGGCATAGGACTGCCAGGATTACCAGCTTCCTACTATCTCGCCCATAGAGGTTGCCAGCGATCTAGATATTTAAGTACCCAGATCGCTAGCAACCTCACCTGAATGTTAAAGAACTATCATTTATCTTCCATATACATTATACCATATTTTACGTTCTCTTGCAATATTGCCTCTTCTTCTTGAATGTGTAGAATAGGAATATGGCAAACACATCAAAGCTTCCACCACAGAATATTGATGCAGAGAAATCTCTTTTAGGATGTTTAATGATTGATAAGAATGCGATTGTAAAAGTTGTTGATTCAATTCAAGCAAGGGACTTCTACAAAAAAGATCATCAGCATATCTATGAAGCAGTTTCAGAACTTTTTGAAAAAGCAGAAGCTATTGATGTTCTCTCTGTAGCAAATAGATTAAAAGAAAAAAATCTTTTAGAAGAAATTGGAGGAAATACATACTTAACTGAATTAACTAATTCGGTTCCTAATGCATTTCATGCATTAAATTATGCAAAAATAGTTCAAAGAAAAAGAATTTTAAGAGATTTAATAGATGCCTCTTTTGATATAGGGCAGATGGGCCAAGATGAATTGGAAGATATTGATGTATTATTAGACAGAGCGGAAAAAAGAATCTTTTCCATATCTCAAAAATCCCTTACTCAGAGATTTATTTTAATCAAAGAAGAATTGGAAGGAGCTTTTGAAAGAATAGACAATCTTTCAAAAAACAGAGGTTCAATCAGGGGCGTATCTACTGGCTTTATTGATCTTGATAACATACTATCAGGTTTCCAGAAATCTGATTTAATCATTTTAGCTGCCAGGCCTTCTATTGGAAAAACATCTTTAGCCCTGGATATTGCCAGAAATGCGGCAGTGTATAATAAGGTACCGGTTGGGGTATTTAGTTTGGAAATGTCTAAAGATCAGATTGTGGACAGAATGATTGCCTCTCAAGCAGGAGTAGATTTATGGAGATTAAGAACAGGCCATTTAACATCTGATGGCCCGGATAATGATTTTACAAGGATACAATCAGCCCTAGGCGTTCTATCAGAAGCCCCAATCTTTATTGACGACAGCGCCATATCAAATGTTTTACAAATGAGAGCTATGGCTAGAAGATTACAGGCAGAACACGGTTTAGGTCTCTTAATTATTGACTATTTACAGCTTACAGAACCAAGGAATTCTAATGCAGGAATGGTCCAGCAGATGACAGAAGTCTCAAGGTCTCTTAAAACCCTCGCTAAAGAGCTTAACGTGCCCGTATTGGCCCTTTCCCAGCTTTCTAGGGCTGTAGAGCAAAGAATGCCTCCTATTCCTAAGCTGTCAGATTTAAGAGAAACAGGGGCTATTGAACAAGACGCAGATGTCGTTATGTTTATCTACCGTGAAGAAAAATACAAACCAGATACTTTAAGAAAGAATATAGCAGATATTATCATTTCAAAGCACAGAAATGGCCCTGTGGGCCAGATAGAGCTATTCTTTGATGAACCTACAGCCAGCTTTAAGAGTTTAGAGAAAAACCAGTTCCTAGAAGAAGCCGGAGAAGATGAATTGATAGTTTAAATTATATATAAGCAATTAAAAAACTCCATTATCCGGAGTTTTTAAATTATTATTTTTAATACTGTAATTTAAGTCCTGCCTTATCTGCAAGCTGAACCACCCATTTTTCTATCCTATCTACTTTATGAGAAAGCATTACCATTTCTTGGAAATATGTATCTGCTTTTTTGGCATAGGCATCTACAGCACTTGTCAAAGTATTTATATCTGCCCTGTCTGCCTTAGTTTCCAATATAGATTCAATATCAACAAATCTATTATCAATATTAACAAATCTATTATCAATATTAATAAACTTCTCATCTAAATATTGAATCAACTCTGAATAATCTTTATCCATATAGTTTAATTATATAGGCATAAAGTAATCTGTCAATCGCAGTTTTAACCTATCTTTTTAATCTCAACCATTGTGTATGGCTGCCTATGCCCTATTGTCTTATGATACCTATGCTTAGCCCTGTATTTGAAGGTAACTACCTTTTTATCCTTGTCCTGTTTTAATACAGTTCCAGTTACTTTAGCTGAAGATACGAAAGGCGTCCCTATCTTTATCTCCTTATCATTTCCAATCATTAAAACCTCAGCAAAGGTTACTGATCCTCCTTCTTTTGTATCTAACTTCTCTATCTTAATCTTTTTACCTACTTCAACTAGGTATTGTTTTCCTCCTGTTTTAATTACCGCAAACTCCATATTTTTAATTTAATTTTTTAATATTATCTTCTTCTGATATTGTTAACAACCTTTCTACTTTGTCATCAAACATTGAAAGCCTTCTTTCCGAATTCTCGTATGCAGATGATGCATTTTTTAAATGGCTTCCTAATTTTCTAAAATCTTCCATTAGTTTCTCGCTATCTTGCTGTATCTTAGACAATCTTTTTAATATCTCCTGCGTTTGCTGCGATACCTGGGTATCTTTAAACCAATGCTCTATCACCTTTAATGTCAGGTATATGGTATTGGGTGACGCTAAGATCACTTTCTTTGACCAGGCAAAATTGATTAAATCAGTATCTTTGGCAGTATTCAATTCATAATATACGGCCTCTGCGGGAATATACATTAAGGCAAAATCTATTGTATTTTCCGATGGCAGAATATATTTGGAAGATATTCTTTGTATCTCTATCTTTGTATCTTCCAAAAACTTCTTTTTAAAGATAGCTTTCTCTTCGGATTTCTCAGTTTCTACCATTTTTCTGAAATTGTCAAAGTTGAATTTAGCGTCAATCGGCAGCAGTTTCCCGTCAGGAAGTTTTAATATCGCATCTACTTGCTCTCCGCTGGAGAATAAATATTGTCTTTGGTACAATTCTTTGGGAAAATATTGCCCGAGAATATGTTCCAAAGTAGCTTCTCCCCATTGCCCTCTTAATTTGGGAGCCTTAAAGAATTCCTGAAATGTTGATATTTCTTTGGCAATATTGCTTAACTCCTCTACCCCCTGCTTTAGCTGTGTAGTTTCTTTTACTACTGAAACCATCTGGGAATTCATTGCATTAGAGCTTTTATCAAATCCGCTCCTTATCTCTGTTAATTTCCCATCAACAGTTCCTTTTAATTCATTCATTAAGTCCCCCATTCTTCTTTCAAGGCTTAATAGCGCTTCATTTTGTTTTTGATCTATTTTGTTTTTAGAAAGGAACTTTACAAGAAAAAAAACAGCTATAGGGCTGGTTAATGCAACCAACGCAATGATTAGAATTAACACTAAATCTGCCATATATGTTGATATATTAACATTTAAAGGATACAGAATCAAGAGGTTCTTTTTTTCCCTATCTTATCAATAAAGCTTAGAGCTTCCTTATTATTTTTAAAGGAATAAACTTCTCCATTCCTAATTTCTTCCTCGGCCTCTTTGATTGAAGACATAAGATAGGCGCTAGGTATTTTCTTAAAAGCCTCTCTCCCCTTTTCTATCAATTCAATAGCCCTTTCTTTTGATTGCCATCCCCTAATTTCTATGCTGGGATTTTCTAATTCTTTATACAATCCAAAGAAATTAGTTATCCTTTCTAATTCCTTATGATCTAAATCTTCAATTGATTCTATCTTGCTATCAATATTAACTCCTAATAATTTGTCATCTACTCCATTATCATCAGACATTTCCATTACTCCGATAGGTCTTGTCTTAACTATTGTTCCGGGAGCTATTCTGTCCTCATTAATGACTAAAATATCCAAGCATTCTCCATCCCCTGCTAAAGTTTCAGGGATAAAGCCATAATCTAAAGGAAAACCCAGTCTATAATCTAAAACCTTTTCTAATTTGATAGATTTAGATTCTACATCATATTCATATTTCTTGTTTTCTCCTTTTGGAATTTCAATGAGAACATTGATAATCATAAAAAAAGAATTTTAACTAATTATATTTTGAATATACTTTATTTTTTAATAAAAAGAAAGAACCCGTCACGCGTGCGTGACGGGAAGCAGCCGGTCTGCTTAGTCCTTTACTTCTTAATGATCTTGAGGTAGCCTCCTTCAACTTCGCAGTGGAAGTTCCAGGGACCCACATCCTGAATACCTGGCAACCATATTTCCACATCGCCTGATCGCCAGTTATCATCGACAAGAGTGAGCTTGAGCTCCGCGTTTACGAATTGGTCTGGATAGATCCAGACTGAGAGAAAAACATTTCTCTCGTTGCGGGCTGCACCGCTAGTTTCTGTGTTCATCTGTACCCACATCCCAGAAAGTTTGGGGCTTCCTGGGATTTGCCACAAGCATGACCTTACCATCTCGATGGCCATGCATACTACCTTTGTTAGTCCGATTTTACTCATTACTCCTCCCGTCCTGGGATTCGTCTAAGGTTATCCTTAGACGGCTACCGTCTCAGTAGCTGCTTAATCGGAAATTATATTCTAACCAAGCAGCTACTGAGAATTAGTATTTTAATGTGCCATATATATATTATAACACATATAAAAGATTGGGTCAATCAGAGTAAGTTTTCTTTCTTTGCGGAAGCGGGAGGATTCGAACCCCCGAGGGTTTTATCCCTACTGGTTTTCAAAACCAGCGCGATCAGCCACTCTGCCACGCTTCCAGTTGTGCGGCCCCAACCGGAATCGAACCGGTGTTACAGCGCTGAGAACGCTATGTCCTAACCGCTAGACGATGGGGCCGCTAATACCTCATATATTAACATAACAAAAGGGTATTGCCAATTATTAAATTAAGGATAGAATAGCAGAAGACACAAAAGGAGGTGTTAAAGTGTGGGCAATCCCTAGTTCTTTCACTCTTCTTCGTCTTCTGTTGGTTGGTTGGGCAGCTGCCATATTGATCGTTGCCGGCATGTGGTCCCCGATTCATCCAGTCAGGTTTGCAGCAGCGATTCTCATCCTTGCTGCTCTGACTGATGCAATTGATGGATACCTTGCCAGAAAACTTAGAGTAGTAACCACTCTGGGAGGCTACTTCGATCACCTTGTAGATCTTTTCCTGACAGGAGTTCTCCTGTATCAGGGATACATGATGCTTAACCAAGACATCATGAAGATCTACATCTTGTTCCAGGTCCTGACCATGACGATCGGTTTTTACCAGTTCCAGTTGAAAAACGATACCTGTTGGCCGAATCTGTACGGCAAGGTTTCCTACGTGATTTTCATCTTCGGAATCTGCGTAGCCATGATCTTGACTGGAACTGCCCAAGAGGAGGTAGCTGTCAAATCTGCCAATGTCATCCTGGTGATGTCCATCATGCTCAGAATCCTCGCCTTTCTGAGCTACTGGAAGTATCTTGAGCAGCATGATTTCTTCTGGCGCGGAGAAGCAGACCAGAAGATGGCCAAGGAAAAACGGAAAAAAGAGGAAGAGCAACGACCTGTCTAGCACAGGTCGTTTGCCATTTACTTTTCTTCAATTTCCTCATAATCAGGAGGAACTTTGTAATAATTAAGAATATATTGGGCCAGTTTTCCAAATATGGGGGCAGCAGAATATTCTGCAGTAGAAGTATTGGGATTATCTAATTTAACCAGCATTAGGAATTTTGGCTCAAAAGCAGGATAGAAACCGATAAAGCTCTGCCATGTTTTTTCACTATACCCTGCCTTGCTAATTCCTAAGCTAGTAAATGGAATCTGCGAAGTTCCTGTTTTTCCAGCAACATAGTAGCCGGGTACCTTTGCTTTTTTTCCATATCCGCTTTCAGTAACCTGAACTAGCATTTTAGTTAATTGATTTAAAGTATCTTTTGAGATAACCCCTTGTTTTAATACCTTGGTTTCTGTTTTTGTAATCTTTGCCCCCTCTTTTACAGAATCAACAATATGCAAATTAATTAATTTTCCGCCATTGGCTAAGATAGAAAAAGCCCTTACTAAATTAACAGGAGTCATATCAATTCCCTGCCCAAATGCTGCAGTAGCGAAATTAACATCTCTGCCAGATTTTAAAACTGTGTTTTTTGAATATGACTCTCCTGGCAATTCAATATTTGTTTTTTCAAATACTCCAAATTTCTCAAGATACTTAAGAAATGTTTTGTTTCCAATTTTGCTTTCAGCAAATACGGCCCCTGTATTGATTGATTTTTCCAGAACCTGAGTCATATTAACTACGCCAAATACCTTTCCGTGAAAATTAGATAATTTTCTGCCATTGATAGTTACAGATCCTTTATCCTCATATGTTGTTTCTTCTGTAATTACCTTTTCATTCAAGGCGCTAGCCATGGTAATGGCTTTAAACATTGAACCAGGTTCAAAAAGATCCTGGACTGCCCCATTTTTTAAGGTTTGAAGATTTGATTCTCCGTATTTATTGGGATTGAAGAACGGATATTCTGCCATAGCCAGAATTCTTCCGGTATTAGGGTCTAAGACAATGATCTGGCCTCCTTCAATTTCATATTCTTCTTTGGCCTGAGCAAGCAGGCCTTCTGCTTGCAATTGTATATTTTTATCTATTGTTAAATAGACATCACAGCCCTTTTCAATAGAACTGCTTTCTTCCAAAGAATACCCATAGGGGCTAATCTTTCTTCTCAGCCATTCTTTATCGTCAATCAGGCAGTAATTATAGTATTTCTCTATCCCGTATTCTCCCTTAAAATCCTGGTTTACGAATCCCAATACATCGCTGGCCAATTCCTGATATGGGTAATACCTATATTTTTCCAAAGAGAAATGAATCCCCTTAATATCCATCTTTTTTATCCTATTCATTTCCTCTTCAGACATTTTCTCTTTTAAAAGATAGTAGGAAGAATCATTGTTAAGTTTTTCCATTAAGATATTTTTATCAATATCTAAGAGACCAGATAATGAATCTGAAGCTTTAGATATGTCTGTAATCTCTTTTGGTGAAGCATAACACTTCCACCAGTTTTTATTCAAAGCAACCCTAATTGGTTCTTCGGACAATCTGTTTAAAAAAATTTCCCCTCTTTCTTGCTGAGGAGATTCAAAAAATTCCTGCTGCCCTTTTGCTAAAGCCCTGTATGTCTGGGCATTAAAAATCTGCAGCCAAGCTAATCGTGAAACGATTAGTACGCCTAGAAATACAAAAAATCCTAAAATGAAATTAATCCTCCATGATGATTTCATTTTGCCACAGCAACCCCTTGGGCTACATTCAAATATTCTATCCTATTTATCTTTTCAAGTAAAAGGTTTTCTGCTATTTTCGTGGCATTAGGCAAGTATGCCTGTTGAGTAATTTTTACTTCCAAGCCCTCATTATTCTGAGCTATCTTTTTTGTTTCTTTTTGCAGATTAGCAATATTATATGCATTATTGGTAATAGCATTTACCTGGAAAACATATATTAAAGAAAGAATGGCAAGCAAAGGGATTGATATTACCCAAAATCCTCTTAGCTTCATTTTTTTAACTGTTATTTTTTTCATCATATTTTTATTGCTATTCTTAATTTTGCTGATCTGCTGCGAGGGTTTACTTTCACCTCATTAAATTTTGCTGTTATTGGTTTTTTGGTGATTATCTTTAATTTCCCTTCTGACTCTTTACCTTTAAATATTTCCTTGATAATTTTGTCTTCCAGGGAATGAAATGATATCACTGCTATCCTTCCATTCTTTTCTAATGTCCCTACCCCTTCTTCTATGCCTTTTCTTATCGTTTCCAGTTCATCATTTACTGCCATCCTTAATGCCTGAAACGTTTTGGTAGCCGGATGAATCTTTCTTCGCTTGTACCACTTGGGAAGATTGTTCATTATTATCGCCAGTAGATCCGATGTTGTTCTTATCGGCCTTACATCTCTGGCTTTGATAATATTTCTGGCAATTATCTTTGAAAGGTCTTCTTGGGCAAATTCTTTCAATATCTTTTCTATCTGGTCCTCTTTGTAGTAGTTGACTATCTCAAATGCTGTTAATTGATTC
>Ga0265297_10005902_pt1 | contig 18245 bp, 16 predicted proteins | sample Munlanlwell13791_FD_192502 | JGI IMG/M metagenome (GOLD analysis project Ga0265297, IMG submission 192502) | Leachate microbial communities from a municipal landfill in Southern Ontario, Canada - Leachate well 137-91 | ecosystem: Engineered > Solid waste > Landfill > Unclassified | place...
ATTGATCATGACAATTACTTTTTCATTATCTCGTAATACGAGCAATCTGATATTCTCGCTGATTTGAGGGGCGGCTAATCCGGCCCCGTCCTTAATGATCATTGTTTTTTCCATATCAGAAATCAAGCTCTGGATTTTAGGGCTGTTAATTTCGGCAGCAGTCAGCGGCCGAGATTTCTTTCGGAGGATTGGATTGGGATGATTAATTATTGGTAAAATTTTAGCCATATATTATTTTTTTTCTGCTTCCTTAGTTTTTTTTTGTAATTCTTCGAGGCTGGCAATGACTTTAAAAAAATATTGCCAACTGGATCCAGTCTTACAAAGCTCCTTGGTTTCATTCATCGCTTTTTCAACGGTATTTTTATGTTGGTCGCGACAAATCTTGAAAACAGCTGAGCGCTTGAAGTCAGGGATAGATAATTCTTTGATAATTCTTAATGCCAAGTCTTGCCACTCATAGGCTGGTGGTTTGACTGTTTTTCGGTGTTTTAAGATATCGGCCAGATTTTCCATATTATTCTATAATATTCATAGCCATCGTCAAGTAACCAACGCCTATTTCAGTTTGGTAGGATAGGACCTTTGGCTCATATTCTAAATCGCTTAATACTCCCAGTAAAATACAAATAGATTTTAGGCCACATTCCAGGGCATCTTTAACTAGTTTTTCGTCCATTTGAATAATGTTTTCGTTGGCACTTTCCGGTTGGTTTAAGTATTCAATTAGCTTGTTATCAAACTTAGCTCCCTTGGAACTATAGCCGCCCGGAGAACTTCTTTTCAGGCGATGTGAGAGATCGGCTGAAGCAATGACGGCGATTCTCTTGTTTTGACTGATGATAATATTTTTTAAAGCTTGCCCTAGAGCAAAATGACTTTGTCGGTCAGAGTTAGCCTGGGAAAGGCTGATTATCTTGACGCCTTTTAGAGCGGGGGACAGAAGTTGAAGTGGAATAGCTGAGCCGTAGTCCAGTCCTGGTTCGCTACTGAGCTGGATATCAAAATTATTTTTTAGTGATTCTTTAATCTCATGGGCTAAAATCATATCGCCATCAATTTGTCCCTTAGTGGCAAAATCACCAAAATTAGAAAAATTTATTTTGAATTCTGGTGCGCTATTTATTAGCCAACCTTTTTCAGGTGAGTTTAGGTGGGGGGAAATAATGATAATCGTTTCTACTTTTTCTTTTAGAAGTTGGTCAACAATCTTTTGGTATGACTGAGTAGTTTTATTCAACACTAAATTATTCATCTTGCCAATGGCCGGAATTAGAATTGGGGAATGAGGAGTGATGTAAGAGGAAATTAACATAATAATTATTGAATGGTTGGTGGCAAGCTCATAGCTGTGCCTAGAGGGTAGAGGGATAATAATTGAGGTGAAACGGTGATAACATTATTCCAGTTATAGCCCAGAGTTTCAAAAGTTTCACCCGAGCTAAATGGTCTTTTCTGTCCGCCATCAATGAGATAAACAGCTGGAGAGGCTGAAGATTTCAGGAGTTCACTGTTTCCAAATAGAATTGGTGCTATTTTAGTATATTTAGCTAAGGTTGTTTCACTGGCCTTAATTATTTTTTTACCTTTAAATTTAGTACTCAAAAGTATTTTGTCGATAAGCGGAGCCTTGGTATTATCCTGAACAAAATAGATTCCGCCGTTCTTGGTACTTTGCATTAATGTTCCAGTGATATTGGTTGAGGTGGAGGTCAAATTCTGCCCGTCGCTATAGCCGGCTAAGTCGCTGATTGGAGCTTCAATAATTTCATCGGGATTAAAGCCAATGTTTTTGAAAGCTGTTTCGCTGACTATCAATCGTTTGGTGTTATCAACTAGTAAATATCTTTTTTTGTCAGGAGTCTTGATGATCGAATAATTAGGGAATTTGATCGCTTCACCTTTTTCGTAATTATCTAAAACTTCTTTCCCGACTGTAATAACCTTCTTTTCATCGAAGCGAGAGCTCAAAGCACCACGACTCAAAAATGGTCTTTTCTTTCCGCCGTCAATTAACCAGACACCGACTTCGCCGTTAATTTTTAATAACGATCCATCAGGATAGACTAATTGATTTTTAGGGAAATATTTTTTCCACAGTTTGAAAAAATTATAATTGCCATTAAAGACGTGTGGCGTGTAATTATATAATCCAGCCGTAGCAGTGTTTTCGACAGTAACATTTATGGGACCGTTAGTTATCGTGCCATAGGGATTGGTAAAAGAATAGGTGTTTCCGGCGCGGTAGCGGTAGCTATTGGGGTGATCCATATAATATCTAAATTGTAAGGCAGCGCTATTAACTTGTTTGCCAAAGCCTTTGTAGTATGGATTGCAAGCCCAATTATCCGGACAGCCATAGCCGGTTGCCCAATCTAATTGACTTTGTTTGGGGTTAGTATCACTGATTAAGCTTTGTTCTTTTTGGAGAAGCACTAAGAGAAATTTAGGACTGACAGTATTAACTGCTCGGCATTTTAATTTCTTTTCGGCTTCAGTCGGTGTGTCGCTTAACTCCACATTTTCACAGTCATAATTGGCAGTGGCGGCTTCATAGATTATTTCGGCCGCTGTTTTGTTCGGGGTTCCGTGAGAATTATAGGTGGCATAATTGGCTAGAAAACTATTCTGCTTATTTAAAAAGTTCTGAATTTCTATTAGGCTCATGCTATCGGTGTTGAGGATTTCGGCGTCGCTAATAATTCGACCGGGATTAAATTCCGGATCAATTGTCGTTTGAGCAAAGGAATTAGATGGGTAGAAAAAAAATATTAGGGCTAATATTAAACTAATTTTAGAGATTTTTTTCATGCTATTTAAATTAATTATTTCTTATTATTCCATTATAATATATTTTTTCAATTTTGGGAAAAAAAGAAAAAACGCCCTTATATTTTTGGCGTATTCTCTTTTTCGATTATTTAACGGTTAGGACCACTTCATTCTTAATTCCGAGATCGATCATCACTTTATCCCCATTATTTATCTTTCCTTCAACAATGTTTAGAGCTAATTCATCTAAGATCATGTTCTGGATAATTCGTTTCAGGGGGCGGGCACCGAAGGTGATGTCGTAGCCTTTTTCAGCTAACATTTTTTTAACCTTCTGGCCGATCTTGAGGGTAATATTTTTTTCCAGTAATCTGGTTTCTACCTTTTGCAATTCGAGATCGACAATATTAATTAGAGCTTCGCGACTTAAACTCTTAAATAAAACAGTTTCATCAATTCGGTTTAGGAATTCTAATTTGAAATATTCGCGTAAGATCTTGTCGATCTTTTGGCGCATCTCATTGTCATGATTTTTGGTGGCCGATGATTCATCGGTGGAGTCGTTAAAGCCAATAGCATATTGTTTTATAATCTCGTTGCCTAAATTAGAAGTCATAATGACGATTGTATTTTTGAAGTTAACTACTCGTCCTTTGGAATCAGTTAGTCTGCCATCATCTAATATTTGTAGAAGCATATTAAAAGTTTCTGGGTGAGCTTTTTCAATTTCATCAAAAAGGACAACGCTGTAAGGGCGGCGACGGATCTTTTCTGTTAATTGGCCGCCTTCATCGTGTCCGATATACCCCGGAGGGGAACCGATTAATTTAGCGACGCTATGTTTTTCCATAAATTCACTCATGTCTAACCTGACCAAAGCATTCTCGTCGTTGAACATAAACTTGGCCAAAGCTTTAGCTAGCTCAGTTTTACCAACGCCGGTTGGACCCACAAAAAGGAAGGAGCCGATTGGCTTCTTCTCTTCATTAATTCCAGCTCTGGAGCGCCGGAGAGCATTGGCTACTGCATGAATAGCCTCGTCTTGGCCAACAACAACTTGGCCTAATTCTTTTTCGGCATGAGCTAATTTTTTGATTTCACTTTCGAGCATTTTTTGAACGGGAATTCCAGTCCAACGGGAAACAACTCGAGCAATATCTTCTTCATCTACTTCTTCTTTTAGTATTCTTTGGCCCTTCTTTTGGATCTTGGTTAGTTCAGCTTCGCGTTCTCCAATCTCTTTTTCTAATTTAGGGATGAGATCATATTTAATTTGAGCAACCTTGGTGAGGTCGTCACCACGACGTTGAATGATTTCAGCGTTTGCTTTCAGTTCATCAATTTTCTTTTTGTTTTCGCGGATATGGGCGATGATATTCTTTTCGTTCTGCCAATGAAGTTCTAATTGGTTAGCTTTTTCTTTTAGCTCGCCTAATTGTTTGTTAATATTTTTTATCTTTCCAGCATTATCTTTTGATCCTTCTTTATTAGAAGCTAGTCCGGCTTTTACAATTTCCAGTCTTTTTATTTCTCGTTTTAGGTTATCTAATTCTTCTGGCATGGAGTCAATTTCCATTCGCAGAGATGAAGTGGCCTCATCAATGAGATCAACGGCCTTGTCTGGCAAAAAGCGATCACTGATATAGCGAGTGGAGAGTTGAGCGGCGGCTACCAGAGCGTTGTCGGTAATCCGAACGCCATGATGAACTTCATATTTTTCTTTAATGCCACGCAAAATAGCAACAGTATCTTCAATGCTTGGTTCGGCAACATGAATCGGTTGGAATCTTCTTTCTAGAGCTTGGTCTTTTTCAATATATTTTTGATATTCCTTGGTGGTAGTGGCGCCAATAGTCCTTAGTTCGCCTCGGGCTAAAACTGGTTTAAGCATATTGGAAGCATCCATTGATCCTTCTGAGGCTCCAGTGCCGACTAGAGTATGCAACTCATCAATGAAAAGAATAATTTTGTCACCGTGAGATTTAATTTCTTTGAGGACAGCCTTGAGGCGCTCTTCAAATTCACCACGGAATTTAGCCCCAGCCACTAAGGCTCCTAAATCCAGGGAAACTATTTCTTTATTCTTTAGCATCTCCGGAACATCACCAGCCACAATTCTTTGGGCTAGTCCTTCAACGATCGCTGTTTTTCCGGTTCCGGCATCGCCGATTAAGACTGGGTTGTTTTTAGTTCGGCGTAAGAGTACTTGCATGATGCGACGAATCTCCATATCACGACCGATAACTGGATCTAATTTTTCTTCCTTGGCTTTGTCGGTAAGGTTAGTGGTATATTTTTCTAGAACTTTAAATTTAGTATCAGGATCAGGATCGGTAATCGGATTAGCTCCTCGGAGATCTTTCAAAACCTCTTTTATCTTTTGATAATCTAGCTTGAAGTTAAAAAGAATTTTCTGGGCCATTGTAGCTGATCCGATTAAGGCTAGAAGAATATGTTCAGTGGAGATATACTCATCACCCATTCCATCGGCTTCTTTTTTAGAACGTTCTAAGACCATAGCTACATCACTTGTGCCTTGGACAGCCTGAACCGGACCGCTGATAGGAGAGGTTTTGACTTTTGGTAGTCGATTAATTTCTTTGATGGTAAAATCTTCTAGAATATCTGGGTCAGTACCTAATTTTTCTAGGATGGGTTTAATCAGGCTTTCATTCTGTTGCAAGAGAGCTAAAAGAAGATGTAGGGCTTCAATATATTGCTGACCAGATTCTTGAGCAATAATTTGGGCGTTGATGATAGCTTCCTGCGATTTGTTGGTAAATTTATTAAACATATTTTCATTATAATTATTAATTTATTTTAGCACTCTTTGCTTTGGAGTGCTAATTACAATATAGTATATATAATTGGGAGTGTCAATATAGGGTTATTTAGCTTTTTTATCAAAAATAGCTATGTTTTTGGACTTCTATGGACTTATTGATTAGTTTCAGTTATAATTTAGGTTGAATTGATATTAAAAATATTATTATGCTACAAAATAAAAGTATCTTGAGTCCAGACGCTATTAAGCTCATCGAGGAAATCTATGGTCAGGCTGTTTATGATATTAATCAGATTAAAAAAGAGCGAGACAAGAAAATCAATGATCTACTTCGGGGAATTGATGCTAAGCAGGCCGCTGCGGCTATTAAAGAAATTAGAGATTTACAATAATTTTTATTTATTAAGTTAATATTAATAATATGGGAGAAAAAGAATTAAACTCTTTGATCGGTGAGAAGAAAAAGTTAGAAGATAAGTTAAGCCGGGTTACTTCTAAGATTGATAAGAGTGCGGAGGCTGCTTTGGCCGCTACTCAGGCCGCTGACGCTAAGTTTAGTATTGTTATCCCTAATATTTCTGGTTATGAAATTGCTGAGAAGCATTATTCCAAAGAAGAGATTGAGAAAAAAAGGTTAGAGGTGGAGCTGGAACGTATTAATTCCAGAATTGAGGAGGCCCGGAAAGTTGTTCAGGCCGCAGCTCAAGCTGCAAAAACTAAATTTAATGTTGTTGTTCCAAATATTTCTGGTTATGATATTTCTGAAATCAATAGTGTTGAGCGGGTAACCGATCAACAAGTTGATCAGGTGGTAGCGGAATCTGACAAGAAAGTAGAAAAGGTTATTAAAGAGAGCGAACCAGTAGATGGCGGAACCTTGGTTATTTAATTGTTATCTTGTTTTATAAATAAGAAAGATCCTGTTTTTGTTAGGGTCTTTTTTGTTACAAGGTTTTTATAATTTTTTAGTAAAAAAAACGGGATTCTAGTGAATCCCGTTGGGTGTGTATCTATAACAATAGATTACTCGGCGCTTTTCTCCTCGCCTTTGTCTATTGTCTCTCTTGATTTTTCAATATCCACTAAAATTGCGCCCTCAGCATCAGAAACTGTGATGCGGTAAGCATTTTTTATTTCGCCGAAAGCTTCGACTACTCTAGATAATGCTTCTGGGTTGTCAAGTTTAGTTTCATCTACAAAAACTTTCATACCATTATCCTCCATCTTTTTTTTCAGATCTAAAACTTTTTGTTTTGAATCTAAGTTGTTTGTTTCGAAATTCATATTTACTGTCAAAACTAAATAGCTTTATTAAGTATTTAGTCCTTTTTGTTTATTTTTTAAGATGATATAAGTATATCATGTTTTATTTATTTTGTCAATGGTTTTGGCTTTTTGTCAATTTATGTTATTATTAATATATATTTTAGCGCACTTTAGCGCCTCTGTCTAATTCTTTATGAATAGTAGTCATTTTCTAGTCTATCTTCCTAAAATTTTGCTGCAAATCTTGCGGGATTTTTTGTATTTTCCTTTTTGGTGGTATAGCGTCGGTCTCTGGCGGCTTTTGTTAAAGGTGGGAAATTTTTTGCGTGAACAACAGATTAGTTTGGGACTGATGGTTTGGGTCAAGAATATTTTTACTCCGATGTATGGTCAGAGAGACTTTGTCGGCAAGATTATTAGTTTTGTGATGCGCTTAGTTCAAATCATTGCTCGCGGAGCGTTGATGATTTTTTGGTTATTATTATGTTTAGTCTTTATTGTTTTTTGGATTGCTTTGCCACCGCTGGTGGTGGGAGAAATACTTTATCAATTGATTTAAGATATGAAAAAACCATTGCCTCTATTGTTTTGGGAATTAAATTTAAGTCGTTCAGCTATTGCTTTAAAAAGATTAAAAGCCAAGTTTGATGTGGCGGTTAATATTATTTCTGCTCTAGTGGCTTTAAGTGGTGTGGCTAGTCTGGTTTACTTTATTTATCTGCATCAAGATTGGATTATGTTGTCTCCCGCTAATTTTTTATTTTTTTATAGAGAGAAAAGTGCTTGGTTATTGTTATTTTTTGTCTCAATCATTTTCGACATGTTTCTTTATTATCGTTTAAGCGAGAATAAGGCTCGTCGAATTAAAATTAATTATAATTCTCATCGGAAAAAAGTTGAAGCTTCTTCTGGTCTATCAGATTCTTCTCTAAAATTATTAGAAGACTCCTATCTTTTGGCAGCTAAATTAAAACAAGGCGAGGTTACGGTGCGTCATATTTTTCGAGCAGCGCTAACTGACAAACAAGTCAAAATGTTACTGGTTCGCTTGGATGTTGATTTGAGATCGCTGGTGGATAAGTTGAAAAATTATTTGGCGGGGGATAATGGTAATAAAAAATTATCTGGTTTTTCTTCTACCGCACAGGATGCTTTGATTAAAGCTTATGAAGAGGCTTGGGGCGAAGGGCGAAAAAGCATTGATGCTTTAGATTTATTTTTATTCTCTTATACTCAAGATGAATTATTACAAGAAATTCTTTATGACCAAGAAATTACTGCCAATAAAGTTACTAATGCCATTAAATGGTTTAGGGTTAATGAGCAGATGAGAGAAAATTATCGTATTTATCGAAAAATGGCTCGATTGAAACCTGGAACAGGTATGAATAGAGCCTATACTGCCGTGGCTACTCCAACGCTGGATTATTTTTCTCATGACTTAACTCTTATGGCTAAGTATGGTTATTTAGAAATTTGTGTTTCGCGCGACAAAGAAACTAAGGCTGTTTTTGAAGCCATGGAGAGTGGCCATTCCGGCGTATTGCTAGTTGGCCCAGTCGGTGTTGGCAAACGTAGTATTATTGAGGGCTTAGCTCAATTGATGGTCAAAGAGGAGGTTCCAGTTTTTTTGAAAGACAAACGTTTGGTGGAATTGGATATCTCGCGCTTAATTGGAGGCACTTCTCCGGCCGAAGCTCAGTCTCGTCTGCTTAATGTTATTGGAGAGGTAATGCATTCTAAAAACATTGTTTTATTTATTGATAATTTAGAGGCGATTATTGGTATTTCTTCCGGATCTGAGGGCAGCTTGGAATTATCGGAAGTTTTGGCTGACGTTTTAAGTCGGCAAAATATTTTTTGTTTAGCTTGTGCCTCAAGTGAAAACTATTCTAAATATATTGAAGAAAGAAGTTTGGGCGAGATTATGACAACTGTTGGTGTTAGTGAGCCGGGGCGGGATCAAGCCATTCAGATTTTGGAGAGTAAGGTGGGATTTTTTGAAAGTAAATATAATGTTTATATTAATTATCGTGCCGTTGAGCAGGCTGTTGATTTGTCGGCGCGTTATATCAGTGACAAGTCTTTGCCGGAGAAAGCGATTAACATTATGCAGTTGACGGCGGTCAGGGTCTCTAAATCCGCTAAGGGACAAGGTTTTTGTAGTCAGGATGATATTGCCTCTGTTGTCTCCGAGCAGACTGGGATTCCAGTTTCCAAAATTAGTGAAAGTGAAACGCAAAAATTATTATCTTTGGAGGACAATATTCATGCTCGGATGATTGGTCAAGAAGAAGCGGTTTTGGCTATCTCCGGTAGTCTTCGTCGAGCTCGAGCTGAGCTTCGAGAAAGCAAGAGGCCAATTGCTAGCTTCTTATTCTTGGGTCCTACCGGTGTGGGTAAAACTGAGTTAGCTAAAACTGTGACTGAAGTTTATTTTGGTGATGAAAATTATATGATTCGTCTCGATATGAGTGAATATCAATTGGCTGACAGTGTCAAAAAGATGATTGGTGATTCCACTTCTGGTTCCTTGGGTTATTTAACTGAGGCTGTCAGAAAGAAACCTTTTTCTTTGGTGCTCTTGGATGAAATAGAAAAAGCACATCCCGATGTCTTAAATTTATTTTTACAAATGATGGATGATGGTCGCTTGACTGATGGACAGGGAAGAACAATTAATTTTACCAATTCAATTATCGTTGCTACTTCTAATGCCGGAGCTTTGTATATTTCCGAATCTGTTTCCAAGGGAGTGGATATTAGTATTATCAAGCAAGAGTTAATTGATAATCAATTGAATAAGATTATGCGACCGGAGCTGATTAATCGTTTTGATGGAGTAATAGTCTTCAAGCCTTTGAGCTTTGATAATGTGGTGGCTGTGGCTAAGTTAATGCTTAATAAGATTAGGAAGAATTTGGAGGTTAAGGGGATCGATCTAGTGGCTAGTGAGGCTGGAGTCAAGGAGTTGGCTCGTCAGGGCTATGATCCTAAATTTGGTGCTAGACCACTGCGTCGATTATTACAAGACAAGACAGAGAATCAAATCGCTAATTTGATTTTGGCCAATGGCTTGAAGCGACGTGATACAGTGGTTATTGATGAGGAGGGTAATGTCCAGGTGGAGAAGGGGAGGGAGTTATAATTAATAATTTTTAAATTTTAAAAAGATCCATGGCGGGTCTTTTTTGTTTCTGAAAATTAATTTTGGTGGCGCTTGAATATTTTAGCAAAAACCAGCTATACTGTTAGAGAACTTCTAAATTTATGAATTATTTTTTACCAGCTCTAATTGCCTTTGTCTTGTCTCTTGCTCTGACCATCTTAATCAGTAAATTGGCTTTGAGATGGAATATTGTTGATTTGCCTGACAAGGCTCGCAAAATTCACACTGTTCCCACTCCACTCTTGGGTGGGTTGGCTATTTTTGTTAGTTTTTTTGTGGTTGCTTTTATTTTTTCTAGTCAGCTAACGGCTGGTAATTTGGAAATTAGTCATTGGTTGGGGGTATTTTTGGGAGGATTAATACTAATGCTTGGAGGGCTGGGAGATGACAAATATAATTTCAAGCCGGGGTATCAGATTGTCTTTCCACTTTTAGCAATCCTTTGCGTGGTTCTAGGTGGCGTGGAAATTGAAAAGATAACTAACCCTGGTGGTGGACTGATTTATATTCCAAGTTTAATCTCAGCCTTACTAATTGGTATTTGGCTATTGGGCATGATGTATACGACTAAATTGCTAGATGGTGTCGATGGTTTAGTTTCCGGAGTTTCAGTTATCGGTAGTTTAATAATTTTTCTTTTTACCGTCACCACTCGTTACTATCAGCCCGACATTGCTCTGGCCGCTATTATTTTAGCCGGTAGCATCTTTGGTTTTTGGGTTTTGAATTTTAATCCGGCCAAAATCTTTTTGGGGGAGGGTGGCTCATTATTTTTGGGTTATATTTTGGGAGTATTAGCCATTATCTCTGGTGGAAAGATAGCTATTGCTCTCTTGATTATGGGCGTTCCAATTTTAGATGTTTTTTGGACAATTTTGCGTCGCTTGGTTAAAGGTAAGAATCCTTTTAAGTTTGCTGATCGGAAGCATTTACACCATCGGTTATTGGATTTGGGCTTGAGTCAAAAACAAACCGTCTTAGTTTTCTATATTTTGTCAGCTACTTTTGGTTTGAGCGGATTATTTTTACAGAGTAAGGGAAAATTATTGGCTCTAGCAATTTTATTTGTTGCGATGATTTTATTGGTAATTGGTTTTAGTTTTTGGGACAAAAAAAAGAGTCAATCTAAATTGCTCCTACATGTTTGTTGTGCTCCTTGTGCGGCTTATGTCGCTTCTCAAATTTTAGCTAAAAACTATGATTTAACTCTATTTTTCTATAATCCTAATATTGATACGGAGGCTGAATGGCAGAAGAGGTTAGAGGCCGTCAAACTGGTGGCCGACAAATTTAATTTACCTTTGATTGTCGAGCCCTATAATCATCAGTTTTGGTTAGGGTCTATTGCTGGTAGTGAAAAAGAACCTGAGGGTGGTGCTCGTTGTCTGCTTTGTTTTTCTGATCGTTTACTTCAGACGGCTCGATTAGCTAAGAAAAAAGGATTTAATTTTTTTACTACCTCGCTCACTACTAGTCCTTATAAGGATAGTAAAACTATATTATCTTTGGGTGAAAAGATTGGGCAAGAAATAAAGATAAATTTTTTGGCCCAAGACTTTAAAGATAATGATGGTTCAAAAAAATCCTGGCAATTTGCTCAGGAGCTTGGAATTTATCGTCAAAAATATTGTGGTTGTGAGTTTGCTAAAAAATCATAAAATTAATTGGGGAAATAGAAAAGGAGGCAATTTTTGTTGCTTCCTTTTTTAGCTTGTTGATAATAACTTAATAGCTAGAGGAACGGCGTCTCCCTTATAAACGGCATAATCACAACCGATCATTTTCAGAATTTTATTGCTTTCCTCATTAATTGAGATGGCAATCATTAATCCTTTAAATGTTTTTCTAATTTTAGTAGTTAATCTGACAGTGTTTGGTCCTTCGTCTAAATCTGGTTGAGGACCTAATTGTCCGTCCACTAAAATCATGGTGATGTTTTTTTCATCATCATATTTATTTTCAGCTTCTTCGAGGGTTGAAGCTTGGATGATGTCGCTATAAGGCGATAATTGTCTTTTAAATAATTCTTGAGTAATAAGATCGTCTTCAATAATTAAAACTTTATTCTTCATGGTTTAAAATTTTTTATGAAGGAACTTGTTAGATAATATAATTATACCATTTTGGAGGAAAAAGTCCAGTTTTGTTTTTTGGTATTTTATCCCATTTATGTTATACTTTTAGGAGCATTAATTATTAATTTTAAAACTATGGATAGTTTCAAAAAGATTAAAAACATCCTTTTATTAGTCTTGATTTTAGCGATAGCTATCTCGGCTATCTATTTGAAGATAGAGCAGAGTAAGAACAAGACAATTGGTCAAAATGACAATCCATCTGACATTACCAATTCTGATGCTAGTTTGCTAGCGAAGATTGGTGGCACCGGTCAGATTAAAAAATTCAATAATCAGGAGGAGGTTAAGAAATTTTTGGAGGTTCAGACAGCCGGCGGCTCTGTTATTAAAGGGCCTATGGTTACTACTGACATGGCTAGTTCAGTAATCTCTGAGGTTGCTCCAAGAGAGGGAAGTGCTAGTTCGCCCAGCGCTGGTGTTAACGATTTTTCCACTACTAATGTCCAAGTGGCTGGAGTTGATGAAGCTGATATCATTAAAACTGATGGTGATTACATTTATGCCGTCTCTTATAATAATTTGTATATTATCAAGGCTTATCCAGGAGAGAGCGCTAAAATTGTTTCTAAAATTAAATTTGAATCTCGCCCGACTGATTTATATATCGATGGTGATAGTCTAGTTATCTTTGGTTATAATGATCAGGTCTATACCATGTATTCTAACCAGAGTTTTAGACGACAAAACCAATATACATTTTTTAAAGTCTTTAATGTTTCTGATAAAAAGAATCCAAAGTTAGTCCGCGATTTAAATTTTGAAGGTAATTATTTTAATTCTCGCCTGATTGGTGATTATGTTTATTTTGTTACTAATAATTATAATTATTCTGTCGGCCTTGATCCAGTTTTGCCTCGAATTTTAGACTCTGGAGTTGCTTTGACTGAAAAATGTGGCGGGCCAGAGGTTAAGTGTTTTAATCCTAGTATTTATTATTTTGATATTCCATACGACTCTTATAATTTTACTACTATTTCGGCTATTAATATCAAGGATAATTCTGAAAATATTGGTGGCGATGTCTATCTTTTGTCTGGAGCTCAAAACATGTTTGTTTCTCCTTCCAATCTTTATATCACCTATACTAAGTATGTCAGTGAGTATGATTTGGAGATGGAAGTTAGCCGAGAAATCTTATTTCCTCGTTTAAGTGAGAAGGAACAAACTAAAATAACCAAAATTGAAGAAATAGCTGATGATATCTTGAGCCCGGGAGAAAAGAAAGCTAAGGTGCAACAGGTTTTGGAAAATTATATAGCTGCCTTGACTGTACCCGAGCAAGCTTCCTATGAAAAGGAATTAGCTGATAAAATGAAGCAAAAATATTCTGACTTATCGAAGGAGCTAGAAAAGACTATTATTCATAAGATTGCTATTTCTGGTTCAACTTTGAAATATCAGTCGAGCGGTGAAGTTACTGGATCGGTTTTGAATCAATTTGCCATGGATGAAAATAATGATTATTTTAGAATTGCCACGACTAGAAATACTAGTTGGAGCCGTTTTGAGGGTGAGTCCCAGCCTTCGTATAATAATCTCTATGTTTTAGATAAAGATATGAAAACGGTTGGAACATTAGAAAATTTGGCCAGTGGTGAAAGAATTTACTCGGTTCGTTTTATGGGTGATAGGGCTTATCTAGTTACTTTCAAACAAGTTGATCCGCTCTTTGCGATTGACCTTAGTAATCCGTCAAAACCGAAAGTTTTAGGCGAGTTAAAGGTTCCCGGATTTTCTAATTATTTACATCCTTACGATGAGAATACTCTAATCGGCTTCGGTAAAGATGCTGATGGAGATGATTCTAGCAGTACAGTTGTGCGTGGCTTAAAAATTTCTTTGTTTGATGTTTCTGACGTTTCCAGTCCAAAAGAATTGGATAAATATTTAATGGGTGATATGGGCAGCGATTCCGTTGCTCTCTATGATCACAAGGCTTTTTTATTCTCGAAGTCCAAAGACCTGTTGGTCTTGCCGGTGGCTCTTCGAAAATCATCTGGTTTAAACCAATGGGGTGAAATTAATTTTTCTGGTGCCATGGTTTTTAGCCTCAAAGATAAAAAAATTAGCTATTTGGGTCAAGTTGACCATTCTGGCGGAATTTCTGTTTCCCCGACTGATTATTTTAATGGAATTAATTATTATGATAACTCAGTTAAGAGGAGCTTGTATATTGAGGATAATTTGTATACACTATCTAATAATTATTTGAAGATTAATAGTTTGACTGATTTAAAGGAGATTTTAGAGATCAAACTCAATGATAGTGGCAATGATTTCCAGATTATTAATTAAAATTTATGAAACCAGGGCAAATCGCTATTTTGACTAACTTATCTTTGTGGCTCCTTTTAGAGACGCTGGTCTTTTGGCCTAAATTCTTTTATTTAGCTCTATTGTTACTTAATATTGTTTTGGCCGTGGCTATCTATCTTTTGCTGCGTAAGGCTAATTTGGGGAATCGTCTTTGGAATTTATGGCTTTTGCCGTTTTTAGTTTTAAATAGTGTTGTGGCTTATGCTGTTTTGATTCCTCAGGATATTTGGTTTAATAAATTCTTTATTCAGGCTTTATTCATTCTGATTATCGGTTTTAATTTTTCTTATTTTAAGAATGTTTATAGTCTAATTTATCATCCCGAGGAGTCCAGTGATTTGTCTGGACTATCTTCTAATTTTAGTTTTCTGTCCTGGTTCTTCTTGCTCTCGGCTGTTTATGGTTTACAATTATTTTTGAATTTGTCTTATTGGATCTTAATTCTAGTTTTAATAATTCTGGCTTGGCTGACCACCTATCAATTTTTATGGTTGAATAATTTACGCGATAGAAAAAATTATATTTTAGTGTCTTTGTCGGCCTTCATTATGGCCCAATTAGCTTGGTGCATTTATTTTTTACCGTTTGATTATAATTCTTTGGGTCTTATTATGGCCCTGATTTATTATGTTTTTTTAAATTTAATTCGTCTCTATTTGGGACATCATTGGAACAAAAAAAATCTTAAATCACTTCTGGTTTTCTCTGGGGTGATTATGATTTTGGTTCTTCTGACTCTCAGATGGCGTTAAGATAAAAAATAAAATGAAAAATAAAATTATTAATGTCAGCTTCAATGTTCTAATTCTATCTTTGCTTTTCGGAATATTTGGCGGAATAAGCGCTGATCTTTTGGTTCGTTTTTATTGGTTTAAAGATCTGCCAGCAATTACTACCGGTGGTGGGGAATTAGATTTATCCAGTGGCCTTTATAATCGTTCCAATATCGTTATTCAGGATCCCCGTAAAGTGGTAATTAATCAGGATCTAAAGATCCAGGAGACAATTAATGCCGCCAATGATAGTTTATTTGGATTTTTTAAACGTTTGCCTGATTTTAACTCTGGCTCTGATTTTAATCGTTCCCATTATTATGATTTAACTAAGCCGGAATTTGCCGGACTCGCTTTAACCGCTGATGGTTGGATTATGGTTGGTAGTGATAAAGTTAGCGCAAAATTTCCTTTAGCTGATTATGTGGCTGTTGGTAAAGATAAAAAAATTTATTCTCCGGATAAAATTGTTGAATATAAAAAACAGAATTTATGGTTAATCCATTTGGCGGCAGCCGATAATCTTTTGGTCAAAAATTTATCAACTGTCGATGATTTGTTAGTCGGCCAGATGCTTTTAGCTGTTAATTTCAATGATGATGCTGTTTTGCGTTCCATTATCTCTTTGCCAAGTCGACAGCCGATAATTAAGTCGAGCGATCGCTTAGTTGAAACCTTTGTCTTAGATGGTAGCATTGATCCTCGTTTTAAGGGCTCTTGGCTTTTTGGTCTGGGGGGTGATTTGGTGGCCTTGGTTAGCGATGACCTAAAGGTTGTTCCAGTGGCCAACATCAATTCTGCTCTTTATAGTTTTCTTAAGACCGGGCAATTTGTAACCCCGTTTCTAGGGGTCAATTATATTAGTTTATCAGATTTAACTTTAGCAACCTCTTCTAGTAAGTCATTTAATTCGTTGGGGGAGAGCGGGGCAGTTGTCTCGCTGGATGAGTCTAAGGTGGCGGTGGTTAAATTGAGCCCGGCAGAAAAAGCTGGAATCAAAGTTGGTGATATTATCGTTTCTGTCGATAATGTTGAGATTAATAGCGACCATGATTTAGCTGCGGTGATTCAATCATATCGTCCAGGTGATACTGTGACTATCAAATTTTTGCGTAACGACGCTATCTCTAGTGCTGATATTAAATTAGGTGAATTAAAATAATTATAATATGGCCATCAAAACTATTAGACAAATAAAAAATTTGAATAATCAGGTAGTTTTTTTGCGAGTTGATTTTAATGTTCCAATCAAGAGCGGTCATATTCTGGAGGATTTTAAAATTCGTCAATCACTTCAAGATATTGATTATCTTTTGGAACGAGGGGCTAAATTAATTATTGCCACCCATCTTGGTAGTCCCCAGGGCAAGGTCGTTAAAGATTTATCAACTAAACCAATTGCTAATTTGTTGGCTAAGGTGATTAAGAAAAAAATTAAATTTTTGGATATTACTAAGACTAAGGACTTGCCAGCAGCTCGTAAAATTATTTCTCAAATGAAGCCAGGAGAAGTCGCTTTTTTAGAAAATCTCAGGTTTAATAAGGGCGAGCAATCTAATGATTTGAAATGGGCTAAGAATTTAGCCAGTTTGGCTGATGTTTATGTTAATAATGCTTTCGCCGTTTGCCATCGTGCTGATGCTTCGGTTTCGGCTATTAAGAAGTTTTTACCTTCGTTTGCCGGATTATTATTGGAACAAGAAATTGTTAATTTAAATAAAATTTTACGCCCCAAAAAACCTTTGGTGGTTTTAATCGGTGGAGCTAAAATTGAAACTAAGACTACTTTAATTAAAAATTTATTTAAGTCTGCTTCACAGATTTTGGTTGGCGGAGCGTTGGCTAATAATTTCTTGGCGGCTAGTGGTTATGAAATTGGAACTTCCATGACTGACAAGGAGAGTGTTAAGGTAGCTAAAAATCTTTTACGAAAAAATCGTTTATTATTTTTTAATCGTTCTAAAATCATCCTACCGGTTGATGTTATCACCAGCACTAATTTAAAAAAGAATCTTCAGATTGGCGCTCAAAATGTAATCCAAATCAGAAAGCCGGGTGAAATTAAAAAGGGGGAGTATATTTGTGATATTGGCCCGGAGACTATTGGTTTATTCGCTAAATATTTGAAGAAGGCCCAGACTATTATTTGGAATGGACCAATGGGTTTGTTTGAAATTCCCAATTTCCGTCAAGGCACAATCATTATGGCGCGTCTAATAGCCTCACGAGCTAGTGGCAAAGCCTATGGCGTTATTGGTGGCGGAGAAACTATTGAGGCTTTAAATTTGAGTAAGATGGCAGAATATATGGATTGGGTTTCAACCGGCGGCGGAGCAATGTTATCTTATCTTGGCGGTGAAAAATTGCCGGGGTTGAAGGGAATTGTTAAGTAGATATTAATTTTGGATAATAAAAAAAGCTGTTTTTGGTAAACAGCTTTTTTGTGTCTTTTTTAGCTCAGGATGGTCCGGAGAAATTGGTTCTTGTCGATTGGTTTCAGCATAAAACCATCAAATCCGTCTTCTCTAAAATCATATTCGTCACCTCGCAACATCCTTGATGAAGTGACAAATACTTTTACTTTCGGATTAACTCTTTTTGCTATCTCACAAACACCTTTTCCGGTTGTTTCCGGCAGAGCATCATGAGTGACAATAATGTCAATCTCTTTTAATGTCACTGTTATTAACTTTCTTGCAACTTCATCAAGATTATGAGCAAAATGAACTTTATATTCAAGTTTTGCCGTCTCAAAATATTTTTTCAATATTTCTCCGTAAAATATCAGAGAAATAGCATCGCTATCTATGAGTAATATTTCTACTTTTTTTCTCTCTTCCATGGCTTTTATCTTTTTTTAAATTGTTAAAGAATTAAATTGATATTACAACACTATCTATAATTTGTCAATAGTTGCGCAATAGTTCAGCACCTTGGAAACACCTAGCTAAAAAAGTGGTATAATTAGGGGTTAATATTCAAACATATGGCATATACAACAAACCCCAAGATTCCCCGTCTCCGAA
>Ga0265297_10005903_pt1 | contig 18243 bp, 21 predicted proteins | sample Munlanlwell13791_FD_192502 | JGI IMG/M metagenome (GOLD analysis project Ga0265297, IMG submission 192502) | Leachate microbial communities from a municipal landfill in Southern Ontario, Canada - Leachate well 137-91 | ecosystem: Engineered > Solid waste > Landfill > Unclassified | place...
TTACAGCTTATTGGTGTAAGATGCCAAGTAGACACATTGATGTTGCTTTGGAAGTTCTAAGTGATATGGTTAATAATCCTCTTTTTGATTCTGTAGAATTTGAGAAAGAAAGAAAAGTAATTTTTGAAGAAATTAAACTTTATCATGATAATCCTAGGCTCCATGTTTTTGATGAAATTCAAAAGCAACTTTATTCTGGAACACTTAGTGTAACTTTAGCTGGGACAATTAAGACAATGAATTCAATTTCTCGAGATAAAATGGTTGAATTTTTCAAAGAAAGATATTGTTCAAACAATCTTATTTTGTGTGTTGTTGGAAATTGCGAGTTTTCCAAAATTGTGGACTTTGCAAATAAAAATTTTAAAAATTCTAAGGGTAAAATTCCAATAAAACCTATTGGATTACGAAATGCCAGAAAAATTGAAGAAAGAGAAGGACTTGACCAAGCAAATTTGGTTCTTGCTTATCATTCTCCTTTAATTGGAGATAAAAAAAGTGCTGCTGCAGATTTACTCGCAACTCTTATGGCTGGAGGAATGTCTAGCAGATTATTTTCAGAGATTAGGGAAAAAAGAAATTTGGCGTATGCAATTAAAGGAGATTACCAAGGAACAAAAAATTTTGCTTATAGTTTTATTTATGTTGGAACAAGTAAAGAAAATATTGCTTTGGTTGAAAAATTAATCTTAGAAGAATTTGAAAATTTGTCTACAACTTTGACTCAAAAAGAACTTGATTCAATAAAAGAGCAGATGATTGGAAATTATCAGATTTCTATGGAAGATTCTCAAAATCAAATGGTTAATTTGTTGTCAAATGAATTAGATTCTACTGCAGAGGATTTTTATAAATTCGAGGAGAAAATTAAAAAAGTAAAACTTACAGAAGTAAAAGAACTAGCAAAAAAAGTTAAGGGAAATTATTCTCTTTTTGCTTTGGTTCCAAAATCAAAATGAGAGCATTTATTTCAATTGAACTCCCTGAAGAAGTTAAAGCAGAAATCTTTCATAAGTTTGAGAAAGTTAAAAATATGGGTTTGGTTTCTGGAAATTTTGTTACTAAGGAAAATTTACATTTAACTTTAGAATTTTTAGGAGAAATAAATCACGAGGATGTTGATTTATTGGTCGAGAAATTGAATGAAATTAAATTTAATTCTTTTATTGCAAAAATAGGACAAATTGGAGCATTTCCAAAAAAAGAACATGCAAAGGTTTTGTATGTTGATTTAGTTTCAGAGAAAATTGGAGAATTAAATAGATTAATTGTCGAGAAGTTAAATGGAGTTATGTCAAATACCAATAAAGAGTTTGTTTCTCATATTACTGGAGTTAGAATTAATTCTATAAAAAATAAAAATAATTTTTTAGATTACTTTGAAGGAATGCATTTTAATGATTTGTCTTTTGAGGTTAAAGGATTTTCTTTAATGAAATCTGAGTTAACAAAAGAAGGCCCTGTTTACAAAGAGATTATGAAGTTTAATTTTTAATTTGAAAAATATACTATACAAAGAATCTCTGCATTTAAATGATTTTTGGTCTGAAAAAGGTATTTTAGACTATATTAGTTTTTATATAGGGAAGATGTTTTACGTTATTTTAATGGAAAGTTTAGAAAAAGGTGTTCTTGAAATTATTAGGCAAGGAGTTGGTGTTGCTTATTCTTTGGGAAGTGGAGAAGAAATTTCATTAGAAGAATTTGATAAACGAATTCAAGAAGTTGTTCCTTTGAGTTTGTCTAATCCTTTTCATTGGGCTTTTTTTAATAATGAAAACATGATTAATTCTCCGTTTCATTTGTTGAATACTCCTAAAGGAAAATTAAATGTTTATAGAAATGGTAGCCCTGTTTCTGAATATGAAATGAAAGAGCATATTTGCGAAAAATATGGAACTCTTCTAAGCGAAAGATATTCTAAGTTACAAGCAAGAGAAACTGCTTAGTGTTTTTTCCTAAAATTTCTTCTAAATCTTTTTCTTCAGCGTTAATAATTTTTTTAATTGAGCCAAATTTTTCTATTAACAGCTTCGCTGTTTTTGGCCCAATATTTGGAAAACTTTCTAAGATGAATTGAATTTTTTCTGTATGACTTAAGTTCTTTTTGGAGATATTAAGAGAAGCTTCTTTTTGTTTTTTATTTGCAATTAAAGAGATTATTTTTGCTGAGTGTTCATAGCTTCTTGAGAATATTATTGGAATTTTGAATCTTAGTAGAATTGAGAGAATCATTCCTTCTTTTGCAAAGGCATTTAATCGAGGATTCTTATTGTCTTCTTCGATTAAAATTAATTTATTTTCAAATTGTGTTAAATTTTTTAATTGGGAAAATATTCTTTTGTCTAGAATAGAGTTTTCAAAATCTGTCGAGGTTTTTCTTTCAATAATTGTATTATTTATAATATAATCTCCAATTTCTAGTTGTTTAAATTCAATCTCAAACTCTTGAGTTAATTTTGCTGGAAGTGAAGAATTTCTTTCTCTGTTGTCCACTATAATCTTTTGTTTTATTTTTGGTTTTTCTGGAAGTTTCTTTTTTGAAAAAATATCTTGAAATTCTGACATAAAATTTGATTACAATTTTTTTATTTAGATTTAGCTAAAACTTTTGGATAAATTTACAAGGTCTTTTGAGTTTCTTTGTTTTTCATATCTTGTCTGATTGTTTCTATTGCAGAATTCATTTGTTTTTCTCTTGCACGAGAAACATAATAATAAGATTCATCTCTTGTGTTTTTTGTTATAAGAATAATAATTTTACCTTTGTTTAGTCTTGCTGTTCTTCCTGCTCGCTGAATGCTTCTTATTGCAGAAGGAATTGGTTCATAAAAAATAACTGCATCTACTTCGGGGATATCTAATCCTTCTTCAGCAATACAAGTTGCAGAAAGCAAATTAATTTCTCCGTTGATAAATTCTATAATTATTTGTTTTTGGTCTTTTTGCGATAGGCCAAAACCTTTTTTCTTTGCTTGCCCGATAAACATTTTTGATTTAATTCCATCAATTGTATTCATTGTTTCTGAAATTATCTGGGCTGTGTCTCTAAATTGAGAGAAAACTATTGCTTTGAATTTTTCGTTTTGTTTTTTTTCTTTGTAAATTAAACTAATTAGTTCAGATATTTTTGGGTGTTCTAATTTTTTAGAAAGTAATTCCGAGGATTTAGTATAAACAAAATTGAACTCTGTTTTTTTAACAAGTTTGATTACGCCTTTGGATTTTTTATTTGCTGCTTGTTCGAATAAATCTTTTAGATAATTGTTAAAACCTTTTAGTGTTTGAGTTTCTAGGAGTTCTATTGCATGCTGAAGTTTTATTGCAACAGCACAAGCACTTATTCCAAGGAGTTCGTTTAGTTCTTTGTGCTTTTTTGGGTCCATTAAATTCTTTTGTAATTTTATTAAATTTGTTTTTGTTGCAGGAGCATAAAGTAATCCTCTTTTTTTTATCTCGTCAACATATTCTCCAAATAATTTGTTTAGAACCTGACGCATTTCTTCAAATTCTTTAGGGAAATCTATTTGTACTTTTTCAAATTCTCTTTTTTGTAAGTATTCTTTTACGTCAGGACTTTCTCGTGTTCTTATTTCAACTTCTTGTATTGCAAGATTTTTGCATATTGTTTTTATTTTGCCAATCTCGTTTCCTGGAGAAGCAGTTAAGCCCAAAATTCGAGGGTTTTTTGCTTGTGACTTGTATTTTTGTGCAATAAAGTTGTAAGAATAATTTTTTACGCATCTGTGGGCTTCGTCTTCAATTAATAGGCAAACTTCTTCTAAGTTGTATAAATTTTTCTTTAGGTCATTTGCAACACATTGAGGAGTCGAGAAAATTATATCTGCTGTTTGCCAAATCTTTTTTCTGTTTGTAGCGTTTATTTCTCCTGTGAAAATCTGTATGTCTGCAAATAATTCTCCTAAATTTTTTTTGAATGAATTTAAGTGCTGTTCTGCAAGAGGCTTTGTTGGTGCAAGAAAAACAACTTTTTGCCCTGGAAAACTTTTCATCCGTTCAATTGTTAACATTAATGCAATTAGTGTTTTTCCTAGTCCAGTTGGTAGAACAACTAAGCAATTTTTTTCAATGCAGGTTTTTAGAATGTTTTTTTGATATTCTCGAGGAGTTATTTCTTTTAGAAAATTCATTAATCTCTAAGAATTTATTTGTTTTTAATTGTATAGAATGCTGTTGCAACAGAACAGGCCAAAAGAAGTAAACCTATAATTGAGGTTAAATTTGGAGAAACAATTTTTGAACCAATGATATTTCCTGTTAGTTTTGTTTGAATAAAAATAATTCCTGCAAGAAAAGATACTGCACTAAATGTTGCTGTTACTTTTTGTTGTTGGAAAAATGGTTTTTTCATTTTGTTTTTTAATTTAGATTGTTGTTGCATAGATTGTAAGGATTGTGCAAACTGCAAGCAAAACATACCAAAGGTAGATACTTCCAAAATATACTTTGTTTCCGTCGAGGTCTGAGAGCGGAATTAAATTAAAGAAAGCATAGTAAAAATTTAATTTAGCAAAAAGGGGGAAACCAATTAATATTCCTAGAATTCCAAATAAGATGTTTGCAAGAATTCCCCATATGGCGATTAGTCCTATATGAAAATTTGTAATTTCTGTGAAATACTTCACTCCTTGCGTTTTTGTTCTAAATCCGTATTTTTTTGTTACTCTATGAACTTCTGTTTTTACATCGAAAACAAGAGAATTTAGCCAAACAAATGTTCCTGTAGAAATAACTCCAGTAATTAAAGGAGCAATTAAACCCATTAAAAGAGGATTTTTTGTTTTTTGACTTGGTCTAAAACCAAATCTTGAGACTTCCCAAATTCTTATGGTAATTTTTGTGTCGTAAATACTTGCAGCAATTTTCTTTGCAAGGAAATTAAATAAGATTACAAAAAGTATTGATGTGAAAAATAAAAACATTCCTGAAAATTCTGTTGCAAAACTCATTGAAACAGCCAAAACTAGTGAGGCAACAATAATGGAAATTATTTCTTGCTTAGTTATCATGTTTATTTCTAGTTGTTGTTTCTTATAAATTTTTGTAAATTTGTTCTTTTAATTATATTCAATTAAACGGAAAAGTATTTAAATCATTTTGGTTAGTTTCTACTATGAAAGTTAAAAAAATCACAGAAGTTATGGGCGCTAAAGTCTATACTGATTCAGGAGATTATTTTGGAGAGATTGAAGAAGCAAATTTACAAGAAAATAAAATTGATGGGTGGAGAATTAAAGTTAGTTCTGCTGTAATGTCTTTAATTGGTGGAGCAAGAGGAGTAATTATTCCTCATCAATTTGTTAGAGCGATAAGTGATATTTTTATTATTAATAAAGCTGCATTGCCTGCTTCAGAAGAACTTGAAGACGATGTAGAAGATTTAATATAAATAATATAAAATGGCTTTAGAAACAATCTTTCAATCTTCTATAATTAAAGATTTTATTTTACCTTTTTTGTTACTTTTCACATTATCCTTTGCTATTTTGCAAAAAACTAAGATTCTTGGAGAAGGGAAAAAGCAATTAGATGCAATGGTTGCTGCAGTTATTGGATTAATTTTTATTGGTGCAGTTTATCAAAAAGAAGTTGTTAATAATTTAATTTTATTTTTAACTGTTGCTTTAGTTATTATTTTTGTGGTTTTACTTTTATGGGGATTTGTAAGTGGAAAAGCAGAGATTGCAACTGACTGGGTAAAGTGGGTTGCTGGAATATTCTTAGTTATTGTAATGGTTATTGCTGTTTTATGGGCAACAGGCTATAGTAGCGGATTATTTACTTTATTATTCAAAAGCGGTTGGAGTTCTACATTTTGGACAAACTTCTTGTTTGTAGTAGTTCTTGCTGCAGCTTTGACTTGGGTTGTTGTTGGAGATAAAGGTTCTAAGAAACCATAAGAAAATTTATAAACTTCTTTTTAATAATTATATTATGGTGAGCGGATTATTTTTAGCGAGTTATAGTTCTATTGGAAGTGTTCTGTCAACTTGGGAGCAAATGGGATTTTTTGATTATCTTCTTCCTTTTCTTTTAATTTTTGCAATGGTCTTTGGAATATTGACGAGAATTAATGTATTTAAAGATAATAAAGCAGTAAATGGAATTATTGCTCTTGCTGTTGGTTTAATGGCTTTGCAATTTAATTTTGTTTCTGTTTTTTTTGCTGAAATATTTCCTAGACTTGGAATTGCGTTGTCTGTAATTTTAGCTGTTATAATTTTGCTTGGATTATTTATTGACCAAGAAACTAACTGGATGATGTATTTCTTGTTTGGAGTAGGATTAATTGCAGTTATTAGTGTGTTGATAAATACTGGAAGTGCTGTTGGTTGGAGTTCTGCTTCTTGGTGGACTGAAAATTGGCAAATGATTATTGGAATGATTGTATTTGTTCTTTTGGTTGTTTTAATAATTACTGGAGTTCCTTCAAGTTCAGCTCATTCAAAGTCTCCTTATGCAAGAAGTTCTAGGGGAAAAGAAGATTAAATATTTAGAAATAAATTAATTTATTTTTTATGTGCTTTTTTATGTGAAGCTTTATCCATTAATGGGCTTGCAACTTTTGAGAAAGAATCTTCAATCATGTTCATTTCTTTTTTTATTGAGCGTAAATCTTCTCCGTATGAACCCACTTTTTCTAGAATTTCTATTTGTAATTTATCCATCATATCTTCCATTCTTTTTAATCGTCTTTCCATATTTGTCATTTTTATTTCTGTTAAAGACCTAAATTCTGTATTTTTTTCAATTTCATCTTTTAATTTTTTTACTTTTTGAGTGAAAACTTGTTCTGCAATTTCAATCATGCTATCTGTGTTTGATGTTTGTGGAGCATAATTTTCTTGAGGATAGTATTCTTGTTGTTGATAGTTATCAGAATATTGTGGTGCTTGCATTTCTTGAGTTTGAGGAACATATTGAGAATATCCTCCTGCTGTTTCTGGAGATTGCATTTGTGCTCCATCTTGGCTGTCCATAATAGATTGTTCCATTCCTTGTGTTGGTTGGTTTATTCCATTTACTGCATTTTTTACTTGAGCCTGAGTTAATGCGTCGCTGATTTCTTTGGGAGTTATTCCTTGTTGTTGAAGAGACATAATTATTTGTTCGTCAGGAAGTCCTTGCTGTTTTAGTTGCATAACTCTATCTAAAATTCCCATTTAAATTTTTCCTCCTTTTAGTTCACTTCTTCTAACAAACTCGAGTGGTTGAAACATCTTTGCTTGTTTTGATAAAATTTCTAAATCTTCTTTTCTTGCAAATTTACTGAATTCGCTTGATGCTGTTTCTAAGAATGATTTCATTTTGTTCATGCTGTCTTTTATTATTTCAAGTGTTTTTTTTATTTCTAAGTTTTCTTTAGTTGTTTTATCTTTTAATTCAATTAAATTATTTCCAATTAAAAGTAATCTGTCTTTTAGAATTCTTTGCTTTTCTTCTAAGTCTCTTATTTTTATGTTCACCTCTCCAAGATACTGGCTGGTGTAATCTATTTGCGGCTCAACCATGTTAGAAGATAGCATATCGGGTTTAAATTTGTTGTGTTTGTTTTATACAAAACATTTTAAAGTTTCATCTATAAAGTAGATTATGCAATTTGAAAAAGGGGAGCCTTTGTATTCGTCAAAGGTTAATAGGGAGGGAAGTGAAGATGTTTTATATGTCAATTATATAGGTGCACCTTTTGTTCCTGATTTGGCGGGTTCAGCTGATGTTATGGAGCGAACAATGGATGCATTAATTGAAAATTCAAATGTTTCTAGGATTATTTTGGTCCAGCAAAAAAACTATAATTATGATTTTAATGAAACAAATAGTTTGATTGAAATTGCACAGTTTTATGTTTATTTGTTAAAGCAGGAAAACATTTTATCTCATTCAAAATTAATCACTAATTGTGAACAGTTTTTTGCTTCAAGATATAATCAGGTTTTTAGTTTTTTATTTTTACTTAAGAAAGACCCGATTTCTGCTTATTTTGAATTAAGAAAATTACTTATTCATTCAAAAATTGAATTAGAAAAAGTTCCTGCTAATTGCAAAGTTGATTTAGGGAATTATATTTCTTTTTTAGAGAAAATTTTAAATCTTTTCTCTGGGATGAAACTTATTTATAATGCAAAGCCTTTTTTCGACGGATATGAGAAAGGAAAGAGAGAAATTTATTATAGTTTGTTTAAGCCAGATGTAATTCCAAATTTTACTTTTACCCGATTAGTTAGTGATATGGGAGAGAATGCTGAGATTATGGATCAGTATGAAATTGTTGGAGAGAATGGAGATGTTGCTGTTGTTACAATTTTGAAAATAAGAAATGAACCAAAATTAATTTATCATTTGAATCCTCCTGAAAATTCTCTTGACGAGGATCACACTATGCTTCTTAATCTTGCTAGAAGTGTTTTAAGTGAGCATCAACCTAGTGCAGAAGAGTTTGTAGATATTCAGCGAACTCGTCAGGTTTTTTTTAATATTTCAAAAGATTTGATTAGGGATTTAGCGAATACAAAAGGAATTAGTTTAAGTTATAATGAACTGAATAAACTTTCAACGATTCTTGTTCGTCATACAATTGGTTTTGGTTTAATTGAAGTTATGCTTCAGGACCCAAAATTACAAGATATTGTTTTGAATGCTCCAATTTCAGAAACTCCAATTTATCTTCGTCATCAAGATCATGGAGAGTGTGAAACTAATATAATTCCTAGTAACGAGGATGTTAATTCTTGGGCTGCAAAGTTTAGAATTATTTCAGGTAGACCGCTTGACGAATCAAATCCAATTTTAGATACACAATTAGAAATCGGAAAACTACGAGCCAGAATTGCTATTATTCAGAATCCTCTTAGTCCTGATGGGCTTGCTTATGCAATTCGAAGACACAGAGAAAGTCCTTGGACTTTGCCGTTGTTTATTGAGAATAAAATGCTTAATCCTCTTGCTGCAGGTTTACTTAGTTTTCTAATTGATGGTGCAAGAACTTTGCTTGTTGCTGGAACTCGTTCGAGCGGTAAGACTTCATTACTTGGAAGTTTAATGCTTGAGATTTCTCCAAAATGTAGAGTTATTGTAATTGAGGATTCACTTGAGCTTCCTGTTGAAGCGCTTAGAGAAATTAAGTATGATATTTTGCGAATGAAAGTTCGTTCTGCTTTGTTAAAAACAACAAGTGAAGTTAGTGCTGACGACGGAATTAGGACAAGTTTACGTCTTGGTGATTCGGCTTTAATTATTGGAGAGGTTCGTTCAGTTGAAGCAAAAGCTTTGTATGAAGCAATGAGGGTTGGTGCTCTTGCGAATGTTGTTGCAGGAACAATTCACGGTGCAAGTCCTTATGGAGTTTATGATAGAGTTGTAAATGATTTGGAAGTTCCAGCAACGTCGTTTAAGGCGACAGATATTATTGCTGTTGCTAACCCGATTAAGTCTGCTGATGGAATGTATTCTTGGAGAAGATTATTAGAGGTTTCTGAAGTTAGAAAACATTGGAAAAAAGATCCGGTTGAAGAAAAAGGTTTTGTTGATTTACTTCGTTATAATGTTGAGACAGATGAACTTGAGCCTACTGACGATTTAATTAATGGAGATTCTGAAACAATTAAGGATATTGCGTCAAATGTTAAAGGTTGGGCAGGAAATTGGGACGCTGTTTATGATAATATTTTACTTCGAGCAAAAATGAAAAAAGAAATTGTAAATGTTTCAAAAAGTTATAATAATAAAAATATTCTTGAGGCAAATTTTAATTCTTTAGCTAATCATATGTTTCATGTTTTTTCTGATGAGGTTAGTCAGGAAATTGGTTTACCTCTTAGTGAAAGAGTTTTTCCACTCTGGCAAGACTGGTTAAATAAAGAAATAAAGTCAAAAAAAATTTAACTTAGTTTTCTAAAGATTTATAATATATTTTCTATTCTATATTTGATAAAAGAGGATTGAAATGGCACCGAATGTAAAAGATATTTTGGATAAGTATGGGAGTAAGATAGAAAAGCAAATTAGAACAACAAGTGTTTCTAATACAAATTATAGTAGGGAATATACTACATTTAAGGAAGAAATGAGTCCTGATTTATCTAGGTATGAGAAGTGGTGTAAAAGTCTTGGGAGTGTTATTAAATTAAATGTTTCAAAAAAAGACGAGGATAAAGTTAGTAGATTTTTGAACATTGCTCATTTAGATATTGAACCTTGGCAGGCTTTAACTTTAGGAGTTATGGCTTTTCTTAGTGTTTTCTTTTTTGGTCTTTTGATTTCTCTTGCAATTGTTTTAATTAAAGGAGGACTTGAGAATTTTCCGTTGCTGTTTTTCTTTTTGATGGTAATTTTATCTTTATTTTTATTTTATTTTGTAAATGGTTATCCTGAGAGATTTGCAAGTCAGTGGAGACTTAAGGCGTCAAGCCAAATGGTTCCCGCTTTACTTTATGTTGTTGTTTATATGAGACATACACCAAATTTAGAAAAAGCAATTAATTTTGCGTCGAGTCATTTGCAATATCCTTTGGCTTTAGATTTTAAGAAAGTTTTCTATGATGTTGAGGTTGGAAAGTTTTCTACGATTAAAGAAAGTTTGGATAGTTATTTAGAAGTTTGGAGAGATTATGCGCCTGAATTTATTGAGGGTTTTAATTTAATTGAAAGCAGTTTATTTGAGCCAGATAATTCTAGAAGAATTACAACTTTGGAAAAAGCTTTGCAAGTAGTTCTCGACGGAGTTTATGATAAAATGACTAAGTTTACTCATAATGTTAAAAGTCCGTTAACAAATGTTTACATGCTTGGAGTTGTTTTACCCACTTTAGCTTTAGCACTTTTGCCTTTGGCTTCTGCAATGCTTCAAGGAATGATTGCAAGTTACCATGTTTTTGTTTTGTTTAATTTAATTGTTCCTTTTTTAGTTTTTTATTTAACTGATAAAGTTTTGTTGCTTAGACCTGGAGGATACGGAGAGAGTAGTTTACTTGAGAAAAATCCTTTGTATTACAAGTATAAAAGTAATAAAGCTTATTTTAGCGCGTTTTTAATTTGTCTTCCAATAATTCTTTTAGGTTTGTTGCCTTTAATTATGCAAATTGATTATTTGACTTTGAATGTTGCAAATGCAGGAGACACTCAAGCACTTCTTGGGCTAAAAAGTGATTATACTTTTAATGAAATTGGTTTAGGTTTTTTTGGAGATAATTATTTATTTGATTTTAGAGACAATGGTTCTGGAAATATTAATGGTCCTTTTGGTTTGGGAGCAGTTTTGTTAAGTTTACTTTTGCCTTTTGGGGTAGCTTTGTTTTTTGTTGTTGTTTATTCTTCTAAGACAAAAGAGTTAATTGTTGAGAGAGATAAAACGAAAGAGCTTGAAAATGAATTTAATAATTCTTTATTTCAGTTAGGAAATCGTCTTGGAAATGGTGTTCCTGCTGAACTTGTTTTTGGAAAGGTTGCAGAGTCTGCTCGAGGACTACGAACTGAGGATTTTTTTAAACGAGTAAATTATAATATTCAACAAATGGGAATGGGTCTTGAGTCTGCTATTTTTGACCCTTATCGAGGGGCTTTGAGATATTATCCGTCTGATTTGATTTCTACTAGTATGAGAGTTTTAATAGAATCTAGTAAAAAAGGTTTGGCAATTGCTGCAATTAGTTTAATGAGTATTTCGGAGTATGTTAAGAATGTGCAAAAGGTTACTTTAAGACTTCGGGATATGCTTGCTGAAGTAGTTAGTGATATGAAAAGTAATATGACTTTTTTGGCTCCACTTTTATCTGGCATTGTTATTAGTTTGTCTGTTATGATTACTGCAATTTTGTCTAAATTAAATATTACTGAACTTTCTGGAGGAGATTCTTCTGCTCTTGGAAGTTTTAGTTCTATTTTAGAAATTTTTGATATGAGTAAGATGATTCCTCCTTATTATTTGCAGATTATTGTTGGAGTTTATTTAATTCAAATTATTTTTATTTTAACTGGAGCTTTAGTTACAGTTGACTCTGGGGAAGATAAACTTCAAAAAACAAATAATATTGGAAGTAATTTATCTAAGGGAATTGTTTTGTATGTTGTTGCAGCGTTAATTGCAACTCTTGCTTTATACACCTTAGCAAATGTGGTTTTAACTGGAATGATAAGTTAATTTATGTTTTCTTATTTGTCAGATAAAATTCTAAGGAAGTCTTATTATTCTAAATCCTTGTGTTGGCGATTTATATTCTACATAAAATGCATTCCACGAGGGAGTTTTGCATTCTTCTTTTGAGGATAAAAAATTTCCTCCTTTTGAGATTCTGCTGTTTTCTCCTGTAATTGTCCATTCTGAAACATTTCCGTGCAGGTCATAAATCCCAAAATCGTTTTTTCTTTTAATTCCAGTAGTGTGAGTTTTTCTACTTGAGTTTTCGCTAAACCAAGCATAATTTTTTAGATTGCTTTCACTTCCATAAAATCCAAATGCAGAAGTTTTAGTTCCATTTGCTGCGTATTCCCATTGATTTTCTCTTGGTAGAGTATATTTTCTTTTTGTTTTGTTTGAAAGTTTTTCACAGAAGTTTATTGCATCATACCAACTTGTTCTTTCTACTGGGTTTAGTTTATTTTTGAAAAAACTTGGATTGTTTCCTGTTATTGTTTGATATTGTTCTTGGCTAACTTCATATTTAGAAATCCAAAATCCTCCGTTTTGAGATTTTTTATTTAACCAAATCATTGGAATAGAAACATTGCTTTTTATTTTTTCATTATAATTTGAATAATCTATTTTTTCTTCTGGTGTTGCTTTTCCTTTTAGCATAAATTGAATAGAAAAAGAAGGAATTTGCCCTGTTCCATTGTTTAGATTTTCTTTGAAACCAGATTTTCCAACTAGGTAAACAGGCATATCTCCAACTAAGTCTTGTGTGTTAAAATCAAGAGAATATTCTTTAGATATTTGCACGCCGGAGATTATCGAGCTTCTTGGGTAATTGTCAAGCAAAGTTATTGCATATTCTGAGTTTATTTCTTTTAAAATTTTTTCTTGATTTCTTTTTTCACATTTGTCTGCATAATTATTTAATAATTCATATATTTGATTTCCGTAGGGAATTTCTGCTAAAGTTTTTCTTACAATAATTTCTCCTCCAGCAAGAGTTAAGAGAGCAATTGGAGAATTGTATAATGGTTTTAGCTCTTTCCAACCTTCTGGAATGTAATATGCTTTTTCTCTTAGGTTTTCTGGTTTGACTTCTTTTGGATGAACTGCATAAAGTTTTGTTTCTAAGTTATCTATTTCAATATATTGCTGATATTTTGGAAGTTTTCTTTCTTTTCTTCCAATTTGAGTTAAAAGAGTTAAGCGAAATCTAAGAGAATCGTTTTCTAGTTTAGTTGAGATTATTGCGTTTCCTGTTTTTGTTGTTCCAAATTCGTCTTTTGTTTCTATATTTTGTGAATAGTTTACTTCTTTATTTGGAACTAAATCAATGTAGGTTGGCTCAGCTGCTTTTGCAAAAGGATTTAACAACGACGCTGTAAGAAGTGTTGTTGCAAGTATTTTCTGTAAGCTCTTTTTCATAAATTTTTATTTTCATTTATTTGTTTAAAATTTAATTTAGATATTTGGATAATTTATTTTAAGATTTAACAATTAATTTAGAAATATTCTATTTTTTTTAAACAAACTTTATTTTGCTTTTTATTTTGAGGTTCTCTTTTTGTTAAAATTTTTGCTATTTGTTTTCGACATATTTATTAATTGCAAAAATTTAGAGAAAGTATGAAAGGAAAAAAAGGAGATATGTCTGTGTCTTTACCATTTGAAATGCCTATTGAATATATAATTGGTATCGCTGTTTTGATTTTATTAGTTGTAGGGATTTATTATAATAAAGGAACAATTTCTAATGCAATAGAATATGTGTTAAATTTATTTAGGTTTGGAAGATGAGAAAAATTAATCGGAAAGGACAGGTTGGAACTATTGGAGTTGTAATAATTTCTCTTTTGGTTCTTGCAATTGTTCTTGGAGGAATTTTTAGAGCAGATATTTATCGTTATGTTAAAAATTTGCCCTCTTATTCAATTGTTACTCCTGAAGATTCTGATTTGACTAAATTGAGTGATGCAGAAGTAAAAAATCTTTATGGAGAAAAGGTTGGAAATGTTGAACGTACAGATAGATATTTTTATCTTTACTATGATGGAGCAAAAACAGATATTTATCTTGAAGATAATTTGATTTATTTTGATGTTTCTGGTTGGGGAAATGATCTTGAAATTGGAAAAGTTACTGACGGGATTTTAATTTTTAATTCTGATTTATTTAATGCAGATTCTGAATTGTTTAATCAACTTAGATTATATGCTCCAAGCAACTTTTGGGAAATAGCTTCAAAATTCAGCGGAGCAAAAGTTCTTTCTGGAAATGTTATTTACAAAAAGCCTAGTGGAGAAGAATTTTCTACAAGTATTCCAAGCCCATTTAGTGAAGAGGAAATTATTAAATTAGATACGGAGATTGATACAAAAAAAACAAAAGGAGGAAATTTAATAATTGATCTTCCAGGAGTTGTTTTAAATTCCTATGGTTCACAGGATGAAGTTAATTGGTTATATTTAGTTGAACAAAATAGTTATATTGAAATTCGAGGATATAATTCAAATGCTTTAATGATTGATTGGAGAGGTTTGGGAAGAATTTATCCTTCTGGAGAGATTGTTTTAAGTCAGAAACTAATTAAGGAAAGCACAGGAATAACTTTTTCTTCTACAATTAAAACAAAAGAAACTTCTAATATGGAAGGAGCTTATCTTACAAATCTTAGAATAAATTATGCAGAGGTTTTGAAAAAGTTAAATGAAAAATAATCGAGGAGAAATAACTTTGGAAGAGATGTTAAAGATTATTTTAGCTATAATGGGAATTATTATTTTGGGAATTTTGGTTTTGAAACTTTATGATATTTTTGTTTCTGGGGATAAGCATCAATTAGAACAAGCGAAAATGAGTTTGGCGAAGATTAGTTCAGGAATAGACGAATTAATAAAAAATAATCTTAAGCAAAAAGACATAATTGTTGAATCTCCTAATGGTTGGAAGATTCTTGCTTGGCCAAAAGAAAATATTGTTAATGAAAAAGGAAAATCTATGCCTGAAGATTGTAAATTGAATTGTATTTGTATTTGTAAAACTGAGGATGTTTTTTATACAAGTAGCTATATAGAAAATTGTAATAATCTTGGAGTTTGTTCTGAGGTTAGTTTACCAGTAAAAACATTTACAAGCTATAAAATTACTACTACAAAAAGTGGTTCGAGTCTTCCTACAGATATCAATAACCCTTATAGTCTTGAAACAGCGGATTTAGTTACAACAAAAGTTGAAGGTGCTGAAGGAGCGATTAATATTGATGGGCCTATTGGAATAAATATTACATTAAACAATGGAGAAATTTACCTTGGAAAAAAGACAACTAAATAAACGAGGATTTACAGACGATTTACTTATGAAACTTATTTGGGTTATTATTGCTCTTGGAGGAATTTATGCTGTGTATAAATTGGTTTCAGCAATTATAGGATAGTTTAGAAAACTAATTAAATAAGAATTCTTTTTTGAAGCTATGGAAAAGAAAGGTGATTTAACTATTACGATGCTTGTTACAATAATTGTATCTGTAGTAGGTTTTATTGTTTTAATTGTTGTGTTTTCACAAGTTCTATTTCCTGAGCAAATCGATAATGATGTTTGTCATGCTTCAGTTGTTTTACGAGGAACTTTGCCAGATACTGCTGGAATTTCAAAATCTATTCCTTTACAATGTGCAACAACTCTGAATTGTGTTACAAGCGGGATTATTGGAAGCAAATGCGATTATACAAATTCAAATGTAAAAAAAGTTAAAGTTTCTAGTCGAACTCAGGTTGAAAAATTTTTAGCAACAGAAGTTGTTGATGCTTGGAATGTTTTTGGGCAAGGAAAAATTCTTGTGTTTCCTGATTGGTTAACTCAAGGTTATTCGTTGGGTGGAGCAAAAAGTGCTTGTGCAATTTATTCAAGAGTTAAGTTTGATTCTGAGCTTGAAAAAACAATTGGTGCAGGAGAACTTTCAAGAGTTGATGTCTTAAATTATATGTTAACACATAAAGTTCCTAACGGAAATACAAGTTACTATGAATATTTGACTGGGCAAAAAGATTCTGTTGCAAAATTAAGTGTTGATAAGTTTTCAATTACAAATGACGACGGTAAAACAAAGACAGAAGTTGATTTAGTTCAGGGAACACAAAGTAAAGAAAATCCAAAAGAATTAGCTGTGGTGTTTATGCAGATTGCAACTCCGGATTATAGTGAGGTTTTTAAGAATGATTTGAAAGTAGTTGGCTATGCTTGGGGAACAAGTTTTGCAACTTCTCCTATAAAAACATTGCAAGTTACAAAATCTTTAGCAAATGTTTATGTTGCAGGAATTGCTGCTTTGATTGTTGGAGGTCAAATGGCTATGACTTATTTTAATCAAGAAGTAACTGCAGGGTATTGTGGAGATGTTACTTACGGAGATAAAACTTATACTGGTTGCAGTGTTGTTAGAGTTATGAATTATAATTATACTGAGATTCAGAAATATTGTGGTTATATAGAGACTATTGGTTAAGTTTATAATGTTTTTTCTTTATTATATTCTATGAAAAATAAAAGAGGTCAGAACAAGTCTTCTCTTTGTTTCGTCACAAGTTCCAAAAGAGAGAAAAGTAAATTTCCTCTACGTTTCGTCACAAGTTCCAAAAGAGAGAAAAGTAAATCTTCTCTACATTTCGTCACAAGTTCCAAAAGAGAGAAAAGTAAATCTTCTCTACATTTCGTCACAAGCTCCAAAAAAGGAGATATGACTATGCCTGAATTAGTTTTTATCACTTTGAATATTTTATTTTTTGTTTTGGTTAGTTTGTTTATTTATCGTTCTGCAAGTGGTTCTTTAGTTTACGAGGAGAGTTATGCAAAGAATATTGCTTTACTCCTTGATTCCGCAAAACCTGATATGTATCTTGTTTTAGATATTTCTCCTCTAATAGAGAATGCAGAAGAAAATAAATATTCTGGGGAATTAGTTTCTGTGAAAGATAATTTGGTTAAAGTTCAGTTAGATAGTTCGGGTTCTTATTCTCTGAATTATTTTTCTAATTATTCTATTAGTTCACGAGTTGAGGGAACAAATCTTGTTTTGGAGGTGAAAAAATGAGGGGAAAAAAAGGTGGAGAAAAAATGTTTTCTCTTTGGTGGTTTTTGGTTTTAGCTGTTGTTTGTGTTGCAATTATTTCAGGAGTTTTACTTTATTATTCTGCAAGTATTGATGTTAGGGGGATTGAATCTGAGATTTTATCCTCGAGAATTTATGATTGTTTTATTAGTAAGGGAAATTTAAATTCAAATGTTTTTGATAAAGATTTTGATTTATTTAAGGAATGCAGAATTAGCGAATCTGTGATAAATAGTAAATATTATTTTCGAGTTAAGATTTTTGATTCAACAAACTCTATTGTAAAAGAATTTAGGAAAGGGGTTGCTTCTTACGAGGCTGATTGTGAGATTCAAATTGAAGGGAAGAAAACAGAAGCAAAAAATATGGTTCAGTGTTTTAAGAGAATAGATAATGTTGTTTATTCTGGAGAGAGTTATAAGATTGAAATTTTGGCTGGTTCAAATAATCTTGGAGGAAGGATTAAATGAAAAAAATAGATGAAAATAAATCTTCTCTACATTTCGTCGCAGGCTCCAAAAGAGAGAAAAGTAAATCTTCTCTACATTTTGTCACAAGTTCCAAAAGAGGGCAAACTGGGCTTACTTTAAGTTGGTTTAGTGCTACAATAATTATTCTTTTTTTGTTAATTATTTTTTGGGTTGTTTTATTGCTGTTTATTTCAGGAAAAAAAGTAACAGGAAATGAGAGTTCTATTAATATTCCGGCAAATGAAAATAATTTGGAAACACAAAGATTGTTGTACTCTTTTTTGGACTCTCCAATTAGAATGGGAGAAAAAGAGAGGACAATAAGAGAGAGTTTTTTGATTTTGGGAAAAAGTTATTCTGAATCAAATACTCAAGAATTATCCGACTCTTTTTTGAATGACCCAAATATGGATATAATTAATGAGGAATTAAAGAAATCATTTTTTTCAAAACAAGGGCTTTCTAAGGAAGAATTTGATTCTACAATTAAAAATTATTTTTCTGATGCTTGTCTTGAA
>Ga0265297_10005904_pt1 | contig 18240 bp, 16 predicted proteins | sample Munlanlwell13791_FD_192502 | JGI IMG/M metagenome (GOLD analysis project Ga0265297, IMG submission 192502) | Leachate microbial communities from a municipal landfill in Southern Ontario, Canada - Leachate well 137-91 | ecosystem: Engineered > Solid waste > Landfill > Unclassified | place...
ATTACTTTACAAAAGTTGAAGATATTGAAGTAATAACTGATAACCTTTCTATTACAACAAAATTATCTGCATTACACCAAAAAAAGATTTCATGCAAAAGAATTATTTATTATAAAACACAAATGTCAAATATACCAAAAATATCATCAGTTAATAATGAATTAATTCCGTGGGCGGAATCATATAATACTAATCTTGGAAATTTTCCAGAATATAATTTTGAAACATTAATATTAGTTAATTCATACGTACCGGCACCCAAAAAACCATTATCTATTAAGAATTTAGCAATTATAAATACAACAATTCCAAAATTTAACTTATGTTTAATTCCAAACTTGACTAGATTATGTCTAGTTAATGTTGGATTAACACAATTAACAGGATTACCAACTGGATTAATAGAACTCAATATATCTGATAATTTCTTGTCGGAAATGCCAGTAATACCTTATTCTACACAAGTTCTTATTGCAAGAAATACATTTCGTTATAAAGAATTAACTAATAATGAGGGTGTAATTGACACAAAAATTATTCCATATGATTGTGGTCTGGAAATACAACAATTATGTCCTACTGAAAAATCATCAGATTTCATTGCTAACGACTTAACAAAGTCTAATCTTCGTTATTTAGATATAGGAAATAATGAATTGTTTTCATTGTCATATATTTCATCACTCAAGAGATTTCTGCTAAATGATATTGATAACGAGTGGATTTTATCACCAAACGAATATGATTCAAAAAATAAACTTCGAAACTACGAGCAAGAAGAACTACAACAAAAAATAGATGAAATATCCAATGAATTTACGGAAATAATTACTAAATTATCAATTAAAAACGAAATTAATAATCAAAAACCAATTGAATATAATTTGTACGATATAGCTTATGTAAATGAAGAAGACATTAAAGATGTTGATCCAGAATTAAAATCAACAATTAAATTGCAAATAACAAAAATTAATAACCTCAGAAATAAGTATATGAACGCATCAAAATCTAAATTAGAATTAATGAAACAAGCATTTATTGTTGAATATGATTTGTTTAATAATAATTCCGATGAATCAGATAGAATCTTATTAAAGAAATGGGAGAAATATCAGGATTTATTATCGCAACCAAATAACGAAATTAATTTTTCAAAATTAAAACTAACTAATTTAATTATCGATCGAACTGCAGTTAATGAGTTGGATATATCTAATACCGATATTGAATATTTTGATTGTTCTTATTGCCTAAATATTAAACTTATTATTCCAACAACTTTAAAAACATTTATTTGTGCAAAATGTAATTTGAAGGAACTTCCAAGTTTAGGTTCTAATATCACATATCTTGATATTAATACAAATAAATTAAAACTGATAGATTTTGATTGTAATTTATCATATTTTGATTGTTCTTCAAATAAACTTAACTCAATACCAAATATTAATATATCAGACTACTTTAGTTGTTCAGCAAATCCTATTTCTAAATTGAATGACGAACTATTAAAAAGCATATCATATTTTGATGCTAGACATTGTTCTTTAACTGAACTTCCTACTATAACAGAAAATATGAAATCATATTTTGTTTCTGGAAATGAAATTTTATTAACAGATACTGATGTGATGAATATTGATTTAAAAAATATTGTAGAAACTGATTTACAGAATTTAGATATATTCTTATCGGGAGAGGTCGACATACATAAAAATTCCAAATTATATTATGCTTTAAGGGAACGTAAAATAATAATGAAAAATATATTTGATGATCCACAAAATGCACATGATCCAATAATAGGAGAATGTACTAGAAAAGCAATTCAATATCTGTATTTGAAACATAAGAACACCCCACTGGATTCTAATATTATATTTAAAAATGCTTTAAATAGTGGAGTTAATGGAACAGATTTATCAATTCAAACTGGACGATCGGATACATATAAACTTGTATTTGATAATGGAGAAGAAGATTATTTAAGTTATACAGATATTTTTGAATTATTTTGGTTGAGTGCTATGGAATTTGATACAAATACCAAAATTGAACTTGCAAAAATATTTAATAATGTTATACATGATTTACGTGGTATATGTGATGAACGAGCATATATAGATACAATAAATTGCCTGGGTGGATTTGATCCAAACATAAACATTAGACCAAATGAAAAAGCAATGGCACAAGCAGTTTATAACGTGGTATATAAGAGAATTACAGAAACATATACTAATTTAAATGAAGACGATATGCAAACAATTCTTAAACGGGAGTTAAAAAAGGAATTTGAAGAACGTCAATTCTCTAAAAACATTATTGATATTTACACGAATTTCTGATTTTATTAAATAAAGTACTGCTTACGAAATGAAATTGCAATTATATTATTTTTTTATTAATATTGTAAATTATATTAAAAATAAAAAATATAAGTATTATAACTATTGTATCTATAATCTACACATTTATATAAATAATGGAGGAAGAAAGAAATAATTTAATACTGGATAAAGATCCGGACATTATACAATTACTAGAAGAAGAGAAAAAATTTGTTAAATTATATAATTCATTAAAGGATAAAAAAATATTAAAATTAGAAGAGTTTAAAAAATATAACTTAAATGACTTTAATAGAATAAATAAAGAAATAATAGAAGAATCAAAAGAATTACCATCACTTCGTTCATGCTTATCAAACATTCGACTTATAATTAGTCTTGAAGGAAGTATTATAAAGAAAATTAATTTGGCATTAAGAGACAAGGAAGTTGAAGATAAATTTGTTAAATTAATGAATATTCAATTAGGCGGTCTTACAGATGAAGAAATTAAAAAAGAAAATGCTAAAAATAAACATAGTCAAGAACATGCAGAAAAATGTATGCGAGATTATAACAAAGAGATTGAACTTGAAATTAAATCAATTGTTAGCAAAAGTAAGGGTGGATATAAAAGTAATTATGATGAATTCTTTTAGAATTTTCGTATTTAAAATTGAATTTTTAATAATTAACATAAAAATGAAGTCGTTTATCAATACTATCGAGTCAATTCCAACATTAAACAATTTAAATATTTCAATTGATAAAAAAATTAGCATTTTATGTCAAATATCGAAAATCCAAACAAAATATGGATCAAAAATATTTGTGAGTTTAGTTAAAAATGCAATTAAGTCCAAAGATTTGGAATTTATCCAATATATTACAAATATATCAATATCTCATAAAAAGATAATTATTAAAATAATAATAGAGTCTGAATGTGATGTTACTTTATTTTATAATAAAGACGATAAGATGATTATAAATGTTGCATGTGAGTTTGGATATATTAATTTTATTAAATATGCTATTGAAAATAAATATTCGTATGATGATGATGCCGTGGTATATGCATCAAAAGGAGGATATTTGAATTGCATTATACTTCTTATCAATGAAGGATGTAATATGACCATCAATGCATTAAATACTGCTATTAAGTTTGAATATAAAGATTGTGTAAAATGGTTTCTTGAACATAAATGCCCCTGCAATGAAACAACTACGGCTATCGCTTCTGAACTTGGTTATTTAGATTGTCTTATTTTACTACATACTTATGAATGCCCATGGGACTGCAATGCAGTATATAATGCAACAAAATGCGGTCATATTAATTGTTTAAAGTATCTTTGCAAAAATAATTGTAGTATTGCAGATGATATAATAGATACAATAAGTAATCTAAATACCAATTATCAAATTGATGAATGCATTACCTATCTAAAACAAAATATTTTTGATTATAACAATTCATTTGATTAATTTTTTTTTAAAAAAAACAATTATTGTAATAAATATGCCAAACTTTTTTTATTGTCTATTCTAACTGGTGGTGAACTTACATTTATATATTGTTTTACAAAATTAGGATTTGTCGATGGAGCATTCGTTATTGGTGGAGCAGTTGGTTCTAAATTTGAAATTTGATCCATTTCTATTACATATTCTTTTCCAACATTTTGTAAATTACATCCGCAATCTTCTGCTGGATTATATTCTAAATCATTTTTAATAATACTACTTATTTTTGATCTCGCATTTTGTGAAATACACGTCCTTTTACATGCAGATCCAATACAATGCATATTATTATCTATTTGTGAAAATAAAACTTGTGGACTATTATCGTTAAAATCTTGACTTTTTGCCATTGTTGATAATTTATCTTGTTCTGCTTCCATATATTCTTTTAACATCTGCGATTGTGCTGATTTTACATCATATTTTCTAAGCAATAATACAACATTCAATATTCCAGTTAATATAGTTGTTATTATCATTAACACATTCGATACTTGACTAACAATAACAGATCTTATTGTAAAATCCAATACTGATCTGACTATTAATAATATAACATTTACAACTATTAATGTATCAATACATATATTACATATCCATTTCCATTTATTATTTTTATTAAAATGTTTGTTAAGTATATTTGTAATTAATGATGTTGCATTAATTCTAGAATTTAATTTTCTTATTGCTTCTTCATCCCACATTTTTTATATTATTTTTTAATTATTTCTCTATATATTTTGTATTATATTTTCTATTATTTTTTAAATATTTTTATTTTTTTTTAAATGTGTCTTATTTTCTTTCTCCAATATTGCAAATAATATAATGTAGTATAGTAGCATTCATCTATATTTATTGAATTTCCATTTTTTACTTTTGTTGCACATTTCCAAGCATCAATAGAAAATGCAGACCATAATGTGATTCCGGGTATTCCAAATAATACTAAACCAATCATAACAAATATTGGAGCGGTAAATGCTTTACGTCCCTGACCTATTAAAAAATACCCACCGAAGCCCATACTAAGCATACTTAATAGAAAAACAGCACACGGACTAATATTTATTTTATGTATTTCAGAACTATCCATTTTCTATTTTATTTATTTCCTTTTTTAAATTTTATAATTTAAATAATATATAATATATTTGTAATATAATCTTTAAATAAGAATGGGATTGTTTGATATTCCAAAACAAGTAGTAGATTCCATATTTGGTGGATTAACTGGACTTGCTGAAACAAGCAAAACAGAACAACAATTTACAACTGAAATCGTAAATAAAACCATATCTGAATTATTATTCAAAAGTATACAGAATTGCTCAACAAGCGTGAGTGCATCACAGATATTTATTGTTGAAGCATCATATGCACATATAAAAAATGTCAAAATGCAACAAGCAGTATCAATGATTTCAGAATGTAGTAAGAATTTTAAATTAACATCGGATATTAAAACTGAATTAGCGGATCAAATAAAGCAACTTGCAGAAGTAAATAAAATTTCGTTATCAAAACTTATACCAGTTGGTGGTGGAATTGAACAGACAATAGATACTTATATAACTAATGAAATAGAGAATAAGATTAAACTTGAAGACATACAAAATTGTGTATCGCAATCCATATTAACACAGGCGTTTATCGTCAGTGCGAGTGCTACTGGTGCAGAAATTAATGATATAGCAATGGAACAAACATTTGATGGATTTTTATCTTGTTATGGTAATTCATTAAACGACGTTGGATTTATGAATAAAATAGCAACTAATGTTGATACAACAACAAAAACAGAAGAAACTTTATTTGGATTTAACCCACTATACTTATTACTTATAATACTTATAATTATAGTTATTATTGGATTTGCAATTATTTTATTAATCAAAAAACAAGCAAGAGTACCATATATACCAATATCAACAAAATAATATATTATTTTTTAATAAACATTTAAATATTTGAATTATAATAATATATACTTATCAAAATGGATGATATAAATAACGCAGAGTATCAAGAAAGTCTAATAAGGGAAATTCTATTAGAAAAAAAGAAAAATAATATGGAAATAGATAATGTAATAAATTTTCATAAAAAATATAGTTCAATGCTAGTAGTAAAAAAGAATACAAAAATACCTAAATGGAGACTAATGTCAATTGAATTTGATAATATGATTTGTTTTAGAGATGGTAATTTCATTGATTTTAATACTTTAGATGGAGTTACTGGTTTAGTTGCACCCAATGACACAGGTAAAACATCAATATTAGATATATTAATATTTGGTTTATATAATGAAATACGAAGAGGAACAACAAAAGACATAACAAACGATCATGCACCCGCAACATGTGCATCAATCAAAATAAAAATTAAAGTCCAAATTAGCAATAATAGAGAAAAAATGATTGACTTTGTTGATGCATCTTCTGATGCAAAAGAAACTAATAAAAAAGAAGAAAAAAATAAATCCTCAAAAAAACAAAGAGATGTTATTAGACAAAAATTATTAAAAGAAAAAGAAGAACAGAAAAATAACGAGGATGACACCGAACGAATAAAAATATATACTATTAATAAAAGATGTGTATCAAATACAACTCATAAATTTGAAACAAATATTTATACGGAGGGTAGAGAACTATTTGCAAATATAAAGAGCGAAAAAGAAAAGTATAAACGTTTATCAAAAATAATTGGAACATATGAAAATTTTAAGAAAATAAATATAATTAATGAAGATACAATCAGTTTAGTTGATCTAGATAATAAAACAAAAAAAGATTTATCCAAAATATATAATATTGATGTATTTGAAGATATTATAACATTTGTAAAAACTGAACTTAAAACAACAAAAGATAAATTAGACAATCTAGAAAAAATTATAAACGTAAATGAAAATAAAAATATAGAAAATCATGATGATACTATTAGAGAAAACAAGCGACAAATCAATGCTCTATATAGCAAAAACGAAAAAATATTAGAACAAAAAGAAAATTTAAAACAATATAATGAATGCGGTGAATCGGAAGACAATTTACAAAAAGAATTAAAAGAATTAAATGAATTAAGAGAATCAAAAACCCCAACTAAGTCAAAGGATGATTTAATAAAAGAATTAAAAGATGAATATAAAAAATATAAAACTAGTGTGTTTTCGTTAGCACACACTCCAAAACAAAGTACTGAAACTATTGGAGAGTTAATTAAAAAATACGATCTATCTTTACAAAAACTTGAACAGACAAATATTCAAATTTTCAATATTGTTGAAACAAACCAGACAAATAGTGTTCAATATCAACAATTAAAACCAGAAATCATCGAATCATACTCTATACTTAAAAATTGTATTGATCAAATTTCTTTTGTAATGAACGATCAAAATAAAAAAGTTGATGAATCGGTTTCTAATCTTTGGATAAAACTTAAAAAACAGGAGGAATTAGATTTAGCATGTATGACTAGACAATCTCGCATTGAATATATCACAACACAACTTTCAAATAATGAAGAAAATAAAAAAAGTAAAAGTAAAAGTAATGCATTAACAGAAGAATATAGGAAAAACATCGAAAATATTAAGAAATTAGAAAAACAGGTATTTGATTGTGAAAAGAAAAAAGCACTTATTCAGGGTAATCAGGAGGTAATTGATAATGTTAAAGAGGAGAGAACTGAATTAATTATGTATGATGAGGTATTGAAGAACTATAAAATATGTATTGACTCTAACAATGGAATACAAAATCGTATTCTAGTACGTAATATGGAAAAATTGATAGGAAAATTTAATGATATATTAAAAGCATATGAAATTGATGTTACAATGTTTAATGATGCCTTTTTACTGAATGGGAGACCGGTTGAACTAGCATCTGGTTTTCAAAAATATATGTTTAATATATGCTTTCGTATCTGTTTATATCAATTATCTCGTAAACCACTACCAGATATAATATTTATTGATGAAGGATTTGGTAAGTTTGATTTAGACAATATCAAAAAAGTACCAAAAATATTTGAATTATTAAAAACACATTTTAGAGTGGTTTTTGTAATTACACATATCGAATCATTATTTAGTTGTTATAATACAATATTAAATATTAATGTTAAAAAACATGGCGAAAAAAATTCTGAAAGTTTGATTAGTTATGGTAAGGAACAAAGGTAAACAAAAAAACATTTTTTTTTACTAATTTAATTATGCTTGTGAAATTTTTGGAGTCTCTGGTTTAATGTATTTAACCAAGTAATAAATAGTTGCTATCAATATTGTACCCCAAACAACTTTTCCTTTATATGTAAATGATGGAATGAGGAACGAAAGCAATATTATGATTAAGATAATAACAGCAAGGATTTTGAACGAAATCGGTTTATAGTTATACATTTTAGTTATTGTATATATTATAATTAAATAATAAAATAAAAATAAAAAATAAAAATTAAAATATTTATATTTAATATAATTCATTTATTGTAATAATGGTATTATACATATTATCGATATTTTTTACATAACTATCAATTATTAATTTATGTTCAAATATTATTTTTTTAAGATGTAATTGTAGATTATTATCTATCGTGCATAATATACATTCTTCTCCGTATTTGGTAATAGATATAATATAATCTTTATTTAAAGATGATTTAATTATATCTTTTGTATATAATGGAAAATTAATAACTTTAACAAACTGAATATTATTACATTGATTAATAATGTTAGTAATATCATTTATAATTAAGTTTTCATAATCAATAAAATCTTGCATATATGCAATTATTGCCTTTAACTGACTTGCCTTCTGTATTCCATCAGACCTGTCACGAATAATTATACCATTATGCGTTTTATTAATAGTAATTAATTCCCACTTTGGAAAAAATCGCTTTACACTTAATACATACTCTGGTGATTCAAATGCAATGATTTTCATATTTTTTATTTTCTATTTTCTATTTTCTGTTTTTTTTTATTTTATATTTTAATCTTTTTATTTTTAACTACACATTAGTATTTATAATTTTATAATAAATTAATAAAAAATGAATTATATATTTAAAATAATAATGGATAATATAACTTCAATGGATGAAGATATTGACGAGCGAAATAGGGTTTATAAAAATATACGGACAGATAATACACTAAAAATATATACAGATGGATCTTGTTTATTACATAAAAGAGGTGGATTTGCTTATGTAATTACATACAATAATACAGATATAAAACATAATTCTGGTAAATTCTTGCTAAATCCAATTACAAATCAAAGAACCGAATTATACGCAATATATAAGGCATTAAGATGTATCAAAAATAATATTAGTAATATTTCAATGATTAATAATATATTAGTTATATCCGATAGTTCATATTCTGTTCATATTTATTCAGCTTGGCTTCAGAGTTGGATAAATTCAAATACAACAAATGGTAAGGCAAATTTAGATTTAATACTTAAAACAGATGAAATTATTAAATTTCTAATATCAAAAAATATATCTGTGTTCTTTAAACATATTAGTGGACATAAAACATCAGGAGGTATTGAAAGTGATTTTAATAATCTTGCGGACGAACTTGCAAATTATAAAAAAAATAATGATTAATTATAATTTTTATTCTTATTTTTTAATATATAAAATCAATAGTATTACCATTAGTAACAACATTATGTAACTAAATTTTATAACCAAACTAAATGTTATTATAAATCCATTTTTCTCTATATTTTTAGATTTAGATGGATATTCGAGCATTCCAATAATACTTGTTATTTTAAGTAAATGTTCTCGATTAGAAATAATTAATTCTCTAATGATTTTAGATTGATGCTTTTTTATTTTATATTTTGTATACGAGTAAATTTGATTATTATTTTCGTTTATTAAAGATAATAGATTATTAATCAAAGTTGCTAATTCTTTAATGTTTTCTGAAGTGTAATTTATAACATATCTATTTTCTATCATATATATTTCATCTTGTAGTCTTTTTTTAATTAACTCTGATGTTGGTGTTAATGGTAATAATAAGATATTATTATTAATTGAATTCATTATATATTTCAATTCCATATAAAAAAATAAAAAATCAATTTTATAAATATATAAAAATTGAAATCTTTTTTATAGTGACTTTATTTGAGGTTTTCAAAATAAAATGAGTTCCACCAAAAAATTGATACGACATCACGTTCGATGCAGATTGCGAAGAACAGACGATCGAAACGTAAATGAAATATTTACATCTCTCGCAAAAATGAGGAAAGTAATGGAATCATCTACACAATCAAATATTGTAAAAATAAGGAGGAATATGACTAATTTACGGAAAATACTTCGTGAATTATCAAAATTGTACGAGAATGAAATGAAGAATGAATTGAAGATCAAGAAATTAGTTTTGGAAAATCTAGATGATGATTCAAACTCATGTATTGATGATGTTTTTAAAGATGTTGTAGAAAATTCTAAAGAAAAAGTTAATACGCTGTTTGAAAATATATTTAAATAACAGAAACTTGCAAAAATCTGATCTGACTTGTTTTAGATTTTTTATTTTTTTATTTATATTTTACATATTTTTTTATTATTATATATCTTTAATTATATATATTCTTAAATTTTACACCATCAAAAATGGAGACAAGTATTATAATTCTAATTATAGCATTCATTATCATAATGCTTATAACTCTTACCGTATTAATGAATTTTATGATGAAAGAAGAAAGACCAATTTCTCCAATACCCCAACCAGTTATTGTTCAGCAACCACAACCACAAGTTGTATACAAACAAGTTCCAGTATACTATTCCCTTCCTTCATACGGCAGATATACAGGATGGCCTATGGGAGGATTTAATCGTAGACCCTTTCATCGGCGTTGGTAGAAGAAGACATCATGAATGGGGAGAACCAGAATCACCACCAATAATTCCAACAAGAGCACAATTAGTAACTCCAGCACCACAAACAAAAAGTAGACCTCCCCCAGTACCAGGTGTTCCTCAATATTTTTGTATCCGCCAACTAAAATAATGGATCAAAACAAAAGTTAAAATAAAAAAAATAAATTGTAATTTAAAAATTTTTTTATTAATTTTAATAATGTCTTTTTCTACTTCGTATCATTTGATTGTAATCATTCTTATGTTTAAAACATGTTGGAAACAGAATATGGTTTTTAATATTATGACTACGATGGATAGTAGTATCTTTATCTGAATTGAAGCAAAATGGACAAATTCCATTATATTTATCTTCGTTACACAATTTTTCGTACTCTTTTTTAATCTCGTCATCTTCGTCCAGATTATTCTTCTCCACAACAGGTTCAGATGTTCCACTCAAATATTCGAGCATTAGTGAGTAATCAAACTCGTTTTTATTAGATCGTTTGTTTATATCGTCCGTTTCAGAACTTGAGTTTATAGTCCTTTTTTCTTTGCATTTTTCGCAATATTCATCTCCATCACATTTGATTCCGCATCTCAAACATAATCCCGCATTACGACGTCTTTCACATTCAAGATAATGCTTGATAGTACAATCATCACAGAACTTAGATGGTAGATGTTTATGACATGCTCTACAATTATTTGCCATTGAATTTATTAATTAAAATATTTTTAATTGATATTTTATTAAATACTAAAATAAATTCAATTTTTAACATATATAATTATATTTAATTTTATTTTTTATTTGGTGTTTTTTGAAAAAAAAAACAGAACAAATGTCTTTATTATATATGATTTTCTCTCCAACACGTTTTGCATATTAAGAACATGCAATGATGTGCATGATCAACCTCCAAAACATTAATTGGAACTCTGCCCTTACTCATACATTCTGGACACGGAATTGATTTGGAATTAGTTTTATTTTCTTTTTTTTGTTGCTCTGAATGAATTTTCAAATAGCATTCATAACAACATGAACGAAAATTTCCTTCTTTATCCCTCTGAAGATGACCAACATTACATATTGGACAAATATTCGCACTCTTTTTTTCATTATTCTTTGAATTATTACGTGAATGCTTTACATCTTTAAAACATTCATTACACAACGAATGTCCTTCGGTAGATGGATTTTTTCCACAATGTATGCATTTTCCCTGAGCATGTAAATCTTTCTTTCGTTTATCACGACATTCTTCACAATAAACTCTCTCATTACATTTATTTCCACAACCTTTGCATTTTCCCTCTTTAACCAAAGAATTCTTTGGAGAAGATGAAGATGAAGACCATAATTCATCACATTCTTGCGATGATGTTTCGGGATCGAAACTTTTTGATTCAGACCAATTTTTTGACGACATTACCGGCGAAATATTTGAGAACAAATGATAAATATTATTGAATGAATTATCAATTACAAAAAAGTATTCAATTTTTGTACATTTTATATTAAAGATTTGAGATTTAAAAATATACAATAAAATCAATTATAAAATATTTAATGGAATTACCAAGTCCAGAATCAAAATTAAGATATATAATTCACTTGTCTGATATACATATTCGCACTGGTGATTTTGAACAGGCGAGATATGATGAATATGCTTTTGTTTTCAAAAATTTAGCAAAGACTATTAAATTATTAATTAAGAATATTAAGGAATTTAAAGATAGCTTTGTTGTAATTATAACAGGAGATATTTTTGAATCAAAAAGTAGAATTGAATCCGCCGGTATTAGATTGTTTAATATGTTTATGTCTTCATTGACTCGATATGCACCAGTATATATAATAGAAGGAAATCATGACTATAGACAAGATCAACCTGATATTGACTTATTATCAAGTTTTCTTCATGATTATCCGGATGATAATGTATATTACTTAAACAAAACTGGGATATACAATTTAGATAACAAAGATAATAATATTTCGTTTGGACTTGTTACAATTAAAGATTATACCATGCCGAGATTGCAAACTGCAAGGGGTCATACGGATAAATTACCAGAATTTCCGTCACCAGTAGATGGTAAATTAAATATTGCTCTTTTTCACGGAACAATAACTACATCGACATTTCAGAATTATTATGAAGCAACGGAGGGGTTTCCAATTGATTGGTTTACTGGATATAATATTGGTTTATTTGGTGACGTTCATTTACAACAAATTAACAATGCAAAACAATCTAATGATAATCCAAATACATATAATTATCCAATAAAAAAACATGAAATAACTTGGGCATATTCAGGATCGCTTATACAGCAAAATTATGGAGAACAAATCCAACCACATGGATTTCTTTTATGGGATTTGGAATCAAAATTAATAACATCTTATAATATTGATAATTGTTGTGGATTTATATATATTAAATATAATTACGAAGATAATAAATTTCAATGCGGTAATTCTGGAAATTGGGAATTACTTCAAAATATCTTACAAAGTAATTTGCAGAAAATATACATTAAATTGCGTGGAAAGACCGATGATGAAATAATTTCAAAATTAAATGAAATATTATCAAAAAGCGGAAAGGAATGCCGTATTACATCAAGTTTATTAAACGATGCTCTTGAAAATACAATTGATTCATATTCAAATTCTAACAACAATTTAATAAAACAAACTAATAATTCCGCTACTGAAAAAAATATCAATAATTTGGTAATTGAATTAAAAAATAATAGTTCCAAACCTATTATTGAAGCATTTAAAAATACTATATCATACGATGATCCGTTAATGTGGATTAATTACTTAAAAAAACAATTTAAAAATATTGATTTAATTAATAATTCAAAAATAATTAAGGAATTAGATTTGGATGCAGATAATATAAATGAACTTATAACAAAATGGATTATGAATCCAGAAACACTCACTATTCCAGTAGAAATAGTTATTCCAACATTAGTTGAAAAAGCAGAATCACGGAATAAAAAAATTATAAAAATTATTGAAAAACTACAAGTAAATTCGGATAAAACTAAAGAAAGAAAATATATTAAATTAATGTATATTACTTGGTCATGGATTTTATGCTATAAAGAAGATAATTGGTTTGATTTTACAAATATATATAGTAAAATATGCACTATTAACGCAAAAAACGATTTCGGTAAATCAAGCTTTTTAGAAATAATATGTTTAGCATTATTTGGAAAATCTATTCCATCAAGAACTAATAAAGATAATCCAACGTCTGTTATATGTTATCAAAAACCAACAAATAAAATTGCAAGTATAGAATTAAAATTTATGTATTCTAACGATGATAATAATGATAATGATACTATTTACACATTATATCGTGTTTTTGAAAAAAGTAAGGCAAAAACTACTTGTAATAAAATTAACAAATTATTTAAATTAACAAAAAATGGGGGACAACAAGAAATAAAAAGTGGTATTGTAGCAGTTAATCAATGGATTGAAGAACATGTTGGTGATTTAGATTCATTTCTTCTTTCTTGTATGCTTACTCAAAAAACCGATAGGGATTTCTTTTTACTAACAAAAAAAGAGCAGATGGATTTACTTGATAATTCGCTCAAATTAGATTCTATACATGCATTTAGAGAAGCACTAAAACAAATTACACTAGCATATAAAGCACTTATAGATCAGACTAATGCAATATACGAGCATAATATGGAAAACACAATACCTATCGATGAAAAACAAATAGAAGATAATAATGAGCAGTGTAATATCTTATCATCAAGTATTTCTGATTTGGAAAAGGACTTATTAAAAATTATTGTTGATGAAAATATTTCAAATAATGATAAAAATAGAAACATAGAAGAAATATGTAATTTAATGGAAAAGTATGAATTGCAAATTAAAGAACTCAAATTACAAAAAAAGGAAAATACACTTAGTACAGACATTTTAGCAAAAATTAAAGTAGAAATTGAAAACTTCAATTTTTCTAATGTAAATTATCGTAAAAATAATGATTTGGAAGAACTTAAAATACTTGAAAAATTAGACAAACAAAAACCGGATAAAACATTTGAAAATGAATTAAATGAATTAAAAAATATAAATGAAAACAATTATAACTCTGTAATGAATAAAATTAAACAAATTAATAGTAAATTTTCTCCACAAGTATACGAACAATGTATTAATAATATTAATGAAAAATATAAACAATTATCTTTATTAAAAGAATTATGTAGTCAACATCCACTACAAGATAAAAAAATAATGGAGCAATTAACAAAACAACTAATATTAGACAAAAGCAAATTAACAAATAAGGAATTCTTTAATTTTGAAAAATCTACTATTAAAAAAGCATTTTCTGATCTAAAAAACATTAGAGACTTATTGAAACAACTTAAAATATTATCTACGAATGATCATGTACAAACAATATTAGTAACAAATAAAGAAATACAACAAAAATATTTGGCGTACTCTGCTAAATTTAACAATAATCAACTTATCGATAATGATCTAAATGAGTTAGATCAATTAAGTAAATATATTACTCCAAATGAAGAATGTCAGACTTGTAAATTGAAAAATGATATTCATTCATTAATTGTAAATTATAAAAAATATAAACTCAATGATGATACAATTAAGCATAATCAATTAATAAAGGAATTAGAAAATTATAATAATCCTCTCATTGCTTCAAAAATAATCAAAACAAAGGCAGAATTAATTGATAAAACTGATTTTAAATCATTAATGGACGATATTTCGTTTTGTAATGATAATATCGAAAAATGGAGACAATATGAGGAAACAATTAGATCGACTGAATTAAATGAATATCAAGAACAAGCTCATAAAGATTTATCAGAATATAAGATATTGATAAACTTTAAAAAGGAACTAACTGAACTGGAAAACGAAAAATACAAAATTGAACGTAAAAGGAAATGCCTAGAAAATAAAAAATTATATAATGAATGGGTAGAATGGAACGAGAATATTAGGAAATTAAGAAATAAAATTCAAAAGGATGAAGTTTTATATATTGAACATCTTATGAACATAGATAATAATATTAATAAATATACTAAACTTCTCGAAACTTATAAACTATTAAAAACAAATATAGAAAATATTAATAAACGAGAATTAATTACGAAAAAAATTATGAGTAAAAAAGATAAATTAAAAACACTAGAAAGAGAAAATGATAAATTAATAATGGATTTTAAATCATATAAAAAAATAACAAAAGAAAATAAACAAATCGAAAAAAGTAGAATGGCATTAATCAAGAGCAATTTTCTAATAGAAAAAATAGTAGAATATTTTGCGGAATATAAAAATTGGGTATATAAAGACAATATAATACCTCTTTTATTAGAAAAGATAAATCAAATCGCATCTTTAAATGCTCAGTTAATTGATTTTGGTAATCAAAGTATTTATAAACTTACAGCCGATGTTGAAGCCGAATATATTAATTGGTATATTGATGATGGTCAAAATAAAGTTGTTGTTGAAAAGGCAGGTGGATTTAGGCAATTTATATTTGGTCTTGCATTTCGTATAGCTTTATCATTTATGGGGGTTTCTGGTGCTTGGTGTAAACATTTATTTATAGATGAGGGGTTTGTATCAGCAGATTCATATAACTTGGAAAAAATTCCAGAATTTATAAATAATTTATTAAGTATTTATACAAGTATTGTTCTTGTAAGTCATTTAGACACAATTAAAGCATGTGGAACAATTAATGCAAATATAATTAGATTTCCAGAAAACTTGAGTCAATTACAATTTGGAAATAAAATACAAATTAAAAAAATAGATACAAAGAAAATCACAAAGAATAAAAAAGAATTTATAGATAGAGATAATACCGACGACGATTTATCTTCTTCCGATAATGCTGATGATACTAATAATGATAATGAAAAGGATGATAGTGAACAAATAGAATTTATAAAAAAATTAAAGAAGCAAATAGAACAACTACCAGATGGAGATGAAAAGAGGAAAATTATAACAAGAATCAAAGATTTAGAAAATGATATAAAATAATTTTTTTTATTAATATAAATTTATACAAATTCATCTTTTTTTCCACCATCATATTGTTTTGCAAATTCATTTTCAATCATCCACTCATTTATACTTTTATCCTTTGAATCAATTTCATATATATACGCTAATGTTCTTCCATACTTTTCATTTCCTAATGCTTCAATCTTAACTATTTTTGTATTATTTGATAAGTTAGTGTATTTTAGTATTGGATTTATTTTAATATCTTTATTATCATCTACTACATACGCTGGTATGTTTTTAATTTCTTGAATAGATAATTGAAATTCTTTTATATTTGTTATTTTAGATAATAATGCAAAACGTGCTCGTAACCCCATTGCTTTCTTTTCGCAATATTCAATCATTTCCTCATTATATTTTTTATTCTTCTTTGGATTTCCACTTTTATCTTTTTTTATTTTTGTTGGTTTTCTAATTCCATCAATCTTAAGCTCTGGTGTATCTATACCCATTAACCGAAATTGCAATTGTATTGGTTTGTTTTCGTTATATATAATACTTCTAAATGTATCCCCGTCGTATACATTGATTACTATTCCTAATTTTGTAAATTTCCAGCAAAAATCATCATCAACTGACTTAAATTTACAATTTTTAAGTAATTTTGCTTCATCACTTAATGATAAATTAAATGAAATTTTTATTCGTATTATTTTTCTTAATAATTTTATTAAACCCATCTCTATATAATTTCTATTTAAACTTTAAATATAAAATTAATATAATAAAAAAATAATAAATGGCAACAATTGAAAGTATGGATATTGATTTAACTACACAAGTTCAGGTATTAACGAAAGAACGAGATTGGATGACTGAATTTATGAAGTTTTATTCTGATCTTCAAATTGATTATATTGATGAAAACGGAAACGAATGCGAAGTTTTTGATCGTGAATGGTTGGTAGCTCAATTTATAGAATTTCTAAATAATAATTTAACTCAATTTCAAATTGATATTTTTGTAAATAATTGTGGTTTAGAATGTTTTGATATTACCTATTTGGAAAACATTTGGAATAGAATAAAACGATCTATTATTGCAGATGAAGATCATAATGATCCAATAGAGTTTTATAATGTTATTGATAAACATACAACAAACGAACTTTCTATTTTATCGAAATTAATGAGAATTCAATTTCATAATTATATGGATATAAAAAATACTAATTATCATACATTAATTAAGTATAAACCAATGGATAATATAGGTAGAATAATATGGTTTTTCTATAGTGGAATAAGCGATAATTTTATATCTAACATTTATACAACAAAATATGAGCAGTATTTACAATCTATAAA
>Ga0265297_10005905_pt1 | contig 18235 bp, 13 predicted proteins | sample Munlanlwell13791_FD_192502 | JGI IMG/M metagenome (GOLD analysis project Ga0265297, IMG submission 192502) | Leachate microbial communities from a municipal landfill in Southern Ontario, Canada - Leachate well 137-91 | ecosystem: Engineered > Solid waste > Landfill > Unclassified | place...
TCTATTATTACAACCATGAACGGATACATACAGCCCTAAGATGCCCGCCGGAAACATTCGCTAAGAGGTATCAGTTAACTAACAGGACAAGGGAGTTACAACTTGTTTAAAAAAGGGGTACTTGACAGAATATTATCAAGATGGAAGGCAGCAGGCGAGCCATCAGTCGAATCGTTTGCCCCTTATTTTAGATTTGTGTTGTCTGTCGATCTTTTCTTTTATTTGGCAATCGCATCAGGCCTCATTTCTGGATCTCGCCCTAGTAATATAACGGATATTTCATACCTTTATTATCTTCCTTTTTGCATGGTATTTACATCAAGCGATAATCTGCATCTAAAGACAGTTCCATTGTTCTTAAATTCTCATCAAATCTTTATCAAAGGTGCCGATTTAAAGGCGGACCTCGCAAAGATAGATGATTATTATTCAAACTTTCCTGATGATATTAAAAATCAAGGTGTTTACAAATTCGCCAGCAATCCCCCGGAAGATACGGCTTTTCTTGTGACAAGATTGTGGGATAGATATCTTCCAAAGTGGAGGGAAATTAATTCTAAGAAATCAGAGGATTTGAACAAAGAAGATAATGAAGCCCTAATAAATAGAATTAATTCCATGGTTGCCAAGGCGAAGCAATCGGATGCTTCAGCAACAAAGAATAGTTTAGATAATATGGGAAGTTTGGTTATCACAAGAACAGCTTATTGCAAAAAAGGCAAATGGAATCGCTTCCCTCCAGAAGTTAAAGGCTCTTTTTGAACTCTTCTTCTATGACATATTTTTTGGCAGCCTTCGCGGAGGGGTTTGGGGAGGAGCGAAGGCTGCCCCCACCCTATCAAAGCCTACCGATATCCCTCTTCTTGCAACCATGGATCGTGTTCGGTATTATAAGGGAGATGGTGCGGGGGCGTCCCGCACGAGCTATTTTTCTCCGCTTTGCGGAGAAAAATGGAGCATTTGAACGCTTCGCTTTTGAACATTAGAACAGTTGAAACGCACGCTCTCAAATGCGGTCAAATGTTCCAATGCGCAAAATTTAGAGCCCAAGAGGCCCCAGAATCCTTCCGGCATATGATCCATAATTTGCGGAACCTGAAGCAGCATAGAATAAATAACTGACAAGAGCTTTGGTCTGCCCAAGACCCCAGACACTCCTTATTTCAGGCGGTATATTGCACACCAATCTTGACATTGTGCTGCTTATAAAAGCCGGCGTGGCCATTGATGGCTTCCATACATTGTTATAAGGCACATAGATCCCAGCCTCTTCCAGTTTATGCCTAAAATCATGATAAGGATCACCGGAATACTTGTTCTCTATTACTTTTTGTCTGATAAGGTCTCTTACCTCGGCAATAGTATCTTTAACTACATCAATTGACGCTATATCCTCACCCTCATCGCCAAGCCTCAGAAATTGCGCCTCGACTACAGGCAGCATTTTTATCAAAGTTCCGTATCTAACAGTTCTCCTTTGGGTAAATTCAAATATACCCGGGAACTTAAAATACCTCAGCCTGCCCGGCCGACACAGGGCAGGATCAATCGCGGCAGAATTGTTCGTGGTAAAGAAAACAAAAGTATTAGCCAATGGTTCGGCAGAACCATCGAGCATCTTTTCCACAAGAGATGTCATCTTTGTTGCTTCGGTATCTCCTTGTTCATACAATGTCTGCGTTGTCTGAGTTGAAGTGCTTCCGCTCGAGGCCGAATATGTCTTAACTAGGGTACTCCTGTATTTAAACCCCATATAGACCTCGGGGTTTTCCCATAGTACAATCGAGCGCATCCCTGTTGCGCAAGCGTATTCTTCGGCTTCTCTAAAAAGAACCTCTACCTTTTCCAGCGGCGTACCGCCAAAAAATGCTTCCGTCAGGTAAAAAAGATTGGCCCGTGATCCGGGATCATTGACACGGGAAGCCAGATTATAGACAAATTCTGTTTTTCCTGTGCCGCAGCCGCCGCCAAGAAGCACACCTCTGAAATCAAGACGGTGGACTGGCCGACTGCCAGATATTAAATCGCGCAGCCCATTGTGCAGAGACTCGATACTTGGATCAAAGAAAGCATAGCGGCCGGGCAGGATACTCCTCGTGCTTAGTCTTCTACTGATGCTCATATTGTTAAGATCAATATTCGGCATAGTCTTCGGGACTCCTTGTTGCTTATGCAGTAATGATCCGTTTAACTATCGAACAGCATTCAAAAGGATTTCAACCAAAAACACTTAATAAGGGTCGGGAAGCAAAGAGAACATGACCGTTTCAGTATTATCTTTAGGACATGTTAATATTAGGTCATGACACTTTTGCCACTTGCGGCTTCTTTTATACTGATAGCCCTGGCAGAACTCGGGGACAAAACTCAGCTGCTAACCCTGGGATTTGCCTCCAGATACCCTCTCCGGACCGTGCTCTGGGCCGTTTCGTGCGCAACCGCCCTTCTTATGGCGCTGGCGGTCATCTTTGGAGGAGTGATCAACCATTATGTCCCACAGGACATGATACAACTGCTGGCCGGAGCGGTTTTTGTCGGCTTTGGTCTTTGGACTATCTTTGGACAGGAAGAAGAGGAAGAAGGCTCAAACAGGAAAGCCTGGCGCAATCCTTTCTGGATAGTATTTACAGCCTTCCTTCTGGCAGAACTGGGGGACAAAACCCAGCTGGCCGCCCTGGCCCTTTCAGCCAAGTACGGGACCCCGTTTCTTGTCTGGCTGGGAGCAACCTCCGGAATGATATTGATAAATCTGATAGCGGCTCTGGCGGGAAAAGGCCTTCAAAAGCTTGTTCCCGAAAAAAAGATAAAATTCTGGTCCGGCGCTCTGTTCATTGTGTTTGGGGTGTTAACCCTGGCAGGTTTGCTGCACTAGCCAAAAGACACGGGCTAAAGCAGCTTTTGGAGCTCTCTTGAAGTCAGCCTTTCCCACTCTCCGGGGCGAAGTCTTCTAAGTTCCAGACGCTTGATCCTTATCCTTTTGAGCCTTATCACCACCCTGCCCTTTTCCTTGAACATCCTTCTTATCTGCCTTTTTTTGCCCTCGCTCAGAACGACAAGGAACTTCTTATCCGAAAGCGGCCTTATCCTGCACGGCCTGGTCATTTCCCCGTCAAGGAGAACGCCTCCTTCGAGTTCCCTGAGCTGCTTTCTGGAAAGAGGAGCATCTACTATCACCTCATACTCCTTTTCGCATTCATACCTGGGGTGCGTAAGCCTGTTGGCAAGTTCCCCGTCGTTGGTAAGGATGACAAGGCCTTCCGAGTCTTTGTCCAATCTGCCCACCGGATAGACCCGCTCCTTTACTTTTACCAGATCAAAGATGGAGCTGCCCTGCTCATCCGAGCACGAGCAGATATAGCCGCGGGGCTTGTTAAGCATAATATAGGTGTTCGTTCTGGACGGCCTAACTGCAGCGCCTTTTACCTTGACAACATCTTTTCCGCTGTCTATGGTCTGGCCGATAGAGGCGGTTTTGCCGTTAACAAGGACCTGCCCGCCGCGGATCATTTTTTCCGCGGCCCTGCGGGAGGAGACCCCGCACTGGGAAAGATATTTTTGCAGTCGCATTTGAGGCATAAGTGTATTTTACTCTATTCGTGACAGAAAGAGGAGGACAGATCCTCAGCAACCGAATATAGCGCTTCGTAAAATGATCCGAACAGGGGCTGAGGGAACCTCGACAGATCGGCAGTATCCAGGCCTCTTGGGACAGAAACGACATAATACGGGTTCATCAGGCTGGGATTTGAAAAGGATACAGAAGGTTCAAACATGCCCGGCAGGTAGCCGAACATTGACCTGTACTCCTCATCGCTTTTTTGCCCGTTAAGCCACGGCTCTATCATCCTTACAAAAGCAAGGGAGGTATCCCCTTTAAAATACCCCCACAAAAAATGGGGAAGCAGCGGCACAGCATAGAACCTTGAACGCGGGTTGTGCCTTTCGGCCAGATAATCGGCCATGTAATCATAAATGCCCCTTGCCAGGTCCAGATAGAGCTGAGGGGCCAAGTGATCCGGCTCCAGAGCTCTAATATCCTCTGACGAATCAAGGTCCACTATCTTTGCGGCCGTTTCACTTTCCACGGCAAAGTTGCCGTGGTGGGGGTATGTGTGCTTTCTTCCTGCTGTATGCATCTGCCGCAGCAGCCCTCCGCTGTGAACTGCAAGAGCCATAACATCCTGCGTGATACCACAGGTTGAAACCTTTGCTTCAAGGTAAGGCCCCAGGCGCACATCCATGTCCCTGGTCATTCCATAGACCGCAAATCCCGCCATGTCCCCTCTGAAAAGCGGCTGTTCGTAGATGCCAAAACCCAGCAAACTGTCCGTCATTCCCGTTCCCAGATGTGCGGCTGTATCCATCTCTATCTTAAGTCTGTCAAGTCTCATGGATCCGTACGGGGACAGTTCATCAAAGGTCTCGGCCCACCCTCCTATCGTATGCGGAGCGACCGCTCCAAGGTGCAGCTCTGCCCTTCCCCTGCCGCGGAGATATGTCTCCATGCCCCCCGTTTCGTCCAGCCGCGGGAACACCCCTTTAAGCCTGAGCGAAGAGAACTGCTCTCCCAGAGGAGTGTTCTTCACAGAAATGACGGCAGTCCTTTCGTCCGTCCTTGGGGAGTCTGCTGCGGCCGCACGCGTTACGGCAAAAGCGAACTGCTTCCTGGACATGCCCAAATTGTTGAGAAAAAAATCAAGATCATAAACCCTGCATTGAGAGATACCTTTAAACTGGGCATAGACCGCCAGCTCCGGAACTATTCCGGCAGCAAGCCGGCATGCTGTTCTGTTTATATTGCTCACGCATATATGTCGATAATTGAGAGGCGGTATTTCACGGCCTAGGAGCTACGGATGCATCAGAAAGGGGCGGGGGGCGGTGCATCTGCCGCGGTAGAAGGAGGTACTGACACAGCTATTGTACTGCGCCAGGTCATAAAGTCCGCTGAATTGGCCAGGTAATCGCCGCTGCCGGTAAGGAAGAAAACGATATAAGAGCCAAAAGCCCCCTGCCCTATTACCGCGTAAGCGACCGAGCCGCCCGGGCCTTCTGCCCGGTACTCTCTTCTCCAGGTCCAGCCTCTTGCGTCATTGTCGGCAGAATCCGCAAGCGTCCAGGAAGCAAAAGGGACCGCTGAGAGGCTTACCAGAGAGTTCTGCATAGAATCCACTGACGGGAATTGCCCGCCAAGGACAAGTATGTTCATCGTATTAAAGTTCCCGATAGCGTCCGAAGGAAAGGCGCCGGCATGATCGCTCTTTATTACGGAAAGATAAGACGGGACCTCCATGGATATTTCGGGGGAACTGACCAGGGTCGTGGAGGCAAAAGAAGCCCCTGCAAAGACAGCAAGCAAAGCGGCAGCAAAAAAAGCGAGTGCGGTTCTTTTCATAATAAGCCTCTTGACCAGCATTCTATCACGCTCAAAAGGGAACCGCCATCAGAAACCAATTAAAATGGATTGCGTGTCGTCATCTTACCGTTTGGGAGGACAAATACCGGCTTGCCGTTCTTGGCATATACATTGGGGACACCAAGTTTTCTGTTCTTTTCCTGGGCTTTTGCCACTGCTTTATTAGCGATTTGCAACATCTCAAAAACAAACTCTCTTAATCTGTTTGTCATCTTGTTTCCTTTTTGAACGATCTAAAAAGCAGACTGTCAACAACCTCAAAACCGGCTTTTTCTCCGCTGGCCACCAGCACCGGCCTTTCCATACCATTATAGAACATTGTCCATTCATCGGCAACATTTTTATATAGCTTCCAGAAGTTGAGCTTGCTTCTGTCAAACCTCCTCAACACATCCTGTTTGGGCACATCATGCCCTCCAGCATCAACTCTTGCCTGTATCCTTCGGAGCGCTATTTCAGCATTATCAACAAACACATAGATTATGGATATTCTAAATCCTTGTTTTTTGACATTTCTGATGGTCTTTAGCAGATATCTGCCGGCCAAAGTAGATTCAACAGCAATTGATTCGCGGGCTTTTATCGCATTGCTTAACCTAACTATGAATCTTTTTCCGGCTTTTATTCTGTTTTCCAAAAGGTTTTTCTTATTTTTTGAAATACTAAGTGCGATCTCATCGGCATTAAGAAAGTTGATCTTGTATTTTTTCAGGAATTCTTTTGCCAGAGTGGTCTTGCCGGTGCCGTTTGCGCCTGCTATTATTACTAGTCTTTTCATTTTATTCTGGATTATAACACCGAGCTTTAAGACTGTCGACTGACGGCAATGCTGTAAAAATCCGGTCTTATCCGGGTTGGTGCGGCCTTACACCAGATCGGTGTCCCCTATCAGAGTGTGGTAAAAATCGACATATTTATCCTTGTCCTTGCTGTTGCGCAGGGCAATAGCTGCCCTTGGGTGCTGATTCAGAACGCCGGTTATCATATAAGGGATAATGTACCCCCATTCCATTTTTTCCCGCAGGGGAAGGAATTCTTTCTCGATTATTTCAAGAATAGGATCGAGTTTGAACTTTGGGTTCTTGAGAAAAGTTAGCAGAAGTTCCAGGGTGCAGTTTCCAGGCCCCCTGCCGATGCCGAATATCGAGGCATCAAGCCAGTTGGCGCCTTTGCGTATGGCTTCTATGGTGTTCGCGAACGCAAGCTGTCTGTTGTTATGCGTATGGATACCCACTTCTATTCCTTTGGGCTGAAGGTATTTTTTGTAAAGCTTAACAAGAAAATGTATCTGCTCCGAATAAAGGGCTCCGTAGCTGTCCACCACATAGACCGCCTTGGCACGGCACTGCGCCAGCTGCTCAAGGGCTTCTTCTAGGTCCGGCTGCAGGGCCGTGGAAATAGCCATGACATTTATCGTAGTTTCATAGCCCTTGTCGGTAAAATGTTTGACATATTCAATTGCCTTGTCTACATCCTTCACATAACAGGCCACCCTCATCAGGTCCACAACACTGTCTTTTTTTGCAGGTATCTGGTCAAGTTCTACACGTCCGATATCAACCATTGTGGCTATCTTAGCGCCATTCTTTACCCCGTCGACCATTTGTTTTAGGAAGGTCTCGTCGCAGAACTTGCTGGGCCCGAATTTTTCGCAAGAATACATCTTTTTGCTAAGCCGGTATCCGAGCTCAACATAGTCCACTCCGGCCAACGACGCGGCCTTATAAACCGCCTTAACAAGCTTGTCCTCGAACTTGTGCTCGTTTATCAATCCGCCGTCGCGGATAGTGCAGTCAACCACTTTGATCTCAGGTCTGTACATATTTTTAATTATAACCCAATCCAGGCAACAGATGCTTAATTGATAAAATCCGCCAATTTAACATCGGGGTGATGATATCTTTTGCGCTTTACGGTGGACTTGCCGCACTGAACAGCTTCTGCGGGGCACCACTGCAGGCACGCCAGGCAGTGCTGGCAGTTGTGAAGCCAGACCGGTTTATTGTTCTCCATCCTTATATTGGACACAGGACAGACCTTAGCACAGATCCCGCAGCCGTCGCATTTTTGGTCGGCATAGTACTGCGAGTCCGCCTTTGAGACCGTCTTGATGCCGAAGTTATAAAGCAGGCCCGAAAAAAGAGCGTTAACAAGAAGCGGGTTCTTATCAATGGGGCCGCTTTTTTTCAGTTTTATGAGCTCAACTATCCCTTTGACTTTTTCTTTCTCTTTTTTAAAATAAGCTTCCTGGGTTTTTTTTGGTTTTGCTCCATACATCGGGGTGTAATTGCCAGGCATGCGTATTGCGGCCCCCAGGTCCAGTTTTGTCCCCTGTCCCTTTAACTGGTCCGCAGCCTGCTGCAGCGTGTAGGCAGGAAAACCTCCATAGGTCGCTGCGGCAAAAATGTATTTGCCGGTAATGTTTTGGAATTTTTTCAGGAATTCCACGACTATGAGGGGAAGGCCCCACATATACACGGGAAACACTATGCCGATAGCATCGGCGGACATATCAAGCTCATACTTCATTACTTTGTGGATGGGCACAACATGGGCCTCGTCAAGCCCCTTTGCAATATCCCTTGCCACAGATAAAGAATTTCCGGTAGAACTGAAGTAATAGATGTTGGTCTTCATTGTTTCTCCTTTTTTTGTGCGGTCACAGATAATATCCCGTTCCTATTATCCAGTTGAACGGCTTGAACAAAATGGTGAAGGCTCTTTTTTTTGAGGGCGCCATCTGCCCCGGCTTTGGAAAATAGTAATCAGTATAACCGCCGCCGCTTTTAAGCCCCTGTTTTATCAGTTCCCTGATATAGTAGATCCCGTTTATGTTATAGTCTATCCTCATTTTCCCTTCCATGTTCCTGCGGTCAAGATGAACTATGTTAAGCCCATCAACGGTATCTGCCCAAAAATACCCGCTTTTATCGCTTCCGTACCGGATGCCGCGCAGCCTGTCGGCCCCCAGTTTTTTTGCCTGCTCCAGGCCAAGCCCCTGCTTTTGATACTGTTCATAGATTTGCTGAAGCATCGCCGCGGCCTTAAGGGTTTCTTCCTTTATCACCCTGTCCTGCCCGGCATTGCGCAGCGAATAAAAATAGAGCCCAAGCAGCATAAGCAAAAGCGCCGCAAAAAAAGGAAGAGCTTTCTTCATATTAAGTTGCCTCCGGAAATATTATAACAGGACAGGAGAATATGTATACATAAGAATATTCGACCCTGGCTCGACTCGGTCACTTCGTTGCTTTTCAATATTCTGTTATATCTATGCAGGCACTTGTCCTGAGCCCTTCGACAAGCTCAGGGCATGCGGGGGAGCGGCTTGTCCCGAGCGGAGTCGAGGGAAAGCGACCGAGTCGAAGGACTGGGGGACCTGGATTTGAACCAGGATACACAGCTTCAGAGACTGTAGTCCTACCGTTAGACGATCCCCCAACAAGCTAAATTTCCAATGTCCAATTGCCAATTTCCAATTTGCAGACCCTTTTCATTGGTCATTGGATATTGGAAATTGGTCATTTTCCTGCTACTGCGGCGGCAGCCACCATTGCGGAGAAAATATCAAGATCCAAATTCCAAATACCAAAATAAAAGCCGCGACAAGGATGAATACCCAAAGACTTCCTTCTACCTTCTTCCCTTTTCCCTTGTATATCCATGCGAACAATAGAGAAAGGATGCCAAGGAGTATGAGGGCCCAGCCCTTGAATACCGGCCTCTGGCTCATAAATGTTATCAGTTTTATTCCAAATTCTACCATTTCTTCCCTTTCCTCTCCCATTGGACATTGGTCATTGGAAATTGGACATTTCCCTATATGTTATAATACCTCTAATTATGGAAATTTTCAAATCCGATTTTCTTGTGGTCGGAGGGGGAATTTCCGGACTGCGCGCCGCGCTTACCGCCGCAAATCACGGACATGTAATACTGCTCACCAAGGGAAAGACCGAAGAAACAGCCACAGAAAAAGCGCAGGGCGGCATCGCCGCTGTTCTTGACAAAAAGAACGACTCCACCGTTTTTCACTACGAGGATACCATCAACGCCGGGGCCGGCCTCTGCGATCCCGAAGCAGTGAGATTTCTTGTTGAGGAAGGAAGCGAAAGGGTAAAAGAGCTCATCGAGATGGGGGCCAATTTTGACAGGACCGCCGCTGGGTTTGAACTAAATATAGAGGGCGCCCACAGAAAAAGAAGGATACTCCATGCCGGGGACTTTACCGGGCAGGAAATAGCCCGCACCCTTGCGGCAAAGGTGATCAGGCATCCCAACATAGAGATAAAGAATTTTGTTTTCGGAAAAGACCTGATAATGGAAGGCGGCAGGTGCGCCGGCATAACCGCCTATGACGAAAAAGCAAAAAAGCAGGCGGCCTTTTTGTCGGCGGCAACCATCCTGTCCACGGGAGGCGTCTGCCAGGTTTATCTTTATACTACAAACCCGGAGTTCGCCACCGGGGATGGTATAGCAATGGCATATCGCGCCGGGGCCAAAGTTACCGACATGGAATTTGTGCAGTTCCACCCCACCGCTCTGGTGCAGTTCAAGGGCCTGGGGGAAGAAGTGGCGTTCCCTCAATTCCTTATTTCCGAAGCCGTTAGGGGCGAAGGCGCGGTCCTTCTTAACAAACACGGCAAGAGGTTCATGGACAGATACCACAAAAAGGCCGAGCTGGCGCCGAGGGATATCGTTTCGCGCGCCATCTTTGAAGAAATGAAGAACACCGAAAGCGACCATGTACACCTGAACCTGTCAGGAATAGAGCCCGAAAAAGTCAGGAAAAGGTTCCCTACTATATATAGGACCTGCAAAGAGGCCGGGCTCGACCTTACCTGCGACAACATTCCGGTGGCTCCTGCTGCGCATTATTTTATGGGCGGGATAAAGACCGACCTTAACGCAGCAACCAATATTCCCGGGCTATGGGCAGCCGGAGAAGTCGCCTCTACCGGTGTTCACGGAGCCAACCGTCTTGCCAGCAACTCTCTGCTTGAGGGGGTCGTGTTCGGCTGCCGCGCCGCAGTTGATGCCGCTAAATTTGTTAAGACCGGACCAGGTTTATCTAGAGACCTTACCCCGAGCGATCCCGAGCGAGTTACAGCGAGTCGAGGGAGAGTCGAGGGGCACAAACACTTCATAAAAAAACTGATGTGGGACCAGGTGGGAATAATAAGGAGCGTAAAAGGACTGGAAAAAGCTAAAAAAGAGCTTGAGGTGCTGATAAGAACGCTGGGAAACAGCGCCTCCTCGATGGATGAAAGCGAACTGCACAACATGGCGCTTGTTGGAAGTCTTATCACACGGGCAGCCTTAGAAAGAAAAGAATCGCGCGGGGCCCATTTTAGGACCGACTATCCATCCAAAGACGACAACTGCTGGTCAAGGCACATCACCTTTTAAATTTGGTCCAGGCAAAGCCTCCCGCGCCCAAAAGCCCCAGCACAGCTATCCCCATTAGAGCATAAGCCCCTCTGCGGGGGACGGAGGAGGTCCTGAGTATCACTATTTTGCTCTTTCCAAGCACGCTGCCTGTGCTCTTTTCCACCACTCTCAGAAGATAGACATCGTTTGGAAGTGCTCTTCCCCCCATATCCCTGCCGTCCCAGACAATCTCGTTGTAACCGGCAGTGCCGCCTGAGCCTCCGGCAGGGTACTCCTGCTTCCAGATAAGTCTTCCGCTGGTATCAAAGAGGTAGAGCACCATATCCGCGTCCGTATGCAGATTGTAAGCTATCCTTACAGGCCCCGAAGCTGTGTCCGCGGGATTTGGATATGCCAGGACCGGACCGGATATCCCGGGAGTGCTCTTGACATTGACGGGATCCCTTTCCTCATAAAAGATCGTGCCTTTGCCGTCGTAGACCCTGAATTCCATCTTGTGGCCGCCTTCCAATATGGCGGTTTTGGGAGTATAGAAAAAGCTTACCGAACGGCCCGATCCTTCGGTATAATCATAGGCCCCCCTGTCACCGTCTGAAACGGCGGTCCCGTCTATGTCTATCCTGAAGGTAGAAAGGATAATGTCCTCGTCCGATTCCGCCCTTATCTCAAGTTTTGGCCTGCTGTGTATTATGTCGCCGTTGATAAGCGTGTTCCTGTCCGCCTTGACCAGGGCAAAAGAAGCAGTTGGAGCCGTGGCGCCTTCGGCAAGCCTTATACTGGAAGTTTCTGTGAGGTCCTTGTTACGGGCCTTTATCCAGAAAGTGTGGTTAGTGAGCGGCTGAAGCCCGGTACTGGTCCAGCTAAGGTCTGTTATCCAGCCGGAATTAGTGCCTGCCGTAATATTCTGACAGAAATACTCTGTCCCCGCGGGATTGGAATTGGCCAGCCAGATAACCCTCATAACGCTGCTTGTAATATCGGATATCGCCTCAAAGGTCGGCGCATTTGCCAGTGTATACTTGGGGTCGGCAACCGTGTAATCGCTAAATCCTCCCGTATCAAGGGCTCTTACCCTGAACCAGTATCTTGTGTTAGGCAAAAGGCCGCCGGTCCCCTCCCCGGTATAGTATCTGGCGCTTTTATCGGCAGAGCCTATTTCGGTATAGGTGGCGCCGTCGAGGCTCTTTTCTATATAGAAACCTGACAGGGTTGATTTGCTGTAGGTCCAGTTGACCCTTGCAGATGTCGCGGTCAAATTGGACAGGTAGCAGCTGGTCGGAGCGTACATATTAAGTGAGACGAATGTGCCTATGCTTGACGGCTCCCCTTCCGATGTTCCGGCAAGGCCTTTTATCCTCCAGTAGTACCTGGTGGTCGGTTCAAGCCCTGCTATAACAGCCGAGGTTTCGGTGGTTACAGAGCTTCCCTCATTAGTTCCGAGCCAATCCCTGCCCCAGGTTATGAGGTACCCGGTTGCCCCGTCGGCGGCTTCCCAGGTCACGCTCTCTGATGTCCCGGTCATTCCGGCAGCGGTAAGCCCGCTTACCTTGGCAGGAGGCGTCCAGACCTCCGAAGACGGGCTGAGCGCCGTGACCAGGCCGTCCGCATTCCTTGACTTTACCTTGACGGGATACAGAGTAACTCCCGGAGCCCTCTTGTAGGCCCATCCCGTCCTTGCGCTTGACCAGTATTCTGAGGTTGATACGGTACCGTCGCTCTGTAACCAGTTGATGCCATCATCTATGGTCACGGCATATTCGGTACCTTCGGGATTGCTGCCCGATTCTACCGTAACAACAATGTAGTTGGAATAAGCAAAGCTCCAGCCTCCCCACACCTGCGGCGCAGGAGGGACCTCAGCCAGCGTTCTGTAAGGATCGGATTCAAAAGTGCCTCTTACCACAGCATTGCCGTTCCTGGTCGTGATGCTGAAAGAATACTGTGTGTTCGGCAAAAGTCCCGCGCTGGACCAGCCGACATTGGTCTGCAGCCACGAAGAAGTGTTGCCTGTTGTCAGATTGGCAAAGAGTATCCCCGAATCGCCTTCCGAGACATTGGTCACCTCGTTTGAAGCTTTAAGGCTTATGTAGTCCGACCCGACATCCAGCCAGACCACACCGGACGGGGCTTCTATAGAAGTGTAGCCGGTCAGGGCTTCCGAAGTCGTGGCTCCTATGGCATTGAAGGCCTGGACTTTTCTGATATAAGCCTCGTTTGTAGAAAGAAAAAGTTCGCTTGCAGAAGTTTCTCCCGTGCCCGCAGACGCTTTGACCAGATCGTTCTCGTCGAGTATCCTAAACCCGTCCTCATTGGCGGATGTGTCCGACCAGCTGTAAGCAAGGCTGTTTTCCGATGTCGCCATAATAGCAAAGCTTTCGGGTGTTGATGGAGGCCCTAGCAGGGTCGTGAAATTGGAAATAGACGAAGGTTCTCCTGTCCCGTTGGCAGAGGAGACGGCTTTTACGGACCAATAATATGCGGTGGCCGGCTGAAGGGATGTCTTGTCCAATGCCGCTTCTGTTGTTGAAAAAACACCCAGGTCTGTTCCCGAGCCATCTGTCCCGATACTGACCTCATAAACATCCGCACCGGCAGCTGTGTCCCAGGCCAGCAAGGCTTCAAAAGTCAAAACCTGGGTCTCAGTAAGCCCGGTCACTTTGGCAGGCGGAGTAGTCGCGTCCAAAGATGCCGAGAGAGCTGTTTCTATATCTTCCCCGTTCTTTGCCTTGACCTTGAAGCTGTAAGAAGTGTTTGGCAGGCGGTCCCTGTACCTCCATCCCGAAGCCGACGCGCCCCAGTAAATCGTTGCCGCTGCGGTACCGTCTTCCTGAAGCCAGTTGGTCCCATCGTCGGTAGTTACGGCATAATATGTGGCTTCGGGATTGCCGTTTGCATTTATGCTTATGGTGCAATTGCTTGCATAAACAGCATCCCAACTGCCGGAGGCCGTCGATATCTCCGGGCTTGCCGCCAGAGTATACCTAGCTTCCGGGGTCACATTTGGATTTTCGACCGCGTCCCCGTTCCTTGACTTGAGTATGAAAGTGTAGCCGGTGTTGGGAGTTAGTCCCGTGCTTGTCCAGCCGTTAGAGCGTATCCAGGTAGAATCGTCTCCCGCGGTCTCGTTTATGAAGATAAGGCCTGATTCTCCGGACACCAGATTGGCCGGCTCAAAAGACATATGAACGGTGATCTGGTCTGTCGATACTCCCTCAAAGGTCGCGCCGTAGTTCGATATCCCGGAATACCTTGCACCGGCATCCATGGTGGCGCTGATCACCCCGTCTCCGTTGCGGGTCGAGATCTCAAAGGAATACTGGACATTTTCATCAAGTCCGGAGCTGGTCCACGCATCGTTGGCCGCTACCCATCCCGAGCTTGTGCCCAGAGTGGTGTTGGCAAAAAGGATACCGGAGGAGCCGGATGTAAGATTTGACGGCGTGTTCAGAGAACTTATGGAGATAGAAGTTTCGTCCGGGGCTCCCCAGTTGGCTCCCTGACTTGCCTCGATAGAAGTATACCTGGTCTCAAGCGATGAGGAGGATTCTCCCGCGTCGTTGTAGGCGATAACTTTTCTGGAGTAAGCCGTGTTGGCAGCCAGACCGCTTTCGGAAGTGGCATATGTTCCTGCGGACACCAGTGCTTTTACTTCATCACTTTCGTCCAGTATCCTAAAGCCCACTTCGTTTGTCGAGTTTGCCGTCCAGACATACGAAAGTGAGGTTGTGCTTTCTGCCGTTGCGGTAAAACCGCTCGGCGCCAGAGGCGCAACGGGCGGCAGAGTGGTAAAGTAGGAAACGGAAGAAGGCTCTCCCGTTCCGTTAGCGGTAGATACTGCACTCACGCTCCAAAAATAGACAACATCCGGCAGCAGGCCGGACATCAGGATACCTGCCTCCGTTGTAGAAGAAAGCCCGAGATTGGTACCCTGGGCGTCGGTCCCATAGCTTAACTCATACCTGTCGGCAGAGGCAACGCTTTCCCAGGTAAGCAGCGATTGGTTGGGGTCTTCGCCTGACTTTGTTAAACCGCTAGGTTTTGCGGGAGGCGTGGTATCACCAAGAGAACCGGAAAGAGAGGTTTCCAAAGAGTCCCCGTTGGCAGCCTTTACCTTGAAGCTGTAAAGAGTATTCGGCTGAACGCCGGTATAGTACCACAACAAGCCTTCTCCCCAGTAAACCGACCCGGAAGCGCTGCCGTCGCCCTGAAGATAGGTAACGCCTTCGTCCGTAGTAACGGCATACAGAGTACCGTCAGGGTTGCCGTTAGCTCCCGCCATGACGGCACAGTTGTAGCCGCTGGTAGAGTCGTAGCTTCCTGTAACGGTTTCGATCGTAGGAGTAAGCGCAAGGGTATATCTGGTCAGCGTTTCTGAGGTGGCTGTTTCAACACCCTCCGCGTTCCTGGCAGTTATGGTGAACTGATACGCCGTATTCGGCGAAAGTGTTCCGCTGGTCCAGGTGTTGGTCTTTAACCAGCCGCTTTCCGAAGCCTCTGTTGTATTTACAAAATAGATGCCCGAGCTGCCAAGCGCCAGATTGCTTGGCTCGCTTGATGCGTGTATCGTTAGGCTGTCTGACATTGTTTCCCATGTTGCGCCCGACATTGCCTCTATAGAAGTGTATCTGGAAACTGCGTCCGAAGTGGAAGCGCCAAAAGCATTGTACGCCTCGACTTTTCTGGTGTACTGCGTGTTGGCCGAAAGCCCGCCTTCGGAAGTTGAGGAGGCTCCCGCTGCCGCCAAGGCCTTTTCTGTATCAAGTTCATCCAGTATCCTAAATCCGGTCTCATCGGTAGAATTGTTGGCCCAGTAATAATCGAGCGAACCTTGAGAAGACGCCTCCACCGTAAGACCGGACGGCGCAACTGGCGGCGGAGAGAACCAATTAGTGTTATTGCCGCTGTCAGTTGAACCTGGAGGGTCTATGACCAGGGCATTTATGTTCTCGGAATCCATGACATCCACATAGCTTATGCTTCTTGTGCCGGATGGGTTTATCTTCCACTGGGACCCGTCAGAGGTGGACCTCATCACGGCCAAAGCTTCGTCCGAACCGGTAATGGACACGGTCCCTTCCACAGTTGTGATCTCTCCGGCTTCAAAGCTCAGGACCTTGCCCGGCGTTATACAGGTGAAGTTGTTGAAAGTCGTGCTTCCTTCTATCGTTGATATCCTGCCTGCTCCGTCAAACGCCACCGTGCCTGTCCCGGCATTGAAGGTCCCTGCTTCCCTGCTCAGGCAGCCGCTTATGGTGATGGTGTAGGCGGAGCAATTCAAAACACCTGCATTGAGGAATAGATCGTTTGCTATTGACAGCGATGTGCCAAGAGTTACGGTGTTTCCATAACCTGCTCCGATACTGAGCCCGGCGATGCTGCCCGAAAAAGAGCTGTCGATAAGAGCATCGGTTTCGGAAGACGCGTTAAAGTAGACCATATCGGAGGCTCCCGGAACGCTTGCCTTGTTCCAGTTCCCTGCTGTTGACCAATTGTTATCAACTCCTCCGTACCAGATATGCCCCTGCCACTGCAGCGTCGGATAGGCCTGCCCGTTCTTTATCCCCCAGACATTGTCAAAGTCCCAGCCGCTGAAAGTATATTTATTCATCATTTCGGCAGTGGTTTCCGGCGTTCCCTTGCCTGTATCGGACTGGCCTGTGGTGTCTGTGTCATAGTAAGAACCTGATATGGTCGAAGCGGAATCGCTTCCGATCAAACCGCCGGTTGCGGAACTTCCGGTAACAGCACCTGCAGCGTAAGAATTTGTTATTGAAGAGGAATTATTAGTCCCTATCAATCCTCCGACATTGCTTCCACCGCTAACATTCCCTGTAGCGTAACTGTTAATGACCTGGCTAGAGTCATCGTTATAACCCAACAGCCCTCCTGCGTTTAAATTGCCGTTGTTATTAACATCGCAGCTTGAATAGCTGTTCATGATAATAGACTGATAATTGGTCGAAGCCAGTCCTCCAACAGTATTCCCAAAACCTGTCACTCTGCCGGTGGAATAACAATTCTCTATTATAGAAGAATATAGACTTGGACCAACTAACGCGCCAACTCCTCCCGCTCCTGTTATGTTGCAATCAACGATCCCAACATCCTTTATGGTAGAACCGTACGATTCTCCAAAGAGTCCGACAGAATACACTAACGGTCTGTTAATAAAGAGCCCTGTGATGGTTTTGCTGTTGCCGTAGAATTTTCCTTTAAAGCGGTAAGGATGAGCGGCCCCCACCGGCACAAAGCCCTCTCCGCCGTTCCAGGCACCGGTCACTCCCGCCTCTATGTCATTTGCAAGTTTGAAGTTGATGTCGGCATCGTTACGATACTGCCTCATTGCCTGAAGTCCGTAGACATCGTAGATCATATACGGGCTGCCGGATGTGCCGGAGCCGGTAAATCTGAGAAATGTCCCGCTGTTGGTCGATATCGAAAAACTTTCGCAGGTAAAAGAATAGGTCTGAGGTAAAGTGCACTGGAACACTCCTGTTCCGTCCTGCTCAAAAGTAGTTGCTATCGTTACCGCGGCATTCTGAGTGATAGCCCCCGTATAGCCGGCGGTAATATAGAGAGCCCCGGCATTTACCTCGGTATCGATGATACAGTTCTTTATGCTGGTAGCGTCAAAGGAGGCGGTGTCTTCGGAGCTCGGGACCGTCCCGCTGCTCCAGTTGTCAGCATCGCTCCAGTTAAAAGTGGCTCCCCCGCCCGTCCACACCACCGGACCCAGAGTGCGGGACGAGGCGGTGATAGATGAGGTCTCGGTCCCGTCCCCGTTGCGCGCGGTTATCCTGTAAGTGTATGAGGTTCCTGAAGACAGAGGCGTATCCTCCCAGGAATTTGTCTGTATCCAGCCGCTGTCATTTCCAGTGGTCAGGTTCTCGAACAGCATACCGGAACTCCCAAGCGGCAGATTGGAAGGCTCGTTGACAGAGTGGACGGTTATAGAGTTAAGCGCCGCCTCAAAAGTGGCTGAGCCCGGAGCCTCTATATAAGTGTATTTTGTCCCTGCCTCAAGGGTGGCAGAAAGAACGGCATCCCCGTTCCTGGTCGTTATCCTGAACTCATACGGCGTATTTGCCAAAAGCCCGGAGCTTACCCAGGTATTGGTCCTTATCCAGCCGCTTGAGGCGCCTTCGGTAACATTTTCAAAATACATCCCCGAATCCCCCAAAGAGAGCCTGGCCGGTTCATTTGAAGAATGCACAGTTATGGAAGTTGTGGAAAGGCCTTCCCAGGTAGCAGTCGAAGCGGCCGCTATCAAAGAATATTTCACCGCCTCAAAAGTAGGGGTGTTTGTCCCGTCCCCGTTCCTTGAAGTTATGCTTAGCTGAACTGGGCTGTTTTCCTCAAGACTTGCAATATTGAATGAATTGGTCTTTATCCAATCACTTATGGCTATACGGGTGGGGAACGCAATAGTAT
>Ga0265297_10005906_pt1 | contig 18231 bp, 18 predicted proteins | sample Munlanlwell13791_FD_192502 | JGI IMG/M metagenome (GOLD analysis project Ga0265297, IMG submission 192502) | Leachate microbial communities from a municipal landfill in Southern Ontario, Canada - Leachate well 137-91 | ecosystem: Engineered > Solid waste > Landfill > Unclassified | place...
TTACATGCCGCCCCTGGCGCACAAAATTGCGATTGGCATAGCGATTCAACCGGAAAAGCTCTTTTTTGGGAAAAAGAAAAGTTCCGCAAAGAAACATTGCAGTTATGGGAAGAAATAGTAAGTAAAGTTAAGGAAGAGCCGGCATTAATCGGCTTCGACGTTATTAATGAACCGGTTCTTGATCAGAAGCCAACAAGTATTTTGACTAAATTCTACAAAGAGGCCATAGAATGCATTAAGGCAATAGATAAAAAACATACCATATTTCTTGAAGGAAGCCTCTGGGCTCAACGCATAGATTTTCTTCGTGACTTGATAGAAGAAAATGTTTCGATAAGTATTCATACTTATCAGCCGCTTGATTTTACGTTTAATTTTGTGCCTTTTTATAAGTTTCCCGGAAAAATTAATAATGAACATTGGGACGCAGATAAGATGCGAAAATACCTTGAACCCTATTTCTTATTTTCTAAAGATAATAAAGTCCCCATCTTTGTAGGGGAATTTGGCATAAATTGGAGAGGAGGGTTTTGGGGTGAACTCAATTGGCTGGAAGATATTTTGAAAGCATTTGACGATTTTGGATTTAACTATACCTATTGGACATATAAGGCAGTTTCCGGTTATGTATTTCCGGATGGATTATACCAGTATATACAAAACAGTAAATACATCCTAAGAGAAGGCCCGATTCACGGGTGGGAAAATTATATAACCAACTTCCAAAAAGAAAAAAATAATATTTTAGATTTCTGGCAGACAAAAAATTTTACACCAAATAATGCAATTATTTCTAAATTAAAGGAGCATTTCAAAAATGAAAACTGAGAAAAATGTAGTACCGGCAATCCTTACCGATAAAAAAGAAAAGTTACTCGATATGGTGGATAACTGTTCTCAATTTTGCAATTATGTTCAAATAGATATAATGGACGGCGTGTTTGTTCCTTCAAAAAGCATAAGCGTAGCTGACCTTAAAGGTGTGCGTTTTCCCGTAAAAAGTGAAGCGCATTTAATGGTTGCTAAACCCCTTGAGTGGATAGAAGCATTTAAAAATGCCGGTTCACACAGGATAATTTATCATTTTGAAATACCTAATGAGCACTTACGAATAATAGAGGCAATAAAAAAACTGAATCTCGAAGTAGGGCTTGCGATAAATCCCTCAACCAAGATAAAAGATTTTAGTTTTTTAGTTGACAAACTGGACTCTGTGCTTTTTATGTCGGTTATACCCGGTTTTTATGGCTCGAAATTTATTCCCGAGGTATTGGATAAAATAAAAGAATTTAAAAAAATATATCCCGGCAAATGCACAGGCATAGACGGAGGAGTAAAAGCTGAAAACACGTCAACCATTGCTCAAAGCGGCGTAGATTATGTATGTGTAGGAAGCGCTATACTTAATGCCGCAAACCCAAAGAATGCCTATTTAGAAATAAAGGATTTATTAAATGAATAAGCTTACCAAGATACTTGTATTTATCCTTGTAATATCTGCCCCCCTGGTCTTTTACAAATATTTTTACAAACCTAAAGCCAGGCCAGTAATAAAAAAGATTATCCCGGGCGAAGTTGTCAAAAAACCTAAAATCGCTTTAATCTTCGATGATTTAGGAGAAAACCCGAAGGATTTAAAAGAAATTCATTCCCTGGGCATACCGGTAACTGTCTCTGTAGTACCAGGGCTCAAATTTTCAAAAAGCATTGCGCAAACGTCTCAATTTTACGGATTTAGCGTCATGACCCATATGCCTCTTGAGCCGAAAGAAGCACAAAAGTACCGGACGAATAAATATAAATTTATAAGCAGTTCCCTGTCAAGAAGCGAACGTGCGGCTTTACTTCGTTATTATCTCAACTGCATACGCGTATCTATCGGAGTAAATAACCATATGGGCTCTGCAGCAACTGAAGATAGTAAATTAATGAAAGAAGTTATTCTTGCAGTTAAAAATAGCGGGCTATTTTTCGTTGACAGCCATACGTCTTTAAATTCTGTAGCTTGCGAAGTAGCAAGGAAAGAAAAGGTGCTTTGCGGCTATAATGAGGGGTTTTTTGACAGCGTAGACGATATAAATGTTATGCAGAACAAATTTTTAGAGCTAATTAAAAAAGCTAAAGAAAAAGGGAAAATAATTGTTATAGCCCACCCCAAAAAGAAAACTTTCCTTTTGCTTCATAAATTATTGCCTAAGGTTAAAAGCCAGGTGCAGTTTATCACTACAAAAGATTATTTTGGTTTATAAAAGCTGGCCTTCCGTCAGCAATTTTATTTCCATTCAAAATATGAAAAAAGTACTTTTACATATCTGTTGCGGAGTATGCGCATTTGCCTGTATTAATTATCTTAAAGAGGCAGGATTCTACGTAGAAGGATTCTTCTGCAATCCCAATATAATGCCGAACGAAGAGTATATAAAAAGAAAAGACGCAGCAGAAAAAGTATGCGGAATAACTTCGGTAAAGCTAAACGCGCCCATCTATGCGCCTGGCAACTGGGATACTGTTTGTTCAATCTATTCAAATGAACCGGAAGGCGGCAGGCGCTGCGATTTATGCTACGAGTTTCGCCTTAAAGAAACTTTTCATAAGGCCATGGAATTGGGTTTTGATTTTTTTACAACAACATTATCTGTAAGCCCGCATAAGAAAAGTAAGATAATTAATGAGATTGGTATAAAAATTGCACCGGCGTATTTTATGGCCATAGATTTTAAGAAGAATGACGGCTTCAAAAAAACTATGGAATTTGCAAAAACAAACAATATCTATAGGCAGAATTATTGCGGATGCGCGTATAGCATAAGATAACAGGTGACAGAGGACAGAAGGGAAGAAATAAAAATATTCTGTACTCTGTTTTCTGTACTCTGTAAACTAACCGAGTGAAACGAGGTTAAGCATGGCTGAACCGTATTATTCGTTTAATAGATACTTGAGAGAAAAATTCGGCGAAAGAGTACAACGCATAAGCATAGACGCGGGGTTTAGTTGCCCTAATTGTGATGGCCGAATAAGTAAAGACGGATGTATTTATTGCGACAATAAGGGTTTTAGCATCTATGCCGGAAAAGCCAAAGACATTAAAACACAAATAACCGAATCAATAGAATATTATAAGAAAAAATCTGGCATTAAAAAATTTATTGCATATTTTCAAGCGTTTAGCAGTACTTACGCGGATATCAAATCTTTAAAGGAAAAATACGATACTATACGGCAGTTTCCTGAAATTATTGGGCTTTTCATTTCTACACGTCCAGATTGTATCGATGAAGAAAAGTTAGAACTAATTGCCGCTTATAAAAAAGATTATCTGGTTTGGATAGAATATGGCCTTCAAACCACCCATAACCATGCGCTACAAACTTTAAACCGAAATCATACCTATGAAGATTTTACTAATGCTGTTGCACTTACAAGAAAGTATGGCATAAACGTGGGGGTTCATTTGATTTTAGGATTACCCTGGTTAACACATGAAGATACAATGCAAGATGCCGTTTTACTGTCAAAACTGGATATCCAGGGAATAAAATTGCACGTTTTACACATTTTTAAAGATACGAAATTGTGTGAAATGCATAAAGAGAAACAAATAAGTCTTGTAACCCGGGAAGAATACGTAAAAATGGTGTGTGATTTTCTTGAACGCATCCCGGATAATATGGTAATATTACGTTTAATTTCCAGCAGTAATCCTAAATTGCTGGTTGCACCATTATGGATGAATGATAAAAATTCTGTGATTGAAAGTATTAAAAATGAATTCATAACCCGGAAAACTAAACAAGGATATTACGCAAAACATTAAAAAAATATGAAAGCCGTAATTTTACGCGTCGCAAAAGCCAGCTTAAGTATTCCTAATGAGACCAAGGAATCTATTTCCATAGGTAGGGGGCTTGTGATTTTTGTGGGAATAGATAAGAAAGATAATGATGCTACGCTTGAAGACTTTGCGGAAAAAGTTACAAATTTAAGAATTTTCGATGACGAAAATGGAAAACTTGATTTTTCGCTCAAAGATAAAAATTATGAAATTTTATGCGTGCCGAATTTTACTCTTTGTGCTAATATTAACAAAGGGAGAAGGCCTTCATTCGAAAACGTAATGCCACAGGATGCAGCCAGAAAATTATTTGAAAATTTAATTATTCTTCTGGGAGCGCGGGGATTATCGGTAAAATCAGGGAAATTTGGCAAAACCATGGTTATAAATACTGAATGCATCGGGCCGGTTAATCTCGTTGTAGAAATCTAATATTTCTATGTTTAAAAATCGCACCTTATTAGTTTGTTTAATAATTTCGATATCTTTGCATGTTTTTCTGTTTACGTATTTTTCTTTTTACATTAAAACCTCCAATACTCCTTTTATACTTTCGTGGCCGGCAATATTAACCCAAGAAGACCTTTTAATTACGGATAAACCGTTTAAATTCGACACCGCAATAAATTTTGCACGGACATCAAGTATTGATAAATCTTATTTTTTGCCCACCCTGGAAAAGCCTTTGTTTGAAGTTAAAAAAGAACGCTCTTTACAAAACGTACAGAAATTGCCCGAAAGCCGCTCAATAGGTACCTATAATCTTAAGGAAACTGATTATCTATACCTCTGGGAAAAACCCAAGAGTTTTATCGACTGGGATAAAGAAACAATACAATACAAAGCATTTATCTCTCCATACGGAAAGGTTATCCTATCGTTTCCAACGAAGCTCCCTGTCAACTCTACCGGCAATATGTCATCTCAGGATTATATGAGACAGGCTGCATTGTTTTTGAAGAATAAATTTCTCTGGACAAAGATAGAGGCAGTGGTAAGATAAATATGAAAATAGAGTTATCGGTTTTTTTGGCAATAATATCCAGTGTTTTGATCGTTGGTGTCATGGTTATTGAGCTTATTGAAGAAAGAAAAAAAACCATGGCGAGAAAAGATACGCACCTTAGAAAAGAAAAGTGCGAAGTGTGCACTTCGCTATATTTTATCTCATCGGCATTAAAATATTGGCGTTGCCCATATTGTAACAGCTTAAACAAATAAAATGATTACCGAAATTGGAATAGGAGCTGGCGAAATCTGGCATTTCCTTGATAAACACGGGGAAGTGACCCTAACTAGCCTTTTTAACGGTATAGAAAAACCTAAAGAACTTATATTAATGAGCTTGGGTTGGCTTGCCAGAGAAGGGCATGTGCTTGTCCGGTTTGAAAATAACGAGTATAGAATGACTTTGCGTAAAGGCTCTTAATCAAAAGGAGAACGCAATGAAAAAAGGTATAGTTTTAATAACTGTCTCAGGGATAATGCTTGTTGTTACTATTTTGGCTGTAGTTGCATTAAATTTGATGACGGCTGAGTCACGGACAGCAGAGCATAAACTTAGAAGAATACGGGGTTACTTTGCCGCACAAGGAGCAATAGTGCATGCCTTGGAAAGGCTAAGAAGAGAGGGTACCGCCAATGCAACAATAACCGCCATCAATGGTGACCATCCAATTTTTACCGGTCAAGACCCCACAGGCGCCACGCAATACTCTATAACTACAGATATAAATGTTGTAGCCAGGGGTACTGGTAACTGCGCTTCCACAAGCCCTTCGCCGTTTTGTGTTAGTGCCACTGCCCCTTATTAAAATCTTGGCATTAATCTTTCCTGCCTTTCTTGACAGAAAAGGGTTTCTCTGTCAAAATATTTATTAAACTGTTAATTTCTATAAATTTTCTGATTTCGATTGAGATTTAGAAATTTGTCGAAATTGATGGAAATTTATTGTATCTCTTTACTTTCTATTTTTTCGGGCCTGTAGCTCAGTTGGGAGAGCACTTCGTTCGCAACGAAGGGGTCAGGCCCGCCTTTTTAAATCTTGCGGGCCGGTAGTTCAGTTGGGAGAACGCCTCGTTCGCAACGAGGAGGTCGGCGGTTCGAATCCGCTCCGGTCCATTTTTATATTTTGGTGGCGGGCAACTCTCCTCAGGTCCATATTCTTGCTTCTATGTTACGTTTGTCAGCTTAAAGGCCTGTGGCAGTTTGGTGGCAATCGTTGGATGCACTACAAAGAAGGTTTCGACTTCGTCGAAGAGTACATACAACTTTCTTCAGGTCCATATTAAACAGATTGCAGATAACAGTCTAACAGGCTTTCAGCCTGTTGAGCAGATAGGCAGATATCTAATTCCAATCTGTCATCTGCTATCTACAACAAAAACTATAAACAAACTATGCGTATAAAAATATATTTTCTTTTAATGATAACTGTTTCAGCTTGTTTTATAAATGTATATTCTAACGAAATTAAAAGCCCTGAATTTAACGGTACATTTTACCCGGCCAAGGCGAGTGCGTTAAATAAGTTTATCAATAATGCCATGGAAGAAGCAGGTAATTCGACAATCAATGGAGAAATTATAGGCATTTTAGTGCCGCATGCAGGATATGTTTATTCCGGAAAAATTGCCGCAGTTGCGTACAAAGCAATAGCGGGTAAGCGATTCGATACGGTTGTTATTATTTCATCAGCTCATCAGCATTATTTAGAGGGAGCGGCCATTTATCCCGAGGGTATTTTTATAACGCCCTTGGGAAATCTTGAAGTCGACCGCGAAGCAGCCCAGGCTCTTAAGCCGCTTGATTTTTGCGTTCTTAATACCCAATATTTCGCACGGGAACACCCGATAGAAGTACAGCTTCCGTTTATAATAAAAACTGTAAAAAATGCAAAAATACTGCCGATAATCCTTGGAAAAAATAGCCTCGAAAATTTACAAAAGCTGGCAGGCGCACTTACGGAAATTTCTCAAAAAAAACAAATCCTTGTTGTTGTTTCTTCAGACCTTTCTCATTTCCACGCTTACGATGAAGCAGTGGCAATGGATAAAGAAACAACAGAACTTATCAAAAATAAGGATATTGATTACCTCTGGACCTCCGAAGAATATGCGCAGAATCTTGCCTGTGGAATATATCCGATAATTGCGCTGCTTTATTATTCAAACCTAAAAGATGCCCAAATAGATATTTTAAAATATGCAAATTCCGGTGATGCCACCGGCGACAAAGAAAAGGTTGTGGGCTACGCTGCGGCTGTAAGTTACATTACGGAGAAGATGAAGGAACCCGCTAAAGAGGAGGAAAAGACAATGACGGAATTTAGATTAAACGATGCAGAAAAAAAAGAGTTATTAAAGATAGCGCGTTCGACTCTGGAAGGCTATTTAAAAACCGGTAAAGCTCCAAAGATCAAAGCTGAATACCCCATACTTAACGAAAAAAGAGGCGCATTTGTTACATTAAAAAAACATGGCCAGCTTCGCGGCTGTATCGGTAGAATTGTTGCAGATACGCCTTTGCGTGAAGTTATATCGAGCGTTTCAATCGAATCCGCAACCGAAGACCCGCGCTTTACACCAGTTACATACAACGAATTAAAAGATATCGAGATTGAAATATCTGTATTGACGCCGTTTGAAAAAGTAAATGACATAGGGGAAATCGAAGTAGGAAAACATGGGCTTTTAATTAGTAAAGGTTATTACTCCGGGCTTCTTCTCCCCCAAGTACCGCTTGAGTATGGATGGGACAGGCAAACCTTCCTTGAGCACACCTGTCTTAAAGCAGGCTTACCAAAAGATACCTACAAGGAAAAGGGGATTATGCTTTATAAATTTAGTGCCATCGTATTTAATGAAAAAGATTAATCTAAATAATATGTCTAAGGTAAGATTATTTCTTCCTAAAAATGAAATTTGCGACGTTGTCACGGTTAAGGATAAAGATATTTTGCATAAAGCCAATGACGTATTAGCCTTAAAGAAGGGGCAACATGTTTATCTGTTTGACGGCGAAGGTATGGAATATCGTTATCAAATAACTGAAACAAGCCGTAGATGTATTTCTTTAAAAAAAGAGGCCGTAGAGTGCACCAGTAACGCGCCTTTAGAAAAAATTACACTGGGTTTACCGCTACTTAAGGAACAGAAAATAGAGTTGATTTTGCAAAGAGCCACCGAGCTCGGTGTTTGGGCGTATCAGCCGTTTATCTGCGAAAGAAGCATACGAGAACATCCTTCATCCGGCAAAAAAGAAAGATGGATAAAGATTGTGCAGGAAGCAACACGGCAATCAAGCAGGTTATGGCTTGCGCAAATAAATGAAATTATTGATTTCGAAACATTAATTAAACAGGATTTTAGCCTGAAAATAGCTGCTTCAATTGAGGGGCAAAAAATAATCGATATCACAAAAGAAAAATATCGTAAAATTCTCCTGATGATAGGCCCTGAAGGCGATTTTTCACCGCAAGAATACGAAAAGTTAAAAGCTAACGGCTTTATTTTCCTTAAACTTTCCGAAAATATTCTGCGTGTAGAAACTGCAGCAATCATGGCCAGCGGAATCATTAATTATTTTCTTATGCGTTAGAGATGAAAGTTAAATTCTACACCTTAGGTTGCAAAGTTAACCAATACGAAAGCCAGGCTTTACAGGAAGAATTTAGCGCTTGCGGTTTTACTGTAACGGAAGAATTGGCTGATATATATGTAATAAATTCCTGTTCAGTCACTGCGAAAGCGGATTCAGATTCAAGGCGCCTTGTGCTTAAGGCTAAAAAAGAAAATCCTAAAGCAAAAATTGCGGTATGCGGTTGCTGGCCGCAGTTAAACGCTGATGCAGCTAAAAAAATAGGCGCAGATTATGTTGTAGGCCAGGACAGAAAACAATCATTAGTTGATATAATAAAAGGAATTACAGCTAAACCAAAAGACATCTGGTCGTTAAAAATAAATGGTTTTACTAACCAACGCACCTTTGTTAAAATCCAGGATGGTTGTAATAATTTTTGTTCGTTTTGTAAAGTGCCTTTTTTAAGGGGCGGTTCAATCAGTAGGCCCGGCAATGACGTCATAAAGGAAATAGAAAGGCTGGAAATCCGGCATAAAGAAATTGTCCTTTGCGGTGTTAATCTCGGGGCTTACGGAAAAGACTTACTACCCGAAACTAGCCTCTATGACTTGTTAAAAACCATATTGCACAGAAATTCACTTACCCGCCTGCGTTTAAGTTCACTTGAGCCTAATTCGGTAGATGAAAGAATAATCGGGCTTTTTGCGCATCCTAAAATGTGCCCGCACATACATCTTCCTTTCCAAAACGGCGATAACCGCGTCTTAAAAGAAATGAACAAAAAAGAGACCGTTGAGATGTATGAACAAATCGCCGCGTGCCTGCGTAAATTAAATCCGAAAATTGCCATAAGCTGTGATATTATTGTTGGTTTTCCGGGAGAGGATGAAGCCAGTTTTAACAACACCGTAAATTTTTTAAATAAGATTAAACCGATGCGCACGCATATTTTTACTTTTTCCAGCCGTGAAAAAACCAGGTTTTACGGACAAAAAATAAATCCCGTTAAGGCCAAAGCGCGTTTTAGGCATCTGAAGAATATTACGGATTCATTAGCTATGGAGTATAAAATGGCGTTTCTGGGAAAAACCCTCAACCTGGTTGTCGAAGAAAAAAAATCCGGCTATCTTTGCGGTTATACCGAAAACTATATAAAACTTCATGCAAAAGGCGAGGCTCGCCCGGGAGAAATCATTACTGTACAAATAAATAAAGTAGATAAAGATAAGGCCTTTGGGATAATTGTCGAAGGAAAAAATTAAATGCGTCTTAACGTTTACATAAGCAAAAGTGGCTATTGTTCGCGAAGAAAAGCTGATTTGTTAATTAAAGAAAGTAAAGTGACTGTGAACGGCGCAATTATCGACAAACCGTTCTATGAAGTAGATAAGAATTCGAATGTTTGCGTAGGCGGAAATAATATAAGCATAAAGGATTATGTTTATATAGTGTTTAATAAGCCAAAAGGAGTTACCACTACCTGTCATGATAAATTCGCGGATAAAAAAATTGTGGATTTTTTTCCTGAAAAATTCAGAGGAATCTTTCCCGTGGGCAGGCTTGATAAAGATACCTCCGGATTAATTATCTTAACCAACGATGGCAAACTTTGTTACCAAGTAACGCATCCAAAATTTCAGATTGAAAAAGAGTATAAAATAATTTTGGATAAAGTTTTATCCAAAAACGATATACAAAAAGCAATAAAAGGAATAAGCGATACCGGAGAACTGCTTAAAGTTAAAAAAATAAACTTGTTCAAAGAAAGCCCTTTTCAATCCAGTTATGGTGTCGTTATATCTGAAGGCAAAAAGCGGCATTTACGCAGGCTTTTTAACGCCTTGGGTTATTATGTAATTGATCTAAAAAGGATAAGGATAGGGGATCTTTCGATTGGTAACCTTAAATCCGGTGACTATATTTTTCTTGAGAAAGAAAAGATTTATCATTTACTTTTTGCGAATCCGAAGCTAAAATGAACTTTCCCACTATAAATGATGGGGTTTTTTGAAAAATTTGACAAAAGTTCATTCCTCCGAAGCCGCACCGGAGATTAACCGCGAACGGCGAAGGAGAATAATTCTCTAAACAAAACCATGAAAGTAATATTTTTAGACAGAGACGGCGTTATAAATGAGTATCCTGGGGACAGAAATTACATAACAAGCCATAAAGAATTTAAGTTTATAGCCGGCAGCATCCAGGGGATTAAAAAGCTAAAAGAAAAAGGCTTTAAGCTTTTTGTTATCTCCAATCAGGCAGGCATTTCAAAAGGCCTCTACAGCGAAAAGGTTTTAAGCCAAATTACGAAAAAAATGGTAGACGGTTTAAAGAAACATAAAGCTGAAGTTGACGGAATATATTACTGCAAGCATAAAGAAGGGGATAATTGCGCTTGCCGGAAGCCAAATACCGGCTTAATGCATGAAGCATTAAAAAATTTAGGTAAACCGGTTACAGTTTCTTTTTTTATCGGCGATTCCTTCCGTGATATGAATGCCGCAAAAAAATTCGGAGCAAAACCGGTCCTGGTTCTTTCCGGAAAAGAAAAAATCTCAAACCGCGATAATTGGGATTTCGAACCGGACTATATTTTTGACAATCTGCTTATAGCAGCCTATTATATATGTTCGCACTATGGATAAAATTCTGCTTGTATATGCAAGTTTTGGTGAGGGCCATAAAAGATGCGCTCATTCGCTTAAGGATTACCTTAATGCGCCCTGCGTAGATCTTTTAGATTTTTCTTATCCTTTCATAAAAAAACTCTACATTTTTCTTTATTTAAGTGTAACCGAACGCCTGCCTTATTTTTGGAATTTTATATACTCTTCAACAAGAAGCGCACATTTGCGTTTCCTTGCAAATCAAATCCAGCAATTCCTATTTTTTCCTTTTTTTGAATATTTGCGCAAAACCCATCCTAAAATAATAATCACTACCCATTTTTTTCCGCTAGGTTTTATCGATAAAGTAAAAAAAGAACTGGATATAAAAATAATGACAATAGTAACCGATATACGGGCACATCCTATCTGGGCAAACAATTGCGTTGATATGTATTTTGTGGCGCATGAAGAAACCAAAAAAGATTTAATTAAACTGGGCATAGAACCATCTAAAATTACCAGCGGCTATATTTCACTGCGGCAAGGTTTTTTAAATATGCCCCAGCATATAAGCATAAGGAAGAAGTTCTTACTGGATGAAAAGCCGGTTATACTTTTCATGTCCTCGCTTAGAGGAAACTTTCCCTATGTTGATGAGATAATTTCTACGATTAAAGATAAATTCAATATTTTTTTTATTTACGGAAGGAATTTAAAGCTTAAAAATTACCTTGAAAACCTTAAACTTCCAAACCTTAAGTTTTTTCCTTCTTATGAAGAAATTTGGGAACTTTTTAGTATAAGCTCAATCATAGTTACGAAACCGGGCGGGCTTACCATTTTTGAAGGAATATACGCAAAGAAATTGTTTATTTTTATGCGTTATATTCCCGGGCAGGAAAAAGAAAATATGGATTTTTTGGAAAAATACGGCATAGGGAAATTTGCCGAAAGTAAATTGGAATTCTTAAATGCCTTGAATTATTTTAACGAAAAGAAGGAAGAACTTGTAAATAACTATCCGATTAATTTTTCGGATATACGGCCCATCATAAGAGAAACCATAAATTCGCTTATCTCTTTGGATATAAAGGAATGAAAAAACTACGGATTGCAAAAGTAATACTGCCTATTGCCCTGGAGAGAGAATTCGATTATTCAATTCCTGATTCGTTTAATGTAAAATTGGGTTCACGACTGCTTGTTGATTTTAGAGGCATTAAAACAGTTGGAATACTTAGCGAAATAGTGCATAATTCTGCGATAGAAAAGATAAAACCGGTTATAGAAGTTTTGGATACTAATCCTGCATTATCACAAGATGCCATAAAATTTGCCAAACAACTAAGTGAATATTACCCTTATCCGCTAGGTGAATTTTTATTTATGATGTTGCCTGGTTATCTAAAAAAACCTCGGCCAACCGATTTACCATCGTTTGAAAAAGAAACAAACGTAAATATTCCTCAAAACCTATTCGTGAAAGCCGAAACATTCGAAAAACGTTATGGAATATGGAAAAAGTTTGTCATAAATAAACTAAAATTGGGTTCGGTTTTAATAATACTTCCTCAAATTTCTTATCTAAATGAAGCTAAAAAAATAATCGAAAAAGATTTCCCCGATTTGAAAGTAATGCATGGCTATCAAACTGAGAAAGAACTATTTCAGGGCTGGCTTTCCACAAGGAAGAATTCACTTATTTTAGGCAGCCGAATGGCTCTTTTTTACTATCCTTACGACCTTGAATTAGTTATTATCGAGGAAGAAAACAGCTCGTATTATTTTCAGGAAGAAAAGCCTTTTTACCATCTTTTCGATGTTGTATCCATGCTTTCGAAAGCAAAAAAAATAGATATTATATTTGGTGCAGGCTATCCAAGCATCAGCGCATATAATCTAATAAGTCAAAAACGGCTTAAGCTGGATGAAAACGACGAACATCAGAAAGAAATCAAGATAGTAAACATCGGGGAATATAAGCGGCAATTGATAAGCCCACTACTTGTAGAATTGTTGAATAAGAGTTTATCCTCGGGGCAACGCAATGTGATAATGTGGAATAAAACAGGATTTGGTTCGTATCTTGCGTGTTCTTCGTGCGGCTATATATTCAAATGCGAAAGATGTTCTACTTTTCTTAAGCAATCGCTTACAAGAAATAAAGGCATATGCCCATCATGCGGGTTACAGCGCGATTTATCAAAAATATGTAAGTTATGTAACAGCGGTTATATACGCAGCGCAGGCTGCGGCATAGAGCGGATAGAATCGAGTTTAAAAAAAATATTTCCTGACATAAAAATAGATGAGTGGGAAAAGAAAGCCCCGGATACACAAATCATCCTTGCTACATCAAAAATTTTAAGTACTATATATGGCAGCGAGAAGTTTGATAACGGATTCTTTCTGGATGCCGATTACCAGATGTCACGGCTTGATTACGACGCTACTTTCGATACTTATACATACTTAAAAAAACTTAACTGTTTATTCAGGGAAAATATATATGTGTTTACGCGCAACAAAAATCATTATTTGTTTAAAACCATAAATGAACCATGGAAACACTTCTACGACAAGGAACTTTTGTCACGAAAAGAGCTAAAACTTCCTCCCTACGGGGCTCTTGTGCAGATTACTTTAAGAGCACGTTCTGCCGAACGAGTATTCGAGCGTTCAAATCGTCTCTTTAGGGAATTAACTGACAAGGGTTTTGATGTGTATGGCCCGCTCAAAGAACAACCTTTTAAACTCAGAGGTAAATTCCGCTATTATATTATAATGAAATCAAAAGACGGATATCGGTTACGTAAGGAAATAAAACAGATAGCTAAAGGTGTGCGTAGCCAGGGAATACAAATGGCAATTGCGATACATTGAATACAGAGAACAGATAACAGAAGAATCTGCCTTCTGTTTTCTGTGCTCTGTTATCTGTTCTCTGTATTCTGTCATCTGAACCCTAACCGAGCGAAGCGAGGTTAATATGAATATAATCTATTTTGGAAGCTCTAAATTTTCGCTAATAATTCTTGAGAATCTTTGCCTTTCGGGATTTATCCCAAAACTTGTTGTTAGCCAGCCCGATAGGCCAAAGGGGAGGGGGCTTAAACCGCAACCAACTGAAATAAGCCTATTCGCCAAAAAAACAAATATTCCCATAATTACGCCGCAATCGCTTAAAACCAGTGAGATAAAGGAAGCGCTATCTGGCAAATCCCCCGACTTATTCATAATCGTTGATTATGGAAAAATTCTTCCGTCATCTTTGCTATCTATTCCAAGGATAGCTGCTCTTGGAGTGCACCCCTCGCTGCTGCCGCTTTATCGTGGCCCTGCACCTATAAATTGGGCCCTGCTTAAAGGGGACAAAGAAACCGGAGTCACCATATTTAAAGTGGCTGAAGGCTTGGATACCGGGGATATAATTTTGCAAAAAAAAATTGCAATATCTGACAATGACAACGCATATACTCTTCATGAAAAGCTGTCACCTGAGGGCGCAAAACTATTAATAGAGTCATTAAACATGCTTAAAAAGGGCAATTGGACACCTACTGCCCAAAATGAAGCTTTTTCATCATTTGCTCCTAAGCTTCAAAAAGAAGACGGCAGGATAAAGTGGCAAGATAATGCCGCAGATATCCGTAACAAAATTAGGGCAATGTCCGGTTGGCCTAGTGCCTATACTTTTTATAAAGGAAAAATAATTAAAATAATAGAGGCTGACATAATTCTTGTTACCACAGAAGCAGGACCTTCAACAATAGAAACAGTCAAAAAAGATGGCATATATGTTTCAACCGGAAATGGAATATTAAAAATAAAACGCCTTAAGCCCGAAGGAAAAGGTGAAATGGATGCATATTCTTTTGTGCTGGGGCACGGTGTAAAAGCCGGGGATAAATTTGAATAATGAAAAAAAATGCAACCAAACATTACCGCGTATTCTTTTCGGGAATGGTACAAGGGGTAGGATTTCGTTACACCACGCAAGCAATCGCCGATAAGTATGCAATTTATGGATGGGTAGCTAATCGCGGTAACGGCACAGTTGAGCTTGATATAGAAGGCGCGTCTTACAATTTGGATAATTTCTTAAAAGATCTTAAGGAAGAATTCAAAACATACATCAAAGATGTTCAAATAGAAGAGCTGCCGATTGGTGAAAAGTATAATGATTTTCAGATACGATTCTATTGATGTAGTTCTAGTTAAATGATGCTCGATACTCGTTAAAAGTAGCTATAAAATATTGACGGGCATCTAGCATCCAGTATCTAGTATCCAATTTACTTTTTAAACCCAAACATGCGTTACGGTATTTTTTCTGATGTGCACAGTAACATCGAAGCGTTTACCGCAGCCATAGAGTATTATAAAAAGGAGAAAATAGATACCTTTATCTTTCTAGGTGATATAGTTGGTTACGGTGCAAACCCAAAAGAAGCAATTTCCTTATTGCATGACTTAAACCCAATCTGTATAGCTGGTAACCACGATTGGGCGGTAATTGATAAATTAACTACTGATTGCTTTAATGAATATGCAAAAGAAGCAATTATCTGGACAAAAACTCAAGTTTCGTTGGAAAACGACTATTTGCGGGAATTCCCGCTTACTTATCAAAACGAAAATTTCTTTTGTGTCCATGGTAGCCTGAATAACCCGGAAGATTTCAATTATATCTGGGGGATCAATGATGCGAGAGAAAATTTAGAGTTACTTAAAACTAAAATTTTATTCGTAGGCCACTCCCATCGCGCCCAGATATATTACAAGAATGTAAAAGGCATTTTTTTTCACTCTGAAGCAAGTATTTCTATAAAAACAGATGAAAAATACATTGTAAATGTAGGCTCAATCGGCCAACCTAGGGATAGGGATAGCCGGCTTTCTCTCTGTATTTATGATAGTGAAGAAGGCATAGTCAGCATCAAACGTATGCAGTATAATATTAAGCTTGCAGCAGAAAAAATTATAAACGCCGGACTGCCTCAAATACTTGCTTCAAGGCTTTTTGTGGGGTGGTAGACGCAGAGGACAGATGACAGAAAATAGAGGACAGAAAGACGGGGAATGAAAAACGAAGGGTGAAGGGCGAAAATAGAGGGACGATAAAGAGGGAAAAGTATCGCGTAAACGAACTTATTATGGGTGAGTTGGATAAAATAAAAAAAGAAATCGAAAAGTTGCGTGAGCAAATCCGCGACGCCGACTATAAATATTACGTTTTAAGCGAGCCGGAAATTTCCGATAAAGAATATGACGACATCTTGAAACAACTCAAAGGCCTTGAAGAAAAATACCCGCAGCTTATTACTCCGGATTCTCCTACTCAGCGCGTTTCCGGCGGCCTCCTCGAAGGCTTTCCTACTGTAGAACATAAAATAAAAATGATTTCTCTGGATAACACTTATTCAATAGAAGAACTTAAAGACTGGGAAAATAAAATCAAACGGATACTGAAACGCGATGTCTATATTGATTATGTGGTTGAACTTAAGATAGACGGCGTAAGCTGCGCATTAACTTACGAAAAGGGAATGCTTCTAACCGGGGCAACAAGAGGCGACGGAACTATCGGCGAAGACATCACGACAAACGTAAAAACAATAAAATCAGTGCCTCTTAGATTAAGGGGGGACGCTCCAGAGGTGCTCGAAGTCCGGGGCGAAATTTACATGGATAAAAAAGACCTGGAAAACATAAATAAAATGCGCCTTAAACTGGATGAGCAGCCTTTTGCCAATCCACGCAATGCTGCAAGTGGTTCGTTAAAATTATTAGACCCTTCAATAGTTAAAGAACGCAACTTGAAATGCTTTATACATTCATCTGGCCTGGCAAAAGGAGTTGAATTTAAAAATCATTATGAATTTTTTGAAAAAATTAAGGCTCTGGGCTTACGAATAAATCCTTACAATAAATTATGCAAAGATTTGGATGAAGTAATTGAATACTGTCTTTCCTGGCAGTCCAAGCGCGATAGTTTGGAATATGAAATTGACGGAATCGTAGTAAAGGTGAATGATTATAGGTTACGTAAAGAACTGGCTGAAACCTTAAAATCTCCTCGTTGGGCAGTTGCCTATAAATTTCCGGCACATCAGGCAACAACTACTGTGCAAAAAATTGAGTTTGGTGTAGGTAGAACCGGTATAATTACCCCCGTAGCCATACTTAAACCGGTTGAATGTGCTGGAGTAACCATTTCAAGGTCAACCTTGCATAATTTTGATGAAATTGAGCGTCTTGACGTAAGAGAAGGTGATACTGTTTTAATCGAGCGGGCCGGAGAAGTTATTCCTAAAATAGTCAAAGTTATAACTACAAAACGCAAAGACGCCTCAAAAAAAATAAAAGTACCAATGGTGTGTCCGGTATGCAGGCAAAAGTTAGCCAAGGAAAAGGAAGAAGAAGTTTACCCCGTTAGAAGCAAAACTTTCAAAAAGAAAGCTTCTAACGGGGTTTACTGGTATTGCATAAACCCTGATTGCCCGGCAAAAATAAAACAATCCCTATTGCATTTTGCTTCCCGTGGCGCCATGGATATTGAAGGCATGGGCGAAAGTGTAGTTGAAGAACTGGTTAATCGAAACCTGGTTAAAAGCCTTGCAGATATTTACAAAATAACAAAAGAAGATTTGCTTAAACTGCCTCTTTTTGCTCAAAAGAAGGCCGATAACCTTATCCTGGCTATTGCAGTCAGTAAAAAACGGCAGGTGTCGCGGCTGCTTTATGCTTTAGGCATGCACCACATTGGAGAAAAAGCAGCAAGCCTTTTGGCTGATAAATTTAAAAAAATAGATATGTTTTTCAAATTGAAGAAAGAAGACCTCGAAAGAATCAGCGAAATCGGGCCGGTAATGGCTTCGTCGGTTATCAAATTTTTTGCATCCGCTAAAGCAAAAAAGCTTATAGAGGAATTTAAAAAAAGTGGGCTTAATTTAAGCCAGGAAGAAAAAACGATTAAGCAAAGCTCTATAAGCGGAAAAGTATTTATTTTTACAGGAGAACTTAAAAGTTTCTCGCGTAGCCAAGCTAAAGAGTCTGCCGAAGCGCTTGGCGCTAAATGCGCCTTCTCAATAAGCAAGAATATAGACTATGTAGTTGTAGGAGAAAACCCCGGCTCTAAATATGAAAAAGCCAAGAAACTACATCTCAATATAATCACTGAACAGGATTTTAAAAAACTAATC
>Ga0265297_10005907_pt1 | contig 18218 bp, 11 predicted proteins | sample Munlanlwell13791_FD_192502 | JGI IMG/M metagenome (GOLD analysis project Ga0265297, IMG submission 192502) | Leachate microbial communities from a municipal landfill in Southern Ontario, Canada - Leachate well 137-91 | ecosystem: Engineered > Solid waste > Landfill > Unclassified | place...
TCCGATTGGGGCAACCCATGCATACAAATCTGGATTGGGTAATTTCAGACTGGTGGCATAATCAACGAGCGTACCCAGTGAGATGGTTTCTACGCCAACATAGAGAAACAATGACAAAACGCCCAACAAGAGGTGAGGGAATTGCCAAATGGATGTTTTCCCCGCTGCATAAGGACAATCCTGGGCGCTGCCGGAATCTTCACCGGCGGCTTTCACCTCGGGCAGCGGTGAGAAAAAGGCCAATACCCCTAATAGTAGGAACACGCCAATGATTATATTAAATGGCAAATTGATGTCGGTCAACTGAACATCTTTCACACTCTTGCTGATGACAAGCGAGAGAAAAAGGGGAGAAATGGGCCATGCCAATTTGTTGCAAATGCCCATGATGCTCATGCGCGTTGCAGCGCTTTCGATTGGACCAAGAATGGTAATGTATGGGTTTACGGAGGCTTGAAGGAAAGCATTCCCCATCCCGCTTACAAAGGATGCCAAAAGAAACAATGGAAGGCTTCCCATCTTTGCAGATGGAATAAAGAGATAAAAACCGATCGCAAACATTAAAAAGGAGAGGGCCATGGTTTTCTTGTAGCCAATTTTGTTGATCACCAAAGAGGCCGGATAACCGAATATCAAAAATGCCGAAAAGGTTGCGGTTATCACAAGGTAAGACTGTCCGGAGGAAATTTTAAGCGCCTGGTTTAGCAAAGGAATCAGGTAACTATTGATGCCGAAGGCAAACCCGATCGCAAAAAACATTGTCCCTACAATTAAAAGTGGAACAAAAAAGCTCTTTTTACTGTCTGTTTGTGTCAATTCCATCCTGGTTTAGTTTAAAAGTGATTATTAAAATGCAAATATAGCTTATAAAGAGTCAGAAAGAATTATTATGATTATGATAGAAATCTCTTTTCGCTTAGCCTTTGTACCAACCCGAATAAGTGTGATAATTTCTGGCAATTCGATTGATCTCCCCCTCGATCAGTTCGATGCTGATCTCCTTGATTTTTTTTGCCGGTGATCCGGCAAAGATCGAGCCGGATTCTACAACAGTCCCTTTGGTTACCACTGCTCCCGCTGCAACGATTGAATTACTTTGGATGACGGCATCATCCAGCACTACGGCATTCATTCCAATCAGTACATTGTCATGAATGGTGCACCCATGTACAATAGCCCCGTGGGCGATTGAAACATTGTTTCCGATGTTTGTAGCGGATTTTTCAAAAGTTCCGTGAATGACGGCGTTGTCCTGGATATTTACGTTGTCACCGATTTTAATGTAGTTAACATCACCTCTTAAAACGGCTCCGAACCAGACACTGCAATTGTTTCCCATGACAATATCACCAACGATTACGGCATTCTCTGCCAGGAAACAATCTTCGCCCATCTGGGGCATTTTTCCACGCAACGTTTTAATGATGGCCATTTTCCAAAAAAGTTTAATTTTGTGGTTCAAAAGTAGCAAATAATTATTTCAACCCTATGTCTATTGAAACAAAAGTAATTGAACTTGAAGAGGTGTCGATTAGGTTTTCCGGTGATTCAGGTGACGGAATGCAGCTCACCGGCACACTGTTTTCCGATACCTCCTCACTGATTGGAAATGACATTTCAACCTTCCCCGATTATCCTTCCGAGATACGCGCACCGCAGGGGACAGTGGCGGGGGTATCTGGTTTTCAAATTCAGTTTGGAAGCAAAAAAGTAAGCACGCCCGGTGATTTGGCCCATGTATTGGTGGCCATGAACCCTGCGGCCGTGAAGGCCAATGCCAAGTTTATGATGCCCGGTGGAACTATTTTTTATGATTCGGACAGCTTCAACCAAAAGAATTTTGAAAAAGCCAAATTTGCTACCGACGATCCGTTTACTGAGCTGAACCTATTAGACCATATAAAAGTTCCGGTTCCAATTACGCAATTGACCAGGGAGTCATTGAAAGATCTCGAAGTTGACAACAAAAGTATCCTGCGGAGCAAGAACATGTTCGCCCTTGGGCTTATTTGCTGGGTATTCAGCCGTCCGCTGGATTACATCGAAAATTACATAACAAAAAAGTTTGGCAAGAAGGAGTTGGTACTTCAGGCCAACCTGAGGGTTTTGCATGCAGGGTACAATTATGCCTGGAACCTGCAGCATATGACACCCAGGTATATCGTCCATCCTGCGCCAATTGAAAAGGGCCTCTACAGGAATATCAGCGGTAACCTGGCTACGGCCTGGGGTTTATTGGCCGCTGCCGAGAAAGCCGGATTGGAGCTATTCATCGGTTCCTATCCTATTACTCCTGCTACCGAAGTATTACAGGCGCTAGCTGAAAGAAAAGATTTGGGAGTCAAGAGCTTCCAGGCGGAAGATGAGATCGCGGGGATTTGCACAACTATTGGGGCCTCTTTTGCCGGTGACCTGGCTGTTACCTCAACCTCCGGTCCGGGTTTCGCGTTAAAATCCGAAGCGCTGGGATTGGGCGTTATCGCGGAGTTGCCACTGGTGGTGGTGAATGTTCAGCGGGGTGGTCCTTCAACGGGCCTTCCTACCAAAACCGAACAATCCGACCTTTTGCAGACGCTTTATGGAAGAAACGGTGAGAGCCCTGTCGTAGTAGTCGCTGCCTCAACCCCTTCCGACTGTTTCCATTATGCATATATGTCAGCTAAGATTGCCTTGGAAAGAATGGTGCCGGTTGTGTTGCTTACCGATGGATTTCTCGGTAATGGTACAGAACCATGGAAGGTTCCAACGGTGGCTGAATTGCCTTCAATAACCCCAAGAATTGCCAAAGATGCCTCCAAATTCAAGCCTTATCAGCGTGATCCGAAGACTTTGGCCCGCGAGTGGGCTTTCCCCGGAATGGATGGTTTCCAGCACCGGGTCGGCGGACTCGAAAAGGATGCAGCGGGCAATGTTAGCCATGATCCTGCCAACCATCAGTTGATGTGTGAAATCAGAAGGGACAAAGTGGAGGCCGTGGCTGATATGTTGCCCAAGCTTGAACTTTTGGGCGAAACCTCGGGCGACCTTTTGGTCGTTGGTTGGGGCGGAACATTGGGCCATCTGGATACTGCCGTTCGGGAGTTACAGTCCAAAGGCAGAAAAATTAGCCTTGCCCATTTCAATTACATCAAACCGCTGCCTTCCAATACAAAAGAGGTTCTCTCAAAATTCAAAAAGATTGTCGTCTGCGAATTAAACCTTGGTCAGTTTGTCGGATATTTGCGCGATAAGCTGCCTGAACATCAATACCATCAATTCAACAAAGTTCAAGGACTTCCCTTTACAATTCAGGAACTTTCCGATCACTTTATTAAACTCATAGAGGAATAACCATGCTGGAAACATTAAATTATACGCTCAAAGATTTCAAGAGTGAAAACGAAGTAAGGTGGTGTCCGGGATGTGGAGACCATGCCGTTTTGAATGCTGTACAGAAAGCGATGGCCAATCTTGGCATTCGTCACGAAGATTTTGCAGTCATCTCCGGCATCGGGTGTTCTTCCCGCTTTCCCTATTACATGAGTACCTATGGGTTCCATACCATTCACGGTAGGGCAGCCGCGATTGCATCAGGCGTGAAATGCGCAAATCCCAAACTCACTGTCTGGGAGATTACCGGCGACGGTGATGCCCTGGCCATTGGCGGAAACCACTTCATTCATGTGATCAGAAGAAATATTGATATCAATATCATCCTGTTTAACAACAAGATATATGGGTTAACCAAGGGGCAATATTCACCTACCACAGATCGGGGTTTTGTCACCAAAACTTCCCCGATGGGTACGATCGAAGATCCATTCGTACCCGGAAGGCTGGTCCTTGGGGCCGGAGGCTCTTTTTTTGCGCGATGCGTCGACAACAACCTGAAACATTCACAGGAAGTTTTTGAAGAGGCAGCCGGTTTCAAAGGAACTTCCGTTGTTGAGGTACTTCAAAACTGTGTCATCTTCAACGATGGCATCCATGAAGCCATTTCAGATCCTAAAACCAGGGAAGAGCGCCAAATCTTCCTAAAACATGGCGAACCAATGATCTTCGGCAACAACCGCGACAAAGGGATCGTTCTTGAGAAGGGAAAACTCAGGGTCGTGCAATTGGGTGAAGGAGGCACGAAACCGGAAGATATTCTTGTGCATGACGCCACAGATCAGGACGGATTTCTTCACCAGTCGCTCATTAACATGAAACTGCCAGACTTCCCCGTTGCCATGGGAGTTATCCGCGCGGTTCCATCCAAAGTTTACAATGAAGCGATGGAGGCCCAGATAGCTGAAGCTAAATCAAAATCCAAAATCACTTGCGTGGATCAACTGTTGTCGAGCGGGAATACCTGGACGGTGGAATAGAAGATATGAGTTATTAGTTATGAGTTATTAGTTATGAGTTATGAGTTATGAGTTATGAGTGAATCTGCATAACTGATAACTTATCACTCATAACTTTTATAGTCTGTTTTGAGTTGTTTTTAGGCTACTTGTCTTCCGGATATTGCTGCTAATATCTTGTAATTGGCATATTTTTGTAGGCTTCTTTCAGTTTATTCGACTGCAAGGATTTGAGATTTCATTTAATGGCCTTACTAACGAACATGATCCAACCGGATAATAAAGGTTTATTTATTGATATCAGGGATACGCACTTGTTTGACGAACTCTTCAGGCAGTATTCCAAGCCATTGTTTTACTTCGCTGCCAAATTTGTTGAAGACGAGGTTGCCAAAGACATTGTCCAGGATGTATTCGTGAAACTGTGGTCAGGTCAGGAGATTATTATCAGTAAATCGCTTAATGCACTGCTGTTTACAATGGTTAAAAACAGTTGCTTGCAGCATCTCGAAAAACAGAAAGTAAGGAGCAAATACATCGAATCTGCTAAATGGAGACTTCAGAAGGAGGAACTGCAGTTTTATATGGCGGAGACGACCAGCTTAATTGAACAGGAGCTGGAGGATAAACTGAACGAAGTATTACAGGGTTTGCCGGAACGTTGCAGACAAATTTTCATGCTCAGCAGGTTCGAACATAAAAAATACCAGGAGATTGCCGACGAGCTTAATATCTCTGTTAAAGCCGTCGAAAAGCAGGTTTCCAAAGCCCTGGCCACCATCCGTAACGAGATGAAGGACTATTTACCACTTCTCATGTACATATCATCTCATTTGTTTAGGACATAGTTTAATTATCTGGGGTGTAGATACTTAATTTCTTCAAGGATTCCCTGCAGATCATCCCGGTTTCACTCGTTAGAATTTTTTGTGATAAAAAAATCTCCCCAATGGTAGGGTTTAAACCTTTTTGCCGATCATAAAGCTGTACAAGCATTTAAAGCTATGACCGAAATTAACAGCATCATTCAAAAATATCTGCAAGGAAATACGTCTGAAGAGGAAGAACAGCAACTTTACCATTGGATGAAAGAATCGCCGGAGCATGAGAAACGGCTGTTTGCAGAAAAAGATATTTGGGATTCATACGGGTTAAAACTCAACAAAAAGAACTACGAAGTTGACACTGAGCTGGCATTGATAAAATCCCGGATTGAATCCGGTCAATCCAGGCGCTTGCATGTAATCAGGCGGGTTCTTCAAATGGCCGCCCTGTTTATTGTCGTATTTGGATTGGGTTGGGCAAGCCAATTTATTCGTATTAGTGGCAGTCAACCGCCAACACAAGTAACCATGCAGGAAGTATTTGTTCCCAAAGGACAGGTCAATCAACTGTTTTTGGCCGATGGGACACGCATTTGGGTGAACTCTGAAACGCGGCTTTCCATACCTTCCCAGTTTGATTCAAAGGAACGCGTTGTAAAATTGAATGGCGAAGCATTTTTTGAAGTGGCAAAAGATAAAAACCGGCCGTTCAGGGTTGAATTGAATGGACAACAGATTGAAGTTTTGGGAACATCATTCAATGTGAGGGCATATGCCAACTCCAACGAAATTGAAACCACGCTGGCAACGGGTCAGATACGGTTACGCACAGGAGACCAAACCACACTTCTCAAGCCTGGTGAGCAGAGCCTATACGATAGGAAAAACAACAAATTGACTATTGATACGGTCGATCCATTATCATTCATTTCGTGGAAAGATGGCCGGTATGAGTTTCACAACAAAGATTTGATCGAAGTATTCAAAGTCGTTGAGCGGTGGTATGATGTTGATATTACTGCAGACGAAGCTCAATTTAAAGAGATGCACTTTTCAGGGGTAATCAAGAGAAATAAGGATATCAAACATTTCTTAGAGGTGCTTAACAAATCTATCTCAATTCGTTATGAAATAGATTCAGACAAAGTTAAAATTGAGAATGCTAATTAATAGAAACCAAATCATAAACTTATAAAGAAGGAGGTGGACCAGCAGCACACAGAAAACTAGAAACAAAAAACGGAGAATGTACCACCATCCTCCGTTCTAATGCAAGTCTTAAATAAATAAAACTTCTCTAAATCAAAACAAAAGTATGGAAAAAAATTTAATTAATGGTATTTCCTTTAACCGGGAAATGGTCCATAAAATCTGGATGACTATGCGACTGATTGTATTTTTGTTTTTCGTCTCACTCATTCATGTTTCGGCTTCGGTCTATTCACAAAAAACCAGGCTAAATATTAAGGTTGAAAATGCCACATTACAGCAGGTATTTCAAGCTCTTCAGGATCAATCGGAGTTCGATTTCTTTTACAAGAATGAACAGATCCCGGCTGATAAAAGAATTTCTATTGAGTTTTCCAACGAGGCAATAGATGTCATTTTAACCAATGTACTGAAGGATACGGGACTTGGTTACCATGTACTTGATAAAGACATCGTAATCAGCACCAAGGAGGCATCGAACCTTGAAAGCGCCCAGCAAATTGCGATTAAGGGTAAGGTGACTGATTCTTCCGGGGCGCCGATTCCAGGGGCATCCGTATTTGTGAAAGGAACCACAACTGGTGTAACAACCGACAGTGAAGGTAAATTCACGATATTGTTGTCCAAAGATGCCAAAACCCTGACTGTTTCTTTTGTTGGGATGAAGTCGCAAGACGTTGTCTTAGGAGGGAAAACTACAATTAATGTGATGCTTGATGAAGAAACGATCGGACTTCAGGAGGTCGTTGCCGTGGGTTATGGCACTCAAAAGAAAGTCAATCTTACCGGTTCGGTAAGTGTTGTGTCAGGCGAAACCCTTGCCAACAGGTCGGCCCCGAATGTATCGCTGCTAATTCAGGGGACTGCGCCCAACCTGAACATTGGTATGACAAACCGGGGCGGTGAACCAGGCGCCGCAGCCAATTGGAACATCCGTGGAATAGGATCGATTGCCGGCAATTCCTCCCCGCTTATCCTGATCGACGGGGTAGAATCAAACATTAATAATATCGATCCTGAATCAATTGAAAGTGTTTCTGTTTTAAAAGATGCTTCAGCATCAGCTATTTATGGTTCTCGTGCTCCGTTTGGAGTGGTGTTGATTTCAACAAAGAAAGGGCAAAAGAATCAGCCAATTCGTATATCTTACAACAACAACCTCGCCTTTGCCTCACCTATAAAGATTCCACATTTTATAGATTCTTATACCTGGGCAACTGCCTATAACCAGGTACAGACAAGTGCCGGTTTAGGGCCGGTTTACCCCGCCGAGCAGGTACAACGCATCAAAGGCTACATCGATGGAACATATAAAACTCAATACGATCCCAATAATCCACCTAGCATTATATGGAACGGAAGATGGCAGGGAAATGCCAATTACGATTGGCCGAGCATGTATTATAAAAAGTCATCTTTTTCGCAAAAGCACAACATGAATATTGAGGGTGGTGATGGTAAGACACAATATTATGTTTCTGTTGGTTATTTGGATCAACCCGGATTGTACAATTGGGCAGATGATTCATACAAAAGGTATAATGTGATGGCAAACATCTCATCACAGGTGACCGATTGGCTCCGTTTTGAATCCAGCACAAAATATGCGAAAACAGAGACCGATTGGCCAATGGGAATAGTTGGTGCACCAAGAACCTATATTATGAGGGCGTTCCAATCATTTGCTCCTATGACTCCGTTTTACAATCTTGATGGTACAATAAATAATCCTCTGGTAGCAGCGCTGCAAGGCAACGGACGGGAAGTAAACACAAATGATGACCTGGGCATTAATCTTAAAACGATAATAGAACCGATCAAAGGATGGCAAACTAGTGTTTCTTATAATTACAATTACGGCGGGATCACCAATGTTCAGAATCCAAAAGTTAACATGGTTGAGATCCCACTAAACCCTATCCAGTATGGAAATATTGGTTCAAGTACTTCTGGGTATATAGAAAGCCTTGCCACTAACCGTTATACATTGGTTAATGCGATAACTTCGTATGAAAAAACTATCCGAGGCCACTATTTTAAGGCAATGGTTGGATATGAGCAGGAAAGTAATTTTTCAAGGGGTTTGTATGGGTCAAAAATGAGTTTGATAACACAGGAAGTTCCTTCAATAAGTACAGCTCTGGGTACAGTTACACTTTCCGATGCAATAAGCCATTGGTCAACCCAGGGTGTTTTTGGACGATTAAATTACAACTACAAGGAAAAATATCTGGTAGAATTTAGTTCTCGTTACAATGGATCTTCCCGGTTTGCCAAAGGATCAAGATGGGGATTTTTCCCATCAGTATCTGCAGGGTACAACATTTCAAAAGAAAAGTTCTGGGCTTCTGTCGAACCTTATGTCAATGCATTAAAAATCAGGGCATCTTATGGGTCTTTAGGGAACCAGAATGTGGCAAACTATTTATACCTGCCTACATTGCCGGTTACCACAAATGGGAATTATCTGATTAACAACACAAGGCCAACCTATGCGCAATCCCCATCGCTTGTCAGTGAAAATTTGACATGGGAAACTGTGACCACTTTGGATTTTGGCGTTGATGCCGGGTTTATGAAAAACCGTTTAAACCTGGTTTTCGATTGGTACGACAGGGTTACCAGCCGTATGTTTGGCCCATCAGAAACTTTTCCGGGTGTCCTGGGTATTAGTGCGCCTATGAAGAACAATGCCGAGTTATCGACCAAAGGTTTTGAACTATCATTGAATTGGAAAGAACGGATATCAACTGATCTTTCTTACAATGTTGGCATTATCATTGGAGATAGTAAGGCTACCATCCTGAAATATAAAAATGACAACGGGCTGATTGACACCTGGTACAATGGAAAGAATATAGGGGAAATGTGGGGATTCGAAACGGATAAAATTCTGCAGACAGCTGCAGATGTTGCGGCAATGCCCGACCAATCGAAGTATTACGCCAAATGGACACCCGGTGACATGCAGTACAAGGACCTGAACAATGACGGCAAAATTAACGACGGACGTCGGACACTGACCGATCACGGTGACTTAAAAGTGCTTGGGAACATTACTCCACGATATAACATTGGTATTAACGGAGGATTAACATGGAAGGCTTTTGATGTAAACATGTTCTGGCAAGGAGTCGGTAAAAGGGATTATTTGCCTGCAGCCAATGCAAATCTATTCTTTGGAATTGTCCGTGGAGGTAGCCCAGGTTCTGAATCAGGATTATTCAAAAATAGCCCGGCACTTGATTATTGGAGACCTGCAGATGAAGCCAGTATATTGGGCCCAAACACCAATGCCTATTTTGCAAAGCCTTATTTTACAGCAGAATTGGATAAGAACCGTTTGGATCAATCCAGGTATGTACTCAATGCAGCATACATAAGACTAAAGAGTTTTCAAATTGGTTATACTGTTCCGCAGGGAATTTCCCAAAAGGTTCATGTTAATAAAGCAAGATTATACATTTCCGGAGAAAACCTACTAACATTTACAAAGTTGCCAAAATTACTTGATCCTGAGACCGCATTGGCCTCCGATTCACGAAATCGAACTGACACAACACTTGGATCATTGAATGGGGAACAGCTTCTTGGTGCAATCTATCCAATAGCACGAACCATTTCATTTGGTATTAACTTAACTTTTTAAAACTCATGATCATGAAATATTTAAAAATAATACCTCTATTTATTGCACTATTGGCAATATTTAGCGCATGCCAAAAGGATTTACTGGACAAAAAACCTTTGGATAAAATTACTGAGGCCAGTTATTTTCTAACGACAAACGATTTACAGACTTATGTAAATCAATTTTACACTGATCAAATATTCAGATTGAGGCGGACGCCAACTTACACCGCGTTCTTCCCCTGGTTTGGCGATGACAATAACAGCGATAATTCTATAGATGTATCTTCTCTTAACCCTCTTTTAGCTGGTCAACGAACTATTTCATATCAAAATAACGCTGGTTATTCCACTTACGGGAGTTGGGGGGTTTTTACTACCATCAGGCAGATTAATTATTTCTTTGAGAACTATAAAAAATGCAAGGAACCTTTCAATAATTACAAGCAATATGTTGGGGAAGCTTATTTTTTCAGGGCGATCCAGTATTATTATCTCTTGCAGTGTTACGGAGATATTCCATGGATTACCAAAGCCCTTACGCCAACCTCTCCAGAGCTTTTCAATCTGAGGGACAAAAGGAATATAGTGGCGGATAACATTATCGCTCAACTGGATAGTGCAGTGATGTACCTTCCTGCCACAAAAGACAATGGCGCTTCGAGGATTAATAAATGGCTTGCGTTAGTGCTTCAAAGTGAAGTTGCCCTCTATGAAGGTACATGGGAAAAATATCATGCAGGTGATCAATTCGGGGTAGCCAATCCCCAAACTGCCAAATATCTTAACAAAGCAGTTGAAGCCTCAAGCGCTGTGATGAATTCGGGCTTATACAGCATATATACCAAGGGTAATCCCGAGGTTGATTTTGCTAACTGCTTCAGGATGAGGGATTATTCGGCGAACAGCGAGGTCGTATTCTGGAAACAATTTAACAATGCCGTTGGCGTTAACAATAGTTATGGAGGGTTCAATTATTTGCACGAAAGACCTTATAACAAGTCTTTAACCAAGAGTCTGGCTGATGCATTCTTGTGCAAAGATGGGAAACCCATATCAGTTAGTCCACTATTCGCAGGTTATAATACGCTGAGTTTAGAAGCTAAGGACAGGGACCCCAGGTTTCATCAAACCATTGGCACTCCGGAAGATGCATGGAAAATTGATGCCAACGGTACAATCCATAATTATAGTGAATTATATGCCATACTTAATAATGGCGCGGAATACAATGCCGGTACCGGATATGTAATTGCCAAACAATATGATCCTCAAATGATCTATCATAAGACAAACTATGAGGATACGCCGTGGATATATGCGCGCTATGCCGAAGTTCTGCTTACATATGCTGAAGCCAAAGCCGAATTGGGAACACTAACTCAGGACGATATTGACAAATCAATAAAGAAACTTAGGGATCGTGTCGGTATGCCTAATCTTATTCTTGGGAATATTACAACTGATCCAAAATGGGATTTCCCAACCTTGTCGCCTGTCATCAATGAAATCAGACGTGAAAGGAGAATCGAACTTGCGACAGAAGGTTTTCGCTGGCAGGATATCGCACGTTGGGCCGGCGCTGATGAACTGATTGTTGGGAAAAAACCCTTGGGATTTAAGGCTTCCCAGATTACTTCAACCTTTTACCCTGCTGATGCAAACGGTTTTCTTGACCCGTTTAAGAATGCATTGCCCAATGGGTACGAATTTAAAGTTGGACGTGATTATCTGGATCCAATACCACAAGGCGAGATTGTATTAAACCCCAAACTGACGCAAAATCCGGGTTGGTAGTCATACCCAGGCGTTAACTGTAATACGCACAAATAATAAATGGACGGAGTTGAAGCAATCCTTTAAGGAACTTCAACTACGTTCATTGTCACGTGCAATAGGAAATAAAACTACACCGCATAAACGCTAAATCAATGGAAATTTAAATGACAAAAAATTTGTCAAAAATCAGAAGCATTATTTTGACGGTCATTTGTATGGTTGTACAGAACCATGCGTTTTCGCAAGTGAGAGATGGCTTGAAGGAGGATTGGAAAGAAATGCATAGGACCAAAACTTCCATCTTCAAAGAATACAACGACCTGAAATTTGGCATGTTCATCCACTGGGGTGTCTACTCCAAACTTGGCGGAGTTTGGAAAGGGAAGAAGATCATACCTGAAACACATGGAAATCAAGCAACGTTAGGCGAATGGATCATGTATAGTGCAAATATTCCCCGTGCAGAATACCGCGAACTCGCCAAAACTTTTAATCCGATCGGTTTTAATGCTGACGAGTGGGTAAAACTGGCAAAAGAAGCGGGAATGAGATACATTGTTGCCATGCCCAAACACCATGATGGTTTTGCCATGTACCATTCAACAGTTACGGACTACAACATTTACGACCTTACCCCTTTTAGGCGGGATCCGATAGAAGAAATATACAAAGCCTGTCAGAAGCATGGTATCAGAATGGGCATCTATTATTCTCATTCCATCGACTGGATGGACGGTGGTGATGCGGGTATAGCACAGGCTAAAAGGGCTGACCCTCAGATGACTGACACAATTGCTGCAAATAATTGGGACCCTTCACCTTTATCTTATAGCGAATACATTGAAAATAAAGCCAAACCCCAGATGAGGGAATTGCTTACGAAATTTCCCGGATTGGTAGAAATCTGGTACGATTTTCCAAGGTACATGAATCTCCAAAAAAGCTTTGAATTTTACAAACTAGCATTCCAATACCAACCGAAATGTCTGATAAATAGCCGGGTAGGGAATGATTTGGGGGACATGCTAACGGCCGGAGACAATGAAATACCGACGGAGGTGGATAGTCACTATAAAACATGGGAGACTCCCGGAACCTTGAACAATACCTGGGGTTTCAAAAGCTACGACAAGGATTGGAAATCGTTGGATGAGATGTTGTTTTGGATTGCTGAGATTGCCAGCAAGGGTGGTAATTACCTGTTGAATGTCGGGCCGGACGGGAATGGGGTAATTCCTCAGGCAAGTATTAAAATATTGAAAGAGATCGGATCATGGATGAAGATAAATGGGGAAGCGATCTACGGAACCAACAAATGGGTTATAGCCAGGGAGGGGGCAACATCGGTTGAGATGAAAAGCACTGTTTCCCGAAAAGAAAATGGGTTCAACTTTACCTTTACATCAGAGGATTTTTGGTTTACGGCAAAAGGTAATTCAATATATATTATTTCACTGGTCTCTCCGGAAAATGGTACAGTCAGTGTCCATTCACTTTTCAACTATCGCCGGCAGATTAAGGAAATTAAAATGTTGGGAAGTAAGACATCCTTAAAATGGGACGTTTCAATGGATAAAATGAATATTATCCTACCTTCAGAAAGCAAAACCAATAGACATGGTTTTGTATTGAAGGTTGAATTAAAATGATTTATTAGTGTATTCAAACTAAATCGGAAAAAATGAAAATAACATGGATTGTGGCTATCTGCATTGCCTTGGTATTTCAAGGGTATTCACAGGAGAAAGTCACTCTTTCACGGGATTGGGAGAAGATGCACAGCGCTAAATCCGGTCTCTTCAAAAGTTACAACGACCTGAAATTCGGCATGTTCATCCACTGGGGGGTCTACTCAAAATTGGGGGGTGTTTGGAAAGGGGAGAAGATTATCCCGGAAACACGAAATCCTAAATTTGGGGCATCTCCTGAATCATGGTTGCAGGGTGAATGGATCATGTTTTGCGCCCGGATTCCACGCGAAGAATACCGGGCAATTGCCCAAACATTCAACCCTACTGGCTTCGACGCCGATAGTTGGGTGAAGTTGGCAAAGCAGGCAGGGATGCGGTACATTGTTGTCATGCCCAAGCATCATGATGGGTTTTCCATGTACCATTCGAAAGTTACAAATTACAACATTTATGATCTCACTGCCTTCAAACGCGATCCGATTGAAGAAATATATAAAGCATGCCAAAAGTATGGACTTAGGATGGGTATTTACTATTCCCATTCCATCGACTGGATGGATGGGGGCGACGGAGGCGAGGCGCAACGTGCGAAGGATGAACCGGGATATACTGATGCTTATGCGATTAACCATTACGATCCCTCACCCGTCAAATTTGAAGATTATATTGAGCAGAAAGCAAAACCACAGGTACGCGAAATATTGAATAAATTTCCAAACCTTGTTGAAATTTGGTACGATTACCCCAGAAATATGACCTGGCGCCAGAGTTTTGAATTTTACGAACTTGCCTACGATATTCAACCTGGTTGCCTGGTAAATAGCAGGGTGGGAAATGATCTGGGGGATTTTCTTAATGCCGGGGACAATGAAATCCCAAAGGAAATTAACAGCAAATATAAAACCTGGGAAACCCCGGGCACCCTGAATAACACCTGGGGATATAAAAGCTACGACACCGATTGGAAATCGCTGGATGAGATGCTCTTCTGGATTGTTGAAATTGCCAGCAAGGGTGGTAATTACCTGTTGAATGTCGGGCCGGACGGGAATGGGGTTATTCCTGAAGCAAGCGTTAAGATATTAAAGGAGATCGGGGCATGGCTGAAGATAAATGGGGAAGCGATCTACGGAACAAGCAAATGGGGTACCACAAAGGAGGGTCCTTCTAAACCGGAGATGAAAAGCACAACCTCCAGGAAAGAGAATGGGTTCAATTCCACTTTTACCGCTGAGGATTTCTGGTTTACAGCCCGAAATAATTCGGTGTACGTCATTTCCCTGGTCCCCCCCGAAAAGAATAAAGTCATGGTCCGGTCACTTTTCAATTTTCGTCAACAGATTAATGGCATTCAACTGCTTGGAGTTAATGAGCCATTAAAATGGGAAGCATCAGGAGACAAACTGAATATTACCCTGCCTTCTGAAAGTAAAAATTATAGCCACGGATTTGTATTAAAGGTGGAATTAAAATGATGCAAAGATGAAATAGCCATGAGTGCATATACTCACCAATCGAATTCGCCAGATGGCGGATGGCTTTTGATTCGCAGATCTACGATTCCATTTGGCCATTGAAAAACAAAATTACAGACAAATGAAAAACAATATATTATCCCGTCGAAATTTTATCAGAACGTCGGCCATGACCTCTGGCCTTGCCGCTGTAAGCCCGGTTGCAATGGCCTCCAACACACCGGTTCAGGACGCAAGCACCGGTAAATTGCCACGCGAAGTGTGGATAACTTCGGTTTCTATGAGTGGCTTACGTACTGAAACACCTGGAATCAAGGTCGATGAAATTATTCGTGTTTTGAATGATCATATTCCCCATTATCAACCGGATATAATATGCCTGCCTGAAACTTTCGCTACCTCGCATCTGCCCAAAACCACCCCTTGGGCTCAAAAACTGGGAATTTGCGAGAAGGTATTGCAGCAATTTTCCAACCTTGCCAAACAGTACAAATGCTACCTGATTTGTCCGGTCTATACTTCAGAAGGTGGGAAAAACTACAATTCGGCGGTAGTTTTTAATCGTGAAGGTTCCAAAATTGGCGAATACCGGAAAATTTACCTGACAGATTATGAGATCGAATCAGGTTTGACACCAGGACCATTAACCCCTCCTGTCTTTCAGACCGATTTTGGGAAGATCGGGATTCAAATTTGCTTTGATATTGAGTGGAAAGCAGGATGGGAAAAATTAAGGGAACAAGGGGCCGAGATCGTTTTTTGGCCATCCGCTTTTACGGGCGGACATTTGGTAAATACCAAGGCGTGGGAAAACAAGTATGTCGTAGTTTCAAGTCCGTGGTACAATCCATCTAAAATATGTGATATCTCGGGGACAGTTGTTTCTGATACAGGCATGTGGGATAAAAACCTTGTTTGCGCATCTGTGAACCTTGAAAAAGTACTTATTCATCGATACCCATTTAACAGGCATTTTGATGGGATCAGGAAAAAATATGGAAGAAAAGTGCGGATAACCACCTTTTTTGAAGAGGATAGATCGATCATTGAAAGCCTTTCACCTGAGGTATTTGTCGCAGATATATTGAAAGAATACAATATTCCAACGCATGAACAGTATATTCAAGAGTCTGAAGCAATTCAGATTAAGGCCCGTAAGGGATGATAAAATTAATTATATGAAAAGAATATTATTTGCCATGTTTGTTGTCGTGGTATTTGCCCGGCCTTTGTTTGCACAGACATCAGGTCTGGTACGTCCAGCCATATGGGGCATTGCAAAAATGACTTTTCTGGTAAGCGACTTTAAGGTGGCCAGGGATTATTATGGCAAGTTTCTCGGCTTCGATGAAGCTTTTTCCTATCCTTCCAGTTTGGGAAAAGTTATCTCGTTCAAGGTAAACGACCGGCAATTTTTGGAATTCGTAGAAGACAAGGATGCCAAAAACAAAGCCCGCCTGGTGTCGGTATCCTTAGAGACCGAAGAAGTGGAACAAATGCGGCAATACCTGAAATCGAAAGATGTTGCGGTTCCGGAAAGCACAAAGGCCGATGGAGCCGGCAATGAGGTGATATTGGTTCATGACCAATTCGGTGTCCCGCTTGAATTTATTGACATGAAACCAAATTCCCTGCACCGGAAATCGAAAGGCAAATTTCTTTCCGACCGAAGGATATCGAAACGCATCCACCATGCCGGCTTATTTTGCAACGAGGTTTCGGACGATGACCCTTTCTACGTTTGGATTCTTGGTTTTAAAGAATTGTGGCGCTTTCCGGAGGACCACACCCAGAAAGTACAAATGAACTATCTGCATATTCCAGATTGCGTGGAGAATATTGAGCACTACCCATCGAACGACGTTAATTTCAATCATCCCTGTTTTTTGGTCGACGACATGCAGGAAACGATTTATACCCTGAAAGAAAGAAAGGGGAATAACCCATTGGGAAAACCCATCGTGGCCAAAGGGAAACGTTGGCTACTCAATATGGCAAATTCAGATGGTACCAAGGTTGAATTCACCGAAGCGCACTGTGTCCGTTGATCAACAAATAATTTACAATTAAAAATATGAAAATTTTATTCTCTGCAATTTATCTTGTAATCCTTATCCTTCCTATTTATGCGCAAGGACAAAGCAAGCCTGCAATACTTAATATCCCGTTGAATAGCGAATCGCAGCTCAATATCGACGGACCTCACCGTTTTGTCAAAATAGCTGGCATTACGGGTCTGCATGTCAGCAGCCTGAAGACAAAAGCCTTTATTGAAACTTCTGCGTTAAAATCCGATAGGGGAACCGTCTCGGTTTGGTTCTCTCCATTGGAAAATATTGACAAAGCCCCTGCCTACGGATTGAACGCAATATTCCCACTGTTATCCGATTTTTACCCTGCAAGCAAGGTCGACAGTTGTCGTTTTTCTGTTTATTACTGGGGATCAGGTTATCCGCGGGTGATCGCCCGTTTCACCGATGGAGGTTTTTGGCAACAAATGGATTATGGCCTTGCTTCGTTTGTCTATGCGGAATCGCTTCCCCTCCAAAAGGGACAGTGGTATCAGGTGGCCGTTACCTGGGACAAGCCCAAAGAAAAAATAGCTATGTATATCAATGGGGAGCTTGTAGGCCATAATTTTTTGGCAAAGAGTTTTAAGCAGTCGAATAATAAAATCTATCTAGGCAATCCATTAATGGTCGTTAGTGGGCTGAAATTCCATACAGAATCCCTGAACAAGGAAGAAATAAGGAATGATTATCTTTCCGGGAGACCAGAAACCAATCAATCATCTGATAATACGATTCGGAAAATTGTCAATCCACAAGATAAACCCACCCTTAATTTTAAGCTGGATAGCTCCTGGAAAAAAGAGTATGAATGCAGTTTTACAAAAAAGACAGATTTAAATGGATGGACTTTCCAGACTGGAGATAAATTCAGGGATAAATTCAAATTGGATGTTTCGGAAAATGGTCTGTACTGGGAAACACCTGAAATGATAGATACAGAATCAAGAGGTTATTTGTGGTGCCCGGCAAAAGTGGAAGGTGACCAGTGGATAGAATTTGAATTTCAGTTGGTCTCACCCAAAGGCCTGGCATTGTTAATCATGTGTGCCAGTGGGATGCAGGGCGAAGACGTTATTGAGGACCATGGATTGCGGAAAACCGGTTCGATGGGCGACATGAATGCGAATTACCGGAACTACCACTGGGAATTTATGAGGCGTGTGGAGGCCATGCGCACCGATGTCGAAACTCAATATGTTTGTAAAAATCC
>Ga0265297_10005909_pt1 | contig 18214 bp, 14 predicted proteins | sample Munlanlwell13791_FD_192502 | JGI IMG/M metagenome (GOLD analysis project Ga0265297, IMG submission 192502) | Leachate microbial communities from a municipal landfill in Southern Ontario, Canada - Leachate well 137-91 | ecosystem: Engineered > Solid waste > Landfill > Unclassified | place...
TCGATTTCCAGATCGCGTGAATGCGTGACTGGCGTCACAGCCCCACAGAGCGGTCAGCACTAAATATCAGAGGCGACAAGGGGGGCGGTCCCAGACTGAGGAAAGACGGACCACCTCGTAGTTCGCGGCGGGGCCGGGAGGCTCCACCGGGTTTCTCAAGAGGCGACCAGCCTGTCATCATCAGGGACAACGGAGGATATTATGGCTCTCTACATGAAGTTCGGCGACATCAAGGGTGACGTCAGCGAGGCTGGCCACAAGGAATGGCTGCTCCTCGAATCGATCTCGCTCGGCTTCAGCCGCTACCTCACCTCGGCGGTCGGCGCCGGTCAGAACCGCGAAGGTTCGACCCCCGACTTCCAGGATGTGCACATCACCCGCACAACCGACAAGGCCACCCCGGAGCTGATGCGCCATGCGCTGGCCGGCGGCAAGGGCGGCCAGGGCGCCGAAGTGACGATCGACTTCACGACGTCCGACAAGGACCCGTTCGTCTACTACCAGCTGAAGCTGACCGACGTGCTGATCGGTTCCTATCAGCAGTCCGGTTCGGGTGGTGGCGCCGGCAACCGTCCGTCCGACTCGATCTCGCTGAACTTCCGCAAGTTCGAAGCGAAGTTCTTCCCGCGGGATCAGGCCAACAAGCAGGGCACCCCGGTCATGGCTGGTTACAACCTGTCGACCGCGCAGCCCATCTGATCGGCCGGGCCCGCGCCCGCCACGAAGACCGACCGGGGGCGGCTCGTCCGCCCCCGTTCCTTCCCGGACAGCCGATCTGCGGCGCCGGGTATCCTGCGGAGGTCAACATGTTGCACGTCCTGCGTCGTCTTTCGGCGGGCCTCGTCCTGCTGCCGCTGTGCCTGTCGGTTCCGGGCGAAGTCGCCGCGCAGTCCCGCGTCGACATGCGGGGCGTCGATCCTTCGCAGTGCGACGTCTATCTGGCGATCGGCCGGGCGCTGCCCCCCGAATGCCAGGATGCCGGACCTTCGGCCGGGGTGACCACCCGCGGCCTCGACCTCGAATTCGATCCCGGCCCCTCTGGCGGCGGTGCGGCGCCGGGTGGCGCGCCCGCGGCCGGCGGCAAGCCAGCCACCGGCGGCAAGGGTGTCGCGGTCGGCGAGCCGCCGCCGGCACCCCACGTGCCGCAGACCAAGGAGGGCGTCTTCACCCTCCAGTTCGCACTGAATTCCGCCGTGCTCACGCCCCAGGCCAGGGCCGTGCTGGACAAGGTCGCGGTGGTCATGAACGACCCCGCCAATGCCGGTGCCCGTTATGTCGTGAAGGGGTTCACGGACGCCAGCGGCTCGGACGCCGCCAACATGGCGCTGTCCCAGGCCCGCGCCGACTCGGCCCGCGCCTATCTGGTCAACGTGCGCGGTGTCACTGCCGCTTCGATCACCGCCGAAGGCCGCGGCGAAGCCGGGTTGCTGCCCGGCCTGCCGGCCAATTCGCCCTGGCATCGCCGGGTCGAGATCCTGGCGGACTTCCGGGGCTGACGGCGGCGCCGAGGGGGACGAGCCATGTCGACCGCGCGTGACGCAGCCAAGGAGTCGGAACGGCCGTTCCGCCTGACCTCGCCCCTCGGCAAGGATGCGATGATCGCCGTCGGCGTCTCGGGCACCGAGGCGGTTTCGGCCCCCTATCACATCCGGATCGAGGTCGTCTCCAAGAACCTCGACGTGAAGCCGAGCGAGCTGCTCGGCAAGGCGGTCGGCCTGTCGGTCACCTGGAGCGGCAAGCGCGACTTCCATGGTCTCGTCAAGAGCGTCGCTCCCGGCATGATGGCGGACCGCCAGTTCCGCTTCTACACGATCGAGATCGTGCCCTGGTTCTGGTTCCTGAAGCTGACCACCGACTGCCGCATCTTCCAGAAGAAGAGCGTGAAGCAGATCGTCGAGGCGGTGTTCCAGGACTCGGGCTTTTCCGACTTCGACCTCTCGGGCCTCTCCGGCGCCGAGGCGACCTCGCCGCGCGACTATTGCGTGCAGTACCGCGAGAGCGATTTCGATTTCGTCGCCCGTCTCCTCGAAGAGGTCGGCGCGCATTACCATTTCGAACAGAAGGCGGGCAGCCACAAGATGGTGGTGGCCGACAAGAACGATGCCTTCGCCGATGTTGCCGATCCCGAGAAGCACCTGACCGGCTCGGCCCATGGCCTGCTCAGCCTCGAGACCTTCAAGGGCATCGGTTCCTATACGACGACCCGTTGGGTCCAGACCGACTACAATTACGAGACCCCGAGCCAGTCGCTGCAGACCAATGCGGCGACCGTCGCCGATCTGCCGGGCAGCCCGGTCTATGAAGTCTTCGACTATCCCGGCCTCTATCCGCAGAAATCCGGGGGCGAAGCCTTGACCAAGCTCCGCATGGAGGCGGACGAGGCGGCGCAGAGCGGGGCGGTCGGCTCGGGCTCGGCCCCCGACCTCTACGCCGGCGGCGCCTTCACCGTCGACGGCGACATGGCGGGTGTCAAGGGGCGCAAATGGGTGGTCGGCGAGATCGAGCATCTGGGCTCGGACCGCAGCCTGTTCGGCAATTTCGGCGCCCAGGCGACGAGCTACAGCAATTCCTTCGCCGCCTTCAGCAAGGCGGTGCCCTTCCGCCCGAGGCGTTCGACGCCGAGGCCCGCGATCGCCGGCATCCAAACTGCGATCGTCGTCGGCCCCTCGGGCGAGGAGATCCACACCGACGAAATGGGCCGCGTGCTCGTGCAGTTCCATTGGGACCGTTACGGCGACCGCAAGGGTTCCACCTCGTGCTGGGTGCGCGTCGCCCAGCCCTGGGCCGGCAAGCAATGGGGCGCCGTGTTCACGCCGCGCATCGGCGACGAAGTGGTGGTCAGCTTCCTCGAAGGCAATCCGGACCGGCCGCTGGTCACCGGCAGCGTCTACAACGCGGAACGTATGCCGCCCTACAGCCTGCCGGGCGAAAAGACCAAGAGCGGCATCCGCACCCGCTCCAGCCTGGGCGGCGGGATGGCCGACTTCAACGAGCTGACCTTCGACGACAAGAAGGGTTCGGAGCAGGTCTATTTCCATGCCCAGAAGGACATGACGCGCAAGGTCGAGAACGACGAGTCGATCGACGTCGACCACGACCAGACCGTGAAGATCCAGAACAATCAGTCGATCGAGGTCGAGCAGGGCAACCGCACGGTCAAGGTCACACAGGGCAACCAGTCTCACGAAGTCTCGATGGGCAACGACGACACCGAGATCAAGATGGGCAACATGTCGATCAAGCTCGGCATGGGCAACATGTCGACCAAGCTCGACCTCGGCAAACAGGAGACCGAGGCGATGCAGTCGATCGAGATGAAGGTGATGGGGTCGAGCATCAAGATCGATCCCACGGGCGTCACCATCAAGGCGCCGATGATCAAGATCGAGGGCGACGCCATGGTGCAGACCAAGGCGCCGATGGTGCAGTCGCAGGCCGACGGCATCAGCATCCTGAAGGGCGGCATCGTCCTCATCAATTGACGCCGTGAAGGGTATCGAAGGGACAGGGGCATGACGGCGGCGACACTGGCCAAGATCGCGACGGTGCGGAGCGGCGACCTGGCGCGCCGCTACCAGCCGACTGCGGCCGTGATCGAGGCCTTGCGCGCCCATCCGACCGCGGATGGTGCCGCACGCAAGCTGATCAACGAGAAGGCGGTCGATGCCGCGATCGAGCTGCTGGCCCATGCCCTGCCGCGCCGCGAGGCGGTCTGGTGGGCGGCGACATGCGTGCGCGAGCGGCTGCCCGAGCCGGCGCCGGCGGTCGAGCTCCGCCTGCTCGCCGGAGCGGAGGATTGGGTGCGCAAGCCGAGCGACGAGCAGCGTCGCGCCGTCTTCGAACTGGCGCGGACAGAAGGCATGGGAACCCCGGCCGGCCTGGTCGCCTCCGCCGTCTTTTTCTCGGGCGATACCTTGGGTCCGGCCGACCGCCCGCCGGTGCCGCCGGCCAGCAACCTGGTCGGTACCATGGTGGTCAATGCGGTCCGTATCGCCGCGACCCGCCTGGCCGCTCAGGAAGGGCCGCAGTGGCTCGCCGAATTTCTTACCGTCGGCATCGACATCGCCTCCGGCGGCTCCGGCCGCAAGCGCGACGCCAAGGCAGAGGAGACCGCCTGATGGGCCAGCCCGCCGCCCGCGTGACCGATATGCACGTCTGCCCCATGGTGACGCCCGGCGTGCCGCCGATCCCCCATGTCGGCGGCCCGATCCTGCCGCCCTGTTCGGTCAACACGTTGACCGTGATGCTGCCCCAGGCGCGTGTCACCGACATGTGCCTGTGCGTCGGCCCGCCGGACGTCATCGTGCTCGGCAGTTTCACGGTCCTGGTCAACAACCTGCCGGCCGCCCGCATGGGCGACATGACGGCTCATGGCGGCTCGATCGTCATGGGTGCGCCGACCGTGCTGATCGGGTGAGGCGGCCATGGATACCATCATTCGACATCGCTGGTTCGGCCGCATGGGGCGGGCCGCTGCGCTCGTCCTCGGCCTCGTCGCGGCCGCCGGCGCCGCCCGGGCGGAGGGTACGGCGGTCGCCCCCGATGCCTCGGCCTGCGAGATCCACCGGGCGCTCGGCCGCGAACTGCCGCCGGAATGCAAGACCCGCGGCCTCGACATGCCGTTCGACGCCGCGGATGCACCGGCGACGCGCGAAGCCGTCTTCACGATCGAATTCGCCCTGAATTCGGCGCGCCTGACCGCGCAGGGCAGGGCGGTGCTGGACAAGGTGGCCGAGGTGATGAAATACCCGGGCAACGCCGGGGCCAAATTCGTGCTGAAGGGCTTCACCGATGCCAGCGGCTCCGCCCGCGGCAACCTCGCCCTGTCGAAGGCGCGGGCCGAGGCGGCGCGGCTCTATCTGGTCGAGACGGGGGGCGTTCCCGCTGCCATGATCATGGCCGAGGGGCTCGGCGAGACCGGGTTGCTGCCCGGCCTGCCACCCAATTCGCCGCGTCACCGCCGGGTCGAGATCCTGGCGGACTACCGGGGGTGAGCCCGGGATGGAGGAAGTGGTCGCGATGTCGTCTGTTTGCGTGGGCCGTCGTCGGGCGGGAGCCGTGACATGGCGCTGATGCTCGCCTTCGTCGGCGAGGCGCCGGACGGGCTGCCGGCGCGCTATGTCGTGCCGCCGGGCGGGGCCTCGATCGGCCGCGGTCAGGCGAACGACCTCGTATTGCCAGATCCCGAGCAGAAACTGTCGCGCCGCCATTGCGAGATCCGGCCGGACCGCGGCGGCTGGCTGCTGTTCGACAGTTCGACCAACGGCACCTTCCTGAACGACCAGCCGGAACGGCTCGACCCACGGGTTCCCGTGCTGCTGCAGAACGGCGATTCGATCATCCTCGGCACCTATACGATGGTGGTGCAGATCGAGGCGGATGCGCCGGCCTACGAGCCGGACTACGGTCTCGCCCCGGCTCCGCCGGTGGCCGACGTGGGGGCCGGCCGCTTCGACGATTTCGACCGCCTGCGCCACGATCCCGGCGCCGGGGCGGCCGGCGTGCCGGCCGACGATCCCTTCGCCGCCTTCGACCTCGAACCGTCGCCCAGCTATGGCACCGGCGCCGGGGCACCGCCGCCCGCTTCGGATTTCCGCCTGGACGAGCCGGGCGAGGCTCAGGGCCGGCGCGATCTCTATCAGGTCGGGCGGGTCGAGCCGGCAGCCGATTTCGCGGCCCGCACCGTCAGCGACACCGATGATCCCTTCGCCGCCTTCGATCTCGAAGGCCCGATCGGCATGGGGGCCCAGGCCGATCATGCCGATCACGGCAATATCCAGTTCACCCCGCCCCAGTCGCGGCGCGACGTGCTGCCCGAAAACTGGATGGACGAGGAGCCCCTCGCGCCGCCGGTGACGCCGCCCGTGGCCCCGCCGCCGGTGCCCGAATCCGTCTCGGTCCCGGGATCGGGTGGGGGCTTCGATGACGAGGGCTTCGGCCCCGGGGCGGAGCCGACGGCACCGCCGCCCCGCCCGGTCGTGCCGGAGACGCCGGCCTATCCGCCCCCTCCCGCTTATCAGACCCCCGCTTATCAGGCGCCGGCCTATCCGCCGCCGCCGGCCGCCGACGCGGGCGACGCGCTTTCGGCCTTCCTGTCCGGGGCGGGCATTGCGACGCCGCCGCCGGGCGACGCCACCGCGGCGATCCACTTGGCCGGGCAGATCTTCCGCGTGCTGGTCGAAGGTGCGCGCGACCTGATCCAGACCCGGGCCAAGCTCAAGAACGAATTCCGCATCGAGCAGACCATGATCGGCTCGGCCAACAACAACCCGCTGAAATTCGCCATGACGGCGGAGGATGCGCTGACCGCCATGCTGCAGCCGGCCCGGCAGGGCTATCTCGGCCCGGTCGATTCCGCCCGCGAAGTCTTCGCCGACCTGCAATCACACGAGATCGCGGTCATGGTGGCGATTCAGGCGGCCATGAAGACGGTCCTGAAGCGGCTCGATCCCACGATGATCAAGGCGAAGATCGACGCCGATTCCGGCGGCTTCACCATCGGCGGCGGCAAGAAGAACCGCTATTGGGATCTCTACGAAATCCTCTTCGCGGAGGTCGTCGGCGGCCTCGACGAGGATTTCGACAAGCTATTCGGGCGTGCCTTCGCGGCCGCCTACGAGGAACAGGTGCGGCGCCTCTGATCCGTCGGCGGTGCCATTGCTGGAGTTGAGGGCATGGGGTGGAACGACAAGGTCGTATGGTCGGAGGGCATGTTCCTTCGGACCCAGCATTTCCAGCAGTTCGACCGCTATGTCGAACGACTGGTGCGGGGCCGGGTCGACGGCCTGCGCCCCCATGCCTGGGGCCTGACCGAATTCTCGCTCAATCGCGATATGCTGAAGACCGGGCGCTTCGCCCTGGTCGACGCGGCCGGCGTGTTTTCCGACGGCACGCCCTTCGCCATCCCCGATTCCGCCGACCATCCGCCGCCTCTCGAAGTGGGCGAGAACGTGCGCAACCAGGTGGTCTATCTGGCCGTGCCCCTGGTACAGCCCGGCGCGCCCGAATTCGTCATCGATCCCAAGGCCGAGGCGCCGGCACGCTTCGCCGCCCAGGAATTCGAGGCGACCGACGCGATTCACGGTGCCCCTGGCATCGCCCGGCTCACGGTCGGGCGGTTGCGGCTGCGCTATCTCCTCGAACAGGACGACCGCGCGGGTTACGCCTGCATCGGGCTCGCCCGCATCGTCGAGGTCCAGGCCGACAAGCGGATCGTGCTGGACGAGCGCTTCATCCCGCCGGTGCTGGCCTGTTCCGCCTCGAGCCAATTGGTCGGCTTCGTGACCGAGATCCTGGGCCTGCTGCACACGCGGGGCGAGGCATTGGCGGCACGCGCCTCGGCGTCGGGCACGCGGGCCGGCGTCGGCCAGCTCTCCGACTTCCTGCTGCTGCAACTGGTCAACCGCTTCGAGCCGCTGTTCGCCCATTTCAGCGCCGGTAACCTGATGCATCCCGAGAGCTTCTATATGGACGGGCTGCAATTGGCCGGCGAGCTGGCGACCTTCACCGCCGCTGGCAAACGGCCGCCCAATTTCCCGGCCTACCGCCACGACGACCTGCAGCGGACCTTCGCCGCCCTGATGGCGGAACTGCGCCAGTCCCTCTCGGCCGTGCTGGAACAGACGGCGATCAACATCCCCTTGCAGGAACGCAAGTTCGGCATGCGGGTCGGCGTCATCGCGGACAAGAGCCTGCTCAAGACCGCGACCTTCGTCCTTTCCGTCAAGGCCGACATGCCGCCCGAGGCGCTGCGCCGCAATTTCCCGGCCCAGGTGAAGATCGGCCCGGTCGAGCAGATCCGCGACCTGGTCAATGTCCAGCTCGGCGGCATCGCCACCAGGCCGCTACCGGTCGCCCCGCGCGAAGTGCCCTATCACGCGGGCTCCAGCTATTTCGAACTCGACCGATCGAGCCCCTATTTCGCGCAGCTCGCGACATCGGGCGGCATCGCGATCCACCTGGCGGGCGATTTTCCCCAGGTGACGATGGAACTCTGGGCGATCAAGGCCTGAGGCGGCCGGGAAGGGGAGGCAGACCATGGCCGACAAGGACAATCCCTTCGCCGAGGAAGGCGACGACGAACGCACGATGATCCAGCCCATGCCGGGTGGCCGCCGGCCGGAGCCGCAGCGCCCGGCCGGGCCGCCCGCGGGCTATCCGCAACCCGGGCAGCCGGCGCCGCCGGCCTATCCACCCCAGGCCGGCTATCCGCAGCCGGGCCAGCCGCCGCAGCCGGGCTACCCGCCCCAGGCGCCGGGCCAGCGTCCCCTGCCGGGCGGTGGCGCGCCGCTCGCCGGGCGCATGGCCGGGGCGCCGCCGCCGGCCGATCCCGATGCCCCGCGCGAAGTGGTGGCGACCGGCATCAATCCGCTGATCGCCGCGGCGGCGCCGGTGCTGGCGCTGGCGACCCGCGTCCGGGGCACGCCGCGCCAGACCGACGTCGACGGGCTGCACGCCCGCACGATCGACGCGATCCGCCGCTTCGAGGCCGGCGCCCGCCAGACCGGCCTGCCGCCGGATGCCCTCTCGGCCGCGCATTATGCCCTTTGCGCCTCGATCGACGACGTCGTGCTCTCGACCCCCTGGGGCGGGCACGGCGCCTGGGCGCGGCGCTCGATGATCTCGATCTTCCACAACGAGGTGACGGGCGGCGAGCGCTTCTACGGCATCCTGCGCCGCTGCGAAGGTGATCCGGGGCGTTTCATCGACGTGCTGGAACTCATGTATGTCTGCCTCTCCCTCGGTTTCGAGGGCGAGATGCGGGTGCTGCCGCGCGGCGCCTCCGAACATGCCAAGATCCGCGAGAGCCTCTATGCCCTGATCCGCCGTCACCGCGGCGAGCTGGAACCCGAGATTTCGCCCCATTGGAAGGGGCAGAACGCGGCCGACGCCCATATCCGCGGCGCCATTCCGCCCTGGGTGGTGGCCGCCGCCGCGCTCACCCTGCTCGGCCTCGGCTATTTCGGCCTCAATTTCATGCTCTCGGGCCAGACCAGCCAGGCACTCGCCGCGATGGGCGAGATGCAGCCGGTCACGCCGGCGCGCATCGTGCGGCCTGAGCCGGTGCGCCCGCCGCCCCCGCCGCCCCCGCCACCGCCCGCCGCGGTCGAGAGCCGGGCCCAGGTGATCGCCCGCTTCCTCGACGCCGAGATCAAGGAAGGCATCGTCGAAGTGGCGGAATCGGCCCAGGCCATCCGCATCACGCTGCGCTCCGCCAGGGCGCGAGGCATGTTCGCCTCCGGCAAGGCCGACCTGCTCGATGTCTATCTGCCGACGGTCGAACGCGTCGCCAAGGCGCTGGCCGGCGAGGCCGGCGACATCATCATCGAAGGCCATACGGATTCGGTGCCGGTCACGCGGCCGCCCTTCAACAACAACTATAATCTCTCGCGGGCCCGGGCGGACGGCGTGCGCGACCTCCTGGTCGCCAATGGCGTCGATGCCGCCCGCATCACCACGATCGGCAAGGGACCGGACAAGCCGGTCGCCCCGAACGACACGCCGGAGAACAAGGAACGCAACCGGCGTATCGAGATCATCCTGAAGAAGGTCGGGCAGGAGTAAGTCCCCATGCTGAAGCGGATCCTCCTCTCGTCCTGGCTCTGGACCCTGATCGGTATCATCCTGCTCTCGGTCTTCGCCTTTTTCCTGGGGCCCTATATCGAGATCGGCGGCGTCTATCCGCTGGGCGACTCGATCAGCTGGCTCGCCTCGACCTTCGTCATGTTCATGATCTGGAGCGCCTATTACGGCATCCAGTATGGCGTCTACCGGGCCGCCTCGAAGCGGCTCGAGGGCGGCATCACCGCGGAAGAGGGCGGCGACGCCAAGGCCAAGGCGAAGGACAAGGAAAAGGCGGGCGACAAGGTCGCCCAGGCCGAAGTCCAGATGCTCAAGGGCCGCTTCGAAGAGGCGATCGGCCTCCTGAAGAAATCCGCCGCGGCCGAGGGGCGGGGGCGGCACTATCTCTACGACCTGCCCTGGTATGTCATCATCGGGCCGCCCGGCTCGGGCAAGACCACGGCCCTGGTCAATTCGGGCCTGCGCTTCCCGCTCGCCGAGAAGCTGACCGACGGCAAGCCGGGCGCCATCGCCGGCATCGGCGGCACCCGGGCCTGCGACTGGTGGTTCACCGACGACGCCGTGCTGATCGACACCGCCGGGCGTTACACGACGCAGGACAGCGATGCCGCGGCCGACGCCAAGGCCTGGTCCGGCTTCCTCGACCTTTTGAAGAAGAACCGGCCGCGCCAGCCGCTGAACGGCGTCGTGGTCGCGATCGGCATTCTCGATCTCCTGTCCGGCACCAAGGAGGAACGGGTTGCCCATGCGACGGCGATCCGCGCCCGCCTGGCCGAACTCTACGACCGCCTGCGGGTCAAGATCCCGGTCTATGTCCTGTTCACCAAGGCGGACCTGCTGGCCGGTTTCGTCGAATATTTCGACGACCTCGGCAAGACCGAGCGCGAACAGGTCCTGGGCTTCACTTTCCCGCTCGACAGCGGCAAGGGCGAGGCGGCGGTGACCCATTTCGACGCCGAGCTGGATGTCCTGGTCTCGCGCCTGAACGAGCGCCTGGTCGACCGCCTGCAGGCCGAACGGGACATCGAGCGGCGCACGCTCGCCTATGGCTTCCCGAGCCAGCTCGCCTCGCTCAAAGAGACCTGCCGGGAATTCCTCGACGGCATCTTCCTGCCCACGCGCTTCGAGGAACGGCCGGTGTTGCGCGGGGTCTATTTCACCTCGGGCACCCAGACCGGCACGCCCTTCGACCGCCTGGCGGCCGCCATGGCGGCGCAATTCGGCGTCGACCGCCAGCGCCTGCCGGCCTTCGCCGGCCCGGGGCGGAGCTACTTCCTGACCCGGCTGCTGCGCGCCGTGATGTTCAACGAGGCGGGCCTGGTCGGCCGCGACGCCAAGGCGGAAAAGCGCCGCCGGTGGATCGCGCGCATCACCTATGGCCTGACCGGCCTCATTACGGTCGGCGCGGTCGGCGTCTGGGCGCTGTCCTACCTGAACAACAAGCGTCTCATCGACGAATATGACGCCGCCATCGCGGCCTATAACGAAGCCTCGAAATCGCTCGACCTCACCATGGTGGACGAGGCGACGGCGGAACAGAACATGTCCCGCCTGCTCGACCTCCTGAACCGCTTGCGCTCGCTCGCCGGGGTCGACCGGGCGGACGAGGCGGTGCCCTTCACCTATCGCTTCGGCCTCTATCAGGGCGACGATCTCCGCGAACAGGCGAACGAAGCCTATCACCGCGCCCTCGAAGGCGCCTTCCGGCCCCGCCTGCTGCTGATCCTGGAACGCAAGATCAAGCAGTCGATGAACGATCCCGAAGCGCTCTACGGCAATTTGAAGGCTTACCGCATCCTGGCCGGCGCCGGCCCGCTCGACGCCAAGCTGCTGCACGACAGTTTCCAGGCCTATTGGTCGAAACTCTACGACAAGCCGGAATATCAGGACGCGGTGACGCGCCTGGTCGCCCATGTCGATACCCTGGTGCAGCGCCCGCTGGACGAAGTGGCGCAGAATACCGACGTGACCCAGGCGGCGGCCGACGTGCTGACCCGCGAACCATTGGCGAAGCGCGTCTATTTCCGCATCAAGCAGGCACAGAGCGTGACCCAGTTGCCGTTCTGGCGCCTGGGCGACAAGGGCGGCCGCCTGCTCGACGACGTCTATGACACGTTCGCCGGCAATCCGCCCTCCAAGGTGACCTTGCCCGGGCTCTTCACCTACGACGGCTTCTACAAGACCTTCCTGCCCATGGTGCCCAAGGTGGTGCGCGAGGCGACGGCGGATTCCTGGGTCGTCGGTGTGCCGGTCGACACGGCGCAGTCGCCCGCTGCCCTGGCCAAGCTGGAAGGCGAAGTCGTCGCCCAATATGAGGACGACTATATCCAGCGCTGGGACGAGGTCCTGCGCAGCCTTCGCCTGAAGCCGCTCGACGGCGGCAGCGAGGCGGTGCTGCCCATCCTGGCCAAGCTCTCGGCTCCCGACAGCCCGATGAAACTGGTCACGGCGGCGATCGCCAAGGAGACCGACCTCGGCACGCCGCCGCCGGCCCCGGCCGCGACGCCTGCCGGGGCCGCCGGTGCGGTTGCGGGTGGCGCCCTGCCGGATCCCAGCGCCGCCCTGCCCACCGGCGGGGCGGCGGGGGCGGCGGCTTCGGCCCTCGGCTTCGGCCAGGTCGGGCCGGCCGACGGGCCGAAACCCGGTCAGCGCACCAGCGAGCATTTCGCCTTCCTGCGCAAACAGGTGGTGGCGGGCGAGGGCGGCCAGGCCCCGATCGACGAGGCGGTGGCCGGGCTCAAGGGCTTGTTCGACCAGTTGAACCAGCTTCGCGCCGGCGGCGGCAGCGCGTCCGGCGGGGCGGCGGCGGCCCAGCAGGTGCAGATCCTGGCCGACCGCCTGGGTCCGCCCCTGTCCAATTGGCTGGCGGCAGCGGCGGCCGGCGGCCAGGCGGCCCAGGTCTCGACCACGCGGGCGCAGATCAACGAAGCCTGGACCGGGACGGTGGCCCAGCGCTGCCAGACCGCGCTCAAGAACCGCTATCCCTTCAGTGCGGGGGCCAACGATGACGTGCCGGTGTCCGACTTCCAGGCCCTGTTCGCACCGAACGGCCTGATCGACGGCTTCTTCAGGCAGAACCTGGATTCCTTCGTCGACACTTCGGGCAATTCCTGGTCGCTGAAGGCGGGGGCGGCGCAGAACCTGGGGATCCCGGCGGCGACGCTGGCCCAGCTCCGCTCCGCCTCGGTGATCCGCGATGCCTTCGTGCCCTCGGGCCAGGGCTTCGGCTTCCAATATACGATCGAGCCGGTGGCGCTCGACCCCGGCATCGCCGAGGCGAAGCTGGAGATCGACGGCGTCACCATGAGTTTCAACGGCGCCAACGGCCGGCCCACCATCATGTCCTGGCCGGCGGCCATGGGCGGCGGCTTCGCCCAGATCACCCTGACGCCGTCCGATCCGGCGCAACAACCGGTGACGACCCAGGGCCAGGGCGCCTGGGCCGCCTTCCGCCTGTTCGACCAGGCGAGCCTGGCGAATGGTGCCAGCCCGGCCGAGAAGGTCCTTCGCTTCACCGTGGGCGGGCGCTTCGTCACCTACCGCGTGAAGGCCAGCGGCAGCCTCTATCCCTTCAAGCTTCCCGAAATCAGGAGCTTCAAGTGCCCGGCGAGCATGTGATCAACCGATCACCGGAAGCGGTGCCGGTGCCGGGTGGGGAGGCCACCCCGCCGGTTACCGGCCAGCCTGCGGGCGGTCCGGCGCCGCCGGTGGCGGGTCTCTACGGCAAGCTGCCGTCGCGCGGCGATTTCGTCGAACGGCGTCTGTCGGACGCCTTCGTCGACCGCTGGGACGTCTTCCTGGACGAGGGGCTGCGCGCCGCGGCCGGCGTCTTGGGTGAGCGTTTCGCCGAACGTTACCTGGTCGCCCCCTTCTGGCGCTTCGCTCTCGGTGCCGGCGTCGCCGGCGATTTCACCGTGGTCGGCGTCTTCGCCCCCAGTGTCGACAAAGTGGGGCGCTATTTCCCGCTCACCGTGGCGGCCGAACTGGCGCCGGGCGTCGGCGCCGCCGCCGGCATCGCCGCAGCCGAAGCCTGGCTCGCCCAGGCCGAAGCGCTGATCTACGACGCCCTCGGCCCCGAGGCGGGCTTCGAGGCGCTGGACGAGGGCGTCGCCGCCCTTCCGGTGGCCGAACCGCCCGCCGCCGCCGAAGCCCCGGACGGCGGCCGCATGATCTCATCCCCCCTGCTGGCACAGGGGCTGGTCGGCGTTCTGCCGCCTGCCGCCGTGCCGGTCATCTTCTGGACCCTCGGATCCGTCGACCTCCCCCCGCGACTGATCACATTCGGCGGCCTGCCGCCGGCGGCGCGTTTCGCCGCCCTACTCGACGGCGCCTGGGAGGGCGTGGGGACATGACCAGGTTGGCGACCATCTCGGCGGGGATTTCCCACGTCGGCTGCAAGCGCAAACTGAACGAAGATTCCTACCTGGTGCGGCCCGAGGCCGGCATGTGGGCGGTCTGCGACGGCGTCGGCGGCCATGACGCCGGCGAGGTGGCGAGCCAGGCGATCGTCGACGCGCTGGCTGCGATCGACCCGCCGCCCAGCGCCAGCGCCCTGCTGGCCGAGGTGCGGGGGGCGATCACGCGGGTCAACGGCGAGCTTCGCCAGCAGGCGGGCACGCATCGAACCATCGCCTCGACGGCGGTCGTCCTGCTCGCCTTCGGGGAACATTTCGCCTGCCTCTGGGCCGGCGATTCCCGCTGCTACCGCAAGCGCGGCGGCCAGCTCCAGCAGATCTCGCGCGATCACAGCCTGGTCCAGGACATGGTCGAAAAGGGCCTGATCAGCGCGGCCGAGGCGGAGAATCATCCACGCGGCAATGTCGTGACAAGGGCGGTCGGCGCCGACGACATGCTGATGCTCGACAAGGTGAACGACCGCATCCAGGCGGACGATGTCTTCCTCCTCTGTTCCGACGGGTTGAGCAAGGTGGTGCCGGAACAGGAGATGACCTTCATCCTGAATTCCTATGCCATCGACTTCGCGGTCGAGAAATTGGTCGCCGCTGCCCTCGAAGGCGGCGGGCCGGACAATGTGACCGTGGTCGCCGTCGCCTTCCGGGACGCCGACGCGGTCTGATCCGCCTCTTGTGCCGCGCGGGCCAGACGCTATGGTCTCCGGCTCATGGACGCCTTACCAATCGACGATGTCCTGCCGGACCTCCGCGCCGCCCTCCGCGCCGCGTCTTCCGCCGTGCTGGAAGCGCCGACCGGCGCCGGCAAGACCACGCGCGTGCCGCTCGCCCTGCTGGACGAGCCCTGGACCGCAGGCGGCCGCATCCTGATGCTCGAGCCGCGCCGGCTGGCGGCCCGTGCCGCCGCGCGGCGCATGGCGGCGGAACGGGGCGAGGCGGTGGGCGAGACGATCGGCTACCGCGTCCGCTTCGACAGCAAGGTGGGGCCGAAGACGCGGATCGAAGTGGTCACCGACGGGCTGTTCACCCGCATGATCACCGACGATCCCTCGCTCGACGGCGTTGCTGCCGTGCTGTTCGACGAATTCCACGAGCGGAGCCTGGACGGCGACCTCGGCTTGGCATTGTCACTCGAAACGCAGGAGGCGCTGCGGCCCGAGCTGCGCCTCCTGGTCATGTCGGCGACGCTGGACGGCGCCCGGGTTTCCGCCCTGCTGGGCGGGGCGCCGGTGATCCGCTCCGAGGGCCGGCTGTTCCCGGTCACCGTTCGTTACGCCGAACGGCGGGAGGAGGGGCCGATCGAGCCGCAGGCGGCGCGCGCGGTGACGCGGGCGCTGGCCGAGCTTGCCGGCGATATCCTGGTGTTCCTGCCCGGCAAGGCGGAGATCGAGCGCACGGCGGCCCTGCTGGAGGGCAGCTTGGTCTCGTCCGTCGTCCTCCACCGGCTGCACGGCGACCTCGAACTGGCCGCCCAGGACCGGGCGTTGACGCCGGGTGCCCCGGGCACCCGCAAGGTCGTGCTCTCGACCAATATCGCCGAGACCAGCCTGACCATCGAAGGGGTCGCGGTGGTGATCGATTCAGGCCTCGCCCGCGTCGCCGCTTTCGATCCCGGCACCGGCATGAGCCGGCTGGAGACCCAGCGGATTTCCGCCGCCTCGGCCGAGCAGCGGCGGGGCCGTGCCGGCCGCCTCGGCCCCGGCACCTGCATCCGCCTCTGGACCGAGGCGGAGCAGCGCGGCCTGGTGCCCCATGCCGCGGCGGAGATCGAGCGGGCGGACATGGCGCCGGTCGCCCTCGCCCTCGCCCTCTGGGGCGTCGCCGATCCCTCCACGCTGCGCCTGCTCGATCAACCCAATGCCGGGGCCTTCGCCGCCGGGCGAGCGTTGCTGACCCGGCTCGGGGCGCTGGACGAGGGTGGTTTCGCCAGCGAGCACGGCAAGGCGCTGTCGCGCCTCGGCGCCCATCCGCGCCTGGGACATCTGATGCTCGAAGGCCAGCGGCGCGGCCTCGGCGCCATGGCGGTGCGCCTCGCCGCGCTGATCGAGGGGCGCGATCCGGTGAAGCGCAGCCCCCAGGCGCGCGACGCCGACCTGACGCTGCGCCTCGACGCGCTGGCCGGGGCGGGGGGCGGCGATGTCGATCGCGGCCTCGTCCGCCAACTCTCCCAGGCGGCGGGGCAATGGTGCCGGCGCCTGCGGATCGACCCGCGCGAGGGCGATGCGCGTTCGCAACTCGGCCTCCTGGTGGCACTCGCCTATCCCGAACGGGTGGCGCGGCGCCGGCCCGGCGGGGGCGGGCACTACCTCATGGTCTCGGGCCAGGCGGCCCGGCTCGATCCGGCGGAACCCCTGGCGGCTCAGGATTTCCTGGCGATCGCGGCGCTCGACGGCAAGAAGCGCGACGGCCGCGTCTTCCTCGCCGCCGCGATCGACGCCGCCGAGGTCGAAGCGCTGTTCGCCGACCAGATCGAGGCCGCCGAATTCGTCGCCTTCGACGAGGAGACGGGGCAGGTCCGCGCCCGCCGCCGTCGCCTGTTGGGCGCCCTGGTGCTGGACGATGCGATCTGGCCCGACCCGCCGCGGGCCGCGGTGGCCGAAGCCCTGGCCGCGGCGATAAGGGTCAAGGGCCTTTCCTGCCTGCCCTGGACCCCGGCGGCCGAGAGCCTGCGCGCCCGGGTGCGCTTCCTCCATGGCCTCGATGCCGAGCGCTGGCCCGACTGGTCGGACCAGGCCCTGCTCGACGGGCTGCAGGACTGGCTCGGCCCCTATCTCGACGGGATATCCCGGCTCGAAGCCTTGCGCCGCCTCGACCTCGCGGAAATCCTCTCGGCCCGGCTCGACTGGCCGCAGCGCCAAGCCCTGGAGGCCGAAGCGCCGAGCCATCTGACGGTGCCGTCCGGCAATCGCCACGCCCTCGATTACGGGGTGGGGACGGCGCCGGTGCTGGCGGTCAAATTGCAGGAGATGTTCGGCGCGCGCGAGACGCCGACGGTGGCACGGGGCCGGGTGGCGGTTGTGATCCACCTGCTCTCGCCGGCCGGGCGGCCGGTCCAGGTGACCCAAGACTTGGTCAGCTTCTGGGCCCGCGGCTATGCCCTGGTGCGGGCCGACCTCAGGGGCCGCTACCCCAAGCACCCCTGGCCGGAAGACCCGCTGACGGCGCCGGCGACGGCCAAGACCAAGCGGCACCTGCCGCCGACTTGACGTCGCCGCCGGCAGCCGGTCAGTCGGTCAGGTTGGTGGTGTAGGACTTGGATTCGGGGCCGGTGTCGACTTCGGAGAAGCCCTTGGTCTGGAAGCCGCGGCGTTCGCAGTTCTCGTTGCCGCGAATGGTGAATTCGTTGTCTTTGACGCAGAAGTTGTTTTCGCCAGCCCAGCCGCTGCCGTCCGGATGTTCGGCATAGACATAGACATAGCGGACCTTGAGCGGACCCGGGATCGGCGTCGCGCACTGGCCGGTCTTCACGTTCCACCAGCCTTCGGAGACCCAGACGCCGTTGTCCACGCCGTCGTTGGTCTTGTCGTCGTAATAGCCGACAGCGACCGAGGTGGTCTTGTCCGTCTTGTTGCACACTTTGTATTCGGCGAAGGCCGGCGAGGCCGCGAAGGCCATGCCTGCGACCAGCACCGATGCGGCCGTGACGGCAGAACGGAGATTCATCCCCTCAACTCCCCCTAGATGGCAGGTCCGATTCGTGGCTCGATTCCAACACCTTTCGACGTCCCGGACAGTGACCCCGGCCACAGGCGACGATCGGACCCCCTAAGAAATCGCGATGAGAAGGGTACGGAGGCACGGCGCTTTTCGTCAAGGCGGTGGCTGTGCGCGACGCGACATTCCGGCCGCACCGTGACATGATGGCCCGGCATTGCTGCGTTTTCTGTTGCACCAGGGGGGAACGGTGTCGTCACGCAACATTTTCACGCGAAGTCTCTCGGGCCTGGCACTGTGCCTCGCGGTGGCGAGCCCGCCGGCTCTGGCGCAGAGCAGCTTCCTCGGCGGCATGAGCGGCAAGCCGGCGCAGAACCCGCCACCCGCCGCGGAGCCCGAACCGGCACCCGCCCCGGCCCCGGCGCCAGCGCCCACGCCGGCGGCGCCTGCGCCAGCGCCCTTCAAGCCCAGCCCGCCCGCGGCGGCGACCGGCTTTTCCGGCAGTTGGACCGGCACCTATACCTGCGCCCAGGGCCTGACCGGCATCGCCATCCTGTTCGAGCCCC
>Ga0265297_10005910_pt1 | contig 18212 bp, 14 predicted proteins | sample Munlanlwell13791_FD_192502 | JGI IMG/M metagenome (GOLD analysis project Ga0265297, IMG submission 192502) | Leachate microbial communities from a municipal landfill in Southern Ontario, Canada - Leachate well 137-91 | ecosystem: Engineered > Solid waste > Landfill > Unclassified | place...
GCCGCCAGACTTTTCAAATAATTGATAGTAACTACAAAGAAGGATTTGCCAATTTTACGCACGACGGAAATGGGGGCCGTGCGGGGAAAATATTTTCCCCGAGACCCATTTGTCAAAGTTGGGCTAGTACGGTCTCGAATCACGCAGAGAGAGTTCGAAATGGCGGTGGGGTCCGGGACGAACGAGCCTGTTAACCACAAACGGGCCGTTCACCAGAGAGTCCGAGAGTTTTGGGGGTTGCTCTCGGGGTCCGGTACGAAACATGACGTTTCGCGGCGGAACCCGGTTTCTCGGTTTCGGAACAGAGAATCCGCCTGGCGCGGCGGGATCGCCGGAACCCTTTGGAATCAACGGAAAACGCAAACGGCCCGGCCAGATGCCTGGTCGGGCGTTCGTGTTAACCGGAATGTACGGAAATCTTCCGCGAAAAAAAATGGCTCCGGCAGTAGGATTCGAACCTACGACCAAGTGGTTAACAGCCACCTACTCTACCGCTGAGCTATGCCGGAGTTTGGGAGAGTCGGCCGCGCCCGGGGGGCGGCAAACGCTTGATACTATAGGCGGGGATGCGGAGTTCGCAACCGGGGCGGCGGGCTTTTTTGCGGACTTGGGAAAAGGCGATGGGTGGCGTTGCAATGGCGGGAAGGCGGAGTATCTTAAGCGCGTTTTGCGGCACCCACTCGCGGAGAGATGGCTGAGTGGTCGAAAGCAACGGTTTGCTAAACCGTCGTACGGGGTTCTCCCTGTACCGGGGGTTCGAATCCCCCTCTCTCCGCCATTTATTTTCAAGCGCAACCCACGACTGCCGAAGGGGTTGCGTTTTTTTTGCCGCGGCACCCGCCCGCCGGCGGGCCGCCGCCGCTTTCCTGGAGGATGCAATGGCCGGACGTGAACGGGTGGTGACGATGGCGGGGGTGCGCCTCTGGCGGGGCGACACCGTGATCCTGGACGGGGTGGACTGGGCGGTGGAGCGCGGCCGGCACTGGGCGCTGGTCGGCCCCAATGGCTGCGGCAAGACGACCTTGTTGAAGGTGCTCTGCGGCTGGCTGTTCCCGTCCGAGGGGCGGGTGGCGGTGCTGGGGCGGGAGTTCGGTTCCTGCGTGATGGCGGAGCTGCGCCGGGAGATTGGCTGGGTCACGACGTCGCTGGTGGGGATGATTCCGGAGGGGATGGTCACGCTGGGGGTGGTGTTGGGGGGGGGGCGGAACGCGTTCGTGTTGCGGGAGGAGCCGACGGAGGGTGAGCTGGAGGCGGCGCGCGACCATCTGGCGGCGGTGGGCTGCCTGGAGCGGTGGGAGCTGCCGTACCACCAGCTTTCGCAGGGGGAGCAGATGCGGGTGCTCATTGCCCGGGCGCTGATGGGGGAACCGCGGCTGCTGATCCTGGATGAGCCCTGCACGGCGCTGGATCCGGTGGCGCGGGACGCCTTCCTGGGGAACGTCGGCGAGCTGCTGGCGCGGCGGCCGGAGCTGACGCTGGTCTACGTCACGCACCACTTGGAGGAGATCCTGCCGGCGGTGACGGAGGTGCTGGCGCTGCGCCGGGGGCGGGTGGTGGCCTCTGGCGGGAAGGAGGCGGTGTTGACGCCGGCGACGCTGGAGCGGGTGTTTGGGCGGCCCTTCGTGGTGCGGCGGGAGGGTGGGCGCTTTTTCGCGCAGCCCCAGGTGGCGCCCGGTTCCGCCTGGCATTTGGGGTGAAGGGCGACTTCGGATTTCCGATTTCCGATTTCGGATGCGGGAATTTGGGGCAAGCCAAGGGGTGGGGAGGGGGCGGCTCAGCCTCAGCCGGCGGTGGCGCGGGCGGCCTGCTCGAGCTGCCAGACGTAGGTCCAGGCCAGGCGGTAGTCGCTGGCGTTGAGGATGTGGCGGGTGCCGCCCTGGGGTGACTGGGGCAGGAGCGGTTCCGGCTCGCTGAGGGCGAGGTAGGCGTAGCCGAGGTTGCTGCCGGAGACCACGCCGCCGCCGCGCTGTTCGATCTTGGTCAGTTCGACGATGGCGCTTTCCAGAGCGTCGAAGAGCATGGCGGCGAGGCGGAAGAACCATTCCACCTGCCGTTCCTGGAGGAGGCGGCCGCCGTGCTCGGGGTCGCCGGTGGCGGCGATTTCCAGGCCGAGGCTGATCCAGCGGCGGACCTTGTCCACCGCCTCGCGTTGCTGGCGCAGGTCGCCGAGGTCCACCTGGTCGGCGATCATGACTTTGTTGGCGACCTCGACCAGTTCCGCCTCCCAGCGGCCGGCGCTTTCCGCGGTGGTGGCGGCGGCGGCCTGGTCGGCCAGAAGCCGGGTAACCTTGGCGAGGAAGAGGCCGTCGGCCGGCTGGCTGCCGCCGGCGCGGACGGCGGGGGCGGTGCCGGGCGGCGTTGCGGGGGTGGCCGTGGCGGCGGTGCGCCAGCCGGCCAGCAACCCCTTGATGTCGAACTCGACGGGGTAGTAGACGGTGATGGCTAGGCTGGGGGCGGGGAAGCCCTTGCCCTTGAGGCGCGCCTCGCGCCCCTCGATGGCGTCGGCCTCGATGGTGCCCTTGCTGTTGGTGCGCACCCAGGCCAGGAGCCGGATCCAGAGGTTGGGGTCGAAGGCGTAGAGCCGTTCCAGGAACTGTTGGACGACGGGGTTGCCGCCCTTGACCCAATCGGGGTCGAGGTAGTACTGGTCCTCGATCATGAAGTCCTTCTCGAACTTGACATGCTTCTTCAGGGCCAGGGCGAGGAGGTCGGCGTTGATGGCGGTGAGGATGCGGAAGATCTGCGCTTCGTCGCATTCGAGGAAAAGCTGGAGCCAGTCGGCGAACTTCCGGCCGTCGAGCGCTTCGCCGCGCCAGCAGTCGTGGTCGAGCATGAAATTGAGCTGTTCCTGGGAGGCGACTTCGACGACCTCCTGGGCCTCCCACTTGCCGACGCACATCACGGTCCGGTGCAGCTCCATTTCCGGGAGCGACTGGACCAGGCGGGTGGCGTCCTCGGGCAGGTTCAGCAGGTCCAGCCGCTGGTCGGGGGGTGCGCTGAGGACGACCGCCTGCTGCTCTTCCAGGGGCAGGGTCTTGAACAGGGCTTCCGCCTGGGCGCCGGCATGTTTGACCAAGGCGAGCAGCGCGTTGGCCTTTTCCGCCGGGGCCACGGCCAGGCGCCAGGATTCGGGAATGGGGGTGGGGGGCGGTTCCGGGATCATGCGCAACTCGTGGGTTGAGGCGGTGGGGGTTCGCTACTTTAGGAGTGGTGGCCGGCAATTCAACCGCCCGGCCGGCAACTGTCCGGATTTGGCGGCATTTGACGGGATCCGGCGGCCAGGGGCGCCTTCCCCGCGGCACCCCCTCAGATGGTGCGTCCGTTTTCAAGTGGCGGCGGAGACTTTTCAGCGCTGCCACGCGCGGGTGGGGCTGGGCTCGAATCCGCGGTGGGCGGGGGTATATTCCGGGGTGCGCGGCAACTGGCGCGTCACCGATCGGCGCGGGTTGCCATCCCGGCGGGGAGAACCATGGAAATCAAGACCCAGTGTCCGCATTGCCTTGGCCGCTACCTGGTTGACGACGACATGCTGGGGGAGAGCATCCGTTGCGTCCGTTGCGAGAAGGCCTTTGAAGTCAAGGAGTACTTGCCGCCGGCACCGCCCCAGCGCGCAAAGTTGCGGCTGAAGGCGGCCGTGGACGTGGTTGTCCGCGGCGGTGCGGATGCCGCCGAGAAGCGGGTGCCGCACCTTGGGCTGGAGTTGGCGGCGATCCCGCCGGGCTCGTTCCGCCAAGGGGCCGAGGGTGGGTATTTGAGCGAGAGGCCGGTGCGGACGGTGCATCTGACCTATCCCTTCTGGATGAGCCGCTGCCTCATCACCCAAGCCCAGTTCCGCGAGGTGATGGCCCGCAACCCCAGCTATTTCGAGGGGGATGACCTGCCGGTGGAGTCCGTCACTTGGCAGGAGGCGCTGGAGTTCTGCCGGCGGTTGACGGAGATTGAGCGGGTGGCGAAGCGGATCTCCCCGTCGCTCCATTTCCGCCTGCCGACCGAGGCCGAATGGGAATACGCTTGCCGCGCCGGCCTGCGGCCGGCCGCCGAGGGGCAGGAAGAGCCGGCGGAGCTGCGCGCCTTTTGGCGGGGCGACCCGGAAGCGCTGAAGGCGTATGCGTGGTTTGACTTGGACAGCGAGGAGACGCCCCATCCCGTGGGGACGCTCAAGCCCAATCCGTGGGGGCTCTACGACCTGCTCGGCAACGTGGCGGAATGGTGCATGGACTGGTATGGGCCGTATCCGGAGGGCGAGGTCACCGATCCGAAGGGGCCGGAGGCCGGACGGCGCAAGGTGCGGCGGGGCGGGGGCTGGGCCAGTGTCGCCCGCCGCTGCCGGGCCGCGGACCGGATCGGGGTTGCCCCCGCGACGGCGTCGGGGCTGATCGGCTTCCGCGTCGTGGCGGTGCGTATTGGGGAGCCGCCGTTCTCCTACAACTACCACGTCTGGTGACCGCCGCCGCCGGGAGGGGGGGTCAGCCCGTCATTTCGTCGGCCATGACGGAGGCTTCGAGGAGGATCGAGGAGAGCGGCAGCTCCAGGCTGGTCGTGGCGGCGGCCTTCCCTTCGAAGAAGATTGCCTCGATCTGGCCTTGGCTCATCATGTGGGCCATCGCCTCCAGCCCGGTGAAGGTCCGGAAGGCGGCGTGGACCACCGTGCCCTTGGCCAGGCACATGATGCCTTTCTCCTCGGAGGCGAACATCAGCATCAGCTCGCCTTCGCGGGAGGACATGGCCAGGAATTGGAGGGCGTTGCTGATCTCGTCGCCGCTGTTGAGCTGGAAATGCATGCGGCCATGGGTTTCCAGCGCCGCCGCGGCCGCGCCGCGTTCCAAGGTGACGCCGGCGGGCAGGTAGCCGTGGATCTCCTCCAGCACGGTTTCCACCGGCAGCATGTCGTCGGCGCCGGCTTCCAGGAGCCGGAGGCGGTTGATCTCGCGGAAGGCGTCGGTGTAGACGACCAGCGGTGTTTGGGCGAACAGGCTTTTGAGCAGGACGACGGTGGTCAGGTGCTGGCGGCCGGGTGAATGGCAGCCGAACAGGATGAGGTCGGGCGCCGGCGTTGCCGGCGCCTCGATCAGCCGGTGCGGACTTTCCAGCAGGCTCACGTCAAGGCCGTTGCCACGGCTGCGCAGCTTCTGGAGCAGCGGCTCGCCGCGGGCGGCCTGGTCGTCGAGGATGACAATGCGGGCGGTGGCGTCGGCGGTGGGGGGCATGCGGCGGTTTCCTCAGGCGCGGGTCAGAGCATGGAGCGGACAATGGCCCGGCTGGAGAGCCACCAGGAAAGCTCGTTGACGATGGCCTGGGCCTTCTTGATGTCCCGCGCCCCCATGAACTGTTCCGTGGCGACGAAGACGAAGAAGGCGTTGGCCGAGGCGAAGAGGATCAGGGGCGGGGCGCTGGCGGGCAGGGTCAGGCATTGCACCTCGCCGCCGGTGATGGAGCGCAGGTACTTGCCGGTGCGGCGGAAGAGCTGGGTGCCCAGCGCCGCATAGCCGTCCGCCTTGTCGGCGAGCGCCTTGGTGCAGGCGAGCGGCATGCCGTCGTCGTTGGCCAGCACGCAGCCGACCATCCCCAGCCGTTCGATGGCGTGGTCGAGGATCTGGGCAAGCGTGAGCCGTTCCTCCGGCCGCTGCCGCAGCAGGCGATAAAGCTTGGCGTGGCGGTCGGTGCCGGTGGCGAGGTTCAGGCCGGTCATGAGGTTGAAGGTGGCCATTCGCACGCCGGGCACGCGGGCGAGTTCGTAGATGTGCTTGAATTTGCCCTGGGTTTCGCGATGCTTGATGATCTCCAGGGCCCGGGCCCGGCCAACGCCGGGGATGGTCTCCAGTTCCTCGAGGCTGGCGGCGTTGATGTCCACGCCATGGGTGGCGCCGGCGAGGGTGTGTTCGACGCCGTCCCAGCCCTTGGGGGCGTGGCGCGCCAGCCGTTCCTCCTCCGGGGGCGCCGCGGCGGCGGCCGGGACGGCCGGGGTGGCCGGAGCTGGCACTGGGGTGGGGGCGGGTGCCGGGGCGGGAACTGCCGGCGCCGCCGGGGCGGGGGGCGGCACCGCGGCGGCGGCGGGTGCGGCTGGGGCCTTGGGCGGAACCGGCGGTGGGGCGGCCGCGGCCGGTGGCGGGGCGGCCATGGTGGGGGCGGCGGGTGCCGCCGGAGCCGGTGCGGGTGCGGGTGCGGCCGGCTTGGGGACAAAGGGGCGTTTGGAGGTGAAGAGGCTCCCCATTTTTTCCGCCTCCTCGTACAAGGCCGACTTCTGCTGGGCGCCCTGGAGGAATTGTGGCGGGATGGCGGCGACGATCTGGGCCAGGTCGAACTCGATGATGGCCGTCGGGTTCTCGACGACCCAGCCGGCGGGGATCTGGGGGAAGATCTGGGGGAGGGGGATTTTGACGCTGCCGCCTTTCATCTGCAACATCACCTCCAGGCGGTTGAGCAACAGCCGTGCCGCCGGGATCTTGTCCGGGTTCCAGGCGGGGCCGCGCAGGCTGGCGGGGAGCTTTTTCAGCATGGCGGCGAAGGGGATGGCGATGCAGTTTTCCTCATCCAGTTCGACGGGGGGGGGCGGCGCGGCGGCGGCGGGCTCTCCAGCCGTGGCCGCCGGGGCGGCTTCGGTGGGTGCTGGTGCGGCTTCGGTGGGTGCTGGTGCGGCTTCGGTGGGTGCTGGTGCGGCTTCGGGGGGGAGGGGTCGGGGGCGGGCGGCAGGGAAGATGGCATTCTTCATGACGCTGGCCTCGTCGAGTTCGGCCTTTTGGGTGCTGCCCTGGAGGAGGCCGGGTGGCAGGGCGGCGACCACGGCCGGCAGCGGAAGGTTGATCATTGCTTCCGGGGCATCGGCTTTGGCCCAGCCGGCGGGGAGTTCCTTCAGGATGTCGCCCAAACGGCATTGGATCCGCCCTTTCTTGAGCTGGGTGAGCAGGTCGGCGCGGTCGAAGGCGACGGTCTGCTCGGGGAAGCCGGTGGGGGCCCAGGCCGGGCCGCGGAGCGCTTCCGGGAGCTTGCCCAGGATCACCGAGCAGGGGAGGCTCACCATGTTCTTCTTCACCTCGGGCGTCAGGATGGCCTGGATGGCGCCGAAGCTTTCGAGGACGTCCGCCATGCTGGGCGGGGTCGGGGGCGGGGTTTCGGCGGGCGGCTGGGGTTTCGCGGCCGCTGCTGGCGTGGCTGGTGGCGCAACGGCGGCGGGTTGGGGCGCGGCCGGGGCGGCGGCGGGTTGGGGCGCGGCCGGGGCGGCGGCGGGTTCCACGGGGATGTGCAGGGGCGGCTTGGCGGCGGGGCCGGCGGCGGCGGCGGCGGCGGGGTGTGGCGGCTTGGGATGGAAGGGGATGGCTCCACGCGTCTCCGGGGCGGCGGGGGGCTGGGCGGGAGTCTGTGGGGAGGAGGTGCTGGAAAAGAGCTTGCGCAGTTTGGAGAACATGATGATATCCTTCCTGGAACGCCCGGTGGCACCCAAGGCCGGCGCCCGCCATCCCCTTGTGGGGCGGTTCCGGCTTGGGCTGGCAAAACCGTCACAACATATATGCGCTTCCAGTGGCCTTCAATAAAGGACGTACGCCCGCCCCGGCCTTTTTCCATTTAGGGTGTCGAGTTTGTCCATGGTTTGCACTTCCAGGCGGCGGCGGCGGTGCCGCGGAGGGTGGGGCTGGGGTCGGCCAGGAGGCGCTGGCGCCAGGCGTCGCGCTCCGGGCCGGGCGGGAGGGCGTTGAGGAGCACCGCGGCGGCATTGCGCCGGAGCAGGGTCGTGCCGGCATGTTCCAGCGCCGTGCCGGCGAGGCGGCGGCGCAGTTCCGCGGGCGGGGTTTCCAGCAGCCAGGCCGGATCCACGGCGAGGCGCTCTTCCGGCGCCAAGGCGGGGGGGCAGCCGGCGGTGCAGCCGTCGCAGCCGAACAAGGCGTCGCCGAGCCAGCGTTGTTCCTCGCCGCCGAGGGGGCCGCGGCGTTCCATGCTCAGGTAGCTCCGGCAGCGGCGGACGTCCAGCGGCCCGCCGTCGGCGGGGAGGGCGCCGGTCGGGCAGTGTTGGACGCAGGCGTTGCAGGTGGCGCAGGGCGGCAGGGCGCCGGCGGGGGCCGGCTTGGTTGGGGGCAGGGCGAGGGCGGAGAAGAGGGTGCCGATGAAGGCGCGGCTGCCGTGGCGCGGAGTCCGCAGCAGGCCGTTGCGGCCGCGCTCGCCGAGGCCGGCGGCGAGGGCGAGGGCGGTGTCGGGCACGGGGTGGGTGTCGAGGCCCGGTTCGGCTTGGGCGGGCGCGAACTCCGCCGCCAGGGCGGCGGCGGCCCGCGCCAGGATTTGGCGTCCCGTCCGATGGTAGTCCGGGCCACAGGCATAGAGGGAGAGGAAGCCGGCGGGGCGGCCGGGCGGTGGCGGCGGGAGTTCTGGCCGGCGGTGGCGGTTGCCCCAGTCGCCGGCGAAGGCGATGACGATGGCGCATTTTGCCCAGGGGCGGGCGGCGAAGGGGTCTTGGCGGGCGGCCAGGGAGCGGTCCAGGTAGCCGAGCGCGCCGGCGTTCCGTTCCAGCCAGGCGGCGAAGCGGGCGGGCAGCGCGGGGCGGGCGGCGGCGGCGAAGCTTTCCGGGGTCACCACCCCGGCCGCGAGGGCGCCGGTCTGCCGGGCGAGCGTCGCCAGCCAGGTTGGGAGGTCGGGGGTGAGGGACATGGGGTTCAGGAGAGGCGGGCCTTGTAGTCCGCGTAGCCGAAGGTGCGGAGGACGCGGAATTCGCCGCTGGCGGAGTTCCAGAGGCAGATGGCGGGCAGGCGGATGCCGTTGAAGGTGGTGGTCTTGACCATGGAATAGTGGGCCATGTCGAGGAAGGCCAGCTTGTCGCCGGGGCGCAGCGGTTGGGCGAAGGAGTAGTCGCCGATGACGTCGCCGGCGAGGCAGGTCAGGCCGCCGAGGCGGTAGGTGTGGGGCTTTTCGCCTGGCTGGCCGGCGCCGGCGATTTCCGGGCGGTAGGGCATGGCCAGGACGTCGGGCATGTGGCATTCCGCGGAGGTGTCGAGGATCGCGATGTCCAGGGCGTTGTGGACGATGTCCAGCACGGTGGCGACGAGCACGCCGGTGTTGAGCGCCACCGCCTCGCCCGGCTCCAGGTAGACCGTTTCCAGGTGGGGATGGCGGTCGCGGAAGCCGCGGATGAGCCGGACCAGCCGCTCGACGTCGTAGCCGGGGCGGGTGATGTGGTGGCCGCCGCCGAAGTTGACCCATTTCAGCCGCGGCAGGAACTCGCCGAACTTGGCCTCGAAGGCGGCGAGGGTGTGCTCCAGGGCGTCGCTGTCCTGTTCGCAGAGGCAGTGGAAGTGCAGCCCCTCGATCCCCGCCAGCTCCGCCGGCTCGAAGGCGGCGCGGGTGATGCCGAGCCGGGAGCCGGGCGCGCAGGGGTCGTAGAGGGGGACGGCCACTTCGGAGTGTTCGGGGTTGACGCGCAGCCCGCAGGAGATGGGGCGCGGGGCGCGGTGGACGGTGGCGCGCCATTTCTTCCACTGCGTGAAGGAGTTGAACACCAGGTGGTCGGCCAGGCCGAGCAGTTCCTCCAGGTCGGTGGCGGTGAAGGCCGGGGCGAAGGCGTGGACTTCGCCGCCGAACTCCTCCCTGGCCAGGCGCGCCTCGATGACGCCGCTGGCGCAGGCGCCGGCGAGGTGGCGGCGGCAGCGGGGGAAGGTTGCGAACATCGCAAACCCCTTGAGGGCGAGGAGGATCTTGCAGCCGGCGCGCCGCTGGATCTCCGTCAGCAGTTGGAGGTTGCGTTCCAGCCGGGCCTCATCAACGACGAAGCTGGGGGAGGGGAGGCCGGGGCGGGCGGCGAGGCTGAGCCAGTCGGGGTTGGGCATGGCGGGCTCCGGGGCGGCGGCGGTGGCTGGATGTGGATATGGGTGTGGGGGTTAGCCGGAATTATCCACCACAACGGTCTCAGGGGGCACGGGGGAAATCACCGGGAGCTGTTCATGAATAGATCGGGCGAGTACTGTAACCCCCGCCGTCCCCGGTGCGTGCCAGCCCGTCGCCCCTCTGCCTATGGCACAATGCCGCTGGCCGACCGCAGGCCGGTGGCGACTTGCGGGATGATCCCCCGCCGTACGTAGATCGGGTGGACAAGCTCGCGCAAGGCGGGAAGCCGCCGGGCGAAGCCGGCGGCGGCGGCAATGCAGCAGATCCCGCTGAGGCTCACCATCAACGGCGCCCCGATGAAGTGCGCCAGGCTGCCGGCGAGCAGGCTGCCCAACGGCACCATGCCCATGAATGCCATCGAGTAGAAGCTCATCACCCGGCCGCGCTTGTCGTCGTCCACGATCGTCTGCAGCACGGTGTTCGTCGAAGCCATCTGGATTATCAGCCCGAGCCCGACCACGGGCATCACCGCCAGTGTCAGCCACAGCCACGGCGACAAGCCCAGGGCGACCAGGCCGGCGCCAAAGACGGCGGGGGCCCAGGCGATCACCCGTCCGAGCCCGCGCACGCTGCGCCGGCCGGCCAGGTACAGTGCCCCGGCGAGGGCGCCGGCCGCGGCGGCCGAAACCAAAAAGCCCTGCGTGCGCGCGTCGCCGTGCAAGATTTGCTGGGCGAAGATCGGCAGGAGTTGCGTGTAGGACGCGCCGGCCAGGCTGACCAATGCCAGCAGGAGCAGCAGGGCGCGGATCGGCGGGAAGCCGAAGGCGTAGCGGAACCCTTCCCCAAGGTTGGCGAGGATCGCGGTCCGGGGCCCCATCCGCGCGGTCGGCGGGACGCGCATCAGCAGCAGCCCGGCGATCACGGCCAGGTAGCTGAGGCCGTTGAGCAGGAAGCACAGGGCTTCGCCGGCGCCCGCGATCAGGATGCCGGCGACCGCGGGGCCGACCAGCCGGGCACCGTTGACCAGCGAGGAGTTCAGGGCAATGGCGTTGGTCAGGTCTTCGGGGCGGTCGAGCATCTGGACGAGGAAGGACTGGCGCGCGGGCATGTCCAGCGCGTTGATGAATCCGAGCAGGAGCGAAAGCGCCACGATGTGCCAGACCGTGAGCCGGCCGGAATACATCAGCCCCGCCAGCATCAGGGCCTGGGCCATCGCCAGCACCTGCGTCCCGATGATGAGGCGGTGCCGGTCCACGCGGTCGACGAGCACGCCGGCAAAGGGCGCCATCAGGAACGTCGGAATCCGCGCGGAGAACCCGATGAGGCCGAGCAGCCAGGCGCTGTGGCTCAACCGCCAGACGAGCCAGGCGACCGCCATCATCTGCATCCAGGTGCCGATCAGCGAGATGCCCTGGCCCATGAAGAAGAGCCGGAAATTCCGATGCTTCAGCGACCGGAACAGCAGGGGGAAGCTCATGGACTATGCGGTCCTGTCGGGTTCGGGCGTCATGGTGCCAGGCCGCTGGCCGGCGGGGGGAGGAGGCGGGCCCAGGGCTTGGGGTCGAGGCGGTCGAGGGTTTCGCCGCGGGCCAGGCAGAGCAGGGCGGCGGCGAGGCAGAGCCGGTGCGGTTCGCCGGCGGGCACCGGGAAGTCGCGGGTGTGGCCGTCCCCAAGCGCGAAGTGGACGGGCGGCTGGCCGGCGGCGGCGGCGCCGGCGTCCCAGGCGGCGGTGACGTGGCCCGCGCTGCCGGCGACCCGGAGCCGCAGCGAATCCGCCGCGCCGGTTTGCGGACTCCGCAAACGCAGGGCGATGGCGGTGCCGTGCGGAGTCCGCAACTGGCTGGCGGCCCCGGCGGCGGCGGCGGCGGCCGGAATGGCGGCGCCGGCATTTTCGGGGAGGTCGCTGCCGGTGAGGAGGGCGAGGAGGGTGAGCGCTTCCTGGCGGCGGCGCGGGGGCGGGGCGTCCAGCGCCAGCTCCAGTTCGATCTCCCGCAGCTCGCCGAGGAGGCCGGCGGTGGTCAGTTCGGCGACGCGGTTGACGGCGGGCAGGAAGCTGAGGTGGTGGGCGACGTAGAGGTGGAGGCGGGCCTGGCGCAGGGCCCGGCGCAGCTTTTCGGCCTGGCGCGCGTCCTGGGCGGCGTCCGGCAGCAGCAAAACCCCGCGGCAGAGGCCCGCCAATTCCGGGATCAGGCGGGCGACGGCGCCGCCGGGGAGGCAGGGGACCAGCAGCAGGTCCGCGCCGCCGCAGTTTTGGAGGGCTTCCCGTGCGCCGTCGGCCGGGCAGGCCAGCGTTTGGACGCCGGTGAGCTGGAAGGCGGCCCGGAGCCAGGGATTGGCGGGTTCGGCGGCGGCGAGGTTGGCAGTGGCCGCGATGAGCAAGTGGGGATGATTGGCCGGCATTGCCCGCAAGCCTTTCGGGGATTGACTTCTTTCCGTCCGAATGTATCTTCATTGTAGATACACCCTGGAAAGGAAGCGACATGACAACTCGGGTTCAGAAGTGGGGTCACAGCTTTGCCGTGCGCATTCCGTGCGCCATCGCCCAAAGCAGCCAGTTGACAATCGGTGCCGAAGTGGATGTGGAGTGGAAGGATGGGGCCATCCTGATTGTGCCGGCAAAAGGGAAAAAAACCAGCCTTGCGGATCTGCTCAAAGGCGTCACGAAGGACAATTTGCACGGCGAGGTTACAACCGGCTCGCCCATCGGATCGGAGGTGTGGTGATGTCCTATGTTCCAAGACGGGGGGATGTGGTTTGGCTGACCTTCACCCCCCAAGCGGGGCATGAGCAGGCAGGCCACCGGCCGGCATTGGTCCTGTCACCGGAACCCTACAATCGCAAGACCGGCCTCGCCATCTTCTCCCCGATCACCAGCCAAGTCAAAGGCTACCCGTTTGAAGTGAAGCTTCCGGAAGGGATGAAAGTTGCCGGGGTTGTCCTGTCGGACCAAGTGAAAAGCTTGGACTGGCGTGCCCGCGGGGCTGCGTTCTGTTGCGCGGCCCCGCCGCAGATGGTGTCCGAAGTGTTGAACAAACTCGGGGCTCTCCTTGACACATAGGGACACATAGGGGTCACACCTACACTTTCAATCCCAACTTGCCGATTGCCTTCTGAATGGCCGTGGGCGTAACCCACGGCTACCATTCCACGGCGAGCAGGGTGCAGTTGATGCCGCTGCCGATGCCGAGCAGGGCGAGCTTGGCGCCGGGGGTGAGGCGGCCGGCGGCGGCGGCGAGGGCGACGGTGGCGGGCAACGAGGCGGAGCCGCAGTTGCCGAGGGTCTCGACGGTGGCGAAGTCCTTGGCCGGGTCGAGGCCGAGGGTTTGGTAGAGGCGGTCGCGGTGGGCGCGGCCGACCTGGTGGGTGCAGACGAGGGCGGGGGTGGCTTCGTCCCAGCCCAGTTCGGCCTTGAAGGCGGCCCAGGTTTCGCTGGCGACTTCGACGCCACGGCGGAGGAGTTCCTCCGAATCGGTCTGCATCAGGGGGCGGGCGCCGGCGCCCATCCCGCCGTCGGCGGTGCCCTGGCAAAGGTGGCTGTAGGCGGTGTTGCAGCGGCTGGCGCCGCCGAGGAGGCGGTGGTTGGCGCGGCTGCGGCCGGCGTGGGTGAGGAGGACGGCGGCGGCGGCGGAGCCGATGGTGAGGGAGGCGAAGGCGTTCTTGCTGGACTGGCGGGTGAGGGTGGTGTCGGTGTTCAGGTGCTCCAGGGTCGCCTCCAGGAGCGGCCGCGAGTTTTCGCCGGTGACGACCAGGGCGCTGGCGATCTGGCCGAGTTCGATCATGCTGGCGGCGGTGATCATGCCGGAGAGCACGCCGAGGCAGGCGTTGGAGATGTCGAAGTTGAGGGTGTGCGGGGGGAGGGCGAGGCGGCGGTGGACGGCGGTGGCGGTGGCGGGTTCGAGATAGTCGCGGCAGACGCCGCAGTGGAAGAGGGCGTCGATCTCCGCCGGGGCGAAGCCGGCCTGGTCGAGGGCCGCCTGGCCGGCGCGGGCGGCGGCCTGGCTGGGGAGGAAGCCGGCGGGCCAGACCCGGCGTTCGCGGATGCCGGTCATCAGTTCCAGGCGGCCGGCGGGCAGGCGGAGCCGGTGGTAGAGCGGTTGCAGGCGCGCTTCGAGTTCGGCGGAGGTCAGCCGTTCCTCGGGCAGGGCGCAGGCGAAGCTTTCAATGCGGACGCGGGAAAAGCGCATGACGGGGGAGTTTCGATTGCCGAGTTTCGATTTTCGATTGCCGAGTTTCCAGTTTCAAATGCGGACTCCGGTGGAACGGCGGCGGGATAGCATAATCCCTGGGCGGGCAGTTGAAAACTCGGTCCCGATTCCGCCCCCGATCCCGCGGAGGGCAAGCCCACAGGCCGGAATGGCTGTGCCACGTTCCCCGTCGCCGCCGGCGCCGCGCTGGTTCAGCCAAGGCAACGCTCGGGGATCCTCAGAGCAGGGAATAGGGGTCGATGTCGACCGCGACGTCGAACCCTTCGCGGCGGTGGTGGGCGGCGAAGGGCTTGAGCAGGCGGCTGAGTTCGAGGATGCGGCCGGTGCGGAGCAGGAGCTGGTAGCGCCAGAGGTCGCGGAGACGGGTGATCTTGCAGGGCATGGGGCCGGCGGCGAGGGTGTCGGCGGGCAGGCGCGGCTGGAGCGCTTCGGCGAAGGCGAGGGCCTGTTCGCCGAGCTTGGCTTCGTCGGGCCCTTGGAAGCGGATGCGGACGAGGTGGGTGGCGGGGGGGAACTGGAGCGCCTCGCGCGTGGCCAGCTCCTCCTCGGCGAAGGCGAGGTAGTCGTGGCGCAGCGCGTGCAGCAGCACCGGATGGCCGGGGGTGTAGGTCTGGACGAGCACGCGGCCGGGGATGTCGCCGCGGCCGGCGCGGCCGGCGACCTGGACGAGGAGCTGGAAGGTGCGTTCGCCGGCGCGGAAGTCGGGCATGTGCAGCCCCATGTCGGCGGCGAGCACGCCGACGAGGGTGACGTTGGGGAAGTGCAGCCCCTTGGCGATCATCTGGGTGCCGATGAGGATGTCGATCTTGTGCGCTTTGAAGGCGTTGAGCGTCTTCCGGTAGGCGTCGCGGGTGGTCATGGTGTCCGAATCCATGCGGGCGACGGTGGCGCCGGGGAAGATCTTCTGGCAGACGCTCTCGATCCGTTCCGTGCCGTGCCCGGTGTAGCGGATCTCCTTGTCGCCGCAGGCGGGGCAGGTGGCGGGGGCGGCGGTGACCTCGCCGCAGAGGTGGCAGGTGAGGCGGCCGGCCTGCTTGTGGTAGGTGAAGCTGGTGTTGCAGTGGGGGCATTCGGCGACGTAGCCGCACTTGGGGCAGAGCATCTGGGTGGCGTAGCCGCGGCGGTTGAGGAAGAGGATCGTCTGTTCGCCGCGGGCCAGCCGTTCGCGCACCTCCGTCTCCAGCCGGTGGGAGATGATCTGGGGGCGGCCGCGCTGCATCGCCTCGTCGCGCATGTCAACCACCTCCATGACCGGCATGAGCTGGCCATCGATGCGCGACGGCAGGCTGGCCAGGCGGTACTTGCCGGTGCGGGCGTTGTGGAACGACTCCAGCGCCGGCGTGGCGGAGCCAAGCAGCACCGTCGCGTTCTCCAGCCGGCCGCGGACGACGGCGACGTCGCGGGCGTTGTAGCGCGGGCTCTCCTCCTGCTTGTAAGTCGTCTCGTGCTCCTCGTCAACCACCACCAGCCCGAGGCTGGTGACCGGGGCGAAGAGGGCGGAGCGGGCGCCGACGACGATCCGGGCGCGCCCCTCGCGGATCCGCCGCCACTCGTCGTAGCGTTCGCCGTCGTTGAGGCCGCTGTGGAGGACGCTGACCGTGTCGCCGAAGCGGCCCCGGAAACGGTCAACGGTCTGCGGGGTGAGCGCGATCTCCGGCACGAGCAGGATCGCCTCGCGCCCGGAGTCGAGGCAGGTGGCCATCGCCTGGAGGTAGACTTCGGTCTTGCCGCTGCCGGTGACGCCGTGGAGCAGGATCACCCCGGCCTGGGGTGCGGCCATGCTGGCCAGCACTTGGTCGAGGGCCTGGCGCTGGTCGGGGGTCAGCGGCAGCGGCGCGGAGGGGAGGGTGACGTCCTGGGCAAAGGGGTCGCGATCCACGGAACGCTCCTCGATGGCCACCAGTCCCTTGGCCGCCAGCCCTTCGACCACCGCCGGGGTGACGCCCGCCGCCGCCGTGAGCTTGCGGAGTTCGCAGTCCGTGGTGTGGGCGACCAGCGCCCGGAGCACGGCGGCGCGTTTCTGCGTGCCTTTTTTGGCTTCCAGCGCCGGCAGCACCGCCGCCAAGTCCACGCCGGGCGCGATGCTGACGAAGCGGCGGAGCTGGCGTTTGAGCGTGCCCTTGCGCACCACGGCGGGGATCAGGGCGCGCACCGCCGCCTCGCGGGCGCAGCAGTAGTAGTCGGCGATCCAGCGCGCCAGCCGGATCAGGTTCTCCGGAATCCGCTCCTGCTCGTTTTCGAGCCCCCGAATCTCCTTCAGCGCCGCCGCCGGCACGGTTGATTCCGCCGCCAGCCCGACCACGTAGCCGACGCGCTCGCCGTGGCCGAACGGCACCAGCACCCGCGAGCCGGGCTGGACGCGCCCCAGCAGCCGCGCCGGGATCCGGTAGTCGAACTCGCGGTCCAGGGTCAGGTTGACGACCACCCGGGCAATGGTGGGGGATTCTTCTGGCATGGCGGAAGTATAAACCCGAATCATCGCCGTTCCATGGGCGGCCCTGTCCGGCGAACGTGGCACAGACATTCCTGTCTGTGAGCCGCAACCCGCGCCCAACAAAAATCATGAAACTGCGGGGACGGCTGACACGCCCCTGGGAGCGCCGCGCCCACAGCGCGCGAAAAGAAGGGGGCGAAAAGGGGACAGGCGAATTCCCCCAGTTCATTGGAGGGCGGGCGCTCCGCGCCGCCCAGAAAATCGGGGCACCGTCCCCGGTGCCTCCATGCGCCCCATGGCGGTTCAGGGCCGGCCGCCCGTTGCCGCGGAGTCCGCATCCCCAATCGGCAATCCCCGATTCCCAACCACTCCCCCGGCCTTCTGCCAGGCCGCCGGCGGCTGGCCGAACTGTTGGCGGAACCTGCGGATGAAATAGTTCGGGTCGGCAAAGCCCGCCGCCGCCGCCGTTTCCTTCACGCCGTGCATGCGCCCGCCGAGCAGCCGGGCGGCGCGTTCCAGCCGCCAGCGCAAGTGCAGCCGGAGGGGCGGGCAGCCGAACTCCTGGCGGAAAAGCGCCGTGAGGTGGCTGGGTGAGGCCGCCGCCCGGCGGGCGAGTTCCGGCATGGCCAGCGTCCGGTCCAGGTTGGCTTCCAGGAACGCCACCGCCCGTTGCAAGGCCGGGTGCCGGGAACGGGTTTGCCGCAGGTGGTGTTCCTCGCGGTTGATTTCTTCCAGCAACGCCAGGAGCAGGGCGTCCAGCACCGGGCCGGCCTCGGCGGCGGCGGGGCCGAGGTACAGGTCGCAGATCTCATTGAACAGCCGGCCACAGAGGCCAGCCACCGGCACCTGGAGGGTGCGGGCCGTGGGGTCGAACCGGGTGGCGGGCGCCTGGAAGACCAGGTAGATGTCCCGCGTGAATTCATAACTTCGGTGGTACTGGTCGGCGCCGCGCGGCAGGACGTAGAGCGTGCCGGGGCCGCCCTCGAACCAGAGGTCGCGTCCGGCCGACATGGCGCAGCGCCCCTCGGTCACCAGGATGATCTCGTGCCCTTCATGGGTGTGCCAGCCGACGTCGCCCGTGCCGGCGAAGCGTCCCGCCGAGAGCAGCCGGCAGGCGGCCGTGGCGGGGCCCTCCGAACCCGCAGGCTTTTCTGGTTTCATCGGTTTGTGCTGGTTTTTCATTGTTTCATCCCTTTCCGATCCGACACCTTCGTTGTAATGTATCTTCATCATTCGTGAAATTCGTGGATGCTGTTTTTTTGGTTCCGGCAACTCGAAAAAGGAAAGGAAGGCGCCATGTCGCACCATGTCCCCCGCCGATTCCGGCAAGCTGAAGGCAAAGAGAAGAGAAAGGAACGCCCCATGCCGCACCGTACCCTGAACCTGACCCTGGCATCCTCCCTGGCCCTGACGGCCGCCGCCGCCCTGCTCGCCACCCCCGCCGCCCTGGCCGGAACACTGAGCTGGGATCCCGGTCTGACGCCCCTCACGCCAAGCGGCGGCGACGGCACGTGGGATCTCAGCACCACGGCCAACTGGTCCAATGGCGCCACCGACGTTCAATGGACCGACACCACCGGCGGCACTGACACCGCCACCTTCGCCAACACGGCCGGCACGGTCACCCTCGACACCACCCTGGGCGCCCGGGGCTTGCAGTTCTCGACCACCGGCTACTCGGTCACGGGCAGCGGCACGTTGACCCTGGGCGCTGGAGGCATTGATGCGACCAGCCTCACCAGCGGCACGACCACGCTCGGGTTCAGCAA
>Ga0265297_10005911_pt1 | contig 18210 bp, 18 predicted proteins | sample Munlanlwell13791_FD_192502 | JGI IMG/M metagenome (GOLD analysis project Ga0265297, IMG submission 192502) | Leachate microbial communities from a municipal landfill in Southern Ontario, Canada - Leachate well 137-91 | ecosystem: Engineered > Solid waste > Landfill > Unclassified | place...
TTGCAGTATCCGCAAAAGTGCATTCCGGCTCTCCCGGGCGTTTCGGAATATAAGTTACTTCTCCTTCTAAAAGCTTAACCAGCTCATTTACGCTATAGGTGCTGCCGGAACCTACATTCATAATTTCATTTTTCAGATTCGCCTGCGAAGCTAAGAAGAACGCATTAACCACATCTGTAACAAAAGTAAAATCCCTGGTTTGTTTGCCGTCCCCTACCACGGTAAAAGGTTTATTATTCAATTTCTGCGCCAAAAATACTCCAAAAACCGCGCCATATGTGCCGGACGTCCTTGAACGCGGGCCGTAAACGTTAAAAAGCCTTAGGGATATAACCGGAAGTTTATAAACGTTACCCCAATGTAAAACAATTTGTTCGCCCAAATATTTAGTTAAAGCATAAGGGTATTGGGGGCGTATTTCTGCGCTTTCCGGCGTGGGAAAACTATCAGGTATGCCGTAGCAGGAAGATGACGCAGCATAGATTAATTTTTTAACCCCGGCTAATCTAGAAGCCTCGCAGACAGCAACTGTACCTGTTACGTTTGACTTGTAATAATTAAGGGGATTGACTATTGAGGGGACTATATCCGCCAAAGCCGCAAAATGAAACACCGTATCTATGCCGTTAAAATATTCTTTTATGTTGCCAAAATCAGATATGTCGGTTTCAATTACTTTAAGCTTTTTACCATCTTTGTGATGAGCAAGATTTTGCATCCTGCCATTTGAAAAATTATCCAGGACTGTAACCTGATAACCTTCACTAAGAAGCCTATCAACCATATGGCTACCTATAAACCCCGCCCCGCCTGTAACTATAGCTTTTTTATTATCCAACATTGCCATATTTAATTCTCTGAATATTCAACCAATTTTAAAATTTCCTGGCCTAAAATTCGATGTTGACGCCCGATTTTGACTGTTTTGAGTTGATTCTTTTTGATGAGTCTTAGGATGGTTGAACGGCTCAATTTCAGTATTTCTTCAGCTTCTTTGAGAGTATAAATTTCGTTAGTAATAACTTGCATAATCAGCCCCCTACCAAAACAACTCAATGATTATAACAATGTAACAAGAAGTGTCAAGACGCTTCTTTATGTAGCAGAATCAACTATTTTCTACTGAAAACCCTAATCTTTTCGATGATATAATCAATTTCGTTATTCCTCAAAAATGGGTTTATAGGAAGGGATAGGACACTTTTTGAGGCTTCTTCCGTATTGATAAGGCTTCCGGAAATTAAAGCTTTTTTGAATGCTTCCATCTTATGTAAAGGAAGCGGGTAATAGACGCGCGCCTGGATGCCGGAGTCATTTAAAAATTTAAGCATTTCGTCGCGGATGAGCGGCGCAACTTTAATCGTATAAAGATTATATATGTGATTATGGTTTGCGCTTGATGGCTTATATCCGGCAGTTGGAAGCTGTATGCCTTTTATTTCTTTAAGGCCGTTATAATACCTTTGAGCAGCCTTTATGCGTAAATCGTTGAACTTCTCTATATATTTTAACTTTGCTGTAAGTATGGCCGCCTGTATTGAATCAAGCCGCGAATTATAACCTATGTATTTAGCGTTATACTGGCCGGTTTGTCCGTGAACATGTAGAATTTTAACTATATACGCCAATTGTTCATCATCTGTTGCAATCAACCCTGCATCGCCGTATGAACCGAGATTTTTTGAAGGAAAAAAACTAAAGGCGCCACACGCGCCTATTGTGCCTAATTTCTTCCCGCTGAATTCGGCGCCGAAAGCCTGAGCAACATCTTCAAGGATAAACAGATTATTGGCTTTAGCCGCTTGCGAAATTTCATACATTTGCGAAGACTGCCCGAAAAGATGTACCGGAATAATTCCTACTGTATTTTTGTTGATAGCTTTTTTTATATTTTCCGGCTCTATATTGAAACTCCCGGGATTTATATCCACAAAAACCGGCGTGGCTCCGCTTCTCGCAATGGCTTCTGCGGTTGCTACAAAAGTAAAGGCTGTTGTAATAATTTCATCGTTACTATCGAAATACTCTTTGTTCTTTCTTTGTATTGCCAAAGACCTTAAAGAAAGCAGCAAAGCGTCTGTGCCTGAAGCAACTCCTATTGTATATTTAGCTTTAAGATATTTTGAAGTTTTTTCTTCCAATTCTTTTACGGGCTCGCCTAAAATCCAGTGCTGGCTCTTTAGGCAATCCTTTATTCTCCTGTCGATTTCTTTTTTAACAAAAAGATATTCTCTTTTTAAATCCAGAGGCGGTATATTCATTTTCTTTGGCATTTTTAATTATTCTCCCCTTTGCAAGTTGTAATTACACATTAGCTCTCCAGTAATCGAGTAAATCCTGAAGCGTCTTCTCAAATGGTACCTTAGGCTCCCAACCGGTAGCCTCTTTAAATTTAGTACAATCTCCAATTAACACAGGAACATCTGAGGGGCGCATTCTTTCTGGATCCTGTTCTATTTTTACTTTAACTTTTGAATAAGAAAGAAGGCTGTCTAGCAGCTTGCCAATCTTATAGCCTTTAGAGCTGCAGATGTTATAAGCCTCTCCGGGTTTACATTTTTCAAGAGATAACCAATATGCAGAAACTATGTCTCTCACATCAGTAAAATCTCTTATTGCCTCTAAATTACCGACTTTAATGACAGGTTTTTGTTTTCCTTTTTCAATTGAAGCAATTTGTTTTGCGAAATTTGACGTTACAAAAGGTTCGCCTCTGCGGATTCCTGTATGATTAAATGCCCTTGTAATTACGACATTTAAACCATAACTTTTAAAATACTGAAAGCCAAGCATATCCTGGGCGACTTTACTGACAGCATAAGGAGAAAGCGGGCGCAAGGGATTTGTTTCTTTGATAGGCAATTCTTTTTCATAAACAAGCCCGTATTCCTCGCTGCTCCCGGCAATCTGGATAAAAGGATTTATCCCTAAAGACCTTACCGCTTCCAATATATTAAGTTGTCCGACGATATTTGTGGTAAGGGTTTCCTGGGGAGCATTAAAAGAACTTCCTACAAATGACTGCGCCCCAAGATGGAATATTTTTTCCGGTTTTATTTTTTCGATTGCCGACTTTATACTTACAAAGTCCCGAAGATCTGCTTCATAAAGAGAAATTTTGTCTTTTAAGTGGTTTATATTTTTGGTATCAGAACGCCAACGCATTATTCCGTATACCTCTATATCGTTCTTATTTAAAAGGTATTCCGCAAAATGCGAACCCACAAAACCTGTTATTCCTGTAATTAAAACTTTCATATCAATCTCCGGGTTTAATGAATTTAGTCTAATCTTTTTCTAAAGTATTCTATAGTTTTTTTAAGCCCCTCCTCCAGCGAAATTTTGGGCTGCCATTTAAGCAACTTTTTGGCTTTTGCAATATCCGGTTTTCTTCTTTGTGGGTCATCTTCCGGTAAAGGCATAAACTTTATTTTTGATTTTGATTTAGTAAGCTTTAAAACAAGCTCCGCAAGTTCTTTTACCGTAAATTCTTTGGGGTTACCAAGATTTATCGGCATTTTATAGTCAGTCTCCATCATCTGTAAAAGCCCGCAAACGAGGTCGCTTACATAGCAGAATGACCTTGTCTGGCCGCCTTTGCCGTAAATAGTAAGGTCATCTCCTTTTAAAGCCTGAACAATAAAATTGGAGACAACTCTTCCGTCTTCTATTTGCATATTCGGACCGTAAGTGTTAAAAATCCTGACTACCCTTACATCTATTGCATGCTGGCGGTTATATGCATAAGCCAATGCTTCTCCGGCGCGCTTGCTCTCGTCATAGCAGCTGCGTATACCTATGGAATTTACGTTGCCCCAGTATTCTTCTGTCTGCGGATGGATAAGAGGGTTTCCGTAAACTTCACTGGTTGAAGCGAAGAAAAATTTTGCCTTTTTTGCCTTTGCAATGCCCAGACAGTTATGAGTACCAAGCAACCCTGATTTTAAAGTCTTTATCGGATAAGTTACATAATCTTTCGGTGAAGCAAGGGAAGCAAAATGCAGCACCCAGTCTATGCTTTCATTTATATTATACAAAGAAATTGAAATATCGTGTTCAATAAGTTTAAACTTCTTATTATCCAGAAAGCCCTTAATATTGTCTCTTGAGCCGGTAATAAAATTATCAACACAGATTACGCTGTCACCTTTTTCAAGAAAAGTTTTGCATAAATGTGACCCGATAAATCCGGCTCCGCCGGTAATTAATATATTCATTGGGCTTAACCTTTCCTCCATCTGCCTTCGTTAGTTTTAAACCACTCAACTGCTCCTTTAAGCCCCTGCTCAAAACCTATTTTCGGCTTCCAGCCTAAAAGCTTATCAGCTTTGCTTATATCAGAATGGGTTTTGCGCACATCTCCGGCTCTTGGCGGAAGGTATGTCGCACTGATATTTTTATTCAGAATTTTATTTAATGACTTTAATAGCCCGTTTACCGAATTTGGCGCGCCGTTGCCGATATTAAACACTTCCGCCTCGACATTGGGCTTAGTTAAAGCCAGTATATTTGCGTCAACTACATTTTCTATATAAGTGAAGTCTCTTTCCTGTTCTCCGTCGCCATATATGGGAGGATTTTTCCCTTCCAGAAGACAAGTTATAAATTTTGGAATAACTACGGCATATTCATCATCAAGAGACTGCCTCGGGCCATATACGTTAAAGTAACGAAGGCACACCACCCCAAGACTGAATTGCTTGCTGAATAGATATGCATAATGCTCATCTATCAGTTTACTTGCGGCATAAGGCGAAATTGGTTTTGGGCAGTCGTTTTCTTTTTCCGGGAAATCAAACCGTTCTCCATAAACAGAACTACTTGAAGCCATAGCGATACGCTTAACGCCTTTTTCCTTAGCTTTTAAGAAAAGTTTGAGTGTCGCCGTAACATTTACATCGTGGTATTCCAGGGGCCTTTTCATTGATTTAGGCACGCTTCTGAGCGCTGCCTGATGCGACACAAGGTCAATTCCCGTAAGCGCCTCGTTGAGAGCGGCATCGTCTCTTAAGTCTTTTTGGATGAATTTTATTTTACCTTTATGGTGCGCAATGTTTTCTATTTTCCCCGAACAAAGGTTATCAAACACAACAACTTCTGCGCCTTCATTAACCAGCCGGTCAACGATATGGGAACCGATAAACCCGCAGCCTCCGGTGACCAGAACTTTTCTTCCTTTTAGTCCGCCCATAACAGGCTCTCCTTATTTAAATACGTAATTTGCTAAATAATGCTTAACTGCTTCCTGCCAGACAGGCAAATCATACCCGCTTAAAGCCTTGAATTTTTCTTTTGAAAGCATCGAATTCTTTGGCCTTTTAGCCGCGCGGAAAGAACCTTCTGATTTTGTTTCTGCAACGCGCGTTTTTAGTCCGGCTTCTTTTATTATATAGCGAGCGAGCTCAGCCCAAGTGCAGAAACCGGTATTTGTAATATTATATATGCCGGAAATGATGCCTTTTGCGAAATATATATCAATTATATCCGATATTGCTTTGGCTAAATCAAAGGTATACGTAGGAGAGCCTATCTGGTCGCAAACTACATTAATCGTCTCTTTTTCTTTTGCAATACGCGCTATAGTAGAAACAAAATTTTTGCCGTTTGGCCCGAAAAGCCAGCTGGTTCTTATGATTATATGTTTATTTAATTTAGCTGCTAAATTTTCCCCTGCCAGCTTTGATGCACCGTAAATATTCAAAGGATTTACAATATCCTCTTCAGTATATGCGGTTTTTTTATTCCCGTCAAATACGTAGTCTGTGCTTATATATACAAAGAGGCAGTCTTTACTGCTTATGTTTTCAATTACATTCTTGGTTCCTTCTTCGTTTATACGGAATGCTTCTTTAGCATTCGCTTCAGCGCCGTCTACGTCGGTATATGCCGCACAATGCACAACCGCATCTAATTTTATATTGCCTATTTCCTTTGCCAAAGAGCTTTTATCTATGATATCGCAATTATCTTTATCTATGCCTAAAACATCATAGCGCTTGAGCCGGGGTAAGAGTGCCGTACCCAGCATGCCATTTACACCTGTAATTAATATTTTTTTATTTTTTTCCACCACTTAGCGTTTTCTTTATACCAATCAATGGTTGCATCCAACGAAGCGCTAAAATCATAAACAGGCTTCCAGCCAAGTGAACGCAGTTTAGAAGCATCCAATGAATAGCGGCGGTCATGTGCGGGGCGATCCTGTACATATTCTATACAGGCTTCATCCAGGCCGAATTTTTTAAGTATCAGCTTTGTTAATTCGATATTTGCAACTTCATTGTTTGAAGATATGTTATATACTTCCCCGGATTTTCCTTTATGCATCAGAAAATCAATTGCGCGCACATGGTCATGAACATAAATCCAGTCTCTCACATTAAGCCCGTCTCCATAAAGAGGTACTTTTTTAATTTCCAAAAGATTAGTTATAAACAGCGGTATTACTTTTTCGGGATATTGGTAAGGCCCGAAATTATTTGTGCATCTTGTAACCATCACCGGTATTTTATAAGTGGCTGAGTAGGCGTTACATAAACAATCTGCCGCCGCCTTTGATGCCGAATAGGGGCTTGAGGGCAAAAGCGCATCTGTTTCTATGAAGGAACCTTCGAGGCTGCTTCCGTAAACCTCATCGGTGCTTATCTGCATGAAAAGTTTTATTTTGGAATTACGGCAGGCTTCAAGAAGAACGAATACTCCATTTATATTTGTTTCAATGAAATCTTTTGCTTCTTCTATTGACCTGTCAACGTGGGTCTGGGCGGCAAAATTAATCACGTAATCCGCGTCTTTTATTAATTTATTTACTGTTTTGGAATCTTTGATGTTGCCTTTTACGAATTTATAATTTTTGTTTTTAGCTATATCCGAAAGGTTTTCCAAATTTCCTGCGTAATTTAAGCAGTCAAGGTTAGTAATTTTATATTCCGGATATGTTTCAAGAATATAGTGTATAAAATTAGAACCTATAAACCCGCAGCCTCCGGTAACCAGCAATTTCATAATAAACCCTTTAAATTAACGCCCTGTTTTCTAGCAATCAGGATGTTCGCCCGAAGTAACGCTTCATAAGTTCCGCAATCAGTCCAATAGCCCTTTAGAATGTCGCAGGTAAGGTTTTTTTCTTTAAGGTACATATTGTTTATATCGGTAATTTCGTATTCTCCCCTGCCTGAGATTTTCAATTTACGTATATAATCAAATACTCTTGAATCATACATATACAAACCCGTAACTGCGTAGCTCGATTTTGGCCTTTTGGGCTTTTCTTCTATGGAAATGACTTTGCCGTTTTTAAAGTCCGCTACGCCGAACCTTTGCGGGTTGCTTACTTTTTTAATAAGTATTTTTGCGCCTGCGCGTTGTTTGGAAAATTTTTTAACATAAGGCTTAATTGATTCTCCGAATAAATTATCTCCCAGAATTACAACTATTTTATCTCCGTCCGCAAAATCTTCAGCAAGCCTTAAAGCATCGGCTATTCCTTTTTCCCCGGTCTGATAAGTGTAATGGATTTCCTTAAGGTTAAGCTCTTTGCCGTTGCCTAAAAGCCGCAGGAACTCTCCTGCATGGTTTCCGCCGGTAACTACGAGTATATCTTTTATTCCCGCGTCCATAAGCGTTGCCAACGGGTAATAAATCATCGGCTTATCAAAAACAGGCAAAAGATGTTTATTGGTAATTTTTGTAAGCGGATAAAGCCTTGTTCCGAGCCCCCCTGCTAAAATAACTCCCTTCATCCGCTAAAACTCCTTTGGTTTAGTACGGTTTAAGCCCGTTAGAAATATGAAAATATTATTTTGTTCGAAGGTTCTAACGGGATTTATTTATCTTCTCTCCCAATCGTACGGAATATCATTATTAAATGCATCGACCCTGTATTCATCGGGTTTTTTCCTATTATACGGCAAAGTAGGCACATTTACTACTATCGCAGAAACTGCCGATATGCATTTAAAACCGTGATAGACGCCTTTTGGAATTTTTACCAGCTTCGGGTTATTAAGCCCCAGCTCAAAATCCATAAGTTGGCCGTATGTTTTTGATTTCTTTCTGGCATCATACAGCGCAAGCCGCATCTTGCCAAAAACGCAGCAAAAATAGTCATCCTGCAGTTTATGGTAATGCCAGGCTTTTGTAACATCAGGCTTTGCGGTAGTTATGTAAACCTGGCCGAATTTTTTAAAAATTTTGTCATCGCGGCGGAGGATTTCCATTAAATGCCCTCGGTCGTCATAGTTTACCTTCAAATCTTTTATCTTAACTCCTTCAATCATAATTTTATTATATTTTTGCCTCCCCCTTTATAGACGTTACGGGCATCAAATATAAGCTTTACATTGTTTTTGATAAACTTGTAATCAACATTACTGTGGTCGGTAACTACTATTGCGCAATCGAATACTTTTAGGCTCTTTTTATTAAATTCAATCCGCTTTAAATCAATTTCATGGATTTTAAGATAGGGTAAAAACGGATCATAAAAACTTACCTTGGCGCCTTTTGCCTGCAGTTCCTCAATTATTTCCAGGGCCGGAGACTCTCTTAAATCTTTTACATCTTTCTTATAGGCAACTCCGAGAATTAATATTTTTGCGTCTTTTAACTTAATACCGCGGCTATGCAGCAGTTTTTTAAGCCTCTCTATTACATACTTAGGCATAAAATGATTTATATAAGAAGCCAAGTCTATCATTTTTGTTTTAAACCCGAGCTTCTTTGCTTTCCAGGATAAATACAAGGGGTCTATTGGAATACAGTGTCCGCCAAGCCCTGGCCCTGGATAAAAAGGCATGAAACCGAATGGTTTTGTTTTTGCTGCTTCAATTACTTCCCACACGCTTATTCCAAGCTTATTGCAGACAATAGCAAATTCATTAGCTAAAGCAATATTCACAAGACGGAAGGTATTTTCAAGGAGCTTTGCCGTTTCTGCCACCTCAGGGCTTGATGCAGGAAACACTTTTTTTATTATTTTTGAATATAAAAGGCGCGCGAGGTTGGTTGAGTTTTGCGAAAATCCGCCTACAACTTTCGGTATTTTTGTTAAAGGGAAATTTTTGTCTGCGGGATTGACCCGTTCGGGAGAAAAACACAGGAAAAAATCTTTCTCAACTGATTTTCCGGTTTCAGCTAAAACAGGCAGTACCACTTCTCTGGTTGTAGCTGGGTAAGAGGTGCTTTCCAGGATAATAAGCTGGTTTTTAAGATATTTTTTTATTGTTTTTGCGGCAGCTAAAACATATGAAATATCCGGCATTTTAACTTTTCTAAGCGGCGTAGGCACGCAGATTATTACGCAATCGCAGTTGGCAAGCACGCTTGTATTTGTAGTTGGAAAAAATCTTTTTTTACGAATAAGACTTAAGACTTCTTTTGGTTTGATATCGACAATATATTTTTCTCCTTTATTCAAACGCTCTATGTGCCGAGGATTTGTGTCAATGCCGTAAACAAAGTACCCCTTTTTGGAAAAAGCCACAGCAAGCGGAAGGCCTACATAGCCCAAGCCGATTATTCCTATTTTAGCTTTTTTTGCCTGTATTTTATCTTTTAAGAGATTATATATATACATTTTACCTAGTGTTTTTATGTTCCTGTCAAGCTTAAGCAGCAAGCAATATCCAAACTATGTTCCTATCCCTATGTATTTAAAACCTGCCGCTTCAATATGGTTTTTATCAAACATATTTCTTCCGTCAGCCACCAAAGGATAATGCATACATTTCTTAAGTTTCGCAAAATCCAATCTTTTAAATTCTTCCCATTCTGTAAGAATACAAACACAGTCGCATTTATTAGCCGCATCATAGGCATTTTTGGCAAATTCTAATTTACTATTTGCGAAAATTTTTTTCGCCTCAATATTTGCCTGCGGGTCATACAACCTGACGCTTGCCCCCTCGTCTAAAAGAAAATTAACTATATCTATGGAAGGGGCAAAACGCATATCGTCGGTATCGGGCTTAAAAGAAAGCCCCAACACCGCTATTTTTTTATTTTTGATAACCCACAGATGCTCTTTTATCTTTTCACTAAAATATCTTCGTTGTTCCTCATTTATTCTTTTAACTTCCTGAAGAAGATTAAAATCATAGCCCAATTTTTTGGAAATATAAGCAAAAGCTTCCAGGTCTTTCGGAAAACAAAATCCTCCATAGCCTAAACCGGCATCCAGAAAATCCTTCCCTATGCGCTTATCAAACCCCATGCCTAAGGCTACTTTCTTTACATTTGCGCCTGCCAAATCGCAGATACGCGCAACGGCATTTATAAAAGAAATCTTTGTTGCCAGAAATGAGTTCGAGGCATGCTTTATAAGCTCGGAGGTATTTATATCGGTTACAATTAGCGGAGCTTTAATCGAAGAATACAACTTTCTTATAATTTTTTCGGCGCGTTTATGCTCGACTCCGACAACTATCCTGTCTGGATGAAAAAAATCATATATAGCTTTTCCTTCCCTTAAAAATTCCGGGTTAGAAGCTATGTCGAATTCTACACTATTCTTCCTGTACCTGTATATTGTTTCTTTGACTTTGCTTCCTGTTTGTACTGGAACGGTAGATTTTTCAACAATCAGTTTATAGGAATTTAAATTTCTGGCAATTGCTCTTGCAACATTTTCTATAGAAGTTAAATCGGCTGAACCATTGGGAAGCGGAGGGGTACCCACGACTATAAATATTATATCTGATTTTTTTACGCTTGCCTCAAGGGCTGACGAAAAAACAAGATTTCCCTTCTTTGTATTTTTTGTTACGATTGAATCAAGCGCCGGTTCGTAAAAAGGGAGGATTTTTCTCTTAAGTGAATTTATCTTTTTTGTATCGCAATCAACACAAATTACCTGATAGCCCATTTCAGAAAAACAAGCCGCGCTGACCAACCCAACGTGGCCGGCGCCTATTACGCATATTTTATATTTCTTAAATTTCTTCATAATCAAAATTTACACAACCTTTGCTGGTTATTTACATTAATTACGGCCGTTAGTAACTGCTTTTTGCGCCGTTATAGGTTTGATCAAATCCAATATGAAGATCCGGAAAATCTTTAAGTGTAAAAGCAAGCCAAAGAGTTAAATCCGTTACTCCTTCTCGCTGTTTATCCACATTTACCCCGACATCCATCCACCAGCAATGCAAGTCTCTGCGCAATGCGTATTGCTGCTCAAGAAATTTACCTGTTTTAAATTCGTAGCGGGTATAATTTTTAAACATAAGTTTTGGGGTTATTTGATAGTTGAAATCAAGCGTTGTCTGAGAACTGTATGCGGCGGTATCGCTATCGTAGTTATATTCACGTACATATCTTTGCCCCACTGACACTGTATATTTTTTATTCTTAATATCGCTGAAGGTAACGTCTAAATTCCCTTCCCGAAAAGCATTAACAACCTTATCATACTGGGCATCGCCTTTTAGAGAAATACCGGGTACCGGATAAACTTCCAAATCTGCCTGTATTGTATCAAGATACGTCCCTATTCTGTCAAGACTGCCGCGCGCATCTTTTTTGTCAACCTGGTATATTAAGGCTGGGCTAAAATATATAAAATCCCAGCTGGTCTCGGCGTTCCTTGCCTGCAACTTGTTATCCAAGGCTATAGTAACAGTCTGGGACCTTCGTAAATTATCTATATTATCAAATTGTATAATTGAATATATGCTGTCCTTGGATACATTTGGCTTAGTTATATAATTGTAGCTTATCCTTGGGGTAACTATATGCCTCATCCTGTCGATATCTCTCCCAAATAAGTTAAAATCCGCATCGAATGCCTTATAAGTTTTTGCGCTGAAATCTATGCCTGTTTCAAGGGCGGTACGAAAAATATTATCGCTGCCGTTTAAGTTTTTTGAATAAAATGTGCTGTAATTACCCACGTAAGGGTTGATACTGAGCCAGCCAAATGTCTTAGGGTAGTTAAAAGCATTATGGGTATGAATTCTTTGCGAATTATAATCATCATCTACGTTTGCGAATTTTTGAGAAAGCGAACCGATAGTGCTCTTTGACGTTAAATACAAATTAGTGCTGCCAAGGCTTTGCTGGTAAAAATCATATTCCATTTGCGGCAAGTATTCTGTTTCGTCAAAAAATCTATTTGCGCGGCCCTGGGTCAGAAGAGAAAGCGACGAATTAGGGAAAGAATAGGCGCTTAAATTATAGCTTAAAGGATGCGGGTCTATATCGTATTCTCTTTGGAAAAAATCCTTCATAAAAAACTCATCCGAAAATTTATTGAATTCGCTGAGCGTTGAAATCTGCTCTACGGGCTGCCAGCTATGGGCAAGCTGGACTTTGTAACGGTCTTGCGGCAGTCGGCTGTCGTCTAAACCTTTTCTTTCTGGATATTTGTTAAAAAGTTCGTCCCGATTTTTTGGCTTGTTAAACTCATCATTTAGATAATAGAAGCCGGCATTAGCTTCGCCAAATTCACCCCTGCTTAGATGATGATTAACACCGGCACCTACACCTCTATTCTGGTACCAATCAAGTATAATGCGGCCGCGTTGCCGGTCGCTAAGATGGTACCGGTAACGGCCTAAAACATAATAACCCCAGTCCCCGCTTTTACCGGGAACTATCTGGAATGGAAAGGTCTTATATTTAAGCGGTAGCGCTAAATAAGGGAAGTAAAAAACAGGCACCTCCCGCACTTTCATCACAACGTTTTTGGCAACAATTTTCACTTTGGGATAAGCAATTATCTGTTTTGCCATCAGTTTATAATGGGGTTTTTCCAAATCGCATGTTGTGACGTACCCACCATCTAACACATATTTATTCGGCCCTTCGCTGCTGGCGGCAGCCGCCTTTCCGTAAATAGGCGGCGACACCATTCTCATATTTACCATTTTCGCATTCTGGCTGTTAAAATTGTAAATTACCGATTCGCCATAAATAGTTGTATCTTCTCTTATTATTTTTATGTTGCTTTTTAGATTGGCAATGTTGGTGTTTGCATTATAACTTGCCTCATCGCAGGTAATAACCATTTCTTTGTATTTCATTTTTACATGGCCTTTGACAAAAACCGTACCGTCTGCCTGCACATAATTTATTTCGTCTCCGTTAATTTCAACCGGAAGGACCTTTTCCTGTGAATAGACAAGAAAAGGCAGGGAAGAAAAAACAATAAAAATAATTACGGAAAAGATTTTCTTATTGAATAGTTCTTTCATTTCTATTTAGTGCCCAAAGTTTTCCAATCTTCAAGAAATCTTTTTATTCCTATATCGGTTAATGGGTGCTGCATAAGTTTTTCGATAACCGCGTAAGGAACCGTTGCTACATCCGCGCCGATTTTAGCTGCGTCAACGAAATGCAGAGGGTGCCTGATTGAAGCGACAATTATCTGGGTTGCAATATCGTATTGGTCGTAAATTAACCTGATATCTTTTATCAGGTCCATCCCCTCGAAAGAAATATCATCCAGCCTGCCTACAAAAGGAGAAACATAAGTTGCACCCGCTTTTGCAACAAGCAAGGCTTGAGACGCCGAGAAGCAAAGAGTAAGGTTTGTTCTGATACCTAGAGAAGTAAGTTCTTTCGTTGCCTTAAGCCCATCAACCGTTGAAGGCACTTTTATTACGATATTTTCTGATAACTTAGAAAGTTGCTGCGCCTCTTTTACTATATCTATAGCGGTAAGCGCAATAACTTCCGCGCTTACGGGGCCTTTAACCTCGCTGCATATTTTTTTAAGTTGTTCAAGGGGCTTTTGTTTTTCTTTTGCAAGAAGGGTTGGATTAGTTGTTACCCCGTCAAGAACTCCGAGTGAATTTGCTTTTTTTATTTCTTCAATGTTTGCGCTGTCTATGAATAGCTTCATTTATGCTCCTCTAATTTTTCCTTAGCCAACAAAGCTGCACCGATAATTCCTGCGTCATTAAGTTTTGCTTTAACCAATTTTAAGCCTGTAAGCTGCGGCCACATTGCCTGTTTTTTTAAAGCGCTCCAGAGCATAGGTCGAAACAGGCCAAACGCACCGGAGACTCCGCCTCCAAGAATTATAATTTCGGGGTTAAATATATTAACCATGCCTGCGAGGAATTTCCCCAGATAGCTGGAAAATTCCTTCCACACGATAAGCGCTTCTTTTTCTCCTGTTTTTGCTCTGTCAAAAATTTCTTTAACTTCCCTTGGCGCGGTTTTGATTCTTTTAAGCTGACGATACCTTTGAAGTAAATGGTTGCTGCCCGTAAAAGTTTCAATACAGCCTCTGCCCCCACAGCCGCATTTTTTCCCGTTTAAATCCATAACAACATGGCCTAATTCGGAAGCGCTGGTTTTTCCTTCTAAAATTTTTCCGTCAAAAATAACAGCGCCTCCAAGCCCCGTGCCAAGCGTTAAAAATATCGCGCGTTTCATTCCGCGGCCTGCTCCGCGGCGAACCTCTGCAAGAGCGAAAATATTTGCGTCGTTATCAATGAATACAGGAATTTTAAGTTCTTTTGTGAGTCTTTTTTTGAGGGGGAAATTTTTCCAGCCAGGGACATTCGGAAGGTAGTATATTGAACCGCTCTCAACATTAATCATTCCCGGAGCGCCTATTCCTACAGCTCTGATATTATATTTTCCGAATGTTTCTTTTAGTTTTTTTATCTCGCTTATAAAAGCTTTTTGCTTGCGAAGGCTTGTCGAAGAATACACTATCTTCTCAAGAATTCTGCCCTCTTTGGTTACTATCCCGGCTTTTATATAGGTACCTCCCCAATCAACACCAAGATAGACACTCGCCTTAGGCTCGTGCGCTATCTTTCCCATATGGGCTTTGCCCCTATGGCGCTCCGAAATACTCTTTTTCATCGTATTTTTCCGCTGTCACCCCTTGAGGGATTACCTGTAATCCCTCAAACCCCCACAGGTGTATCGGATAAATTCCAATACACTCCCAAAAAAACTTTCATCACAATATTTTATCGGATTATCCTTGATTTGCAATGAAAAAATGGGGAAAGACAGAAGGTTAATAGCGGGCTGTTTTTGAAAGATAATAAGAAAATCGGGAGAGAGGGATTTTCAGCCGAAGGCTGACCCGCCTGAACAATTCTTATTGTGGTGGCGGGGAACCCTCGGCAATATAAATTCAAAATCGGGAGAGAGGGATTTGAACCCTCGGCCTTTTGGTCCCGAACCAAACGCGCTAGCCGGACTGCGCTACCTCCCGATGAAAAAGACAATTATCTGGGGTTATTCCTTATTTTTCATCGGCATTGAGGCAAACCTGCCGAGATGCCTAGAATAAGGTCAAACCCTTGCCTTGCTTTTCAAAAGATAATCAAACTCAATATTTACCCAATCCCCTACTTTCTTGTATTTCAAATTTGTATTTTCGTAGGTAAAAGGGATTATGTCAACGGTAAAAAAGCGAGGCATTACCTTCTTTACCGTAAGGGATATGCCATTTATAGAAACAGAGCCGTTATCAATTATATATTTTTTAAAATTTACCGGAAGGTTTATCTCTAACTGCCAGTAATTATTTTTCTTAATTATTCTTTTTATTTTGGCCTCTATATCGGTATGCCCCAGAACAAAATGCCCGCCTAATTTCTCCCCCATTTTAAGGGCCGGTTCAAGGTTTACAAAATCTCTTAATTTAATCCTTTTCAGGTTTGTTTTTTCAATTGTAGATTTGACAGCGTCAAAAAAAAGTATATTGTTTTTTTTATCTGTAACCGTCAGGCAAACTCCGTCTACAGAAATGCTGTCCGAGGCCTTTGCTTCTTCAAAAACAGCCTTTGCCTTTACGCCTATTTTAGTCAAAGCGCTGCTTCTTAATATTTTTTCTACATTGCCTAATTCTTTTATGATTCCCGTAAACATCTTTTATTTATCTATTTATCCAAAAATTCCCCTTCAATATCCTTTACGACAAGCACGTCTCCCATTACTTCCTCTATATCCAGCCTTGCCCCTTCGCAAAGCGTTCCTTTTGCCACCTGTTTAAAAGTTTCACTAAAGGTTTCTTTGCTTACCATTTTTAAGTCGCCTATTTTCAAACGAATAAGCGTTATGCCTTTTATGCCGGGCATATTCTTGGTTTTTTCCAAAATACTTTTTAAAACTGACTCCGCCAGATGATATTCATGCATATTACCTCTTTCTTGCTCGTTTATTTTTCTGCCTTCTTCCTGGGAACCCTTACCTTTTTAGCATCAGCCCAAAGGTGCTCAAGGTTATAAAATTTTCTCGCTTCATTTACAAATACGTGGAGTATTACGTCGGAAAAATCACCAAGAACCCATTCCGACAGTTCATCTTTTTCGAAGTGGTGCATTTTAAAATTGTTTTCTTTGGCTTTGTCAGCTACCCAGTCTAAAATAGCGACTGCCTGGGTTCCGGTTTCTGCGCTGCAGATAACAAAGTAATCGCAAAGACCGGAAATTTTGCTCACATCAAGTATAATGGTATGTTTTGCTTTCTTATCAAGCGCTAATTGTGCAACTTTTAATGCTTTTATCCTGCTTTGTGAAATTTTTTTAGGAATAGCTACCTCCTATGATAGGGCCCAACATCCCGCCGCCTGGCAGGATTAATCATTTAAAAAGCTTTATAGCTTGTTCAATTACCTTTTCGGTTTTATTATCTACGTCCCCCACGCAAGAAATGCATAAATTATTAAAATTAAAAATTTTCCTGGATAAATCCCGTATTTCATCAGGTGTTACTTTTTTTATTTCTTCCTTTAAATCTTTAAGGGAATAAATTTTCCCGAGAGAAAGGTAAGTTTCCGCAAGATAAAACATGCGCCCCTGCGGCCGTTCAAGCCCCATTACAATCTGGCCCAGCATATAATCTTTTGCGCGCATTAATTCTTTATCTGAAACTTTTATTTCCTTGATTTTTTCAAGCTCTTTAAAAATACTTGCCATCGCTACTTTGATTTTATCCTTGTTCAGCCCTGCGTGTATTACGAATGCTCCGCTGTCTCTGTATTTTCTGGCATCTGTTGAAATTTCATAGCAAAGAGCTCTTTTTTCTCTCACTTCCTCAAAAAGCCTGCTGCTCATATTTGCGCCCAAAATAACGCTTATAAGCTCTACGACAAATTTTTGGCTGCTTAGATAAGAAACGCTCCTAAAACCTATGCAGAGATGCGTTTGTTCAATTTTTTTATTTTCTATTTTAATGTATCTACCGGAAAGTGCATGGGGTGGTGTGTATCTAAGGTTTGCTTTTTGAGGTATCTTATCAATCCTTTCCCTAAGTAAATTTAATACTTTTTCGTAATTATAATCTCCGCTAAAAGAAACCACTAAATTCGAAGGCTTGTAATAAATATCCCTGAAGGAAGATAAATCCTTTCTGTTTATTCTGCTTACAGTAGAAATATAACCTACAATCTCTTCGCCGAGAGAATTATCCGGCCAGATAAGCTTATCAAGGACACTGCCCGCGCGCGAAGCCGGAAGGTCATTATACATTTTTATTTCTTCTAATATTACGTTTCTTTCTTTGGCTATATCGTTGTTCTTCAGCAGCGGAGAAAATACCATATCAAGAAGAATATCCAGGCTAACAGGCAGATTTTTGCTTAAAAAATGCGCATAATAAGCGGTTGTTTCCTGGGAAGTAAAGCCGTTTAACGCGCCGCCTCTGCCCTCTATCTCTCTTTTTATTTCCCGGTAAGAATGGTTTTTGCTTCCTTTAAAAACCATATGTTCAAGGAAATGAGAAATACCGCGTAAGCGTTTATTCTCGAAACGCGAACCTATTTTTATAAAAACCCCCAAAGATGCTGTTTCAATGTTTTTGAAAGGAGAAAATATAAAAGTTGCTCCGTTTATGTTTGTCAGCTGGTACATAGTTGGTCAAACATCCTTTAAGCAGAGATTTTTCTGCCGGTTGTCTTTACCCTGGTTTTAATGCTTTTACGTATTTTTTAAGGCCGCCCAGGAAATTACGCTTTAAATGATTTTCTTTTATAAATTTAACTATTGCGCTTCCTATAATTGCCCCGTCGCTGAATTTACAGATATTTTTAAACTGCTCTTTTGTGTGTACGCCAAAGCCAACGCATACAGGAAGGCTGGTTTCTTTTTTTAATTGCTTTATGTGCCCTGCAAGCGAATCATAGGAAATTTCGCGCACGCCGGTTGTCCCGGTTACCGAAATATAATACACGAATCCTTTGCTTGCTTTAAGAATTTTTTTAGCGCGCGAGAGTGGCGTCACCGGGGTTATAAAAAATAC
>Ga0265297_10005912_pt1 | contig 18203 bp, 13 predicted proteins | sample Munlanlwell13791_FD_192502 | JGI IMG/M metagenome (GOLD analysis project Ga0265297, IMG submission 192502) | Leachate microbial communities from a municipal landfill in Southern Ontario, Canada - Leachate well 137-91 | ecosystem: Engineered > Solid waste > Landfill > Unclassified | place...
AAAGTTAAAGCGTTAACCAAAAGAATAGAATATATTCTGATTATAAATAAAATATGATTACATCGGATTATTAAAAACGTTTATTTTAAATGAATCTCCCGACATATTCAGGAGATAACCACGATTCAAATTGCCGGATCTCAGGTGCTACTATAAAAAATACCCATTGCCCCGATTCTCAACCCGGTGGAAATTGCTTACATTTTATTGATTCTGATTTTTACCTTATATTCATCAAATTCAAGTTCGGTTGCATCCTCCAGACTATCAACCAATACCACGGAATTGGCCAGTGTCTGAATGGCAATATAATTGGAATATTCGGCTACAGCATCATTTATCTCATCGCGACTTTCAATTTCCACAGATATTTTATCGATAATTTCATACCCATTCGACTTGCGTATATTCTGAATACGATTAACCAGCTCCCGTGCAATTCCCTCGCGTAACAAATCATCGTTAACGGTTATATCGAGAGCTACCGTAAGCTTTCCTTCGTTAGCAACCAACCAACCCGGCATGTCTTCGGTGATAATCTCCACATCTTCGGCAAGTAACTGAACTTCGCCGGTAGGTAAATTCAGCAAATATGAGCCGTTTCGTTCTATTTCTGCAATTTCATTTTTCCCAAATGCATTCATTACCTGAGCTATTTCTTTCATTTGTTTCCCATATTTCTTACCCAGAGTTTTAAAGTTGGGTTTGATTTTTTTGACCATATTTTCCATATCTGCATCAGGTGGAATTACTTCCAGTTCCTTCACATTTACTTCGGCTTTAATCAAATCGACAATGTATATTATTTGTTTGTAGGTAATTTCATCAGGAGCCGGAACAACAGCTTTCGACAAGGGTTGACGCACTTTTTTTTCTGCTTTACGGCGTAAAGCAAGTATCATTGACGAAGTCTGTTGCGCCAGTTGCATACAAACTTCCAGGTTACTGTCAATTAATGCAGCATCATAGCCAGGAAAATCGGCTAAATGAACCGATTCAATTGTATCTTTTCCGGTAACGGCATTCAAATCAAGGAACAATCTGTCGGCAAAAAACGGGGCAATTGGAGCCATAAGGCGCGATATTGTTTCCAGACAGGTATAAAGTGTTTGGTAAGCCGATATTTTATCCTGATCATACTCGCCACCCCAATAACGCTTGCGGTTTAACCGTACATACCAATTGCTCAGGTTTTCGCCTACAAAGTCCGAAATTGCACGTCCTGCCCTTGTTGGTTCGTAGGTCTCATAATACTCTGTCACGTCTTTTACAAGTGTATTCAGCAATGAAATAATCCAACGATCTATTTCCGGACGGTTCTCCATCGGAACTTCCGCTTCGGCGTACGTGAACTTATCTACATTGGCATAGAGCGAGAAGAACGAATAGGTATTATAAAGTGTTCCGAAAAATTTGCGGCGAACCTCTTCGATACCTTCCATATCGAATTTTAAGTTGTCCCAGGGCGAAGCGTTAGTCATTAAATACCAGCGTAAAGGATCCGAACCATGTTTTTCGATAGCAGCAAACGGATCAACTCCATTGCCGAGACGTTTCGACATTTTATTTCCGTTTTTGTCGAGAACCAGCCCGTTTGAAATTACATTCTTGAATGCAACCGAACCACGAACCATAGTACTTATGGCATGAAGTGTAAAGAACCAGCCACGGGTTTGATCAACACCTTCGGAAATAAAATCGGCAGGGAAGAAGGTTCCGGAGTCAACCAGTTGTGCATTTTCAAACGGATAATGTAATTGTGCATAAGGCATGGCACCCGAATCGAACCAAACATCAATCAAATCCAGTTCCCGTTTCATTGGTTTTCCGTTTGAAGAAACAAGTATAATGCCGTCAACATACGGGCGGTGCAAATCGATGTTTTTTACTGCATAATTGTCCGCTGTATATTCTCCTACTTTAAAGTTTTTATAGGGATTTTCCGTCATAAATCCGGCTGCGATTGATTTTTCAATTTCCGAAATCAGTTCTTCAACAGAACCTATGCAAATTTCTTCCAAACTATCTTCGCTGCGCCAGATAGGAAGAGGTGTTCCCCAGTAGCGACTGCGTGATAAATTCCAGTCCTGCAGGTTTTCCAACCATTTACCAAAGCGACCTGTTCCGGTTGATTGTGGTTTCCAGTTGATGGTTTCATTCAAAGCCATCATTTCTTCACGACAAGCCGTGGTTTTTACAAACCAACTGTCGAGGGGATAATACAAAACCGGTTTGTCGGTACGCCAGCAATGTGGATAATTGTGAACGTGTTTTTCTATTTTAAACGCCAGACCCTGTTGTTTCAACATGACGCAAAGATCAACATCCAATGTTGCATCCTCATCGGTCAGTTTCTCGTCGTAAGCATTTTTTACATAGCGTCCGGCATATTCGGCGTACAAACTTTTATCGACATTGGCTGCAACATATTGAGGGTCTAAATCTTCAATTTTGAAGAATTTACCGGTTCTGTCCACCATGGGTTGACGGTTTCCATCTTTGTCAATCAGAAGCAGTGGAGGAACGCTGTTTTGTTTCGCCACACGATCATCGTCCGCACCAAAAGTAGGCGCGATGTGTACAATCCCTGTACCATCTTCGGTAGTAACAAAATCACCCGAAATCACCCGGAAAGCTCCTTCGCCCGGGTTTACCCAGGGAATGAGTTGTTCGTATTCTGTATCAACTAAATCCGTTCCTTTGAATTCGCCCAATACTTTGAATGGGATATTCTTATCTCCGGGTTTGTATTCCTCAAATAATAAATCAACATTTTTAGGGTTGAAATGTGTGCTTAATAAATCCTTTGCTAAAATATATTTTACACGATTGCCTAAGTATGGATTAAAAGTATCAACCAACACATAGCTTATATTTGGTCCTACACATAGCGCTGTGTTCGATGGAAGCGTCCATGGTGTTGTTGTCCATGCCAGGAAATAGGTGTTAACCAACAAGTCCCCCTTGGGGGATTTAGGGGGCTTTACTTTAAACTGAGCAATGCAGGTAGTATCCTTTACATCGCGGTAGCAACCGGGTTGATTTAATTCGTGCGTACTTAATCCTGTTCCCGCTGCAGGTGAATAAGGCTGTATAGTATAGCCTTTGTATAATAAGTTCTTATTGTAAAGTTGCTTAAGCAGCCACCAGAGCGTTTCGATATAACGGTTGTCGTAGGTGATATACGGATCGTTCATATCCACCCAATAACCCATTTTGGTGGTCAGGTCTTCCCATTCTTTGGTGTATTTCAGTACATCTTTACGACAGGCGGCGTTATAATCATCCACTGAAATTTTTTTGCCAATGTCTTCTTTGGTTATTCCCAATGCTTTTTCAACACCCAGTTCCACGGGAAGTCCGTGGGTATCCCAACCGGCTTTACGTTTAACCTGGAAGCCCTGCATGGTTTTATAGCGGCAAAATACATCTTTGATGGTCCGGCCCATAACATGATGGATACCCGGCAAGCCATTGGCCGAAGGCGGTCCTTCATAAAAAACGAACGACGGTTTGCCCTCACGGGTTTCGATACTTTTATGGAAAATGCCTTTCTCGTCCCAACGGGTCAGCATTTCTTTATTGATGTCCGATAAATTCAAATTGGAATATTCAGCAAACTTTTTCATCTTTACTTACTTGAGAATCTGTTTTTTTTATTGAGGTGCAAAATTACAAAAAATAAATGGAAAGGAAAAGTTACTTTTTGCTTGATTGATAGGCAAATTAGTTATCACCAGAATCATCACAATTTGTTTATATCACAGTAGATGTTTCTGGTATAAAAAAAGCCACCAACCCTGTCAGGTTGGTGGCTTTCTCGTGTTTGTTCAAATTTAACTCAATAAGTTGTTCGCTTTACTGCGGCGTAACTGATTTTAAGTGCGTACGCTCTGCGTAAAGCTTGTTTAATGTCCGTAATAATTCCCATATGGGTGTCTTTATCTGCTTTTATAGAAACGGTCAAAGAACTTTGATCATTTTCTTTCATCGCGCTTCGTTCGGAAACAATATAATTCTCCAGATCTTTGACATCGGCAAATGCATCGCTCAATTGAATACGGGTCTCGGAACCATATGCTTTTTGAAATTCGGGAGTTGGTTTACCAACATAAATATACCGAACCAACGATTTGTTTTCCAGTTTTTGAAGTTCTGTTGCTTCAGGAGCCTTGATTGACACTTTGAAAGTCACTTCTTTCATTGAAGTTACAGCCATAAAGAAGAACAGCAACATGAAGATAATGTCCGGTAATGAAGAAGTGCTCAATGCTGGCATTTCTCTTTTTTCGTCTTTTCTAATTTTTGCCATTCTTTATCCCTCCATAGTTTTTAGGTTCAGCTTCCGAAATTTTTTGAGGATATACCTGTTGTATAGCCATTTGTTCTCTTTCAGGTAATTCATCGTACTTCTTCCCGAATTTCTGCATAGAAAATTCGTTTCTAAGTTCGTTATAGGCAGCTACCAATTCGTTTTGTACCTCGATATAAGCTTGATATTGTGTGTCTACGTCATTCTGAAGCGAGATTACATGATCTTTTGTAATTTCAACATTACCTAATAAATCAATATTTACCATTGTTTTTTCGGGTAAATTCGGGTCATTTGCTTCATTTTGGATAAACTCTTTGGCTTTATCTTTCAGTTTTCTCACATCCATCAATTCTCCCTGCACCTGTAACTGATTCAGACTGTTAACCTTAACGATAAAGATATTACGTTTCTTAATATCAATATCTTCCGGTTTTTGATTGGGTTGAAGAGGCGCTGGTAATCGTCTCGACAATCCGGTGCTAACATTCATTGAAGTTGTTACAAGGAAGAAAATCAAGAGCAAAAACGAGATGTCGGCCATCGAACTCGAATTTATCTCACTTACTTTTCTTTTATTTCCCATGATATTTTTTATAATTGTTCGAGTAAGAAAAAATCATCTGACTCAGACCATTAATTTTGCTTATTTTAAACTTACGTAAATTCTGGATCCTACAATGGTAACACCAATCGCAACAAACAAAGCATAGATTGAATAGATTACCATTTCAGAAAAACGGGCCCAATTACCTTCATTACCTGTACCTTCATATCCGATGATTGTCATTTTTTCACCCGAACTCACGCTCCAGGCTACAACAAATATCAGTACAAATAAAACGATAGGAATCAGAGATTTTAGTGCAGAAACAGGATTGGCAATGAAACTTCTTACATAGCCTAAAACAGCCATTAATACGGTGATCAATAATGCTAATCCAAACAGTATATATGTCCAGTATAACAAAGCATCCGTGAATTTGGGTACTGTTAAAGCTTCACCGGCTGCATTATTCATAGAGTCTGCATTTCCTCCTACATAAACCAATAATACGAGTAGGACGGAAACAAACACCAGTATTAATGCTGCTATTCCGGGAATTTTTTCTATTAATTTTGTCATATCTAAAATTCTTTTTTATTCGAATTATTTTTTTGCATGTTTAACAATGATATCAAGTAACGAGATAGAAGAATCTTCCATATCGTTAGTCATTCCTTCAACCATAGTAAGAATGTAGTTATAGAATACCTGAAGAATCATGGCTACGATCAGACCGAATACGGTTGTTAAAAGTGCCACTTTAATACCACCGGCTACTACGGTTGCGGAAATATCACCTACTTGTTGAATTTTATCAAAAGCCTGGATCATACCAACTACTGTACCCAAAAATCCCAAACTTGGAGCCAAAGCAATAAATAAAGTTATCCAGCTCAGGTTCTTCTCCAACAAACCAAGTTGAACGCCACCGTACGATGAAACAGTTTTTTCAACTACATCGATACCTTCATCATAACGTGATAAACCCTGAAAGAAAATAGATGCAACCGGTCCGCGAGTGTCGCGACAAACTTCCATAGCTGCAGTAACGCCACCTTTATTCCAGGCATCGTCAATGTTTGTCAATAATTTCTTGGTGTTTGTTGCTGAAAGGCTCAAAAAGATAATACGTTCAATACACAAAGCCAAACCAATGATTAAACAAAGTGCAATTGGAGCCATCCAGCCGGCACCACCTTCAATAAATTTTTGTTTCAAAGCTTTGTGCATTCCACCTTCTTCAGCAGGCGCAGCCGCTTGTGTTTCTTCAGTTTTCTGAGTAGAGTCAGCAGCAACTGCAGGTGTTGAGCTTTGTGCAGCAACTTGTTCGGTTTTAGCTGCTGCATCTTGCGCTACAACAGTCACAGGGATTCCAAAATTGAAAATCGCTACGATTGATAAGATTGCAAATACTTTTTTCATGTTTCTTCTTTTTTAAATTACTTTTTACGTTTATTTATTTTTAGATTTATTTTTTTTGATAAGAAACTAAATTGTAAATTTGTTATTGTTAGTGTTTGTTTCTCAGTATAATATGCGTAATTTTAGATTTCATTCATAATTCAGTTATACAATTATGGTCATTCTTTTTGCTGTCATTTAATTCTGTCAGAAATGTCAATTGTTTCGTTGTCAAAAATATGCTATATTTTTGACATTACCAAATATTAGAAGGTTAATTTTGGGTTCACAATAAAATGGATTGTAAAAAGACCTTTTAAACACTGAAAATTTCGATTATATTAGTTTAAAAAATGATATTTTTTGCGTGGGCAAAAAGTATGAAGAGCAGATACAACAGAATTGGATAAATGTAGAAGTCCGGATTTGTAAGTAAATACATGTCAGTTCCATATAAAACTATGTGTTACATTGAAGCCTGTAGCAAGAAGTAAATGTGAGCAGATTGGGATATGAAAAAACCCTACAAAATTGATATTTTGTAGGGTTTGGCTTCTGGATGTCGTTTTTTGACTTATCCTTTTTGCGGAGAGGAAGGGATTCGAACCCCCGGTACCCTTTAGGAGTACATACGCTTTCCAAGCGTACCTCTTCAACCACTCGAGCACCTCTCCGTTTTATTTTTGGAACTGCAAAAGTATAAAAAAAAAACGAGATAATAAAACGAAAAATCAGATTGTAAACAGTGATTTCGCGTTGTGGGTTGTTTGTTCATCGATTTGTTGCAAAGAACACTTATTTACTTCAGCCAGTTTCTTGGCTACAAGTAGAGTATAAGCACTTTCGTTTCGTTTGCCACGGTACGGGGCAGGAGTAAGGTAAGGTGAGTCGGTTTCAAGCAGAATATGTTTAAGGTCGATTTGCTCAACAACAGCTGCTAATCCAGAGTTTTTAAATGTGACAATGCCATTTATCCCCAAAAAAAATCTGCCAAAATTAATTATCTCCCGGGCTTCTTCAATGGAACCGGCGAAACTGTGGAAAACACCTGTTAATCCCGAGTTTTTAAAAGGAGCAAGTGCGTCCATTGTTTCCCTAAACGAATCCCTGACATGAATAATCAAGGGTAACTTATAAGTCAAAGCCCATTCAACCTGTTGTTGAAATACCTTAAGTTGCTCGGCATAAAAACTTTTATCCCAATATAAATCGATGCCAATTTCGCCGATAGCAATCCATTTCCTTCTTTCGAGTTCCGATTTAACCAGATTAAGTTCCGACTGGTAATTCTCGTTAACACTCGTGGGATGAAGACCAATAGCAGCATGGCAATATCCGGGATACTCCGATTCCAGCGCAAGCATACGTGGCAAGGATTCACTGTCGATATTAGGAAGTATAATGTGTTGTACACCAACATTCTTTGCACGTTGAATTGCTTCATTGCGATCAGCATCGAATTCTTCGGAATAAATATGTGAGTGAGTATCTATCAAAAATTTACAATTTAATCATTTACTCCCGATAACTATCGGGATTACGAATAATATCACGACCGGAGGGAGTAAATATCGCCGAAGGCAAATAACACGAAGTTTTTATTCCCATTCAATGGTAGCCGGCGGCTTGGAACTGATATCGTACACCACCCGGTTTACTCCTTTTACCTTGTTAATAATCTCATTAGACATTTTTGCCAGAAAGTCGTAAGGCAATTGAGCCCAATCGGCAGTCATGGCATCGGTGGAGGTTACGGCGCGTAAGGCAACTGCATTTTCATAAGTCCTTTCATCACCCATCACGCCGACAGACTGAACAGGTAATAAAATGACACCTGCCTGCCAGACTTTATCATATAAATTCCATTCGCGTAATCCTGTTATAAAAATATCATCGGCTTCCTGCAATATGCGCACTTTCTCCGCTGTAACATCACCCAAAATACGTACCGCCAGACCGGGACCCGGGAAAGGTTGGCGTTTAATCAAATGATGCATCATGCCCAGTTCTGTTCCCACTCGGCGCACTTCGTCTTTGAAAAGTAAACGTAAGGGTTCACATAGTTTCAGATGCATTTTTTCGGGGAGACCACCCACATTGTGATGCGATTTGATAACTGTTCCGGTAATGGATAGTGATTCGATAATATCAGGATAAATGGTGCCCTGAGCCAACCATTTTACATCTTTTATTTTGTGCGCTTCTTCGTCGAAAATGTCAATAAAGCCCGAGCCAATGATTTTCCGTTTTTGTTCTGGATCGGAAACGCCTGCAAGGGCTTTATAGAAGCGTTCTTTTACATTGACGCCAATGACGTTTAATCCCAGATGTTCATAATCTTTCATCACGTTTTCAAACTCATTTTTGCGTAACAAACCGTGGTCAACAAAAATGCAGGTCAGATTTTTTCCAATGGCTTTGTTTAATAATACGGCTGCAACCGATGAATCGACTCCACCGGAAAGTCCCAGTACCACTTTGTCGTTTCCAAGTTGTTTTTTCAATCCGGCAACGGTAGATTCTACAAAGGAAGCAGGTGACCAGTCACGTTTACATCCGCAGATATTTAAAAAGTTTTCGAGAATTAATGTTCCATCAAGTGTATGAAAAACTTCCGGATGAAACTGAACGCCCCAGGTTTTTTCACCTTCAATTTTAAATGCAGCTAATTCCACATCGCTGGTACTGGCTACCTTATTAAATCCATCCGGTATTTTCGTTATGCTGTCACCATGCGACATCCAAATTTGTGAACCATCCTGAATATCCTTCAATAATTCATCTTTCCGATCAATAAATGATAAATTGGCACGACCATATTCACGGGACCCGGCCTGCTCAACTTTACCGCCTGCTTCATATGTCATCAGTTGAGCGCCATAACAGATTCCCAATATCGGAAATTTAGCCCGAATGACACTTAAGTCGGTTTTAAAAGCAGTGGGATCATACACAGAATAAGGGCTTCCGGAAAGTATAACACCTTTTATATTGTCTGTTTGTTCAGGAAATTTATTGTAGGGTAGGATTTCGCAATATTCATTCAGTTCGCGCAAGCGGCGTCCAATGAGTTGGGTGGTTTGGGAACCAAAATCGAGTATAATTATTTTTTCCATAAGTTGAATTCGTTGAAAAATAAAAAGTTGCGCAAAAGTACGAAAAATGAGAGTGCTGCACAACTGAAATGGATTATTTTATGTTAACAACAACGAGCTGTCACCATAACTCAAAAACCGGAAATCGTTTGATAATGCGTAGTCATAAATTTCTTTCCATTGTCCATCTACAAAGGCCGAAACGAGTAGGAGCAAGGTACTTTTCGGTTGATGGAAGTTCGTAATCATACCATTCACTAAACGAAACCGATATCCGGGTTTAATCATGATTTGTGTATCGGCATGAAGATACTTCAGGTTGTTATTGTTCAGATAATCGAGAATGCTTTGTAATGCTTCGTCAGTTGAAATTTCATCTTGTATTTCATAAGGCATCCATTGTGGAATATGGAAATCGGTATTGTCAGGGTTCATCCGTAATTTCAACCCTATATAATAAAGACTTTCCAGCGTTCTAACCGATGTTGTTCCCACAGCTATAACATTCCCTGTTTTTTGAAGCAAATGTTCTATGGTATCTTTTTGAACAGAAATCACTTCGGTGTGCATGTGATGTTCATTCACAGTCTCGGTTTTTACAGGTTGAAAAGTGCCCGCTCCTACGTGTAATGTCAGTTCCACGGTTCCAATATTTTTTGTTTTCAGACTTTCAAACACTTCTGATGTAAAATGTAAACCGGCTGTTGGTGCGGCTACCGATCCTTTAATTTTGGAATAAACCGTTTGATAAGTTATCAGGTCACTTTCTTCCGTTTTCCTGTTAAGGTAGGGTGGAATCGGCAATTCACCGGCTTTTTCCAGAATTTCTGCAAAATGAATATCGTGATTGTCCCATGAGAAATGAATGCTGTGGGTATTACCTTCCGAAGCCATAAATTGAGCGTTAAGACTAAAAGTCTTTCCATCAATTTCCACTAACTTACTTAAGATGCCTTCTTTCCACTTTTTCAGATTTCCCACCATACATTTCCAATCACACTGACTAGTAGCTCCCAATGAAAGTGCATAGTCGGAAGGCTTAAGTGGTTCCAGGCAAAACACTTCAATGCGTGCACCGGTTTCTTTGAAAAATACTAATCTGGCCTGAATTACCCGGGTATTGTTGTAAACCAACAAACTGTTTTCGGGAAGAAAGTCAGCAATTCGCGAGAAAGTACTTTCGGAAATACTCTTATTTTTATACAACAACAACTTGGATGCGTCACGTCGTGGCAATGGAAACTTGGCAATTCGTTCGTCGGGCAACGAATAATCGTATTCGTCTATGTAAACGGGTATGTTTTTGTCTGTTTTATTCACCTTGGAATTCAATGTTTTAAAAGGAATGCAAAATTACTAAAAAATAGCTGAGCTTAAAAAGAAAATCGGGATTTATAACTTAACAATGTATGAAATGTTTGAGCTTTTTTTGATCGAAAACACAAGGAAAGTGTACATTTCACAGAAATTTTAATTTGAAAATATGTTTTACAGCACAAATCTTTATAAAATCTTTATACAAGTCCAAAACATCTTTATGTCAGATTTATAAAATATGGCGGAACTTTGCAGCGATATATTTACGTTCAATTTTAAGCGGAAAATTATGACTGATGTTATTGGAAAAGTAAAAAAAACCGTGATTGGAAATCCTCGGGATTTGTCGGATAGCAGCACGTTTCGACAAATTTCGCTGGTAGTTTTTTTGGCATGGGTTGGTCTTGGTTCAGATGCTTTGTCATCTTCCTGTTATGGACCGGAAGAAATATACAAGACGCTGGGAGTTCATGTTAACTTGTCAATTATTGTTGGGTTGATAACCATGATAACGATATTTATTATCAGTACCAGTTACTCCCAGATTATCAAATTATTTCCTCACGGAGGTGGAGGATATCTGGTTGCAACCCGATTAATCTCACCAAATGTGGGTATGATTTCGGGAAGTGCATTACTTATCGACTATGTATTGACAATATCAATTTCCGTTTCGAGTGGTGCCGATGCTATTTTTAGTTTTCTGCCTATTCAGTTTCACGATTATAAAATAGCATTTGCGCTTTCTGTTTTAATTGTGCTTACAATATTAAACCTGAGAGGTGTAAAAGAATCGGTAACAGCATTGACTCCAATTTTTGTAACATTCATTATTTCGCATATTTTTTTGATTGTTTACGCATTTACAACACATGTACCCCAAATAAAATCAGTAGTAATTCAAACCGGAACAGAGTTTGGAAGTACCGTTCATCAATTAGGAATTTATGGAACTATTTTCCTGATTATGAAAGCCTACAGTATGGGGGCCGGAACCTATACCGGTATCGAAGCGGTTAGTAACGGAATACCCAACTTACGCGAACCACGTGTTAAAACTGCTATCAAAACTATGCGTTTGTTGGCGATTTCGTTATCTGCAGCTGTTCTTGGATTGATAATTTCATATTTTCTTTTCGGAGTTCATATGCAACCCGGAAAAACAATGAATGCAGTTTTGATTGGTACTGCTATTGCTAACTGGAATCCGATTTTTGGTCAAACCTTCCTTTATGTAACGCTTATTTCGGAGGCTACTCTACTATTTGTTGCTGCTCAAACCGGTTTTTTAGATGGACCACGGGTGATGGCTAATATGGCGCATGACTCATGGTTTCCACGTCGCTTTAGTATGTTAAGCGACCGTTTAGTATCGCAAAATGGTATTTTGATTATGGGTGTTGCAGCCTATGTGGTCATTTGGTTATCAAAAGCTTCTGTTGGATTTTTAGTGGTACTTTATAGTATTAACGTGTTTATAACCTTTTCTTTATCACAATTTGGAATGGTAAAACATTGGATAATTGAGCGAAAAACGGATAAACACTGGTTGGGTAAACTGTTCATAAATGGAACCGGATTTATACTTACCACATTTATTTTGATAACCGTTATTGTCATTAAATTTGATGAAGGAGGTTGGATTACGATTCTGATTACAGGAGCCTTGGTGGGATTGGCGGTTTATATCAAATCGCATTACAATAAAATTGGAAAAGAAGTTGGCAGAATACAAAAAATAATGAACGGCAAAATGCCGGAAACTATTGCAGAACTGAATAAAAATCATAAAAGGAAATCTATTGATAACACTATAGATCTTAGTGATATGACCGCAGTGATTTTAGTTAATGGTTATTCAGGTATCGGTTTATATTCATTGTTTAAAGTTTTGAGCAAGTTCAAAGATGTATATAAAAATTTTGTATTTATTCAGGTGGGAATTGTGGATGCCGATAGTTTTCATCAGGAAGCCGTGGTGGAAACCATTAAACAAAATATTAAAGAGGATTTGAGTAAATATGTATATTTAATTAAACAGTTAGGTTATAACGCTGAATATCGTTTCAGTATTGGAACCGATGTTGCTGAAGAAGTTCTTAATCTCGTTCCGGAAGTTGTTGAAAAATATACAAATACAACTTTTATAGGTGGACAACTTGTGTTTGGTGGAGCTTATCGCATTACGCGTATCTTACATAACTATACGATTTTTTCTATCCAAAAACGATTGTATAATATCGGTTTAACCTCAATTGTAATCCCAATTTCGTTGAGAAAAGCCGTGCAAGTGAATAATTATAAATAAGATAAAGATATGGAAAAGTTAATTGAAGACCTGATTTCACGCATTGAAATAGAAAAAGCTCATAGTTTTAGAGTCATTGAAAATTCACAATCAAGCGATAAAACCATTGAAAATATACATACTGGGAAAATATTTGCATTTGATTTTTGCACGAATGAATTACAACGTATAATTGATTATCAAAATGAAAGCGAAAATAAGCACAAGAAAATCTGATAAGAACACAATTGTTTCTTCGATTCGAATAATTACATTTAAAATTCTCATTAAAACTATATTGTTATGATAACCATTGCATTAATACTGGCGATTCTTTTACTGGTTTATCTTTTTTATTCTTTATTTAATCCCGAAAAATTCTAAAGAACTATGAACTACTTTGATTATTTGCAGGTATTCGTATATCTACTGCTCTTAGTGGCTTTAACGCCACTGATTGGAAATTATATGTTTAAAGTTTTCGACAACAAACCTTTTAAAGCTAAAGGCATTTTTTCGTGGTTGGAAACAAGTATTTATAAAACTATTGGCTTAAAACCCGATAACCAGCAGAACTGGAAACAATATGCTTTTGCTTTGCTGAGTTTCAATTTGCTCGGGTTTCTTTTTGTGTTTGTTCTTCAATTGATACAAAAACAATTGCCGTTAAACCCACAACAACTCGGGAATGTAAGTTGGCCATTGGCTTTTAATACTGCAGCTAGTTTTATGACCAATACCAACTGGCAAAGTTATGCCGGCGAAACCACTTTAAGTTATTTTACCCAATTAATCGGATTAACGGTACAAAATTTTGTAAGTGCAGCTACCGGTTTTGGAGTTGCGTTGGTGTTAATCAGAGGTATCCGTAATAAGTTAAACAGTCAGCTTGGTAATTTCTATGTGGATTTAACCCGGTCGGTGATTTACATTCTGTTACCGTTGAGTATCTTATTTTCAGTGGTTTTGATTGGTCAGGGCGTAATTCAGAATCTGAATGCATATAAAACGGTCACTACCATTGAAAAAAATCAGCAAGTTATTCCACAAGGTCCGGCTGCATCTCAAATAGCCATCAAACAGTTGGGAACAAATGGTGGTGGATTTTTCAATACCAACAGTGCTCATCCTTACGAAAACCCGACTCCTTTATCCAATTTTCTGGAAATGTTGGCCATTCTGCTTTTACCCGCTTCATTTGTCTATTGTTTCGGAAAAATGATAGGATCGGTTAAACAAGGTTGGTATATTTATATGACTATGTTCATACTGTTTACTGTCGGATTGGTAATTTCGGTTTATTCCGAATATCATTTTTCGTCCGGAGTATTCGAGGGCAAAGAATTACGGTTCGGAACAATAAACAGTCTGATATGGGAAAATGCCACAACTGCGGCTTCCAACGGATCGGTAAATGCTATGCACAGCAGTTTGTCACCACTTTCAGCTCTTGTTGCTCTGTTCAATATGATGTTAGGCGAAATAATTTTCGGCGGTGTGGGAGCAGGATTGTATGGAATGCTCATTTTTGTTATCCTGACTGTTTTTATTGCCGGTTTAATGGTGGGACGAACACCTGAATATTTAGGAAAAAAAATTGAAGCTTTTGAAGTAAAAATGGCGATTATGGGTGTCATTGCTCCCAGTTTTATTATTCTTGTTTTCACGGCGATAGCCTGTATGACGGATGCCGGTTTGAGTAGTTTGTCCAGTAAAGGTCCACATGGTTTCTCGGAAATGTTATATGCATTTACCTCGGCAGGTGCAAACAATGGAAGTGCTTTTGCCGGATTAAATGCGAATACAAATTTTTATAATCTGATGATTGGTATTGGAATTCTTGTCGGTCGATTTGGGGTGATTATTCCGGTACTTGCCATTGCCGGCAGTCTCTCCGAGAAAAAACTTATTCCGGTATCATCCGGGACTTTCCGTACCGATAATTTCACCTTTGTTTTTTTATTGATTGCTGTTATTCTGATAGTTGGTGCTTTGACATTCTTCCCGGCATTGTCGTTAGGTCCTATTGTCGAACATATATTGATGATCACGGGGAAAACATTTTAATTGAAAAAAAATATGAAACGAAATAGAAATTCAAGTTTCTTTGAAAAAAAACTTTTAATTGAAGCACTGAAAAGTTCATTTGTAAAATTAGATCCACGTAATCAGCTCAAAAATCCGGTGATGTTCGTTGTTTTCGTTGGAGCCATTTTTTCAACATTCATGCTGTTTACCAATTTTAGCGGTTTTAATCTTCAGATTGTTATCTGGTTATGGTTCACTTCTTTATTTGCTAATTTTGCTGAAGCCATTGCCGAAGGACGTGGAAAAGCTCAAGCCGATTCGCTTCGAAAACTGAAAACCAGCGTGATGGCGAGAAAAATGAATGGCACGAAGGAAGTGTTGGTGGCTGCTACTGAACTTAGAAAAGGCGATGTGGTTGTTTGTGAGGCAAATGATATTATTCCGATTGATGGTGAGATTATTGAAGGTATTGCCACGGTGGATGAATCGGCAATTACCGGTGAATCGGCTCCTGTAATTCGCGAAAGTGGTGGCGACCGATCGGCCGTTACAGGTGGAACTGTTGTGCTGAGCGATAGAGTTTTGATACAAGTTACCTGTGACCCCGGAGATTCATTTATTGACCGTATGATTGCATTGGTGGAGGGAGCAAAACGACAAAAAACACCTAACGAAATTGCATTGACAATCTTATTATCCGGTTTGACCATCATATTTGTATTGGCAACGGTTACACTTTATCCATTTTTTTCGTACAGTGTCAGCCAATCGGCTACAAAAATCAGTTTAACATTGCCAATACTTATTTCGTTACTGGTCTGTTTAATTCCAACGACTATTGGTGGATTACTTAGTGCTATCGGTATTAGTGGAATGGATCGGTTGTTAGCCCGGAATGTGATTGCAAAAAGCGGTCGTGCCGTTGAAGCGGCCGGAGATATTGATGTGTTGCTCCTTGATAAAACCGGTACAATAACATTTGGAAACCGAATGGCAACCGAGATAGTGGCTGCAAATGGAGTTGCCGAACATTATCTGGCTGAAATCACACAGATGTCATCTTTGTCTGACGATACGCCCGAAGGTCGTTCTATCGTAACATTGGTAAAAGATAAATACAACCTTCGTGGACGCGATTTATCAGGTTTTCATATCGAATCGGTTCCGTTTACAGCACAAACCCGCATGAGTGGTGTGGATATTCGCGAAAAGGATGGTAAATTGTTGAAATCAATTCGAAAAGGTGCAGCCGATTCAATTAAAAACTATGTAGAAGCTGCTGGTAACGTATATCCTGAAGAAATTGAAAAGGCTGTATATCAAATTGCGAACGAAGGCTCAACACCGCTAGTTGTAACAGAAAATGAAAAGGTGTTGGGTGTGATTCGGCTGAAAGATGTGGTGAAAGGAGGCATCAAAGAACGTTTTGCACAATTGCGTAAAATGGGAATAAAAACGGTAATGGTTACCGGCGATAATCCGCTGACGGCTGCATCAATAGCTGCCGAAGCAGGTGTGGATGATTTTATTGCCGAAGCCAAGCCTGAGGATAAATTGGAATTGATCAGAATAGAACAAGCTGATGGAAAATTGGTCGCAATGATTGGTGATGGTACAAATGATGCGCCGGCACTTGCTCAGGCTAATGTGGGTGTGGCTATGAATACCGGAACGCAGGCAGCCCGCGAAGCCGGTAATATGGTTGATTTGGATAGTAATCCAACTAAATTGATTGAGATTGTGGAAATTGGGAAGCAATTGCTTATGACTCGCGGAGCGTTGACCACCTTCAGTATTGCCAATGATGTGGCTAAGTATTTTGCAATTATTCCGGCTGTTTTTGCCGGTCTGTATGGATTTGGTGGGGTGAACGGGCCACTCTCGAAACTGAATATTATGCATTTACAAAGCCCCGAAAGTGCCGTTTTAAGTTCAATTATTTTCAATGCTTTGATTATTATTGCGCTAATACCACTGGCATTAAAGGGAATTGCCTATCGCCCATCGGGTGCTACTCAGATTTTACGCCGGAATATCCTTATTTATGGTGTTGGCGGATTGATAGTTCCATTTGTTGGAATTAAAGTTATTGATTTGATAATTAATTTACTACATTTTGTTTAAAAAAGAATCTGGTTGATTCAACTTTATCAAATGATTTGTACTTTTATATTTTAAATTGAAAATAAAAAAGATGAAAACACTCTTTATATCATTAAAAATATTTCTGGTTATGACTATTCTAACCGGAGTGATTTATCCACTTTTTGTTACTGTTATTGGTCAAACTTTATTTTACAATCATTCGAATGGAAGTATGATTGTTATTAATAACCAAACGGTTGGAAGTGAACTGATCGGGCAAAAATTTACAGATGGGCAATATTTCAACAGTCGTCCTTCTGCAATTGATTATAATCCAATGCCTTCGGGTGCCAGCAATTTGTCAGTTACGAGTAAGGAATTAAAATTACGTGTTCGACGTAACACCGCTGCATTCGATTCTATTAATCAAATTCCTGCTTCTGAGTCAATTCCTTCCGAAATGCTTTATGCTTCAGGTAGTGGACTCGATCCTCATATTTCGCCTCAGGCGGCATTGATGCAGGTAAACCGGATTTGTAAATCCAGACATTTACCCGAAACAGCAAAAAAACGAATGAATGATTTAATCACTCATTCCATCGAAGGTCGTCAATTCGGTTTTCTGGGCGAAGAACGAATAAATGTGTTAAAATTGAATTTGGAATTAGACAAACAATTTACTGTTAGATAATTATGATTGAAGAACTTCGCCCCGATCCGGATGAATTACTTCGTAAAATAAAACACGAGGAAAACATCAAACACCAGGGAAAATTAAAAATTTTCTTTGGAATGTGTGCCGGTGTAGGTAAAACCTACTCCATGTTACAGGCTGCCCATGCTGTAAAATTGGATGGTAAGGATGTGATTGTTGGCTATGTTGAAACACATAAACGCAAAGAAACAGAGTCTCTTACAGAGAATTTGGAAATTATTCCGCGAAAAAAAATTGAGTATCGTGAAGCCGAATTTGAAGAAATGGATATTGATGCCATTCTTCAACGCAAACCGGAAATAGTTCTGGTTGATGAATTGGCTCACACCAATATTACCGGAAGCAGGCACTTGAAACGTTATCAGGACGTTATGGAAATACTGGAAAATGGCATTGATGTTTATACTACGATTAAT
>Ga0265297_10005913_pt1 | contig 18201 bp, 20 predicted proteins | sample Munlanlwell13791_FD_192502 | JGI IMG/M metagenome (GOLD analysis project Ga0265297, IMG submission 192502) | Leachate microbial communities from a municipal landfill in Southern Ontario, Canada - Leachate well 137-91 | ecosystem: Engineered > Solid waste > Landfill > Unclassified | place...
TTCCGCTTTATAACATACCTTATTGTCTATCTTTTTTGCTGCTTTGATCAATCCAGCCAGTGTCCTGTATTCACCCCTTATCAAGTTCCAGCCAATATTTTCTCCCCTCAAACAAAACTCTCCAGAGCGGTATACCATCCTGCCCCAATTCCTTTTTGATGTCCCGCTTACTGAGATTATTTTTGCAGTAGCCTCCTGCCCGCGATAAGTAGGGTTTGTTAATTTAATTTTTAATTCCATTTTAATCTCCTCCATCTTAACCTCGACCTTATACATACATTCTACCACAACATAACCACGTTGTCAAATATTCCTTATCGACGCTGTTAATATGTGTTACCGTCGCTGCATATTTATTTTAATTATTTTTATCGAGACTGTTACAATATATTTATTATTTATTTTGCTCTTATACTCTTTTTTTTGCGCCGCCTCATATATATACAGGCCACACACTAATCCGGCGCAACACAAGCCTATCTACTTATATACGATCTTAATCCGAGGCTCATCATCCTCTATCTCAGCAGCCTTAATATCAGGCGCTATTATATCACCCATGCCAATAAGTAAGCCCTTATCCTCCTTAACAGGCCCACGCTTGCCCTTGGTGTAGTTACCCTGTCTCTTGTATGATATATGTTTGATACCGTAGTACCGCTCTATCGCCCGCCTTATCGCTGCGCTACGGCCAAGGCTAGAGCTATCAAGCGCCGCTATGTGCTCGGGGCTCAACGGCACTGATACCTGGATTCTTTTATTGCCCTTACGCCCACGTTTTCCTCTCATCATGCAACAATTATATGCGCTTAGTAACCAACTTGCACTTACTTTATACTAACCGCACATTTATTGTGCAATCTGTATATTTATTAAGCAGTAGGTAGGGTAGAGATAGAGGGGTATATTCTCACGCTTCGACGTGGAGCTTGGTCGACCTTCTCGCTGTATCGTTGTATCTCGTCGCTATAATAAGTAACAGCGTCTATAATAATCAAGTAACAAGTCACTTATAAACAAAATTGACGACGCCCTTTGCCATTCTCGTAGTGCCATTTTTCATTTTGTTGCGTTGTTTACGTTGAGTTATTACAAGTATTTATCTGCGATTTATAAACTCTACTTTACATAATGATACTTATGCGACATTAACAATTGGTGATAGTTAGCCCAGGTGATCGAGCGTGGTTTCTTGTGCAGGGTAATGGTAGGGGGGTAGGGGTCATATTATATTTATATTCATAATACCAGTAGCATTAAATTTAAAAAAATAAAATAAAAAATTAAAACATAAAATACGATAGAGGGGTGACTTTAATTCTTAGAGGCTGTTTAAGGGCAAGGCTTACGCTATACCTATTCTCGATTGAGAGTAGGTTTAAGTAAGGACCTAGGGGGCTACTTAGTTTGAGTTTCGCCCCTTGTATGTCTGATATACTCTCCGCGTCTGCTATTCACGTTATGAGAGTGTTCCCGGGAGCCTTCCGCTGCCTCTTTTAGGGGCAGTACCCGCATCTTTACGGGAGCGGGTTACCTCACTGGCCTCTTGGCTGTGTTCATCAAGCACGAGCCGCAATAGCTTATTACAGATGATTTTTAACGGTCTCCTGTGTCAGGTTATCAGGCAGAAGATTTGGGGTAAGAGAAAGTATAGAGCAGATGTAAGAATAGCGCAAGTGTGTCATATTTGACACATGGGGGGGGAGTAGAGTTAATAAGTGGTAGTAAATGCTGGCATTTTATCGTTTTAAATCCTCCACAACTCTCTTAATCAGGCTTATTGGTAATGGCCATAGTGAAGGTTCGCATTTCTTAGCGCAAACAAATATGACTTGTCCTGACTTACGCGAAGGCTTGGTTTCGTGCCTGAACCTAATCTCTTTGCACTTGGAGCATACAACCTTATAGATCATTAAACGGCTCTGGCAAGTGCTCAGTTAATTCCATTTCTGCTAGTTGCTCCCACGTTTTATCAGAGTGTTCAAGGAAGCGGCAGTTGCTTAGGCTCGTAGGAGAAATGTAGAAAAGTTTCCCTGTTCCTGGGAAAGCGCCATAAACAAGCCCGTTGTTCGCCTTGAATAGCTTGTTTTGAGTAAGCATTTTTTCAGCTATAGTATGGATATTTATCTCTGGCTTACTCATTTTGAAGATCCACGTATGGTTGATTGGCATACTTTGGCAAGTCGGAAAATATGTGCTTAATATCGTCAGCGTAACACCACCAAAGAAAGCACTCGTCGGCTACTATCTCATGCCAATAAACGGTATCACTCCCACCGCCTCTATCGTCATTACACATTAGATAGAGTTTCCCATTTTTAGGGTTGCATTGCCAAACCTCATACCCTCTTAACTCGTGCGACATCGGGTACTCGTCTTTCCAGTGCCTCTCAAGCAGGAATATTTTTGAACCTATTTTAGGTAGCTCATTAAACTGTCTCCAGATTTTACTCATCCCACGGCTCCGTCTTGATGTGCCTCAGCCCTTGTATTTCTATTTTGCCATCTCTGTCAGATAAAAACTGGTGGACTTTGTAAATGTTGGCATCTTGAAATTTAGACATTCCCGCTCTATAAGTTTGCAGATACATTTTAGGCTTGGTAGGTTTGCATAACTCAAATAGAGCTTCTGTCTTGTTTCTTATTTTTTGCTCTAAGCCACAAAGTTTACATTTTCTTTCGCCGCTCCATTCTCCTGTTTTATTCCATTCGCCCCAGTCATGATCGCAATTAGGCTTGGGCTGGTTTTGAAACTTATAAGACATACCACATGGGGCTTCGGGGTTATCAAACTTATCTTTAACTTCGTCTATGGTTAAGTCTTTAATCTCAGCCTCCAGCTTGTCGAGTTCTTTGACTCTTTTGACCCTCTCTAATGCTTCTCCTAGAATCGTGTCCATGTGATTTCCTGTATCGGAACCCAAACCTCTGACCCTAAATCTTGCCGCTGCTATTTCGGCCACTATTCTTTCTAGTCGCTCCTTTAAAGTGATTTCTATCATTTATCCTCCTGACTATAAATCCATTTGCCGAAGTCTATGCCAATGGCCATGCCGATCATAATGCCGTAATGAGCGAAATGGACGATTATTCCAATAATTATCCAAGGCAATAAAATTAAACCTAATAAGTACCTCATGCCTTAAACACCAGCCTTCGCTATTTGTTCTTCTGCCCAACCTATCATTTTAAGCATATCGCCCCTTATTTCTATTGGAGCCAATACTAAATTATGTGGGGCTGTAGCTATGAGTAAAAGCTGAAGACCCGGTATTGTTAACTTGTTTTTACAAGGATACCCACGTTTTTCAAGTGCGTCCTCGTATTCTTTCCGGTGTCGAGCCATAATTTCAAAATTCTGTTCCATTAGGCTAAGGGGTTCGGTTTGGTTCACTTATGGCCTCCTTTATATTACTATCTTTGCATACCTTGAAAAAAGGAATCACGAAAGGGTGTACGGCCTATAAAAACATACTCTTCTTGTTGTTTTTCTTCAGTGGTGTAATCCCCTGATGCGATCATTTCTATTATTTTTGAATATACATCAATATCGAACTCCGCAAGTAATTTGATAGAACCAAGCTCTGTGATAGCAGCACTTAGAAGCGTGTGTATCATTTCGTTTGTCGGGTCTTTTTTGAGCCTTTTCTTGAATTGGCTTATCCTTGTTTTGTGGTCATCTGCCTTTTTGATTATGCTTTTCCTATTCTCTATGGTTTTAGCAGCTGTATCTTTAGCGTGCTCTAGCGGTGAATCATGCTCAAGGTCAAACCCTTCGTTCCTTACACACTCCATTATAAGGGTAGACAATGTTTGCCTTGCGGTGACTACAGGATCCTTTGTGTTTTTCTCCGGATCCTCCCCTTGGTCGTACTTAGCCCTTTTTGTTTCGTCAGATAGAACAGAATAGGCCAGATTAAGGTTCTGCATAACTTTTTGGTCTCCCCCTAAGTCTGGATGGTTCCCCTTGGCTTTGTCTCTATATGCCTGCTTTATCTCATCCTTAGAGGCATCTTTTTTGATGCCCAGTATTTTATATAGGTCTAGCATCTAAATTAGAAGCCTCCAGCCCCTTTAATATTTTTATAGCTGTTTCAAGGCCGTCTATCTTTGCATAATTAAGGCGGACAGAGCTTTGAAGATCTGCGCTCTTTTTCATTGTTTCAATAGTGGGAAACTCGGCAACGATAGAGCAGGCTTCTCTTGTCCTTTCGTATTGGGCGTACTCTTTTTTGATTTCGGCGTTGATGAGTTCTATAGCTTCGTTAAGCTTCTTTTTAGGCTCTCCCCTCAGTTCCCTGTTCCTGTTCTCCAGCGCCAACCTGTCGTCCAGAAGCTTATCAACTTGGTTCCGGCGCTCTTTCAGTTCCTTGATGTCACTGAGCGTAGTAACTATGCTTTCAATTTCTCCGTTGTTCATGCCGTTAAGGATTTGGTTTAAACGCTCGCGGTTGTTCATGGGCTGAGCAGGTTCGACTTTTAACAGACAGTCTTTGCCTAGTTCTTCTATTGTTTCCTTTATTTTCGATTCAGTCTCTATTAATTCTTTGAGTATGCTTATTCTGCTCTCGATTACTTCCAGCTGTATTTTAAAAGAGCTTTCTGTGGTTTCGAGACTATAGCCCTTCTTTATAAGAGAAAGAACATTGTCAACAATAGCCTTAACGCCTTCATTGTAGACGAGCTGTTCTTTAAACGGCCTGCGCTGTAATTTGAACTCTTCGGGAGCAACAAGGCGAGTGTCTGGGGCAGAGCTATAAGTGCGCTTCTTTTCGGCCTCTTGTTCGGTCTTGTCCTTGGTTCTCGTCCCAATAGAGAAAGTCTTTTTACACCTTTTACAAACGAAATGCCCCCATAGTGGCGGTTCGTCAGTGTCTATTTCGTGGTTCCCTTCTCCGCACTCGACGAGGGTAAGAGAATAGTCGGTATCCCATTTATCATCATGCGTTTTACCGTCTGGTGTGAACCACCCCAACTCACCGTTTTTAAAATGTACGTATAGTGGAGCCTTAACAGTTCCGTTTATCTTACCGTCAATTACATCTGGCCCGCTAATACGGAGGCATTCGCCTTCTATCCCTCCTAATTTAACCTTATCCCCAACTTTGAAAATCATACCAACAACCTCCTTGCTGCGCGGCTTCCATTTCTTCCGCAACTCTTTTTCTTATATGCCCTACCTACAGCGGAAAGGTGTAAACGCCATAGGCAGCGCGCGGGTGATAGTGGTTACTTTTGTGTCTTGCTTATGCCTAATGAATTCATTAAGGCCTGCTCGTTGTCTACCATGAATAGGATCGCCTCGATCTGCGACGGGTTTAGGTTGAACGGTACGTTCTCAGCTTTTACGGAGTGGACAAAGAAAACGACGTCTTGCTCGTCTAATGCCTTCTCGTATGCCTCCTGAGCGTCTTTAAAGGCCTTCATACCGGCCGCATGGTCTTTTTCAAGTTCCGGTGTAAGCTGTCCGCCGTTAGAGCGTAGGGCCTTGTAATAAGCGTCCATTTCAGGCGTAGACGTGACTTGGAACTGCCTTAGTGTCTTACTGCCCATTTCTCTGTTCTTGACCGCTGCATAGGCAATCTTGCTATCCGATACGCTGCCCAGTGAACTAACCACTCTCATGAACTCGTCAATTTTCCTTAGTTTCATTTAGAAAGTCCTCCATATATCTTTTGTTTGGGAAAGTTTTAGTCTTTTCAAACTGCATAAGTAATCCAGCTATTAGATCAACGGCATCTTCGTTCTTATTAAGTTCAATAGCCTCTTTGGCTCCTGAATAACAAAGCATAAAGTGGATTAACTCATGATAAAAAGCGTGCTGTACTTGTTCTTCTGGGTATGGGTGTCCTTCGTTGCGTGCTTGTAAAAGGATTAAGTTTTCTCTATATCTACTTTCGCCCACAGTATTATTTTTATACATTAAGTCGGTGTGGTACACGACGTTAATTGTATGACACAACAGTTCAAACGAATCTGGTATTTCTATGTGCATTATTTCTTTTCCTGTTTCGTATTCAGCATGCTGTTTAAAGCCCCGATCTTCTCCTCGATCTCTTTAGCGTTTTTACAGGAGATCACTACCTTGTCCGACGATACTTTAAGAACGACAGTTATCTTGTTGGTATCTTTATTACCTTGAACATAAGCTAGGTCTTTAGAATCAAACAATACGTTCTCGAAGTTAATTAGCATTTTGGTCTCCCTTTTGGTTTTAGTCTTCCGGGTTCTTCTCTTCCGCTTTCCCTTCCCATGACTTACCGCCCGAAGCTGTAGGCATGGAGCAGTTGAAGTTAAAGCGAAAGGTCTTGGCTATTAGCTTGGTAGTCGGTTGCTTACATACAGGACAAGCAGGACGGTCAATAGTAATAGGAGATAGAACGTCATTGAATTGCTTCTTGCAGTTACCACAAAATATGTCAAAAAGTGGAATAAACTGTTTCCTCCCCTTATACTTACTACAAATATAATAACGACATTTTGTCACAAAAACAAGTTGTTTTTTAACTTATTATGTAATAAAATGAGTTGAAAGTGACCAGTAATACCCCATTTTTTGCACAAATTTGATTCACTTTGTGGGGTACTTCATTGGTAATTCGCAAGCCTAAGAACCTATTTGATAAGACAAAACCAGCCATTAAAGACCTTGTTATGGATTCCGGTGACTGCGATAAACTCACCGAAATTGAAAAAGACGATCTCTTAAAACGTCTTAACGAAACCACGGCAAAGCGCGTCATTGCCATACCTGACAATATTAAAGCCATGACCGTAGAAGACCTTGAATACGAACTCCAGCCGGACGACGTGCTGATTAATCTCCGGGAAGCGTTTTGGATGGAGTATTGGGCAGCTCTTGCTCAAGACCGTAAAATGTCTATGGTCAATACCACGGACGGCATTTGCACGGAATCAGCTTTGCAATGGGCCATGAAAGATCCCATGAAAATGGCCTATATTATGAAGCCCATCATGAGGTATGAGGCACGGCTTAATGCCTTACTGGTTAGATCAGCAAGCAAGGTTATTACTGAGATACTAGAGGAGCCGCTACACTATAAAGAAAAGATATTCAGCAAAGAGGGCAACCTATTAGATACGGTAACAAAGTTCGATACTACCTTAGCCAGACTTAAAATCTTAGTTATCAAACAAATGGAAGACCGCTTACGTGGTACTCCTATCCAAAGAATAGCAGAACAAAAACAAGTAAATGTTAATATTACCAACGACCAATCCACAGCCCCGGAAACCTTAAACGATATCGAAAAGCGAATACAAGAGATTGAGACAGCTTTAGGTAAAGCAGAGCAAGCTGCTATCCCTGCCGAATTTACGGAAACCAAATGACAGCAGATATTTTAAAACTTAAAAAGGAAAAGCTGGCACTACTCGAAAAGGAAAAAGAGATCCGGGCTGGACTTCCTCACTTATATCCACCGCATAAGCTCTATAAATTCCAGGTAGATTTTATTGAATCTATCAACGATATGAACCTCTTAACCGCAGCTAACCAATTAGGAAAAAGCAGCTGTAATATTATCAAATGTATCAAGTGGGCTACAGATACAAAACTATGGCCTAAGCTCTGGAAAACCCATATCTATGGTAACCCTAATTTGTTCTGGTATTTATACCCAAGCAGAGAGCTTGCCACGATTGAGTTCGAGACCAAGTGGTCAAAGTATCTGCCTAAGGGAAAGTATAAAGACGATCCTGTCTACGGCTGGAAAGCAGAGTATGAAGACGGCTATATCAACGCTTTAAAATTCAATTCTGGTGTAACAGTTCTTTTTAAATTCTATTCACAAAAAGTAATGAACCTTCAAGGCAATACTGTCTACGCTGTATTCGTAGACGAGGAACTGCCTTTTTATCTATACGACGAAGTTATTTCAAGGATAAGAGGTATAGAAGGTTATTACAACATGGTCTTTACCGCTACAGAGGCACAAGAAGAGTGGCGGTGTGCCGTAGAAGAGAAGGGGCCTAAAGAACGATTTAAAGGGGCATTCAAACAGCAAACAACCCTATGGGATTGCGTGACCTATGCAGACGGCAGTCCTAGCCCGTGGACACCTGAAAGGATAATTAAAGAAGAGAATAAATGCGGTACGGAATCGGAGAAACTAAGGCGCATTTATGCCCGGTTTATACTTGCAGAGGGCAGGGTATTTGAGGCCTTTGAACCCGGTAAAAACGTAGTTAAGCCTTATGACATAGGCAAGGATTACTTTATCTATGCAGGCATTGACTTAGGATCCGGCGGTAAAAATCACCCGTCAGCTATTACCTTACTGGCAGTTAAGCACGACTTTAAAAAGGGCATAGTATTCCGCGGCTGGCTTGGTAATGCCCCTAATATCCAACATGGCGACGTTATAGATAAGTATAAGGAAATGACCAAGGGCCTTGTGGTCTCTGGTATGTTCTATGACTTCTCAGCCGTAGACTTTGGCCCTATGGCACTTGATGCCGGACTGCCAGCCATGAAAGCCGATAAGTCTTCCGGCAGTCGTGAGTTTGGTATAGGAACCGTCAACACCCTGTTTAAAAACCTCAAGCTTGAAATATTTGACCTTCCGGAACTCCAGCCATTAGTAAACGAACTTTTATCTTACCGGGTAGGTACTCCTAAGCATAGAGCTGTAGACGATATGATCGACAGCCTGCGCTACCAAGTCGCTAAAATACCGTGGGATTTTTCAGATATAGACAACAAGTCAGCAATTAATGTAACGAAAATTAAAGAAAAATCAGACGTTGAAAAGCGACTTGATTTTTATAGAAACCATCAAGAAGAAGTAAGGGAGGCCATAGATGCCGAAATCGAAGAAGCAAATAGTTTGTATTAAAAAAAATACCGTGTCTAAAAAAACACACCATGACAAAATGTCATGGACAAAGCTAGAGCTTTTGGCTATAATTAAAAAGTGTAAAAGATATGGGGTATCGGAGCTGGCTTGTGGTGAGTTACTCATAAGGTTCTCATCACCGCCAGCCGAGACGAAATCCCATATCAAGGAAAATAAGAAACCCATTTCTTCTACAATACCCCAGACCGCTACAGATTTACCCCAGACCGATTACACCCTAGAGGACGAAGACAGGGGATTAAACCAGGATATGACCATACTGGATGATCCTACTGCGTACCTCGAAAAGCTTGAACGAGGGGATGTAGAACTTGCCAAACCTGACGGTGACAGAGTTAGAGCGTAAGTATCGGGATTCCGTAGAGGCTCATCAGACCATCTTTGACGAGATGAAGACCAATATTCTTCTTGTGTCGGGATCTCATTACTCAAAACTCAACTCTAAATATTTTGAAAAAGTACGCGGCAATAAGGTTCTTAACGAACAATCCAAGCTCCGGTTGACTGAAAATTATATTAACAAAGCTCATAAAATTTACGTCAACAACACCCTTTCTTTTACTCCGGGTACTACCGTACTGCCCAAAGACACAAAATCAATCCACGACACCAAACAGGCCGAGCTTAACCGCTCCACTTGGGACGACTATAAATACGAAATAAATTTTGGTAAACAGGTACGGCACAGCGTAGAAAATTTATTTTCTATAGGCGAGTGTTGGGCAAAGCTCCTGTATGACCCGTACGCAGGGGATATTAAAGGTTACGAGCCACTTTTAGACGAGTTTGGGCAGCAAGTTACAGGAGCAGACGGACAACCTCAGGGCGATCCCAATAAGCCAATTTTTACTGGCGGTTGGGTTGCTGACATATTCCCCGGATATGACGCTTTCATAGCAAAGGGTGCTTTAAGCATAGATGCTTCTCCATTTGTCGGTATTAAGAAAATGGTTCTTACCGAAGAACTTGAAAAAATGGTTGAAGACGATCCGAACTTTACCGAGGATGAAAAGAGTTCGAAACTTGCGGCAATAGCATCAGCGGCAAAAGAAAATTACTCCGTATTCAATGCCTTTGACGGGTCTGTTGGATTTCCAGACGACCAGACGCTAACCAAGGAATATTTTTACAGGCCGTCTTCTCTTTACCCTAAAGGCTATTTTTATATAACAGTAAGCACGGCTATTCTCTGGGAAGGCGAACTACAAACAGACGGAGACGACAAGCCCGTTTTCCCCATTATATATGCCCTGTGTGATGAGTTCGAAGGATGCGCGCGCGGCTTTTCCCCTATTAAACAAGGTCGCCCCATGCAGGCGGAAATCAACAGGGCTGGCTCTAAGATCGCAGAGACACAAATTACACTTGGTGACGACAAAATATATACCTCTGGGACCACAGGAGTTACCGAGGGTGAAAAGCTTAACGGAATACGCCAAATAAAAGTAAGTAACGCCATGCAGTATCAGGTTATTCAAGGCAGGTCCGGCGAACAGTATATGCCTTATGTAGACAAAAAAATAGCGGCCTTTTGGAACATAATGGGCCTCTCAGAAGAGCAACAGGAAATACCCGAAGGTACTGACTTACAAACACGCCTTTACTTCTCAATGAAGAACAAGAAAAAATTTCGTTACTACTCTGACAAGATAGAACGATTTTTGGTTGAATGGACGCAAATTGTCTTACGCTTGGCCCGTGCTTATTACCCTGACGATAAGATTGTCCGCTCAGTAGGTAGTTCTGAGGCAATCAATATTGAAGAATTTAAGAATACGTCCCGTCTTTGTTATGACGTGAAAGTGGTCCCGTCTTCGGAAGACGCAGAAGATTTGATGGGCCGTTACTTAACGCTTACCCAAGTTTTGCAGTACGCCGGGAAGAATTTAGACGAACGGACCACTGGTGTACTTATCCAAAACATGCCGTTTATAGATGGCAAAGCTCTTGCGGGCCACATGACTGTAGGACTTGAAGAAACTAAAAATATCAATCTCGCTTTGGATCGTGGCGAAATGCCAATGATATCCAAATACGATAACAACGAAACCATAGTCAAAGAACTTGTCCGCCGCATGAGACAGCCGGACTTTGATTATATCAAGTCTAAAAATCCACAAGTCGAAGAAAACTATATGCGCCAGTACGAAGAGCGCAACCAGCTCATCAATCAGCAAATGGAAGAGCTTAAAAACGCGAATATGGGAATTATCCCAACAGGTGGTCCACAGATCCGTGTGGATGCATGGCTACCAGACCCAGAAAATCCAGGAAAAACAAAACGAGCGAGTGTGGATCAGGTCGCATTTGACTGGTTCCTAAAACGCTTAGGTGAACAAGGAGCAAAGCTCGAGGTTGCGGAGACAACCGGAACCCAAGAGCAAATAGATATGCTCGGTAACGGCGGAGGCAGACAAAGCCTTTCTGTCGTTAATGGAGGACAATTTTAATGAGTGAAAACAAAGAAAACAAGTCTTTGTTAGACGAGAAGATCGCGCAATTAACCGCTGAAGCGGAAACAGAAGCAGCCGCCGAAATTCCAGCAGTCGAAGCGCCAGAAGCGCATGAGGCCGCAGAGGAACCCGCAGACAACGCGGAAGTCCCGGCAGTTGAAACGCCTGAACCCGTTGAAGCAAAAGAAGTCGAAGCCCCTGTGTATGTACCTAACAAAAAGTTCAAGGTGCATGATCAGGAGTATGAATTTGAACCTGAATTTGATCCTTTGCTCAAAGACAAAGTGACAGAGGAAAAAATAAGGGCGCTTCATGCCAAGGCATACGGCTTAGAACCTGTAATGAAATCTCGTGACGACTGGAAAACCAAGGCAGAGGAAGCGGCTTTTTATAAAGACGTATTTGCCCCTGTTATGGGTATGTTTAACGAAGGCAAGAAATCAGACGCCTTAAAGACGCTGTTTACTCAGGACGACCTTAAAGAAGTTATCAAGGATATGGCAAAGAGCAACCCCAGAGGGTTGGCCTCTTTGGTAAACCCAGACGAACTTCTACAAGCTGCCATGAATGAACTTGCCTATCAGAGATCTACCCCAGAAGAGCGCGCGAGAATAGATCAAGAAATAAAAATCAGAGAAGATGCAGCAAAACTAATGTCCGACGCCCAGACAGAAAAGCAAAGAGCTATAGCGTTAAGGAAGCAGGCAGAGGAAGACAAAGGCGCGGCTTTACTTAGCCAACTTGACCTTGAACTTTCTAATCCTGAAATCAAAAAAATAGCAGAACTTGTCGATTCTAAAATCGGTAAGGATGCATTTAAAAACGAAGTTCTAAAATATGGTAACGAACTTTTTCATGCCTCTAAAGACCCCAAAACAGGCTACGGCAAGGTTACGCCGCCTAACGAACTGGTTAAGGCTGTGCACGAAAAATACAGCAAGCTGGTTAGCGGGTTAGCCCCTGCGTCTGCCAAAGAGGTTAAAAAAGCCGCCCATATTCCTAACGCTCGCAGTTCTGGCAGTTCTGGACGCATGAGTAAGCCTAAGTCTCTTGCGGATATAAGCAAGATACAGAAGGAATTAGAGAGCTGACGTCTCCTGATAACAAATAAGGAGATACAAAATGGCTACATCAAGATCGTTTCAGACAATGCTCAATGACTATCTGAATACAGATATATTGAGGTCGGAATTACCCGACAGAATGTTCATGCTGACCAAGGTCGATAAAGATAACTCTTGGGTATCCGCAAACGGTACGCAGGGCTACGTAGTGCCTTTCATGGGCGGACAGGCAAGTTCTATATGCTTCGGATCTCTAACGGCTGCTGGCGACGTATCGGAAGATACAGATGTCAGAGGCGTTGTAACGACACAGCCCGAAGTATGGGGAACTCTGTTCTTCAATTCCAAAGACTTTATGCAGCACGAAGGCAAAAAGAGAGAGGTTTCTTTCCTTGGATCTATAAAGAAACAGGTTCCGGCGTTCCTTGATAACTTCAAAATGATGTTCTCTGACATTCTTATGTCAGGGCCTCATTTCTGTACTGTCACCGGGCTTTCCAACGCTGCTGGCGGTATATGCGAAATAGATCATATCGAGAAGGTGCAGATAAAGCAAAAAATCCTTATAAGAGAAGCAGCTACGCCTTCTTGTACAGCTGGCTACATTCAGGCAATCAATAAAAATACTGGCTCGATCACGCTGACCACAGACAGAGCCGGAACTGTTGTATTTGACTTGACGGTAGCAGGCCCATTGACTGCCGCCCTGCTTGTTGGCGACAGGTTCTACTATGACGGACTTGTAAATACAGCTACTGGAGCACTCCAGAACCAGTTTACGACTGTCAGAAGCTCTCTCTTGTCCTTGCTAAATGGCGGAAGCGCTACTTTATACGGACAAACAAAAACAGCCTATCCATTCCTTCAGGCTCAGAACGTAAACGCTGGTCCTGGAGCCACTTACGAGATAACAGCGGCGAATATCGTCCAGAGGCTTTTTGAAATTAACGCAAAAGAAATGCGTACGAAAACCAAAGCTGTGAACGGCAAAAGGGCGACTGATTATCTGTTATCTTCGACTAATTACGCTGCCGCAATGATCGCTTTGGAAGATTACAAGGGTCAGTTTTTCACACAGCCCGGCAAAGCGGAAGCCGCTGCCTACGCTTGGGATAATGTCACACTCGGCGCAAGATCCGGTGGAAAAGTAACACTGTTTGAAGTTCCTGAACTCGACGACGACATAATCCCTCTGATGAATTGGGACTCATGGGTACTTGCGTCCAACGGATTCTTCAAGTTCCAGGAAGATCCTAATAACCCCGGTGGAATCTACTACTATCCAGTAAGGGCAACAACTGGCCTCTCCTACTATGTAGACGTGGCGTTCATGGGCGACCTGATATGCAGAGGCCCTGAATCCAACGGAATCATATACGGGGTCGATATCTAAACACTAACAAGTAAAGCATAGGGCTACCCCAAAGGTAGCCCTTCACTCGTGGAGGGTAACAAAATGGCAGGAACAAATACAAAAATAACTGAATCTCAAAAATTTCAGTTAAACAGGCTAGGATCTCCTTTGGTTGAGTTGGGCAACGAACTTTATGAGCCTAAAAACCTAAAAGACAAGAACATTGACCAGCTTACGACAGACGAAAACTTTTACGGATACCTTACATGGCAGTTAAAAGGCGGCGGAGCCTCCGCTGGAGCTACCGGAAATGTAAACGTATTCAGAACACAGCGCGGAAACTGTTTCGAGAGTACAGCACTCGGAGCTGGCCAGACACTGTTTAATATGGCCCAGACTACAAACGGGCTTAACTTTGCAGGTGACGCAGCCAATGACGAAGGTTTTGCTATAACTCAGGGTATAGCTCAGTATTATGCGAAACATGCTTATGTTATAGGTACTGATAAGTTTTATTTTGAGACAAAAATCAAAATAAGCGACGTATCCGAGACAGATACTTGCGTAGTTGGAGTAAGAAAAGCCGAAGCGCATCAGGCAGCTTACGACGATTATGACGAAATGTGCGCCTTTAACGTCAACGCAGGAGATATCATCTGGTCTTCAATTCTTAACGGAGCGGCTACAGATAATGTTGATACAGCAGCAAACGTGGCAGATACCAATTACGTTAAGTTGAGACTTGAACAGGATCACGCCGTTGGCCTTTCTTCCTGTATCTCTTTGGCTAACGCAATAAAGCCTATCTATACACAGCATATAGCAAATACAGCACAGCATACTACAGCAGCAGATGCGACTAACGTAATAACAGCGGCAGACGCAACAGACCTTACTACTTTGATCGCTTTGGTAGCGGATATGCTTACACAGTACGACGCTCACGAAGGTGATTCGGAACTTGGGGCGTTGTGGCTTTATCATCCGGCGCAGGAAACAGGCGACGATTCGCTGGCCTCTGCGGTAGCTCCTACAACTTTGAGCGAGTGCATAGCAAGGACAAATGACCTAAAAACTAAGCTGTTGCAACACGACGACGACGCGACTTCGCACGCTCTACCTTCCCAGTATGGGATCAGTGTTCCTTACGCTTCTGCGGTAACCATGAAGTACGCAGTTAATACAACGACATTTACAACTTACCCGAACACAAATAAGGGGTTCTGCTTCGACCTTGCGGAAGTAGTAGTTCCTTTTATTCAGTTCCTTAGAAGCTCAGGTAATGCCCTGACTATGGAGTTAATGTCTTGGAAAGTAGGCGCTCTGTAAGTTGGTTCTATGAGTTAAAGGGGCTGGCAGAGTTCCAGCCCCGAAACTTTTAAGGGGGATTTTTATGATACATGGGCCGGTAACATTAATATCCGTCGCAGCTCCGCAGAATTTTACGGCCGCATGGGCGGATTTAGGCGGTGAGATAAGAATTTATGAAAAAAGTGATAAGAGGCACAACTTCAGCACGATAGGGTTGTTCCTTAATTTAGACATTAACGATTCTACCGATTTGCGTATAAGGGCGCTCGCCAAGCATACGGAAGCTGGTGCTGACGAGTATGTGCTACCCATAAGAACGGTATCAGCCTCAGACGTTAAGGTAGAGGACGAGTACATAGAGTTCAATGACGACGCCAACCAGAAGGTACTAATTGAGATTGATACTTCCGGGCTGATTCAGGTTGTCCAGTTTCAGATCATGGCTGGTGTATTGGGCGCTGGTGTAGCCGCTCAGGTTGATTCAGCGTTCTATAACCTTGGGAGGCAATTATGAGCGGACGTATAGGATCTGAGAATATCAACAACATTGATTCGTTTGTCTCTTTGGGATTATTGGGCGTTCCCAACTCTTTGGGTTATCTGATATCCGCTATAGAAAAAGAGGCTGACAACGATAATAAGTGCTATGGGTACAGCGCGGCTTCTCCTGAAAAATGGGGGCTTAACTCTGTCATAGCCTTTGGCCTAACAGGCGGCAATGCTGCCTTTGGAACAGAACTACAGGTGCATGACGGTACTGTTGTGGAAGCTGGATCTGCAACTAAAAAATTTAGGATAAGAAGTGTAGACATTCCAACCATAGGCACGGCAAACGTAAATACTTTTATTGAGTTGTTTTACGGATCAAGAGACGCCGGGCAAATAGGCTTTTTTCTCAACACCGGAGATTTCATAGGTAAAAGAGGGGCGGCGGCAGCGGCTACTACAGAGTTCGGAGCAGACACTTTAACCCCTGCCGGAGCAGTGCCAGCAAACGATACCAGAATAGTTTTAGACACGATAGCAGGGTCTACAGGCATCAGCAACGACATAATTTACTATGTCGTAAACGCAGCAGCTTTGACATTCCAAATATCTTTAGCATCTGGCGGAGCGCCTGTTGACATAACTGTAGCTGATGGAACCTGTAACTTCTCTATAGTTACGGCACACGGACTTGCTGACGGAACAAAAATAATGCTTTCCGGGGCTGGTATACCTGCTCAATGGAACGTAGAGACTGTTTATTATGTTGTTAATTCAACAGCCTTGACCTTTCAGGTGTCTTTAACGGTTGGAGGCGCTGCCGTAACAGTAGCAAGCGCAGGTCAGATAACATTTCATGCTGTAACCCAAACATTGCTTACTTCATTTTATGTCTGTTCGGCTTTGAATACGCCGGACGGGTACAGCAAGGCATTCCCTTGTCCGCGTATTGCCTGCAACAGCAGGGTATGGATGCGGGCTTGGTCTAACGGGGCTACAAATGCAATAGGCCTGTTGTTTAACGTAACTTCATACGCAGCGTAAAAGGAGAAGTAATTAATGGGCGGCGGATTAATTAAAGACATGTTGATAGACGCTCAGATTGAGCCGACAACGACATCTAAGGCTGCGGCTCGTACTGGAGCTATAGCTTTTCATAAAACAAAAGGCAAAGCGGAACTATCAGACGGCACGGAAGTACGCCGCCTATTCGATAACGCCTCTAAGCTGGAGTTAAACACTTGTCACGTCAACGGGGCTGATTACACAGTTCTTGACAACGACAATTACGTTTATCTGAAGGTTACAACGGGGGCGGTAGATAGAACCATAACGCTACCAACCCTTGCCGACAACCTTGAACGTGTCTTGTTGATTGAAAAAATAGATACCGGAATCGGCTCTGTGATTATAGACGGCGAGGGCGCTGAAACTATAGATGCTTACACCACGATCACAACCAGGGGCAAGATCGCAATAATAGGCGAAACTTCAGAGTGGAAAACGCTATACGGAAACCCGTATTTAATCCAGTCTCGTACTATCGTAGCAAGTCCCGGTACTGCATTACAACAGTTTGCCGGAGCTGACTTATCCCTTGCAGAACTTGACCACTTCTTTGGCGCAGGGAACACAAAGGCTTATCATAGGTTTGGTGCTGGAGCGGCGTTAGGAACGGACGAAGTAGGGTCCTATAATTTATACGCGTCTGGACCAACGAATACTACTGGGTTTATGAATACTAATTATGGAGCGTCTTTTAATGCTCCATCTCACGAACTATTCCAACAAGCAAATTTACTCGACGACATGACTACGACCTATTCAGGCGCCGGTAAAGGCCTTTGGCATCATTTTGTTATGGAGATGCCAGCAGACGGGCAGACATCGGCTATGGGTGTTTTCGATAAATGGAACTCGTTGACGAAAGATAGATACACAATAACTATTTCAAACGGGGTTTTAATTGTTTACACTAAAGGGAATTTTGCCACCCCTAAGACGGTTTCCTCGTCTATTCTCTTGCCTAACGGTGCTAATACTATATTCTGGTTCGTAGATGTTCTTTGGAATACCACGACTGGTTTATCCCTTTACATTAATCGTCAAATGCAGGATTGCGACCCAACAGCTACTACCTTAATGAGTGACTACGAAGCGGGAGGGACGACCTTTTTCATAGGTTATAACAGTACGGGATTATTATACTACACCGGCAAAATTATGCACTCTGCCATAATAAACCTAATCCCGACCGAAGCGCAGATGGACATTTTCTACGCAACGAAGGTTGCCGAGCCCGCCCAGCTTACCGGTCAGCAGTACAACATCATAGGTCTTAGGGAGCCAGGCGGCGATACCAATATGATACAGCAGGCCAATGTCGAGGAAGTAGCAAGATATAACGGGTCGATATACCTACAGGGCGGTACGAGAGCGCCGGAAGATTATTATACTCTCTATGGACGCAGATAGGAGAAGATAGAATATGCAGATAAAAAACAGAACAGTACAGGTATTCCAAAAAGCGACCTACACAGTATCTAACTTGTGGACAGAAGTGTACTCCGTAGCCGCTGGTGATTTTAGAGCCTATGCTCCCGAAGAAGGGGATTATACCGTAACGTACCAAGTTCATCACTTAACTGCCGCAG
>Ga0265297_10005914_pt1 | contig 18200 bp, 12 predicted proteins | sample Munlanlwell13791_FD_192502 | JGI IMG/M metagenome (GOLD analysis project Ga0265297, IMG submission 192502) | Leachate microbial communities from a municipal landfill in Southern Ontario, Canada - Leachate well 137-91 | ecosystem: Engineered > Solid waste > Landfill > Unclassified | place...
TCCATTATATAGAATATATCACGCCTAGGTCATGCAATAAAAGTATACATATATTTATAGTTATGCTGTGAGTATAAGGTAAATATCCTCATACTGTTTTCTAACCAAAAAGCCGTATTTGTTAACGTTTTGTTAACAATTTGTTAATCTGTTGTTAATATGGGTAAAGTATGATTAAGGAAGTTTAGAGAAGGTTTTGGAAGGGGATTTTATCCCCTGCACCTTAAAAGTTTAATAAAAACAGTGTCAAGACAATAGAAGTATAGTCACTCTTGAAAACGCTTAACTATACTGTGAGGTCATGAACAAAAAAGACACTGTAAAGACAGTTTGACAATAACTTTGAAGGTGAGGTAAGAAAATGTTATACTTTTCTGGTAATCAGGAAACAGAGTCGGGTCAAATGGGTCTGGGTCTGGTAGCGATTGCAGTTGGGGCGGCGGCGGTTGCTTATGCAGTCTATAAGGTGGCAGAACCTGTTACTACCATGTTGGATAAACTCCCATGATATTGCCGCCCGTTATTCATATCTTGGATGATGCAAGTAAAGCACTAGCCGAAGAAACACGAAAACTGCTTGTCGAAGTTAGCAAAGCAACTCAAAAGTAAAATACTATTAAAAACACTATTCTACTTGTTCTATAAAATACTATGATAAAGGGGATTTGAAAATGTCTACTGAAAAGGTCGCTGTAAGTGTTGAGAAGGTTATTGTCACTTTCGCAGAAAACGCGGAACTTGTGGAAAAAACGGAAAAACTTCAGGCCATGAAGGACTGTGGTGCTTTGAGTGCTGCTGCTTTCAAAGATGCGGCTCGGACTATCCCCCACGTAGCCCGGATTTTTAACGGCATTCAAGCGGCTATGAATATTTTAGGCGCTGCAAGGGGAAGTAAGGGGCTCAACGCCGAGGATATCGCTTCACAACGTGTTTACGCGGAAAGTTTAGAAGTGTTTGAGAGTGACGCGGTGCTTTATTTCGGTGATAGTTTTTCCAAGTTTGGGTATCCTGTTAGTACCATTCGGATTATGGGAGAAACCATCGTCAAGGGCAACCCGCCTACGAAGGTACAAAAAATTAAGGAAGAGAAGGAAGAGATCACCATAACTTTGAAGTAAGTAAGTTTAGGGATAATCCTTACTAATTAGTATATAGGTAAGGATTATCCTATTTTTTTTATCTCAAAAATCATTTTATATTGTTTCTTGACTGCAATTCATAAATTATTTACTTACATTATATATTGCAGAGGAGGATAATTTCAGAATGAATAGAATATTGCAGGAAAAAAATTGGGGTGCAAGGTTGTGTGCTAGGGGGCATGTAGCCTAGTTCAACCCAGATTAGGCATTTTTCTAATTCACCTAGTTCAACCCAGATTTAATATTTTCAAAACCAACCCAGATTACTTATTTTTGAAAAGCTAGTTCAACCCAGGTTCTTTTCTCTATAGTATTATTTTATATAGCAATAAAAAATCAGGGGGGTCTTATTTATTCTTATTCTCCATACCCTAGAAATAAAAAAATCCCTTATTTCTAGATTTACTCTGTCCATAAGGGATTTTGTTTTTATTTACCGCATTGGGTACATTTTAATTGCCACTTTAATCTGTACTCACTGCAATTTATTTTATTGTATGTTTCTTTTTCTTCGGGCTTAAAGTTTTTAATATATTGGTTATGTTTCATGCACTGCCCGCCTTTAAAGAAGATGCATCTACCGCATTTATCTGGTATCATTTTATTAGGAGCAATATTTTATCTATTAATAGGCCTAGTAGTGCAGCTAGACCGGCGTATTTAATTGCCATCTCAGTTAATTTTTCATTAACTGTTTTTGTATCTGTATGTAATTCTTTATCTCTCTCTTCTAGTTTAGCGAAGAATTGTTCATAGAATCTTTTTGATTCTTCCATAACGGTCATTCTATTACCTAGTTCTATGTTGCATTTTTCCAAGTTTTTCTGACCTTCTTTTAGTTCTTGAATGTCTTCTGCTATTGCATCTAGCTTAGAGACTTTATTTTTTATTGTTTCTACCTGCTCACCTTGTGTCATTATAAACCCCCGTAAAGTCTGCATAGTCTCTGCTATGAGTGTTTGAATTGTTTCATTGTCTGCCATTTGTATAACTCGCAGCTAGGGTTTTTAGTCTGTGTTCTAGTTTATCTATGGAAGCTAAGCTAGCTTTGAGGCTATTGTTTTCAATTACTGCTTCATCACGTTCTACTTGGGTTCTTTGTAAATGGTTGATTATTAGGCTTAGTCCTAGTGCCAGGATTCCAGCCCCAGAAAGGATGAAATAGGCTTCAGTAAGGAAGAATGTTGCCCAATATATATCAAATAAGATAATAACATTGAGGCTTATTCCAGGAATTATAGTGTAGAAGTCTTTGTTTATATCTCTACGGGCAGTGATTATGTGGTATATAGCATAAATATATACAATTAATGATAATAATATACCCATATAATAGTATATCTCACCTATTCTGAGGCCAATTATTACCAATATTGCCCGAATTATTATCAATATTAACCAATTTTTATTGAACTTTTTGCCTGCATAAGAGGTAGTTGCCAAGAGTAAAAAGGCTAAATTAAAGGAATACCATAAGGTATAAGCAATAAAAAACTCTCCGCCGGCAACTTCTACCAAAGCTCTTAGAGAAACATTCGTTCCCCTAGCTAAAAAGTAATACGCGAACCATTTTAAATAGTTGTGATTGGGCAGTTTTTTGCTTTTAAATAAGTAATTAAATACGCTATATATTGCTAACGTATTAATTAAATTAGCGATACTTGCCCATACAATGTTCATAGTTCACCTACAATAGAGTAAGTGTGCCTTTAAACACTGTAGTGGTATATTCTGAATTTACTATAGTTACCGAAGCTTCACACATGCCTTCCCGTAAGTCAGCCGTAAGTGCCCCGGAGATAGAGAATGTAATATCATAATTAGCTATTGTTCCTGAAATGCTTACATCCTGAAACCCCAAGTAAGGAATTCCCGAATAAACATAACCACTCAGTACATTAGTAAAAGTAATCTCTCTATCTCCGGTATAAGTATCTCCTCGGACTACAGTAAATTCTCCTTCACCAACTTCAGGATAAATTACTGTAATTTCCATCTGTATTTCCTTAGTATAATTCTATCATATCAGAGGTACTATTTATATTCCCATCTGTTGAAGTGTCTAAATTTGTAGTTTTTAATATATATTGAGAATCTTCTTTTAATACATACCCGTTAGAAGCATTCGCCTGTACTCCGTAAAAATAGGGGGATATTTTTATAAAGCTGTTCTTAACTTATCTATGTCACCTGCGGACATGGTAAAAGTTTTCCAATCCCAAGTACACAGAGTGAATATTGTTCCGCCTTGACATCTATTGTTATTAGCGGAATTCCATTTATCAATTAACGCTTTGAAAGTTTTAAGCTGTGAAATATACTGGTCAATTTGCATATAATTCTGCCAACCAGAATTGGGAAGAAGAGTATAGCCTTTATCGGTAGTCCCCACTGCGCCAATTTCGCCAAGCATATATTTAGGATAAAGCCCATAAGCGTTAAAAACTTTATCCATTTCAGTGAATCTACCAGCGTGCCACTTCCACCAAGACTCAAGTCCGTTTTCATTTGCATCTACCCAGTAATAACTGTGATATCCCAGAAATCCATCTACTTTAACTAATTCTTTAATTGCCGGAATTAAATCATCATAAGCAGATTCAGCAGGATTGCCCACAGGTATAGTTAAAATAACTGGCTTTACAGCCAAGCCTGAAGCAGTTAAAGCTTTAATAAAAGCTATTTCAAAATTTACTATTGCAGTAACATTATCCCCGGCGCAGACTTCATTTAAAGATTCTACATAATCTACATAAGCTTCATAAGGCTTAACTGTAGGGTAGAACATATCTACATAGCCTTGTGCATTCTGAGCATTAAGTAATTCTCGCTGTTTCTCAGAATCTATATAATATCTATAAACAGTAATTATATCGGGATATAATTCTTTAGCTAATTTTAAAACGCCTACATCAAAAGCTTTGATTACTGTAGGATGAACTTCTTTAATATAATTCTTTACTGCTTCTTCAACTTTATCCAGAGTTTGAATATGAAAAGAAATAGCATTAACTGGGGGATTAGTTACTTCCTCAGTTTCTTCTTCCTCTTCAGGAAATACGATTAAAGGTTCTGGATCAGTATAACTACCATTAATTCTTACATCAATATGTAAATGATCCCCAGTAGAATTACCTGTATTTCCTGGTTGCCCAATCTCTTGCCCGCGAACTACAGCATCTCCAACTTTAACAAAGATTCCATTATCTTTTAGATGCGCATATCTAACTAGAATAGTTTTACCTTGCCAAGTAGACTGCGTGACTACAGTATTTCCATAACCTTTAGCTGCATCAGAAGTAGAATCTATAACTACACCAGGATAAGCACACAGAATTATATCTTTCCAAGCATCATAGGAAGAGCGCAAATCTAAACCATAATGAATATATGTACCACGATTCTCGCCGTATTTACTGGTTATATAAGCTGGTAGATGAGTAGTAGGATAAGTTAAAGATAGCTCTTCAGCATCTTCTTCAGAGTCATCTGAAGAGCTATTCACAAAAAAATGGGTAACTGTAGTCCCTGGGTAATAAGTTTCAAAAAAGTTTTCAATATCTTCTTTTACCCAAGAAGCTTCGTCTTCCCAAACTACAATTACACCCTTAGTATTTAATGCTCCAATACCCGCATCATCAGCACTGTAACCGATAGTATATTTCTGTGTAAAATAATTTTCTAGAACTGCCTTAGCAGTTTTTAATGCCGCATTCTGGGGTAGAAGTACATAAGTTCTCTCATACTGGACTCTAGGTGCCCCAAAATAGCCCTCTACGGGGTCTTCCGGTTCTTCTACGTCTTCTCCCCTAGTGTACTCCATTAAATCCCAGTAGAAGTCATTGTGGGCGAAACGCCAGAAAGAAGTTCCTCTAATCCAAATAGTAATCTTTTCTGCTTGAGCTTTAGTAGTAACTTTTAGCTGAGCATATTTATTATAAATATGTCTAGGCGCGCACCAAATAATATTCTCACTATCTGGGTCTTTACCACCAGTAGGATCAATACCAATCCAGAAAGTTAAATTAATTCTAGCATCGGTATCTGGATCACCAGTAGTCTTAATCCAGTCAATAATATTATCCCCGTCAGAATCACCAAATTCTTCGGCAGTAGCTACGGCATCATAACCAACTTTTCCTACACCGGTACTGGTATCACCTTTTCCATCGGCTTCTAGTTGACTCCAACCATGAGCATAAATAGAAGCAGTAATAGTCTCACCAATTTCAGCATTCTTGCGGGTGTACATATAAGCATCCATAATTCCAGGAGCAAACCAAGTAAAAGCTGTTTCTCCGTCTTTTACTCTATAAGTATAGACAGGATCAACGCCCCTAGATTCTGGTTGTAAAATCCCTAATACATTATCTTCATCCCATTCTGGGCGGAACTTAGTGCTGTGTTTATAGCACATAGTCCAATTCTCAGGCACAAATAAGTTGCCATATTCTACGGGATAAGGTGTTTTTCCTATAGGATAACAAATGCTATCGTGTGAATATTTTCCTTCAAAGCTATCTTTATAAGTTGTCATTTTTCCTCTTACAGGTTTATTTTACGTATATTGCAGGGCCAGATACATAAGCTGTTCCTGGCGAACCAACTTTATCTGTAGTTATCTTCAGACCATAATCCGCTGTTCCTACAGATACTCCAATTCCGGTAATACTTTCTACTGTATTTGCATTTACAGCATTGCCATTTGTAGTTATTGTAGCAATTGTTGTTCCATCAAATTTCTGAAGATAAAAATTCCAATAATTTGATGAATTATTTGTTGTTGCTACATAAATAACTAATGTATAACTGTCTACTGTCACAGTTCTGGGAATAACAACAGCATACAATGTTAAATTATCGCTTGTAATTCCGCCTCCGATAGCCTCTGTGCTAAAAGGTGAAAATGGTAACCACCCGCCCATTACACCCGCACTAAGAGTTCCTGTGATTGTTGCGTTTCCATCTACAAGCAAATTATCTGTACCTGGATCACTTGTGCCGCCAATATGCGCACCGCCCAAAGCTACAATATAATCTGTTGTAGTTAGTGTTCCTGTAGCAGCGTCAGTATTTCCACCAACATACACTCCGCCACCAAATCTGCCATCAGCAGGGATAATAATATTACCAGAAGCATCGCATCGCACACCCCGGCTTGCTGCCGGAGTCGCAGGTACATCCGCCCTTAAATTTGCTGGTGTAATAACTACCGTAGTAGCGGTTCCAGCCTGGGCTTCCGCATCGGTAGCTAATTCTACAATACCTTTTTCAGTAGTGGAAGCATCTGGAACATTCCCACCAACTTCTGCCCAAGTTGAACCGTCCCAATATAAAAACTTATCTGTATCAGTAGCATAACTTATACAACCCTTATCACTAGAAGTTAGATTTAGGTTATTTAAGTTAGCTTCAGTATCTTGATAAGGAATTTGAGGTCTGCCTATTTGTTTATCTTTATGTAACATTTATACACCATACTTTCCACGAGTGTATTGATAGTAATTATAAATATCATCTGTTGTAACTTTATCTCCGCATAAATATGTTTCACTTATACAACCATTTAAAAATTTATCTGATGTATAAGAAGTTGGTAGGCTATTGGGACTAGTATATTCTGCAGGAACATTTCTGCATCCTAAACTTAATATTCTAAAAGATTGATACGGCCCAAATGCATTTATAAAAGAACTCGCTATTTCTGTATATGAATTATTTATTCCTAATTTTATAGACACATCTAAAGTATCTCCTTTTCGCACCACATTTGCCCAGAGCATGTTCCAAGAACCTTCTTCTATTTGTTGTGGTGTTTCTATATCTTGATGCCCGCCTGTTCCCCACATTTTAAAATGCAAATTTCCACTCTCAGTGCAGTATAAATCATAGCTATAATCTCTGTGGATTATGTGCTGTTCTTTATGTACGTCAACAACTTTAACCCATGTTACTACTGTCATTCCTAACTGGTGTCTCGGTACGGATATTCTTGTTGTATCGACGCTGTTATATAAATTATCATCAACTCCATCAAAATACATGACAGTTTTTCCATTACAACCTGATATTGTCGGATAATTTTCGCCGCTAGACACTAGATGTACTCCTCGTCCAGATTTATCCATCCATACTGGGCCGGGATTATATGATGGATTATTAACATAATTATCATAATGCATAAACACATCCGGCAATTCTGCGAGCATATTTGCAAATTCCACAGAATTTTCTCCTGATGCTACTACTAAATATTTTCCAGCTTGCCCAGAATAAGAACTTGGAGTATCAGTTAAACTAAGAAAATCTGTAGTTAAAGTAATTCCTGATGGAATCCAATTAGTGCCATCATAAGTTAATAATTCTCCACTAACAGGAGTATCAGTAGAAATATTTACTCCCTGTAATTTAACCGCATCATGATCTAAATCTGTTATTTCTGATTCAGTATGCGTATGACTAGAAGGAGTATAAGTAGCTGGCGGGTCTGTAATTTCTGCCCATAAATGTGTATGTGCAGAAGGTGCAAAAGTTTCTGGTTTGCTAAGAATATCATTCCAATAAACTAGTTCAGATACTCCACTAGCAGTAGTTAAATTAATAACTGCAATTAGATTGGAAGCTTCTCCAACAGTGTCTATATCTACAGTAAAAATATCTCCCGATGCAAAAGTAGTAATATCAGGAGTTAAACTTGCATCTACACCGGCTTCAGTTATAGTCGGCCTATTCTCTTGTGTGGTAAATATAGTAGTCATATTCTTATTCACATCAAGAATAAGAGTTCCTGAGACAGTTTCTACATAAGTAGAAATATTATTTATTGTACCACTAGTAGTACATAGATAAGCAATATCAATTCCTGAAGCTACATCTACATAACCTTCAGCTTTGAAAATAGGGTTGCTATTTCCTCCGCCACCAGCAGTTATAGGAATAAATTCTACGCCATTTTCAGATTCTTTTACTGCTAAATAATACTTTCCATATCCTGTATAAGATTCTGGGGTATCAGTTAGATCAATAAAAGTTCCTACAGCGGGAGTGCTTTCTAATACATGCAATCTATAACGCATGTGATTTAAGTTATCTACTAGTGAAGTTTCTCCTGAAAGAGTTGCTGCTTCACTAGTATCATAGGTGATATATCTTTGAGCTAATTGCCCCACAATACCACCAATGGGTGAACCGGTTCCACCCCCAGAACCGGCTACCCCGTTCAATGCTAATTTATTCCCTTGAGAAAACCCCATAATGGAATATTTTATTTGCGCATCTATTTCATCGCGCAATTGTCCTACAAAATCATCTATCATTCCAAATGTCCTCTTCAATATCCGTAATGTAAACCCCAGAAGGTAAGTTAGTATTAGATGGTTGTACATCTATTAAATTTATATTAGTTCTTTCTACTTCTGGGTCATCATTATCATGCCCTACTAATAAAACATCGTCCAAAGAAATTATATGCGCGGTAGTAACATAGTCTGTAGTTATACCATTTACTTTAGTCCAGTTTCCAGTTCCAGGCCAGCTATATAAGTAACCAAATCCGCCTACATTCATACTTAGATATGCTGCCATAGAAGCAGAAAAGTTTACTGATGTGCCAATTCCTGAAGGTAATCCAGAAGAAATGTTTTCCCAAGTAGCACTTGAAAGTAACAAAGCATTATATATTCCAAGTTTTCCATGTAACAAACATTCTTCATTGTAATTTTTTACATAGGAATAGCCTGACACAGAAACTACTTCAAACCAATCACTTGAATTCGAGAATCCCGCTAAAGTTGTCGGTAATTCTATTTCTACAAATATAGGGTCTTCTGCAAAACCGGATAAAGTAGTTTCTCCTGAAGGACTCCCGTCAGCAAAATATACTCCTGATACTGTAGGATGATCTGTACTCCCCCCAATAAATATACTAGTTTCTGTAGTAGAAATAGAGGTGGGTTTGGCTTCTCTTGCCGGAATCCAGGGAATATAATAAATATTACCGCCGCCGTATGCAGCAGAATAACTGGTATTCCACATAAATATTTTATAATTATTGCCTGTAAAGAAGCCTCTTTTATACCCCCCATTAATGTAGGGAGATGCGTAGTATTTATCTATCCAGTTTAACCAAATATTATCTGGCCCATAAAAAGTAAGTTGTCCGGTGCTTCCGTCGTTATATTTAGAAAGATTGAAAGATAAAGACAGGGAAGTTTGTTCTACAAAAAAGCTTCCGTAATATGTACTTACTTGAGTTGGCGGGGCTGAAATAGCCTGTAATGTTTGTAAATAAGCGCTGTTATTAACACTGGATACTGTTCTATATACATCATTTTCATACATGCTTACAGCTTGTATTTCTTTGCAGGTGCTTGTACTAGGTGAAGTTCCGGGAGTTCCAAAAACGAATCTACCGAACAAGAAATGCCCGAATGAATATAACATCGGAGCTTGATAATTTAATTGCGCGATGTCGCCTCTTTCTACATAATCTAGAACTGTATTAGGGTATACAAATAATGTGGCATTGCTATCAGTGTAAACTGCTCCTGCGTATTGTTCGGCCTCATATTTAGAATATATTCCTTGTAAGCCATTCCATTCACCTTCTAAATACAGTCTTACATAATATCTTCGTGTGGCTACAAAACGATATTCTTCCTCAGTAAGGACTACATCTTTGTTTGTATATTTATTATCAAAAGATACTCCAAATTCATTTATTGTTATGAAATGGGAAGTTTTGAAATTTGTTGGGACTTGTTTCACTGTGCCTGTTACTGTATAATCATATATTGGTTTTGCAGTATTTATATAATTTTCATAATTAGGCCAAGCAAAAACTACTGTCCCTATATTTAATCCTCCCTCCTTATGTACCACAATAAGACGAGGATACTCAGCTATATAATCGCTTGATATATATCTAACGAGGTAGTCTCCATCAGTAAAAGGACTATATAATAATGTGCAAGTTGCTTCTTGGACTCGATATACCAAGTAGGTGTATCTTCCATTGCTTAATTCTATGTCTGCAATTACAATAGGAAATATACCATTTGTGCATATCCAAGCTTTGCCTATACCAGCCAATGTTATATCGGAAACATACTCAGTATCTATAGAAGCTATGTAATTCTCTATTGTTTCTCTTAAAGTATCGTTGTACTTATGAAGTGTGTTTGTTGGCACATCATATCTATATACAGTATCTAAATTATCACTATCTGTATATTCTATTTCATCTATTATATAAGTATGGCTTTCTTTTCCGACAATAAATAGTGTGTCTTCATTGGCCATGCATATATGCATGGCATTTATTTTCTGGCTATATAATCCTTCACCTGTGTAGTAAATATAATCTGTTAAAGGTTTCCATTCTGCCATATCACACCAAGTATATGTAGCTAAAATTAAAGCTATCCGAAGAAGCTAGTACAACAATTCGTTTTATAGATTCATCTTGGGCTACACAGTAAGTAAATCCATTTTTAGTTGTGATATCATATAAATGTAGATTAGTTTTACTAATAGTAAAGTTTTCTCCAAATTTAGTTGCATTATAAGTAGGTTGAATCGAGCATAATTCCCAAGTCCCATTTTTGTCGGGACTTCTATAAATATTATTAGCTGTAATAGCCCACAAATAAGTTGTATCTGAATGAATTGCTGGAACTGTAGTAGAAGCCAAAGTTGTTCCACTAATGTCTTTCCAAGATAAACCATTATCTTCCGATCTCCATACTCCTTGACCGATAGTAGATAAAAATAGTGGTGGAGTAATTAAAGCGATACCAAAGAAAGAGGGGCATCTTTCGCCAATAGTAATATCTGTAGTATAATTCTCGCCGTCATAGTCGTGCTTTAATGAAGTAACTGCTCCGCTACCATAAGGAGCTACTACGAAATCATTTAAACTAATTTCTGGATAACCGTCTACAGTATATTTTTGCACATCTAACGGCGCTCTAAATTCGGCTAGCATAGCATTGGCTAATCTAGTAGCCTCTTCCTGAGTTTCTATTAAACTAGTAGAAATAGCTACAGTACAAACTTCGCCATCTACCAAATAACTATTAGACTCTTGAATATCCGCAGTAACTAAGTTACCAAATACTACTGCTCTATTTCTAATCGTGCCATTAGAAACTACTCTTTCTACATTTGAATATTTGGAAAAAGTCAATACAGGATTATCAGTAGCCAAACTCTTAATGCAAACCTTTCCGTGTCTATCTGGATATAGTCTGGTATTATCTATCTCAATAATATTAACTAAAGCATCCATACAAGTCTGAATAGACCAAGAATGCGTAGCATAAACTGTACCAGGACCTTCTATATCATAGTTACTAATATCGGCCAAATCTAAAAAGTGCTCTTCCCAATATTGGGTAGATTCTCCGGCTGAAATATATTCATCTTTAAAGAATGTTCTATCTGCTTTCAATAGAGCTGAATTTCCAGTAACTTGCAAACTATAGGGAGAATCTTTTAAAGTAACTTTATCTACATAACCGTTAAATATTTCACTACCATCAGCATTAATTTTTAAAGTATCAAAAGGATCGAAATTATCTATTTCTGCTGGATCAATACCGATAGTACAAGTTCCTTCATGCTTACAAATAGAATACTCTACTTCTGCAAAAGTAACGTGTTTGGTGTTACCACCAATAACTGCTTCTATAGTCATAGTTACCTCCGCAGATACAAAGAAGTTGTAAAGGTATCATCCATAGAATGCTTAACTGAATATACAAACCAGTCATCATCCATATCAATAGTAGCATTAGTTACATGAATAGTATCTCTAACAAAAATACTTGGATCACCTTCAATGTCTAGTTTCAATTCTTCAGTTAATTTATTGTAGAGTTCCAAGTTATAATCTGCCGAACTATCGGCCATACTTTGACTATCAATAAGTTCCGAAGAAACTATTGCTGTCTGATAGAATCCTGTTGGTAAATAAGGACTAGATTCAGAAGCTTCAGCATAAATATCTTTCTTGCCAAATACTACGACTTTATTTCTTAGCTGTTCTGTACCATAAGTATAATCAGCTTGAATATAATCAGTAATAGTTTTAGAAGGACTTCCGGTAGGTACGGGCATAGTTTGTCTAAAATATGCTGTGCCATTTACTGCATAAACATTAGTAGCTAAAATATTACAAATCTGTGAAATAGCATCAGATACCGCAGTAATATTAAATTCTACTTTGCCATCTACGCCAAAAGTAAAGTGCGAAGTATAACCATCATAACTAGTTATACCAGCTTCTTCTAATAAATCTCCTACTAAATCTTCCGCAGTAATATTTTCTCTACTCCACGGCTCTTCCAAGCTATCAGTAACAATATAATGCTTTTCAGCCAGCCTTAAAATATCACTGCAAGTTATTTCATATGTTCCCGGTAAACGAGTATAAGCAACATCATCTACATAACCCTCGAATATCTTAGTATTTGAACCGTTATATCCGAGACTTATTTCAACTTCTTTGCCTAACCAAGAAGAATTTGCGGAGTAAACTGTGAAGGAAGCTTTACTTACAAAAGTCTTAAAGCTTGCGCTTACTTCACAGCTTACTATATCCACAGAATCTCCGTCTACCGTAACAAGATAAGTTATGTTACGAATAGGCATAGTTTAACTCTCTATTCGCATTAAATCCATAGAGACACGAAATACTTCAGTGCCATCATAATAATCTCTGAAGTTATATAATCTCTCAGGAGATTCTTTCATGATAGTTACTGTCCAATCAGTTCCCGCATCGTCCTCAAAAGTTACTGAGGAGTCATCTACTAGTGGAACTATATTAGTATAATATCCACTAAAAACTACAAAAGAAATATTTCTGGTCATAGATTTTCTACCGGCGGTATGAAGAATACTGTAATCAGTATCCAATAATTCTACAGTTCCTTTGCGCGGCTCTACAATCCAACCAGAGTCTTTTTCTACAAATATCCTAACATCATTTAACTTATACATTATTTCATTCCCATCGGTACAGTGTATGACCGTTTATTAGTTGTTTTGTTTAATTGCTTAGAAAGTAATCTTTGTATAACCTTAGTTAGCGTTGTTTCAGCTAATTTGAGTGTTACAGAAAGATTAGATTCTACTTCTGTTTTAGTTTCTGGAACATTCACTACAACATTTCCAGGCTGCATTTGTTGCCCACGCCAGTTGCCGCCAGCAAAAGCTCCGGCTATGACATCTTCCATACTTCTACTAACAGGCTCAAAACTTTTCTGAGCTTCCAATACAGCACTAGATTGTGGATAAATTCCATAATAATCTTGCGTAGTAAAATGCCCAGATAAAGGTTCTTCCGTTTTAGCGGTAGCAGGGCTTAGTAGCATTTTTTCTAATGCCCGCCAACTTGGCGTAGCTTTCTTAGTTTCCTCTTCAGGTTTATTAAGATTGTTCCCTGCCTCTAGTAAAGTATTGCCAGCTTCCAGTAAAATATCTGCCGGATTAAGCAATAAATCTAGGGGTGTAGTTGGAGCAATGGCCTGTACAGGAGGAAGATTGGGATACATACCACTTTCTTCTTTCTGCTTAGAAACAGACTGTAGTGGAACCCAGAAAGTTGCTCCTTCGGGGATATTCCACATACCTTCAAGCTGTTTCTTTTCAGTGTCTAAAATATCTTCAAGAGTAAAGTTCATAGCTTCATTGGTAGATAACATTTTATATAAAACATTATTCTCACCGAGAACTAAATTAAACTCTTGGAAATCTTCTGGTTTAGCTTTTTGATATTCTTGCACATTCTGATAACCTTGCGCTTTAGCAAGATAGTTGGACCAATAAGCATTTCTTTGTTCTAGCTCAGGAATGTTAGATTCATCAAGTTCTGGAAGTCTTCTAATATTAAAAGAATCTTCCATGCCCTTATTAACTTCATCGCCCCATTCAAGCCCCATTTCAAATAGCTCTTGTTTAAGTCCTTCAAGATTCTCAAATTCAAAATCACCAATACGTAAAGTTATTTCAGGAATAGCTTCAGTAAATTGTTGATATTGCTCTTCAGTGAAACCGGATTGTTTAGCTAAAGCTCTTTGATATTGCAAGCCGAACTTATAAGCCGTATCAATCTCTTCCTTCAATCTATCTCTAACATCTACAGGAGAAACTAATTCCAAGCTTGATAAAGTAGCGTCTTTATAAGATTGTTCTAGTAATCCTAAAACATCTCGAACTTGTTGCAAACCATTAGTGTAATCTTCTAGGCTTCCTGTTCCTTCAATCCAAGCACTTTTAGCTGCCTGTGCAGACATAACAACATCACCCAGGAAAGAGCGCTCCTCTTCTCCGGCATCGGCAAGAATTGGTAAATACTTTTCAAAGACTTGGAAAGCTCCGCCCATTTCTTCACCAAGTAAGTCTGCCAAGTCTACTGAACGAGTTAGAGCGTCTGTTTCCAAAGCCTCCATATAACCTTTATATTTAGAAGCTCCGAAACCAGATTCTCCTGAAACTCTTCTTTGGAAAGCTTGCTTGCGCAGATTTTCTACTAGTGCCGCTGATTGAGGATTAGTATCTGGGAATAGCTGTTCTTTTAATGCTTCTATTCTTTCTAGAGTAGCATCGGCTAGAAGTTCTTCTGCATTGGCGACTGCTTCTGCTTGTGCAGCTTCGGCATCTCTAGCTGCCCCTGCTCCGCGAATACCTTCTAGATATCTTTCTGTTTCTGTACTTACTGCTTGGGCCTGACGATTGGCCATGCCGCCTTTTCCAGCGCCCCAAAACCCGCCACCAGCAGAATTTGTAGCGCCTTTTTCAGAACCAAACCCGCCTAATTTTCTAGCAATATCTTCATAATCTTGCTCAGTTTGCGGATTTAATTTTGTTATTATTTCTTCATAATCTGCTGTAGATAGTTGTCTTCCAGAATATTTCTCTAAGAAGGCGGTTTCTTCTGTTTCTGTTTTAATCGCTTGACCAATATACTGAGCAATTACAGAAGCAACTTGCGAACCAATTATCATTCCAACAGGTCCAAATTGAGAGCCTAAAGCCGCACCAAAAGCAGAAGCTAAACCGGAAGCAGCGGCTTGCCCCGCGTCACCAGTTCCAATATAAGTAGCAATTGCATTGGAAGCCGCCAATCCAAATACTTGCCCATACATTTGCATGTTTGCTGGGTTTAGTTTTGTCGTGGGGCCTTCTGTTGAAAGTTCCGCTCCCATAAATCCACCAGCAGAAGTAGTGAAACTTATTTGTTGCTTTGCTGCCCCTACATTTAGTAACGCATTTGCTAGTAAATCTGCGGCCAATTTAGAACCAGTTATTCCAGCGGCAAGATTTTTAAAATTTAAAGCTACCATAGCTATGGTTGTAATAGCTGTAGCCATACCTCCACCGCTCATGCCATCAGTTAACAGCTTTACTAAATCCACCATTTGAGTAGCTAAATGAATAAGATTTCTAAGAATATCTTCTAATCCAGCGTCTCCAATAGATTTAGCTAAATCTGTAAAAGCGTTGTTAAGATCAGCAAGGTCGCTCTGAAGAGATTCTTGCAAACCTTCCATAGCATCTTGCAGAGCTTCTGTGCCAGAAACACCCTCTAGCATTTTTTCTTGAATTCTAATATCTCCCCACTGCTGAATCTCAGTAAGAACTTGCGGACCTCTTCTTGGACCACCACCAATTGTAGCAGCAATATCTTTTGTTGCTGTTTCCGGCACGGTGTTATATTTATATATTCGCATATAGATTTCATCCATGATTTCTCCGGCATCTCTATATGCACCTGTTAGAGTATCCTTTACTCGGATACCATATTTTTCTAATTCTTGAATTGAAGCTTCACTAGTTAAGTTAGTAAAAATTGTTTTATTTAGGTTGCCAACTTCTCTAGCGGTCATGGGTGTGGCTTGAATCATCTGAGCAGTAATAGCGGTAAGTAAATCTTCGCCTACACCGCTTTCTTTAGCCACACTTCCTGCAATAGCGAAGCTTTCACCGATAGCACTTACTGATGTACCTACTCTTTTAGAAATGTCATACCACTTTGCTAAAGTTTCTGCGCTTTCTTTGGCAGACATATCAAACTGATTCATAACGCTGATTAATACATCTACAGAACCGCTTAAATCTTCCCCAGATAACTTAGCATAAATCATGGCATTGTCTAGAATCTGTAGAGATTCGGCGGTATCATTTCTTCCAGTTACCTGAAAAATCATCTGTGAAGATTTAAGAACTTCAGTCACATCCATCTTATACTTATTAGCAAAACTTAAAGCTTTGTCATAATATTGTGAAGCTGCTTCTGCACCAAGATTGGTTAAGTTAGCTAGCCTAGCAAGAGAATCGCCGACTTCAGCAATAATACCTGGAATTTCACTAATCTTATTAAATGCTCCATAAACTAAGTTAGCAGCAATAGTATAACGAATAAGTCTTGTAGTAACTTGACCAATAGCATCATTAAACTTACTATATCGGCTACTGTTGTCTACTACTTGCTGACCATTCTTATCAAAAGAAAGAGTAAGTTTCTTAGTGTTACCTTCAAGGTCTACTGAAGCCAAGCTTATTCTAGTTATTTCTGAAGCTTGATCTTTGTATGCACCAGTAACATTGTCTACTGACATACCAGCAGATTCTACAGCTTTTTGGAAATTCTGAGTAAAAGTTGTAGCTGCTTCTCCGCCACCAAATAGCTGTTGAATACCAGAAAGTCTAGATGTTGGCGAGGTAAGTGTAGCATCTTTACCGGGACTTGCAGCCCGAAGTTTCTTAAACTCTTCTCTAGCTACAGTAGTAGAATCAGAAAGTTTTTCCATATAGCGGACTAGAATTTCTACTTCACCAGTGATTTCATTAACTCTTACTGAAGGCTCTTGACCTAGAGAAATTCCGCCGCGCTGTTTAATCTCTTCTTGAACTTTGGTTACTTCGTCGCGGACATTAGCATAAAGACTCTTTATATATCCAGCATTTTTAGTTACATAATCAGTTTGAGCTACACCAGTAAAAGTCATAGGTGTAGACATAGCTGATTTTAATCTGCCAGAATAATCTAGTTCCGCAGTTTGCTTAGGTAATGTAGCAATTACATCACCAATCTTTTTAACTTCTTGATACTGCACAATAAGAGAACGATTTGTACCATCAATAGCTACTTTAAACCCAGACTCCGAGTTAATCAGTGTACCGTGTTCCTTAGCTATAGAGGACAAACTTTCTCTAATGTTATTCATTAGCTCGCCATTTTCAGCCGCTTTCTTACCGTACATATCAAAGTCTTTAAGACCTTGTTTCCAATCTCCGGTATAAGTAGCATAAAGTGGTTGGGCCTCTTCTTCAGCAATATTTACATCTTTGCCCGCTTTGATATTTATCTGTGATACTTGCTGAAGTCTTTGAAATATACTCTGTAACTCAGATAATTTCTTGGAATCATTTCCTACAGCACTACCTAAATTAGTAAACTCTCTAATTAAAGCTTGAGTTTCTCTAACATTAAGCTCTTCACCACTAGACATCTTACCAAGAAGTTCTTGGACTTTGGTAGTAGTAATTCCTGCTTGAGCTTCTAAATCTTTAAAGTATTGAATGGCTTTATCTATAGAAGCATATTTACCTTCTGCTACATCAGAAGTTTCAGCTACAGATACTTGGCTAAGTGCCGGGTTTAAATACTTTTCTTGGTAAGATTCCATGCGCAATCTTTGGCCACTACCAAAGCGCATTCTTCCTATATCTAACCCTCCCGCAGCAAGTCTAGAAGCTTTTTCTATGGCGGCCTGAGCAGCAGAAGAGGACGGGTCTACACCTCTAGAACTTACAAACTCGGAAATACTTTGTCTAGCAAGTTCTTGTCTGGCGGCAGTTAATTTCTTTACTCTATCTAATAATACTTCTGCACTTTTACTGGTAGACTCAAAGAGTCTATCCATGTTCTGAATCCCTTGTTCACTTTTTGGCGTACTAAGTGCCGAAGAAAGGGCGTTTACTTTTCTGGTTATATTATCTAAACCTTCTGTAGAAATATTGCCCTTTCCTAATGTGTTAAGTGTATAATTA